>Ga0315900_10007191_pt1 | contig 14670 bp, 34 predicted proteins | sample LakEriMetagenome_FD_203521 | JGI IMG/M metagenome (GOLD analysis project Ga0315900, IMG submission 203521) | Freshwater fungal communities from buoy surface, Lake Erie, Ohio, United States - Buoy 12 MA114 | ecosystem: Environmental > Aquatic > Freshwater > Lake > Lake biofilm | place: USA: Lake...
CTGGATTGGTTGTATCGGTGATGTCTTTGAACAGCGTTACATTCGGCATGCGTGATAGTGAATTAAATTTTAACGATTGCAGACGAAGAAGCCTGCGCTAGGCAGGCCTCCATCTGCATTGACTCTGTTATTTATTAAAACGGAAGGCCGTCTTCTTCCGGCTGCTTGTATGCTGGCTTCTCGGCCGACTTGGTAAAAGTTTTATTACCATCTTTTTTAAATGGCTCAGAGAACTTTATTGAAAGGAACGTATCTCCCTTTTCAGACTTTCTTGCCCAGGCAGCAAGCTCTACTTCCTTGCCATTTACTTCACCTTTGCCTTTGTAGTCTGGGGCTTTCTCGTTTCCTTTCTTGTCATTCTTAAATAATACCGCTGTGTTTGAGTTGTCGTACTTTGACATAATGTTTAATTTGAGTTTTGATAATGATTTAACAATTGATTGAACGTTTCAAGGGACTTCTTGTCTGGGTTTTTACGATGGATATAGAAGTGAATCTTTCGGATGGCATGCAGCACAGACGTTCTGTTCTTCTGATTGTTAAGCATCTTTACAATGCTGTCAACATTAAGCATAGATACAGATGTCATCATGTACCAGCACCAATGCCTTGGCGCTACGAAGCTGTTGCTCTTGTCATCATTGTCAAGGTCGTTATACTCTACGTTAAATACTGTACAGCAGGCATCTCTCCATTTGTTATACTCGCTGACTACGTATTCGTCAATGCGAGGTTTTCTGTAGACTATAAAGCCTTTGGATGTTAGCTGTGCTGACCAGTGTAGCCCTGTCTTACCTTTTAATTCTGACAGAACTGCTTCGATTGCATTACCGATTGTGTACATGTCTTATGATTGATTGTGCTTCTACTACTCTGCTTTCCTTGAATTGAAGCACCAAGATACACATTTTATCCCAAACAACGGAATAAAGTTTCCTGAGCTTATGTTCCATGACTGGCCGGTGGGAGGTGTCTACCACAAGGCATACCTTACCATCATTGATTTCAGGCTCGCCTACAACTACGGACATCCTTCTGTCTTCGTGTATGAGGTATCCGTCTTTGTTGATGTAGAATGTCTCGCCATTCATCTTGAGGTCATCGGTAAAAAAGTTTGCTGATTGTAAACTTTTGAAGTTGCCAGAAGAGAATAAGTCAATGGCATTTATAGGTAGCCATTCTGCCGGAACCTTTACTAAATCCTGTTCTTTTTCCATAATAACCAGTTTGATAGTTTTTTAATTAATAAGGCCATGTTTACTATAACGATACAGAGCAGATAGATAAACGTAAGCGTGAATCCTATCTTATACGTGAGGCATACTAGCGTCTTAATCATCGCCACCTCCTTTCTTTGCCCAAGGAGGGAGTGATAAGGTGAGAGGCTCTACTCCTGTATAGAACTCATATCCTGCGCTGAAGTTGTCAATGTCAATGCAGAACTTAAAGTCCGTCATTGCCTTATCAAACATCCTTCTGCCTTCTGCTATGTAATGGTCTGAGGCTATCAGCACTCGGCTAAGATATGGGAAGCTGTTCTCTACCACTAAATAATATATTGGCTTTCCGTTCACCCAATTGTAGATGCCTGCTTGCAGATGGTACTTCATCTTATAGAAGTCTCGGATGATATCGTCAGCTTCTGCCGATGATACTATCTTAATCTCCAGGTTGAAGTCCTTAGCTACGCCATCAATATATCCGCAGATAGGAAGCCCTGTGTCATGCACCTTATCGAATCTTTCTTCCTTGGATGTAAGCTGTTTTACGTAGTTGTATACATGGCTTTGCTTGAGTACAGCTACCAGCTCAACAGCTTTCTCGTAGGTGGCAGGTGGGATAGCGGTAAGGCCTTGCTCTGATATCTTTGCGATGAATGCTGCATAGTCTTCCTTGCCCTGATTGGTACGCTTGTTGAACTCAGGCTCGATGATAAACTCTTTATCGAAGTCCTGCGGTTCAAGGATTAGCTTGTGGCAGATGGACCCGAAGAGCATAGCATCTGTAGGCTTTTTGTCTGTTGCCAGATACTTAACGTAGTGCTGAGGGGAGCGCATAAACTCCTTAAGAGATGAGAATGACAGCGGTCTGTGCTGTAGTAGTTCTTGTGTTACTTGCATTGTTTATTGGTTTAAGTGATTAATAAAAATATTTTACTGGTTCTGTTTCGCCTATCCTGCCATTTTGGGTATTAGTACGCATTGCGTGAAGCCATTAGTTACAGGTAATAGGGGTGTATCGCTTCGATTAAACATTTTCGTTTGAAAAAGAATTTAAAAATTTTTCCTCCCCTCTTAAAAAAGAAAAAATATGAGCAATCACATCTACTGTCCATCCGTTTCCTATCATTTTATGTGCGTCTGTTTTTGAAACAATATTTGTATATCCATTTGGTATAGTTTGCAATCTTTCTACTTCATCTCTTTCAAGCATACGAGCCATAGTTTTATCAGGTGTTAAGTAATAGTTTTTTGAGTGGCTTTTATTTGTAGTTAAACAAAATGATTTTTCAGCATCAATTGTCTTTAATGTATCTATTTTTTGTTTATCTCCCCATTTAGAAAAAAACCATTTAGTTAAAGGTTTAAATTCATAATCAGTATTTAATACATCTTTAAATAAAAGTCCTTTATCTTTTGGAACATCAACATTTGGTATATTTGTCCAATATAATCTCGGTCTATTTTGAGCAGATACTAAAGAACTATTTATTTCTATCGGTTCAACTCCTAATTCTTTAGAAATAATATCTTTCCATTCTTTTTTCATTTTCACATTTTCAAGTAAAAAATAAGTTGGATTTACTTCTTTTAATATTCGTACATATTCCCAAAACAAACCACTTTTCCCATCAAAACCTTCTCCTTTTCCAGCATTTGAAAAAGATTGACAAGGACTACCACCAATTAGTAAATCTATATTTGGCAAATCACAACCTTTTACGTTTAATACACTTCCTAATTGTATAGTATTAGGATAATTGTGTTGTGTAACTTTAATAGGTGCTTGTTCTATTTCAGAAGCAAAATAATTTTCATACTCAATTCCTACTTTATTCAATGCAATCTGTCCACAACTCATACCATCAAATAATGATAATACGTTAATTTTTTCTTTTTTGCCTACGCTCATTTTTAAATTCTTTTTTGTTTATACTTCTAATTAAGTTTTGTGGTATAAATCCCTACTACCTGTAACACGTGCTATACGCCATTAAAACGAGCGTATAGCACCATACGTTATGTAACATAACAATATCTAGTTCGGTTTTTATCCGAAGCATTGAGTAAAATTGCTCAATACACTGAGCAAAATGTCCAGTTTTTTTCATAAAAAAAAGAACTATTTTTATCTAATTTTCATTCTTATTAGAATCTTTTACTGAATGCCTGGCGGAAGGATTGGTGAGTCTTTACGCTATCTGGAAGTGTCTTTGCCCACTCAATAGCCTTGGCCTTGTCACTCATACCTGACAGCTTCTGTAAGGCTTCCTGAAGCGGATGAACTCCATCAACTACGCCCTGCATCTTATTGATATGCTCTGTAATATCCCATATCTTATTGCCGTTCTTATCTGCTGGGAAAGGATACTGCTTGCCGTTGAAGTCCTTGCTACCTGCATCAAGGTCTACAATATCAAGGTCATACAGGAATCTGCCTACCCCAAAGTTGACAGCTGCCCTCTTGAAGGCATCGGATGCTGCTGATTTCTCCGCCTCAAAGTTCCCTTCTGAGCCTACGTCCTGGCGCTCGATGATACTTCCATCCGGCATCACTATACCGATGGAGCAGTAGATGCTACCCTTGATGTCAAGGTACTTCTTTGTCCATCCGTAAACACAATACTTGTCAAGCGTATCCATTGCCTGCCTTGCGTCGATGTAGGCTACGCAGGTACACTTGGTATTGTTTTTGTTGAATGATTGCACACGCCACTGGTAAGGCATTGGCTTGGATAGATTATCGATTACATAGCGCAGGTACTCTGCATTTGATTTGGTCGCTGACTGGTTGTTCATTTGGTCGATAAGTACATCTTTCATTTTGCTCATGTGATTTGTTTTTAAATGTTAAAAAGATACAGCCCCCTGTCCCTTTAAATTCATTAATACTTCTAACATTTTTTAGAATATTAATAATTTCAGGAGGCTGATGATTTAGAATATCATTATAGGATTACCTTGTTTGTCTTTAAGCTCGACTACTTTAAGAGCTTCATCGTAGTGCTGGCAGGCCTTTATGTAGGCGCTGTTTACGTCAGTATACATCGGAGCAAAGGTATCAAATTCTTTTCTGCTCATGAAGTGTTTGTGCTTACTTTTATCAAACTTCTCCTTGTAATACTCGTACACAATAGCCATTGGGTCTGTCTGCTTGTACGTTAAGTAGTCTTTCTTTATCATTGTCTAGTATTTAATAGTGTATCCGTAGCATTTTCTGGTGACTATAGGGCAGTCAGGTAGCTTCTTCCTAATCCTCCTTACGTGTACGTCTATTGTCCTGTTACTGCCTACATGGTTATCGTACTTCCATACCTCGCTCATTATCTCCTCTCTGCTTACTATCCTGCCATCGTTAAGGCAAAGGTATTTAAACAGCTCGAACTCCATCCTCCTTAGCAGGTACTTTTTACCATTGTACTCTATAGACTTGTCATCTTCTATTATCCTATGCCTCATTCGCTTCCTTTTTTACTGGTGGATAGTAATTGTCTGTTAGGTAGTCCAGGAAGTTTATGACTCCGAATTTGCTGTCCTTCTTTATCCATTCGCTCCATACCTCCATCCATGAGTGAGACTGAAGCTTGGATGCCTCTTCTCTCCATGCGATGGCCCACGCCTCCACATCGGGGATGGTAGCCTGATTGTTATTTGCGTTGGATTCAACGATTTGAATCATGTGTTCGATTAACTTTTCCATTGTTATTTGTTTTTATTTTTACCGTGAATTGTTCCTGCTCTGAATATAAAGTTCAGCAGATTTGCATTTTCATCCATACCTTCATCAAACTTTACCCAATAGGTATCTGTTACTCCTTGCTTGCCATTAGTTTCGTAAGGGTGTATGGAGAACTTGATATACTCCTTGAGGACACTTGATTCGTAAGATTCGATGAATGAGTTAAGCTCATCTTTGTAGAGAAGTAGTTTCATTGTGATTTGTTTTTAGAAGTGATTGTGAATATATTCTTTAACAGCGTCTACCTTTTGGTCGCTGTCCATGTCATCGTAGCTGAGCAGATTCATGATGTGCCATAGCTCTGCTTTTTTACCTGCCGGTATTATACTGTCAGGTACTAGCTTAGCGTAGCCACCTTCCATATCGAACAGACATCCGCATCCTAGCCAGTCAGGCTTTAGTTCGGCTCTGTCCTGCATTGTAAGTTCGAATGCAGCGGATAGCGTTTCTGAGTAGGCGTGAGGGATAAAGTTTACCGAGATGAGTCTTCCTTTCATTTGTGTTAAGTTTTAATGGTTAAAAAAATACCAGGCAGATGTAGAAACATCACCTGTGTTTGCTTATGGAATAATCAACTATTTGAATTATATTCTTTGAGTTCCAGCACAAGTGCCCATAAGTAACAGCTTATGCCGAAGATGCCGAGGATGATTAATAATTTTGCCATATGGTTTGTTTTAATGCAATATAGTACATAATATTTAAACCACCAAATTTTTAGGCATAAAATCTTCATAGCCATATTTATTAATTTTATCGGCTAATATTTCGGCTTCACTAGGCGATTTAGTGGTAATAAATTCTTCGTCAAAATAATCGCCATCATCTGTATCTCTATTTCTATAGTACATAACATTTACTTGATAACAATTATCTTCGTTGCTTATGCTTTCGTTATAGTATGCTCTAACATATATATTTTTTTTAGAAGCAACATCGCCACCTCTGTCCATAAATACTTCGTAAGTTTTAACACGATTATAATCTGTTTCTAAATTTTTCATTTTGATTTGTTTTAGTTGTTATGAATGTTTGATTTTCTTTTTGGTGGCTCGTAGTTGGCTATCAGTTCGTCGATGAACTCCCCATCAGATAGGGCATAGTGCCTGCCTATGATATCTTCCCAGGAGTCTTTCTTCGTTCTGTTCGTCTTTTTTTTGTCCAGTTTCTTTAAAATCTTTTTAATCATATAGATTTGTTTTAAATTTGTTTATGCCTTCTAAATCTAAGAAATACTACGATAAGAATCCCGATGCCAAGAAGCGCAAGGCTGCCTATGATGCGCTGTACCATAGCACAGCCGAGCGCAGAGAGTACCGTTCTAAGCTCAATAAAGCCAATCGCAAAGCCGGAACATACGGCAATGGTGACGATATAGATATGAGCCATAAGCGAAGCGGTAAGCTTGTCAAAGAGCATCAGAGCAGGAATCGGGCGCGTAATGGCGCAGGCGGTAAGCCGACCAAGCGCGCGTGATAGTGAAACCTACTTTTGCGACTTCTTTAGTATTTCATCCGCAATAGATTCCATTACACTTGGGCTAGCCATTACTTCATCTAATATTCGATAGGCTTCTTCGTCAGTACATGGATGTATGCTTTTAACATCATATATACTCCAAAGAACATCTACATAATATCCTGCATCCTTAAGTACATTGAAAGCATTTTCTATTTTGATATCTTTTGTCATGTTAACGTTTTTTCTTTTTGAACAATGATTCTTTTTTCTCAGGAAGTCCTGTGTCAAAGAACACAGCACCAAGTATAGAGAATATGATACCTCCTGCGATACAGCTAGGCTCTTTGTCAGCGTAGGTGAACAGTGAAAATGCTAGTATGAAGAATATTAGTGGCATGTGTTATTGATTTTGGTTATGATATAATTTGACCATCTCGTCATAGAAGCTTTCAGGTATCCCTTCGAACACCCCATCCTCCCCGTCATTGATTTCCATGATGTTATCTTCTGGCTCTATTATATTAGTCCATGCCGGAGGGCGCAGGGTAAGTTTTATGGGGCGTTGTTCTGCTGAGAGATATTCAAGCGTATCTCTTATAATGTCTCTGTTACGTGCTGATGAGTTACTCATGTTGTTTTGTTTTAATTATTATAAATGAATTACGAATCCTGATGAATCTTTCTTAGCATCACCCTTAGCGCGAAGCCCGATGATGTAGCCGCCTTGTGGGTCGAGGAAGCGCGCGTCTGTCTCGTCACCATCATGGACAGGTATGCCATTGTACGTGGTAGGCATATCGTCATTCTTACTTAGGTCGAAGACAACAGATACATTGAATCCCATCTTAAGTGCTGCGTCTGCCTCTACGTCATTAGCTTCATTCTTACTGAAGACTACGGAATAGTTGGATGGCAGTGGCTTGGACAGTCGGTTGAGTACCTTAGTGTAGTCGTAGAATCTTACATTAGGAAACTCTTCCATGATGCCGAACCTTGTCCAGTCTATGTCTGACGTACCATTGAGACGTACGGCAGGCGTCATGCCCTTGTCATTTGCCATAAGCTCAATCAGCCTAATGTCAAGGCGAAGCATGTTAAGGAATAGTTCACGCTGCTCGAAGAACATTTTAGTACGTCTGATGCGAGCCTGCTGAACATTGCTGAACTTACCACGTCCTGCTGAGTAAAGGCAGGCGCTAGTGCATCCAGCTGACCTGCGAGGGCATACCTCGTAGCCTGATATCTTAGCAGGCGCAAGGTAAAGGATGCCAGTAAGGATGCCAAGCTTCTCTCCTTTGGGCGTCTTGGCGTTACCCATTGATAACAGATTTAGTTTCATGGTTTGTGTGTTTAAGTGAATGAATAATTATGCTGTCTCTTTTACTTTGCCATACTTAGCTATGAACTTTTCAGGAGTGCCGACGAATATAGTCCTGCCTTTCCATACGTCAAAGCATCTCATCATTAGCTGCCCATTGTCATTAGTGTATACTTTATAGATATACTCTTCGCCAACATCCCTTGTTCCGGCAGGCTCTATATAGAATCCTCCAGGCCCTTCTTTGAAGTAGGATATTACCTGGGCAGCCAGGCATCCCATACCATTAAATACGAGTTCTGTTTCACCAACCGAAATACCATTTACCATCTTTCCGCTTGATAAGAACTCGGCTAGCTGTAAGCCATGCCCTTCAGGATAGCCATCGTATTGGCGGTACATTACGCAGATTTCTTGTGATTCCCTTGCCTTGTTAATGAAGGCTGTTAATGAACGTGTTCCCATTGTGATTTGTTTTTAATTGTTAAGTGATTTGTTTTAAGTGATTATTAATTAGTCATTCTATTTATTACAGCTTCTCTTATGCTTTCAGGTATGCTGTCTAGTTTCTTGCCTAGGTGGTCGCCTTCTTCTACTTCATACCATTCGCCTAAGTATTGATTGAAACCTTCAGCATTCTCGCTCATCCCGAATACGCTGCCATCGGGAGTATAGACAGTGTATCTGTCAAATGTTTCTCCTTCATTGTCATAGACCACAACAGTGTGTAGTCCTGGAACTGATTGCTTTTCTTGCGTCATTGTTATTGGTTTTGTTTGTTAAGTAATAATTGTCCTGATGGATGCGGCAGGGGCATAAGTTTCTTTCCAGTCCAGAAACTGATTCCTTTGCTCCTTGCTTAGGTCAAACCATAGAATCCTGGCTTGCTTATGCTGCCCGTTTGTGATGCTGTCGATGATGTAGCTAAAGTATTCGTGTATATTATCGAATCCCAGCTCTTTTAATTCCCATGTTCCTACTTCTTTCTTCATGGTGATTTGTTTTTAGTGGTGAATAATTACAAAGATACAACTTCTTTTGATTTGTAGTACATTAATTGTTCTTCTGCTGCCTGCCTTGCGCTTTCCCTTCCGTAGAATCCCCAGCAGCTGTCAATAGTTTCTCCGTCCTTAGTTATTTCGTATCCATAGCAAGAGCCTGTCAGGTAGTTGTCATATATTTCTACCTCTGCTTTCAGATATTCGGTTAATCTATCTTTTAGTTTACGGCTTATGCGTTTTGCGTTATACTCTTTCATTACTTTAAGTCTGCCGATATAGATGAAGCCGATTTGTCCGCTATCCCAGGGGCAGCTGAATGGTGATGTGCTGATGGTCATTCCGCTGTGGTCGTACATGTAGACAGGGAGGATAACAGCTGGCTTTACTTGCTTTATAATTAGCTGTTTAAGTTCGTCCCATGAGTTGAAGTCTGATGCGCGGTATCCGTGACCAATATCTCCTAGCGTGTACCTTCTATGGAAGCATACCATTGTGCCTAGGTTGTCCCATTCAATACGTGGATTTTGCGGAAATTCATCATGGATGATTTCGATTTGGTAGTCTGTCTTTGTCTGTGTCATTGTGTTTGGTTTTAATTGTGAATGATTATTTTATTTTACTAGCGAAGTAGTTGACTACTTCTGGTATATACTTTTTGTATCCTGGTTGATTATCCATGCACCATTTCTTTACGTCTTCCTTAGTTTCGAACGCTGAGCATCCGAACTCTGAAGCGTTTGACCTAACTATGTCGAATAAAGGCTCAAGGTCGTCGATAAAGTCTCCGACTGTCCATCCTTCCCATACGTGTTTGTTTAAATTAATTTGCATTGTGTTAAGTTTTAGATTTACGATTTTTAAATTTAGTAAAGTGATTTGTTTACTTTGTGTAAAATAAAAAGCCGGTCAGCTTTACCTGTTACCGGCTAGTTCACACAAAACAAACATCTTAGTGTACCCCTGCTCTGTACATGGGGTGAGAGCGACTTGGAAACGACCTTGTCTTTTCAAATTTGCGAGGAGCCATTACCTTACATCTGCCACCTTCTCCGCCTACATTTACATAAGGTGAACAGCTTGACATAAATAGTCCGATAATTACGATGATGATTAGTTTTTTCATGTTTGTGTTATGGTTTATATATTTTGCAATATTGCAATAGCGAACATGGATATAATTACTACGATTAACAGCTCTGTCCGTTTCTGTTTTTCTTCTGCTGAATGTTTCATTGTTTATTAGATTTAGGGGTGAAAGTTTTTTCGTACGTCGTACCATTAGACATGCTTATCCAGTCTGCATCTTCAATGATGCGCTTTTCTATCATGTCTATGAATTTATTTCGCTGTTCGTAGTTAGATAAATCCATGCTGCGAAGTGCTATACTTATGCTAGTATCTAGCAATGTCCGCAGATTAATGCCGAGTTTTTCGTTTTGCATGGCTGATTAGTTTAAAAGTTTTACTACATAAGGGAAGAAGCATCCGGAAAAGTACTTAATGCCGTACCACTGCTTTTTGTACTGGAACTGAGTCAGTCCGTCATGCACATAGTAGCATGTGAACTTCTGGTTGCTGTAAAGTCCTGCAATTTTGCTTCCGGTTTGTCTGTGCAGTTCGATTAATCCTTTGCGCTCCATTGCTTTGAGCGTGTTCATGTTTTTTACTGTCATGGCTGATTAGTTGAAGGGGTTAAGGTTTGGATTTGCTAATTTTCTTTGGTGAGCCCTGAAGCTTGCCTTCAAGTTAAACTCATTTACATCTTCGCCAAGTTCTGTTAAGGCAATGATGATTCTTTCGTGAGTGCTGATAGGTTTGTCTGTTGAGCGGATGACCTTGCCATCTTTAGCTGAGCAGACCTTTGTGTAATTGGTTTTCATGCTGTTTTGTTTTGTGTTATTTGATTTAGTTTAAAAATTAAAAATGCCTGTGAATTTTGGTGGCGCTTTGTACTTCCCGCCTCTTTTTGCCTGCGCTTTGACAGCCTTCTCTCTCTCGAATCTTTTCACCTCAGTATCAACAAAGCATAATCCATTGAACACAACAAGAATAGGGCAAACGCCTTGAGATTTTGCCGTTTGATTTACGTTGGCAAATGCTTTTTGTAACTGTTTCATAAGCTTAAAAAATATCTGTTTTGTCAGATATAGGGGAAAGCCAGGAATCGAACCTGGCGCGCTAATCACCTGCACTTGTCTTTACTTTCCCTGAAGAGAGTTTATTAAAAACAATATGTTTGCACCTTGCACAATTAACCCTTTGTTTCGACATCAGGGCGAGTATAGTCATGCCGGTTCCGGCTTACTAATTGTGTTAGGTGAATATTGTTGGTTTGTTTGAGACGTTTGCACCTTAGAATCAGACGTTTGCACATTGCTGTTAACAGATAGTCACATACTTGCATAATGATAAATCGAAAATACAAGTTATCCGTTTGTTTTAATTACCGGCATGTCTACTTTGAGCATAAACATAAATAAGTTATTGCATGACATACCTTCCGGCGGTCCGGTGTATAGGCGGTTTGCTCCGCTTAAATACCATTTGTTGTTCGTTTATTGCCACATGGAAAACATACTGCATCAGCATCATGCAGGGCTACTTTGTCCGTTTCTTGAATAATTAGAAACGACTTAACGCGAATAAAGTAAATTTATGCTTAACAGATACAAAATAAATTACTAGGTAAACTTTACCGATATAACCGGACTGCACTGCAATTTTACCCGATTATACGTAAATATTGAATATCCTTACTTTATCCTAAATATGTCGCAATGTCGCCCCAAAAGAACTACAGATGACATTTGCATATCTTTGCCCGTTCATGCACTGCATGAAGCATATATCAGCAATTCACTGAATTGTTAGCCTGATATATCGGCTATTTTTTACCAATGCTTACCGGATATCTGTATTTTTTTCCGGTATATTTGCACCCCTAGACAAGCAAAATTTTGTCTGTACGTTTTAACGTATAGGGGTGTAAGGGTGTATTATTCCGCGTTAATTTCGTCAACTATGGCGGAAAGTTCCGATATCTGCTCAGGCGACAAAGTATTCTTTGCCTCCGCTCTGTAGTATCTTTTGATAATTGTTAAGAAACGGGGAAACGACCAATTACCGAAAAATACAGCCGTTTCACGTTCGGTAATATATGGCGTAAAATCAGCAAATTTGAGCGCCTTGATACTTTCGAAGGATACATCCTTTCCCGTTTCAAGAGACAAAGAGATGCAGTAGTTTTGAGCGTACTTTTGAAGCCTTTTGTACTGAAAAGATAAAGTTTTTTCCGCGTCCTTTGCCGTTTGTGTAGCTACTTTTTGAGCTTCATTTGTGGCTTTTCTCAATTCCTTTGCCTTGTCATTTGCCAACTTATTTTTTAACTGCTTTCCCGTTAAATTTTTGCCTGTTTTCGTAGTTGACAAATTAACTACCTGGCGCGTATTGGTTACGGTCGCGCTCCCGTTGTTTGTTTGTGTGCTCATGATAACATGATTTAAAAATGAATAAATAAATAAAGAACATTAACTTTTGAAGCATGTTCGCTTCGCTCACAAAGCTAAGGCGAATAATTCATATAAAAAACACTTATGTCAAAATTTAGAAAACATTCAATAAGGAGGGCTGTTAATTAGAAAATATCAAATTACTGTTTATAGACCATTAAATAATATTTAATAAAGTAATAAAGGAAAGTAAATGAAGGAAAGTAAATTTATCAGCTCAAATCAATTAACACAATAACCCGTGACATTTAAAACTATCTTATTACATATTCTAGAAAATAATTTTATTAATGTAATAAAAAAAAGTTAGTGGTAAAATTTGCGAAGGTTATAATCAGGAAAGGAGCGGAGGGGATGCCCACCCTACCAACTTACTAGACTAATTCATTGTCTACCAATTAGATAGACTTTCCTTTATACTCTACAAAGTTAGTAGACTGAAGCAACTATCTAGTGAACATCCCGCGAACATTTGAGGGTACTCAGTAGCAGGAATCGATTTCCCCCGATGCGGTGGTGCGGATGGGGGAGGGGGGAACCCCTAGCATTTATGTACTTTACCTAAACTCAATCACTCTGTATTTTTAACAGCTAAATTTTGAATTTTGAATTATTAAATAAATAAATACAAAATATAAAGCGAGCGACCGGCAGAAGATAGAAGCGCTTGAAAATACTAGGGAGCGAGCTATGTTATCGAGTAGGAAGCTGTTTACGAGAAGGCATGAAAGTCCCCTTAGATGCGGGATGAATTTCGCTTACATTAGAATAAGTTTTATGCTTTATGCTGTACGTTGCCACCGTAGTGGTACACCCTCGTAGTATCCCTTGGTCCTGAGATAATCTCTATTTCTCATCAGATACTACCCATAAAGGTCTTTATATACTTATTCCAGTTGCGACACTATCGGGGAGACGTGGCTGTCTATGCTGACAGTTATTACCCGACTTCTGGGCTTAGGATTGATGCGCTAAAGCTTCATCTCGTGAAAGCCGTAACTACCTCGAGAAAGGCAGTGTGTCTGTGATATTAAGGAATCACTGGAACCTATTTGAAAGAACTTGAATATGACAGCAAATTAATAAAAGTATCTGAAATAAAAAAATTATTTAAAATATTTTTTTTTATCAAAATAAGTTGTATCTTTGAATCTCGTGAAAGCCTCGAAAGAGAACTGATTCCCATCGGCAGTCTTGCTGGTGGGTTTTTAGTTTCTATAAGTGTGCATACAATTAGGTGCTGTTAACAGCTAATATGTTACTATATTTACAAAAATATTTCTAATGAAGAAAGTCTTATTATCCATTATGGTGCTGTTAGCAGTAGGTAAGTCCTATGCTCAACCGGCACAAAAGATAGAATTTGCAGGTGTAGATACCTTAACTAATGCCGACACGGTAGTAAAAAACATTACCCTCTCCACTACACTTAATGGCATTATACTACAGCCTGTTATTACCAGGGTCTCTGGTACTGCTGCCGGCAAGGTAGTGCTGTCTCAAAGTCTCGATAACGTAAACTTTATACCTACTGACAGCATTGCGCTCTCTAACGTAGTTACCAATACAGCATTCTTTACTAAGTCTCAACCAACAGCTCTGTACTATAGACTAACATTTATTAGTTCAGGAACTACTGTGCTATGGCCGCAGCTTTGGTACTTACCAAGAAAAGAAAAGTAATTTTTAAAATTTAAAAAATAAACAATGGCAATTGAAATTAAACCCCGTAGCAATAAGCAAGGACTTGTTGACTCAACAGCTGACCTCGCTGCAATTGAAGGTCGTAGCAATTATACCGTACTTGTAAAAGACTACGGAGTATTCGAGTGGCTTTCTTCTGGAACAGCTAACTCAGTAGATATCTTCGCTGGTAAAACAGGTGTATGGTCACTTGTTACTTCTTCAGCACCTGCTGGAAATGTCGCTGTTAAAACTTACCGTGCTTTAGTTACTCAGGCAACAACTGCTGCTCCTACCGCTGCCGTTCTTGAGAACAGCTTAGGTGGTACTTTGGTATGGGCTCGTGGCTCTGCTGGTACTTATACAGCTACTCTTACTGGAGCTTTTACTTCTGATAAAACTTTTATCATGCAGCCTGGTGAGACTGGTACTATTGCTGCTATCAAAAATGTTATTGCAGTACGTACAAGTGATAACGTAGTTACTGTTACTACAGGAGCTGGTGGAACACTGGAAGACAGCGTTCTTTCAAGCTTCCCAATCGAAATCTTGGTATATCCATAAGCTTGGTTTTTTTCATAATGGTTGGTTTGGTTAATGGGCCCTTCTTTTTAGAGGGGCTTTTTTTTGTAATATAAGTTTCCTATATTTGTTGCATAATAGAAAACAGACATGAACTACAAACCACTCCGAGGAGAGATTGTCGTAGTCGTTGACAAAGAAGACAAATACTCCCACA
>Ga0315900_10007192_pt1 | contig 14669 bp, 14 predicted proteins | sample LakEriMetagenome_FD_203521 | JGI IMG/M metagenome (GOLD analysis project Ga0315900, IMG submission 203521) | Freshwater fungal communities from buoy surface, Lake Erie, Ohio, United States - Buoy 12 MA114 | ecosystem: Environmental > Aquatic > Freshwater > Lake > Lake biofilm | place: USA: Lake...
GTTCAGTTCCTACATCTTCCTGCGCGTCGGCGCCGACTATCCCTGGCCGGTGCATGAGCTCAACGTCACCCTGGGCTTCATCAACACCCTGGTGCTGATCGGTTCCTCCGTGACCGTGCTGCTCGCCTGGGCATCCCTCAAGCTTCGCAAGATCGGCGCCTACAAGCTCTACATGCTCATCACCGTGCTCTGTGCGGCGACCTTCATGGTGAACAAGACCTTCGAATACAAGGCCAAATTCGCGCATTACAGCGTCACCCTGACGGACGGCACCATTCTCACCGGCCACCTGCCCCACGGCTACAGCCTGGAGTTCGGCGATGTGAAGACCCTGAACCTGACCGTTGCCGGCAAGACCAGCGCCGTTGACGCCGATCCGGTGAAGTATGTGCTCCCCTATGTGAAGGGCGATGTGCCCAAGTTCAAGACTGAGGCCGGCGAGGAGATCACCCTCGACGCCGCCAGCTTCGCGAAGCTCAAGGCCGAGGTGCACGCCAAGGCGGTTGAAAAGGCAAAGGCCGAAGGCCTTAAGGAAGTCCCGAACTGGTCCGTCAAGCTGACCGCGGCCACCCCGCTCACTTTTTCGGTGCCTCCCTCCAAGCTGCTCGCCAAGCCCGCCCCGGGCGCGACGATGATCGCCTTCCGTGACGGCACCTCCGTCGAGGGAAAGATGATCAATGACAAGATGACCCTGGAGGTGGACGGCGTTGACCTGCGTGCCACTCCGGACAAGGAAAAGTCTCTCGCCTGGAATGAGCACTACCTGGGCTCCGCCTGGAAAAAGGCCTTCATTGAGCAGCGCGACCACGCCGTGGCCGAGTTCAAGGAGAAGTACAGCGATGGCAAGGGCGGCACCACGCGCGATCCGAACAAGAGCGCGACCCATCAGAAGCATCAGTTCTTCATGCACCTTCATTCCGCCAAGCCTGAGGCGCATGCGGTGGAAGGCGCCCACAAGGCCGAGGCGCACGCCCCTGCCGGCCATGGTGACAGCCATGCCAGCCATCACCCCGAAGTTCAGCTTGAGCGCAAGGACGTGCAGTTCTTCTCCAACTTCACCCCCAAGCTCAACAGCTACTACGCCATCTACTTCACCCTGACCGGCCTGCATGGCATGCACGTCGTCGCCGGAGCCCTGGTGCTGGCCTACTTCCTGTTCTGCAACGGCCGCATGCTCCGCGAGGATCCTGAGCGTCTTGCCAACCGCGTCGAGGTCGGCGGCCTGTTCTGGCACTTTGTGGACCTTGTCTGGATCTTCCTGTTCCCGCTTCTTTACCTTCTGTAATTCCAACCCGAACGCCACCACCCGCCATGGCCGACAGCCCTCAAGAAATTCAAAAAGCAGTTCGGAAGATCCTCTGGATCGGAGCCATTCTCGTTGTCTTCACGGTCATCACCGTCGCTCTTTCCTATGTCGAGCTGCCCTCGCACTCCTGGAACCTGATTGTCGGCATGATCGTTGCCACCTTCAAGGCCGCCCTGGTGGCCCTCGTGTTCATGCACTTGAACCATGAGGCCAAGCTCATCTACAAGATCCTCGCCTTCACGACGGTCTTCGCGCTGGCCATCTTCCTGCTGATCTACTTCACCAGCCTGGACCCTCTGGAGTTCGCCAATTTCTGATCTTCTCCGCACGCCCCGATGTCCCTCAAGCACTTCCACTACGTCTTCCTCTTCTTCGCAGTCCTCTGCGATGGCGGGTTCTGGCTGTGGACGCGCCTGGCGCCTGAAAAGGCCCTGGAACTCGGCATCACCGGCATCGGCCAGGTCGCCGGCTGGACCAGCCTGCTCCTGATCGGTTACTTCCTCTGGTATCTCGTCAAAAAGTCCCGCCAGATCATCATCTGACCCCCGCCATGCTCCTCGCCTGTGCCACCTGCAAAGCCGACCCCAACAGCCTGATCGCCCAAGCTCAGGATCTGGCGGTGCTGGTGATGCTCGGCTTCCTCGCCATCGGCATGTTCTGCGTGGGCTTGATCATCTTCAACTTCGTCCGTCGCCAGCAGCGCCTTGCCGCAACCATGCCGCAGCACTGAACCTCCACTTTCACCCCACCCCGCTTCATCCTCCCCTGACATGAGCATTTCTGACATCAACACCTGGATCGGCGTCACGCCCAACGCCTCCGAACACGGCGGCCTTGTCGATCACATGCTCGGCTTCGTTCACTGGTTCATGCTGGCCCTGTTCATCGGCTGGTCCATCTTCCTCATCAATGTGTTCTGGAAGTACCGCGCCGACAGAAGCGCCAGGGCCGATTATCATGGCGTGCGCGGCCATGCCTCCACCCACATTGAGATCGGCGTGGTCATCGTTGAGGCCATCCTGCTTCTCGGCTTCGCCTTTCCCCTCTGGTCACGTCAGGCGGATGATTATCCGACCAGCGCCGACACCATCAAGATGCGCGCCATGGGTGAGAAGTTCCTTTGGAACTTCCAGTATCCGGGCAACGACAGCATGCTGAGCACCTGGAATCCCCGCGCCATCTCCCCCAGCAACGCCACCGGTCGTGAACTGAACGACCCGAACGGCAAGGATGACTTTGTCAATCCCGGCACCATGAAGCTGCCGGTCGGCCGTCCGGTCATCATTGATGTCACCAGCAAGGACGTGATTCACAACCTTGCCATCGTGCCGATGCGCGCTGCTCAGGACGCCTGCCCTGGCGTGAAGTCCCACATGTGGTTCAAGCCGGTGAAGACCGGCACCTGGGACATCATCTGCGGCCAGCTCTGCGGTCCGGGCCACGCCCAGATGAAGGCGGTCATCGAGGTCATGGAGGCCAAGGAATACGACGACTGGGCGAAGGAGATGTCCACGGCCGCAGCCGCCAAGAATGCAGCCCCGGCACCTGTGGCCGCCCGCTGACTCAGGCGAGGCCTGCTCCAGGCTTTCCGGTTTCAACTTCATAAAGAGCGGGTGACCCCCGCTCTTTTTTCTTTCAGGCCTTGATCTCAATGCCCTGACGTTCGTTTCTGACTTTGTCACCTCATGACCCGCTTTCAACGCATCGCCCTCACCGCCTTCGTGGCCATTGAGATTCTGATCTTCGTCGGGGCCATCGTCCGCACCACCGGTTCGGGCCTCGGATGCCCGGACTGGCCGTTCTGCTACGGCTGCTGGGTGCCGCCGACGACGGCCGAGGCGATCGATTTCAGCCGGATCGATCTGGAGAAGTTCCGTCGCAAGGCCGCCGCGCTTGGGCGTGATCCTGCGGAAATCACGCCTGAAAGGCTGAAGGCCGAGTTCAATCCGGTGGCGACCTGGATTGAATACCTCAACCGCCTCACCAGCCTGCCCGTGGGTCTGTCAGTGATGGTGATGTGGTTCGCCAGCCTCGGGGAGTGGAGGCGCGGCCGGGCGCGCATCTTCCTGGCGGCCACGGCCGCCGTGCTGCTGGTGGGCATCAACGCCTGGCTCGGGGCGCGCGTGGTGCTCAGCGGCCTGAAGCCGGGCATCATCACCCTGCACATGGCGCTGGCCATCCTTCTCCAGTGCGTGCTGGTTTACACCGCCTGGCGCGGCGTCCAGAGCCCGTGGAGCCTGGGCTGGAAAGCCGGTCCCTGCAACAGGCTGCGCAACGTGGCCTGGCTGTTGTTTGCGCTGGTGGTTGTCGAGGGTGTCATGGGCTCCCAGGTGCGTGAGCTGACTGACGAGCTCGCCCGCACCCATGCCGGCCATTCCCGCGCCGAGTGGATTGGCGAGCTTGAGGCAAGCTGGGTTTACCTGGTTCACCGCAGCTTCTCGTGGTTCATCGTCGCGGCCGCCGTCCTTTTTTTCCGGATGAGCGGCCGTTCCCTGTCCGCCCGCGGCTGGCTGGAAGCCCTGATTGCCGGGCTGGTCCTGGCGCAGATGCTCCTGGGGATTGTGCTGGCCCATGTCGGGATTGTCGCCGTCGCCCAGGTCCTGCACATCGGCCTTTCCTCGCTGCTGGTCAGCGGCCTTTTTCTCTGGCTTCTGGGCGCATCCGTCCGTCCCCGCGCCTGAACGTCACCGGAACGCGCTGTGGAGTTTACAAGCCAGCACCGTTCAGGTAAGTCGGATCGAATGTCAGGTGAAGCCGCCGATGCAGAGGATGAAGGCCCGCGCGCCCGGCTGGGTGCGGGAAGTGCGTGGCTCGACCTGCTCCGTCCCGCCGTGCTGGCGGTCGCCGTCATGCTGGTCAGCCTCGCCTTCTCCAGCACCTGGCCTCCGGCGAACCAGTTTCTTCTGCATTGCTCGGTCGATCTCCTCGTGCTGGTCATGTACTTCTGGGAGTTTGCCCGGCATCGGCCGAGCTTCTTTGAATTTGCCGGGATCAGCCTGACGTCGGCGGGCTTTCTCTTCCTGGTTTTCAAAGGAGCCTGGCTGATGCCCGTCATCATTGTGGCCCTTGCCGTCCTCTGGCTGCTGCTGTCCTGGATCGCCCAGCAATGGCCGCTGCAGCGTGGTCTGACCATGGCCGCGCTTTTCTGGGTCATCCTGCGGCTGACGATGCTGGCCATGCGCATGGGCGGCCATCTGGGTGCTGAAAACGCCTGGCCGAGGGCGGTTGACCTTGGCTTCCTGGCCCTGCTGAGTGTCATCGCGCTGACCTCATCCCGGGCCTGGCACGGGCGTCGTTTCGCCGTGCCGGAGGCGGGGCAGTTCCAGGCGGGCTTCTTCAGCGCGCCCCTGGTGGTGGCCGCGGTGTTGAAGCTGTGGCCTTGGGGGTCTGCCTTGTCCGAAGTCGCGCAGGGCTGGGGGGATGCCGGTTTTGCCCTTCTGGCCGGCGTCACCGCCTGGAGTGCGCGGCGCTGGACCTGGGGCGGCCTGCGCTGGATGCCGCCGGCATTGATGATCATGCCCTTGAACCAGGTGGTTCTGGGCGGATACGCCAAGGTCAGTTCAAACCCACTGGTGCCGATGCTGCATCAGCTCAACGGCCTGCTGGTCTTCTGCCTGGCGGTCTTCTGGGCCTGCCTCGTGTGGGCGGAGCTTTGGAGGAATGAGCGCTCCGCCCCAGGGTCGTGAACGAACGGACAAGGCCTCATTTGCCAAACAGCCACATCGCCAGGATCAGCGTCCAGAGGATGTTGAAGACCTGGCCGCCGAGGAAGGCGGCTGCGGGCCTGCCACCGCCAAGGCTGAACAGCTCGCCGAGCCGTGTCTCCAGCCCGATGCAGACAAAGGCGGCGGCGAACCAGACCTCACGCAGGCCCTTCAGCGGCTTGCTTGCGGCCTCCGCCACCGTGGCGGGCACGAAATAGGAGAAGACGATCGAGGCGATGACGAAGCCGATCACAAACTTGGGAAAGCGTTCCCAGATGACGCCGATGGAAGGCTTCTCGCGCTTGCCGGCCCCGCCTTCGCCGCCACGCATGGTCCACCAGATGGACAGGACGAAGGCGGCCACGCCGATCAGCACGTTCTGGGACAGCTTGACGATCACGCCCACCTTGGTGGCGTCCTTGCCGACCTGTTCAGTGGCGGCGGCGACGGAGCCGCTGGTGTCCAGGGTGCCGCCGATCCAGGCGCCGCCGACCGCTTCGGAGAGGCCCAGTTTCTGCACGGCCACGGGCATCAGAATCATCATCGGCACGGCGCAGATGAGCACGATGGAGGTGACGTAGGACAGCTTTTTGCGGTCGCCCTGGATGGCTCCGCAGGCGGCGATGGCCGCCGACACGCCGCAGATGGAGACGGCGGTGGAGAGCATGACGCCAAACTCATCATCCACCTTCAGCTTCTTGGCGATGAAGAAGCAGGCATACCAGACGACGGGGATCACCAGCGCGCCCTGGACCAGCCCCGGCACGCCCGCCTTCAGCATCTCCTGCAGCAGGATGGTCGCGCCGAGTAGCACGATGCCGACCTTGATGAAGAACTCCGTGCGCACGGCTTCGCGCAGCCATTCCGGCACCGGAAGCAGATGGCTCCACAGCATGCCGATCAGGAGGGCAAAGACCACGTATTCAATGCCCCAGGCCTTGACGGCGGCGTTGCCGGCGACCCAGTGGGACAGCCATCCCAGCACAAAGACCACGGTGGCACCGCCGAGGAAACGCAGCGTCCTTTTGCCCAGCGAAGGAGCCAGGGCCAGCACCGAGATGACCAGAAAGACGGCCAGCAGCACGGCGCTCAGGCCCAGGTTGTCCATGGAGAACGCCTTGCCCGCCTCGCCGCCGCCGCTCCAGCCCATCGTGGGCATCTTGGGCGTCCATCCTCCTGCCACGGCGATGAGCACAGGCAGGGCCGCCAGCACGGCAAGCCAGTCTTCATTCTGCCACCAGCGGGCGGTGGAGCGTCCGGGTGAGGGATAGGCGGAGTCTGAGGCGGCTGGATTGGCGGACATGATGCTGGATGAGGAAAGGAATTTTTTTGGAAAGGTAACCAACGGGCCTGGGACACCCGGTGTTTCGTGCCGAACCTTGGAAGCTGCATGCCGCGTTCGGGCATCTCTCAGGGCGCCTTCGGCTTCAGCTGCTGAAACAACTCTTCAAGACCGGCCAGGATCTGGGTCGACGCCTCAACCTCCAGGCAGCTAGAACGCGCCCGCCAGGTCTCGTAGCCACCCAGTTGGTGATGCTCCGGCGTGGGAAGATAGCCATGATAGGCGTTGGCAAGAGAGACGGTGAAGGTGGGCGCGTGACGCTTCTTCAACTCCAGACCGATCTCGACAAACACCTCCGCAGGTATCGCCGAGACATGCAGGTCGCCGATCTTCATGACCTGCAGCGGCGCGGAAACCTTGGCGGGGAATTCCGACAGCAGCACGGTTTCACGCGCATACACCTGCTCAAGCGTCTCCATGCGGGGGAACAGCTTCGACTGCTTCATCACGGCGCGCGCTTTTTCGACCTCCTCCTTCGTCGGCAGGCGCAGCCCGAGCTGGATCTCCTTTTGGGCGACGGCCAGCGGCGCCCAGTCCTGATGCTTCACGGATTTCACCGCGGCGGCGACGGCCTGGGCGACGTCGTTCGCCACGATTTGAATTCGGCCATAGGGGCCTTCCTTCGCCTGGCTGCCGCGAAAGTCGATGTTGTTGATGTCGCCGCTGGTGCCGTTGGACATGATGCCGACAAAGGGAGGGTCCTGCGGTTCCGCGCCCAGCAGCCCCCCAATCTTCACGGCGAAAGCACCGAAGTAATCCGCCGAGATGTGGCCGGGGCCGACGCCGCCGACGTAATGCAGCGAGTAGTTGGCCAGCAGGGCGAGAGGTCGTCCGTCCAGATGCTGCACGCTGATGAAGCCGACCTCCGGATCCGTCGGTCCCGCAGGCTCAAGCAGGCCCGGGTTGTTGACGCCGGGATTGGTCTTCACCTGGTCGGTCGTGACTCCCAGCGGCGTGGCGGGGATGGTGCCGGGCTTCATCTTCCAACGGCGGTTGAATACCTGGTTAGGCACGGAGGCGCTGCCATGGCCGATGCGTGCCGGGGCCAGGTTGTTGAGCGCCCGCCTAACGCCGTCGGCTATCCGGCGTGCCACAAACTTTTGATAAACCGGGCTCGGTTCGCTCTGACCCACCGCCTGGAGCGTGCCGCAGGAGTGGGAGTGCGTGGCGGACATCATCAGGTTCGTCTCCGGCAGCCCGGTGGCCTCATGCACCAGCTTCTTCGCCTCGTCAAAGATGCCGCGTCCGATGACGCAGCTGTCGGCGACGACCATGACCAGCCGGGTTTTTCCATCGTCGAGCGCCAGGCAGCGGGCGTGAAGCTCGTCATGAATGTAGGCGGCCTTGCCGTCCTGGAAGCCGCCGTTGATGGAACTGCCAAGTTCCGGCGTGATGTTGCTGGTCGCGGCCCCGGCGCGGAAATCAGCGGCTTGAAGGGGTGAAAGGAACAGGCCTAGGGCGAGGAGGTGGGACTTCATCCCAGGGATACGCAGGAAGCTCCCCCCGCCTTCTCCCGGAAGCTGAACTTGTTCCGGTGCGGGTCAGTCCGCCAGGTCCTCGGAGCGGTTTTCCGGAGCCCACCAGATGACGATGAAGCCCAGGGCATAGATGGAGGCGCAGACGGTGCCGACGCGTGGATAGTCGCCGCCCAGCGCTGAAAAGAGGAAGCCTGCGGCAAGCACGCCAAGGGCGGTGGCGAAGCGGCCGGAGTTGTAGGCGAGCCCGCTGCCGGTGGCCCGGACACGCGTCGGGAACAGCTCCGGCAGGTAGAGCGCCAGCCAGCCGAAAAACAGCGTGGCGACCAGGCCCTGCGTGAACACCACGGCATGAAACCCGGGCCGCAGGGGGGCGGTCCCCTGGAACATCAGCACGGTGACCAGGACCGTGGCGAGGCTGATGAGCGCATAACTGGTTCGGCGTCCGAGACGGCTGGCGAGCTGCGCCCCTGCGAAGCTGCCGAGCACCGCGCCCAGAGCCCACCATCCCTGCGTGGCCGCCTTGTAGCCGGTGTCCGCTGCCCCGGCGACCTTGTCCGCCCACGGGATCATCCACTTGCTCGCCGACCAGGCGCCGATCATCGGGATCGAGCTGATCAGCACGCCGACAAGGGTGAAACGAAGCAGGCCGGGCTGAAACAGCTCCCGCAGCGGCGTGACGGGTGATTTGGCGGCACCTCGCGAGGCCAGCCAGCGGGGTGATTCCGGCAGGGCCGCGAGCACGAAGAGACCGAGCAAAGCCGGCACGCCGGCGAACTGGAAGAGCCAGCGCCAGGACTCGGGGGTGACCGGCCACTGCCTGGCCAGCTGCGAGAGCAGCAGGATCCCCGCGTTCAGGCCCGCCATCATGGTGCCGGAGACCAGCGGCCGCGAGGCGCCCGACCAGCATTCCGAAACGAGCGCGATGCCGTTCGGCCAGAGGCCGCCGACGCCGAGGCCGACCAGGAAGCGCAGCGCCAGCATCTGCCAGGGGTCCCGGACCCAGGCGCCAAGCGCGGCGAAGACGGAGTAGAAAAGAATGCAGACCCCCATGGCGCGGGTGCGGCCGATGCGATCCCCGAGGCTGCCGAGGGCGATGCCCCCGACGGCCGCGCCGAGCATCAGGGCGGCGGTGAAGCGCGCGAACCATTCGCCTCCGAGCTCGGGCGTGAAGGCCGAGCCTAACAAACTTTTTGACACCGAGAGCGAGGCGACCGGCATCAGGCCGAGCTCGACGCCGTCGAACACCAGCGCGAGGAAGCTGACGGCCAGGACGAGAATTCGCTGCTGGGTGCTCAGGGAGGGCATCAGGTGGAGGCGTCTGGGGTGTCCCGGGATGCATAGGCGCGGATGACCGCGCTGTTGTCGGCGTCGCCGAAGCCAAGGTGCTCGGCCGTTTCGAGAAGCTGGCGATGGGTCTCGCTCAGCGGCAGGGGGACGGGGCTCGCCTGCAGCATGAGACGCACATCCTTGAGGTGCTGGGACAGCCTGGCCTGCGGCGTGAAGTCACCTCGGATCATCTTTTCGCCCTTGGTGTCCATGATCCTCGAATAGGCCATGCTGCGGCGCATCACGTCGAGGGCACGCGCCGGATCCAGGTGCAGATGCTCCGCGAAGACCAGGCCCTCGGCGAGCGCGGCGCGGTTCAGCCCGAGGACGAGGTTGGTGACCAGCTTCATCCTCGCGCCGCTGCCGCAGGGGCCGGCATGGACGGCTTCGCGGGAGAAGCGTGCGAACAGCGGGCGGCAGCGCTCGAACACGGCTTCATCACCGCCGGCCATGACGAGCACGTCGCGCTTCAGAATCTGGGCGCTGCTGCCCGAGATGGTGGCGTCAAGGTAGTGGACGCCGCGTGCGACGAGCTCCGCTCCCAGAGCCTCCATCTCCGCCGGGTTTCCCGTGCTGGTGTCGATGAGGATGAGGCCGGGTCGCAGCCGCGCTTCGGCGAGCACGTCGCGCACGACGCCTGAATGCGGCAGGCAGAGGAGGACAACCTCGCTCTTCTCAAACACCTGCGCGGCCGTGGTGGCGACCATGCAGCGTGCGGGGTCGATGTCCCATCCGCGCGCCGCCCCGGTCATCGCCATGAAGGCCGAGCCCATGAGGCCCATGCCGATGATGCCGGTGGAGTCAGGGGACGGGGAATTCATCGGGAGAAGTGCGCAGGCTAAGGGTCACGCAGCTGGTTGGCGAGCGTTCTCGCGGCCAGCCGCCAGTTTTCCGGCGCGCTGGCGCCGAAGCTCGTCACCATGCGCCAGGTGCCCTGGAAACCGGCGGGCAGGGAGGCCTTTTCGAAGCACTTCAGGTAGAACTTCCGGTAGCTGCCCGGGACGTTCCAGATCATTGAGATGTGGCCGCCCTTCTCCGGGGCGGACAGCAGCCGCGACACCGCGAACTGGCGGCTCTGCGGCTCATACACGGCCATCCAGTCCACCTTCTGGTTGATCACAAACTTGCGCGCGGTTTCAGCGCCGTCATCCAGCGTTCCTGAAAGCAGGCTGTCCGGCGCGGTGTCCTGCCCGGCGCAGTAGGCGGACACGGTCGGTTTCCAGGCGTGCATGAAATGATACACCAGCTTCAACGGCGTCTCCTGGGAAGCGTGAACGGTGGTGGTTTCCTCAAGACGGCCGTTTTTCAGCTCGGTGATGCAGCTGAGTTTCACGCCACGGATGCGGGAGGCTCTCTCGAAACGAAAGCTGTCACCCTTCAGCTCCGCAGCCGGTGCGACGAGCGGTTGACCGTCCAGGATGAAGGCGAGCGACTCCAGCGGTTCGGGCTCGTTCTCCAGGTGGGCGGTGCCGATGAAGCCGCAGTCAGGAAAGGAGAGCACGGTGCCGTAGGCGCTGCGTTCGGTGGTCATGGCATGGCCGCGGAAGTCAATGCGGCCCGGGGTCCATTGCGAGGCCTGGCGGAGCAGCAGCGTCAGCTCGCCGCAGGTCACGGTGAGGCTCGGCAGGTCGGGGCCGAGGTTGGGCTTGAAGGGCGGGCTGGCGGCGGCGGCCAGAAGCGGGCATAGAAAGGCGAGGCAGGCGGTGCGCAGAGGCATCCTCATCATACGTTGCCACGGCACGAATCACACCGACGTGCGCTCATGCGTCAATCAGCGGATCTTCCAGACCTTCACATCGTCAATCCAGACGGTGCTTGGAATCAGGAAGCTGAACCAGCGCTTCATCGGATGCGCAAAGCCTTCGGAGCGATGACTGGCGATCAGGCGGCCGTCGATCGTGAGCCGCAGTTCATCGCCGACGGCGAGCAGGATGAGCTCATGCCACTCCGTGTCGGCCTTGAAGGGCACGGTCACGCTTTTGGTTTTCAGCAGCGCCTCGAGGTCGGCGGGGATCTTCTGCTTCTTCGCCAGCGCCTCGTCGCGGCGGCGGCGGTTCTCCAGGTTCATGATGCCGGTCTTGTGATCGACCAGCGTCACGCTGCGCTGGCTGAGGATGCCGTAGCAGAGGTGGCCGGCGTGAACGCCCTGGGTGGTCTCGCGGTCCACAAATCCGAGCTGCAGGCCCTCGTCCTTGCTGAGCCCGGGAAAGCGGAAGCGCACCACCGCGCCGCCGTCGGTGAAGCCCGCCTCGTGATGAATGTGCGCCGAGTGCTTGGCCGCCTGCGAGGCGCTGCTCACCTTCAGGATGCCTTGGTCCAGGTCCGCCTGCTTGATGTGCGGCACGCGGTCCGCGGTCGCGCTGTTCCAGCCGTTGCCGATGGCCTTGGCGAGGTTGCCGTTCTCCTCGCGCTCAAAGGCGTCGTGGAAGATGAGCGTGGCGTTTTTCTCCAGCCAGGCGGTGGAGTCCTGGGCTGTGGCTCCGGAGGCGAGCAGAAGGGCGAGAAGGAGGCGCTGCATGGAATGCGGGACGGGTGGCATGGATCACTTCTGCAGACGCTTTCTCCAGCGCGGCAGCTCCTTTTCAAACAGCTCCTGGGGACGGCTGCTGAAGAAGTCGTAGGCCACCTTGTTCTTCGCGGCCATCTCGCTGAAGCTGCCGTAGACGATGCCGTCGTCGGCTCCGGCGAAGATGGGCCTGCCGGTCTTGAGATCATAGAAGCGCGCCCAGTGAACCTCGGTGGAGGCCGGGTCGGCCACGTAATCGGTCCTGCCTGCGGCATTCTTGGTTTTTCTGAGGCCGGTGATCCGATGACTGTCAAACCAGGCCATGGCGGACTCGATCATGGTGACGACCTCGGGCGTCACGGGGCCGCTGCGCATGAGGAACTTCACGAGGTTGGCGGACTCGCCGCCGCTGAGGGAGGGCGGCTCCTTCAGCCGTGCCTTCACGGGTTCCAGCGTGAGAGGGTGATGCTGGGCGCACCAGACCGTGGGTTTGCCGTCCGCCTTCACCTGCATGGCGGCGAGGCAGGCGACGCCCCTGTCGAACGCAGCCCTGGAGCGCTCCTTCAGGGGCTCGTCCGCAAAGGTGAAGAGCTTCTCGCCCTTCGAGACCGCAAGCAGCAGTTCCAGCACGTGCGTCATGGCGTCGTCATTGAGGGTGATGGCCTCGTGATAGCCGCGCTCCACGGGGTAGTTCTGCGGCCAGCCGCCGTTGGGATACTGGGCGGCGAACACGTAGTCGAGCCCCTTCAGCAGCGCCACCCTGACGTCCTCGCGCCCGGTGGCGGTGAAGACACCGGCGAGAAACTTGATCTGCTCCGTGGTCGTGCGGTTGTCGAAGGTGCCGCAGTAATGCCAGGCGTCGCCGGTCTGGGCGGTCCAGTGCGTGCCTGGCTGGCGCGGGCCCTGGCTGTAATCCACCGCCTTGGACCAGCCGCCGGAGGGCGTCTGATAGCTGATGACGGTTTCGGCCAGCCGCAGGTTGCCGGCGCCGCCGAACCATTCCGGCGGCGTGTCGCTGCCGAATTCAAACTCCTTCCGGCTGCCCGGCGCCGGCCTGGGCTTTTCGAGGCCTGCCCGTCGGCATTCCTCGTCGAGGATGCGTCGTTCGCCGGCGGCGCGTTCACGCGACGCGGCGATGAAGGATGACCATTCTTTTTGTTCGGCGGCGGGCAGTCCTGCCTGCAGCTCGTCCGTAAGCAGGGTGAAGGGCTTGTCGGCGGCGGCGGCGCAGGCGGCGAGCAAAAGCAGGGGGAGGATCGGGCGCATGGGGAGGGCGCCGGATCAGAGCCACGCCTGCGGCGGGGATCAATCTTTTTTGTCCGGCCCTTGAAGCCCTTGAAGCCGGAGCTGCTCGATGAGGACGGGCAGCAGCAGTCCGGCGACCAGCTGGTGGCCGAGGTCGCCCGGGTGGGCCCCGTCGGGCAGGAGGCCGGCGACGTCCGTCTGATGCCGTTTTGCAAAAGCTGGATAGGCCGCATGCACGTCCACCAGCGGCAGGCCTAGCTCCAGGGCGAGGGAGCGGACCGCCTCGTTGTAGCGAAGGAGGAAGGGGGCTTCGAAGCCGTCCTCCGCCTCCGGGTTGTAGGGAGGCCTGCCGTAGAGCTCGCGCATCCGGGGGGACCAGCGCAGCGGATTGGTGGTCATGAGGATGACGCGCGCCCCCGAGTCATGAACCAGACCGATGAGCCGGCGGTAATTGGCGGCGTAGGCCTCCAGGCTGACGCGTGGCTGCGTGGCGGGCGGCTTTTTCCAGACATCGACGGTTGAGTCGTTGATGCCGAACTGCATCACCACGATCCGCGGCCGGTGGACGAGCACGTCGGCGTGAACGCGTTTCAACGCATCAACGGTGGTGTTGGAGGGAACGCCGGCGTTGCGGACATCGGGGGCGTCATCCGACTCCCGCAGGGCTGCCTGGATGAGCCCGGTGTACACCTTCACCGCGCCACGGGGTGCGGTGGTGGAGTCGCCGAACAGGATGATGCCTCCGGGCCGGGGGGCGGGCTGCGGCGCCGGTTTCGGGGCGGGCTCCGCAGCTTGCAGGGGCTGGGTCAGCAGGGGCAGCAGGAGCAGAGTGCGGCGGTGCATGACAAGGCCTCTTTGAGGTTGCGGTCCGCCTGCCAGAATCATCGGGCGGCCTTGCTTTCGCGGACATGGGCGAGGGCGGCGTCCTGCATGAACTTCACCGCCGCCGGGGTGTTCTTGTGTCCGGCGAGGGTGTCGATGTGCATCTTCTTGGGGATGCCCAGCGCATTGTAGGCGGCATAAACGCTGGTGGGAGGACAGGTGGTGTCAATGAAGCCCACGGTCACCGCCGCGCCTTTGGCGTGGCAGCGGCGGGCGAAGTTGACGTTGTCAAAGTAGCGCGCGGTCTGCAGCTCAGCCTCGTCGGGCTTGCCGTTGGTGATCGTCACGAGCTTGGGCCAGCCGTTGATGCGGTTGACGACGGTGCCCGAGTGATCGCAGCCTGCGGGCACGCCGGCGCAGATGAAGGTGACGCGTTCGTCGAGCGCCCCGGCGGCGAAGGCTTGAAATCCTCCCTGGCTGCTGCCGTAGACAATCACGGTTTTGCCGTCCCATTCCGGCTGCGCGGTGAGGAAGTCGATGGCGCGCACGAGGCGCAGGAACATGCCCTTGAAGTAGTTTTTCTCACGGTCGGAGCGGCCGACGTAGCGATAGTCCTTCAGGGCGCCCGCGGCCTGCTCCTGGTAGAAGGCGGCGGGCCTGCCGTTGGGGATGCCGTGGGCGTTGATGTCCATGGCGAGCATGCCGCCCTCGCGCTCGGTCCAGGCCAGGGCGCCGGTGCTGGAGCTGCTGACGCCGGCTCCGTGAACAAAAAGGATGGCAGGGCAGGACTTCGGGGCGGCGTTTTTGGGTCGGCCATAGTAGCCGGAAACGGGCGCGCCAAGGCAGTCCACCTGGACGTCAAACGCCTCAGCCCCTTTGACGGCGGTCGGCACCGGCGTGAGCGTGGACTTCACCGGCACCCTGGCGAGCGCGGCCTTCT
>Ga0315900_10007193_pt1 | contig 14668 bp, 8 predicted proteins | sample LakEriMetagenome_FD_203521 | JGI IMG/M metagenome (GOLD analysis project Ga0315900, IMG submission 203521) | Freshwater fungal communities from buoy surface, Lake Erie, Ohio, United States - Buoy 12 MA114 | ecosystem: Environmental > Aquatic > Freshwater > Lake > Lake biofilm | place: USA: Lake...
ATCAAAATTATTTGGTGATTAAATGTGAAATAATTTTGATTTTTTTGTCTTGAAACGATTATGTTGTTATTTATAAATATATATTAAAGGGTTTCGAGACAAAAAATTAATAATTATTTTATATTTAATTGAATAATTAAATATGGAATTATTATTGATTTTTATTCGGATTGTTGTTTTAATTGTTCTAATTTGTTTTTTTTATTAAGATAATATCTACGATTAGATTCTTTTTTTTTATCCTTATTAGCATTTTGATAATCCCTTTTATATGTACGCATATTGGAAATATAATAAATGTTGTACACATTGGAAAATTTAACTTTAATAATACTGTTTAAATCATCAATATTTTGGATAATTTTAAAAAAAGTTTTTTTAAGTTCAATCAAGACACCACTATGAGTTCCAGTATTATCTGTAATAACGATGAAGGAATATAAAGGAATTTTAGAAATAGTATTTTTGATATCATCACCTTCAACATAAGATAAAAAATTTTTAATAGAATCAACATTATTGAATAAAATGTTATCGGTCATTTTTTAATTTAATAATAGAAAATATTTTAAATAGTTTTAATAAAACTAAACAATATTTATATCACTTTGCCAATCAATTTTTTGTAAATAACATTTTTTATTATTTGTCTTGTTTTGACTTTTATGGTTTTACCATTTTATTTATTATGTGGTAGCCCATGGTTTCATTACATTGTTCTCCATAAAAACCATCGATAGTATCGCAGAACAGCAGCACGGCTTTGCGCCGTGCAGGCGGTGTTATCCCGCGAAGCGGTGTAATAAAAACATGTTATTTTGGCAAATTTCACGATGCGCCTGATAATGCATTCGCATTCCAAATCTTTGTTAAAATAATATGTCATATTTTTAATCATATGCAATTTTGTCGTTATTCCGGCTTTGATGGTGTTATTATAAATGAATTTACAATAAATTTTTATTTGAAGGGATATGGTATTTTTTTGTTTAAGTAATGCAATAACGTATATTGTACTTTGCATATGATTAAAAATATGACATATTATTTTGACAAAGATTTTCATATAAAATTGAGGTGATAATTTCCAGTGTGAAAATGCGTTTTTTTTCAATATTATCTTCTATAAATACTAATAGCAACAACATGGACGATAATTATTTATTGAAATAATATTTAATTGCGACCACAAATTAAATTATTTTTTTTAGGATATTTACCACAAACTTTTAATCCAATAACGTTGAAACAACCACGCCGCGTCAGGCGAAGCCTGCACGCGGTGGATTGTTATCCGGCCCGAAGGGCCGTGAAACATTTTTCAAATATTTTTAGTTCATGTAAAGTCCATACAGGTGCCCCTCTAAAACTTTTTAAATATGTACTCATTTTTACGCCCTTATCGCATAAAATATCATTGTTATCCTTCCATTCACCTGCCCTTTGGGCCGGGGTAAACCATCCGCGACGATGGACTTCGTCCATCATCGCGTGGTGGTTTTCATCCATTACACCAGGATTAATCCATCCATATTTACCAAATTGTGCAATATAAATTCTCATGGTTTTATAGACATCTCCTGTGAAATTTTTGAAAACAATACCACCTTCAGTTATGGGTTCGTGTTGAAGTTTATATATATTAGTGGAATAATAATTATTGAATTCAGTAGTCAATAAATTGCATAATATTATAAAATCTTTTTTAGTTATAACCCTATTTGATTTTAAGTCATAACCATTAGTGTAGGTTTCAGGAATTGTCTGATTCATTAATTATATTTAACTTGATTAATGTAGTAGTATTATTATTTTAAATAAGTGTTATCGATAAAATTAATTTTAATGGATGTAAAGTATATTTGGAATTTATCACGTTGTGCTCGCCTTCGGCTGCGCATAGATTTCGCCCCTTTGGTCGCTCTCAATATATATGGGATAACATTGTATAACACCGGTTATCCCGCAAAGTGGTGCAATAAATTATATCATTGATGTATAACCGGACGGCTGCAGGGCTTCGCCCTGCGCCGGTGGTTATATCCCCCGCTGGGGTGTATAATATAATTTATTGTGTGAATATACATTTAGAATTTATTATGTTTTTGATATTTTCAACTTTGTAACCAGGTATATCATCATCTGATAATATTTGTTTTTGTTGTCCATTGTGTAAATTATCAGTTATTTTTTCATTATTACACGGGATAATATCCTTTACACCTAGTTCCGTTTGAGATAATATTCCTGTTGAATGCAAATGTAATATTACATCCTTTTTTATAATAGGGTTATTAATATTAGTTTTTTTTGTTGATATTTTATTCATTTTTGATTGTGAAACAATGTTGTACACGGCATCATATATATCAGTTAGTTTATTTAATTCAAAATCAATCATATTGATCATTTTATTGGGATTATTTTTAAAATTTTCAATTATTGTATTCACATTATTTCTCAATAATTGAGCATTTTCATGTTCGTATTTAATAATTGATTCTTTAATATTATTTATCAAAATGTTTATTTGGTGTAAATCTTTTACTGCGAATAATTCGATTTGTTTAACCTTTGTGTTTATTAAAGTTTTTTTATTGTGTTTTACAAAAAATGGTATTGGTATAACATCATTTAATTGATACACATGATATGCTACTATATCTTCCATATATTTGTAGTAATCATTTATATATTTATTTATATATCCTCCTATGAATATTTCCTGAAAATGTTTATAAGTTGACTTGTGAATTTTTTTCCTTAATCCCCACAATTCCGTTTCACCATATTTGAATACACCACTGTGTGGGATATGGCCACCGGCGCAAAGCAAAGCTTTGCCGCCGTCGGGCCATACATAGTATTCTCCTATTTTTCCGATATATCCTATATAAACTCTGCATATTCTTTTCATGTCAAGAGACGAATCACCGCAATTGAATCTTTCAATCGGAAAATTAATGTCATCACAATTGTATTCATTTTCACAAAATGAGTTTATTTTTAAATATTTTGAAAATGTTGATATTTTTTTTTGTTTTTTGTTGTATACTATTTTTGCTAAATTTTTTAAATTTATATTATCCATGTAATTTATTAAATTTATCTTCTAGTTTATATATTTTATTACCATTTAAAAATCAAAATGGTAATAAGATTGCACTGAAAGTTTTGCTGGCAAAACTTTTGGTGTAACATTTTTAATTGGTAATATCCATGTTGTGCTCGCCTCTGGTTGCGCATAGATTTCGCCCCTTTGGTCGCTCTCAATATACAATTATATGTGGAGGATTGGATAACATTGCGGAATATAAATTTACCATTAAATTGTGATATATTGTATTTCATTAATGGTATGTTCGTCTTTTCATTCATCACATAAGATAAATTTATATAAAATATTATGCTCGTATAAATAACAATTATTTATTTGTCTAATTATCGTGTATCAACCCGATATGCAACAATATGATAATAATCATGAAATTTTTTTGAAAAATAGATTAGATGCATCTGATATAATTTTGAATAAATTAAAAAGTAAATTAACCATTGATGAAATACAATATATCGGTAAATTGTACAATAAAATTATTAAATATGAGAAAAAAATAAAATATGAATCAAATTCACGGTGCGCGCACCGAGTAACAAACGAAAGCGTGCGCTATGCGACGCTTCCGCTTGTTTCTGACCACATTATGTTAAATAATTTTGAAAACAAAAGAAATAAATATTTTGAATCGTATATTCACAAATTATGGAGTAAAATGATTATTGATTACAATGATTTAGATTTTGAAAGAGTAAATTTTAATTGTTGTGGAAATGATAATTTGATATATTACAGAATTTATATAGGATATATTGGTAAATTTGATGATATGTACATTTTTAAAATTGGTGTATCTTATAATTGGAAATTGCGAAAGTATCAACATAAAAGGACCTATGGTCATATACAGGTAATATTTATGGGCGGATACATGTACGATAAAAGTAAACCTTACACATACTTAGAAACAATAATATTACGCGAATTAGTTTTGATGAATAAAAATATATATTTTTTACCGATTATGATGAAACTTAATGTAGATGGGTCTAAAGACAAGATAGTTAATCAATGTGAAGTATTCATGATAAAAGATTTATCATTACTGGATCAAATAATAGATAAAATTGAGTGTATAATTTTACAGAATGAACACAATTATGCAAAAATATTTAGAAAAAATGTTGATGATGCAATTAATATGTATAAATATGATCCTCAAAAATTACTGAAATTATTAGACGACAACATAACTTTTTTAAAATCTAAATATGATTACATTCATGATCGTTATGTGAAAAAAAATAAGAAGGACACATACAAGATAAAAACAATACGCATTAGTAAAAATAACAATGGTAGTGATAATGATGACAATGTTGATGAAATATGCGATCGTTATTTTAATTTTGATCAATCATGTGTTAAAAGTAATATAACAGCATTTGTTGATATATATTAGATATATTTGCTCACATTAGTTGTGTTATTATTTATTTTGTGTTTATTCTGATAAAAAATATAACCGTTCATAATTATTTTTCCACAATATTACAATTTTATAAAAATTTTATAAAAATTCTATTTTTTAATTTCATCCTGTAATATTTTATTTAAAATTTCCACAAAAACTTTTTAATTTAGGATTTTTTACTTTTGGTAGAATTATATGTAACACATGACTACGGCAAAACATAGTATAGTATTGCACTGATTGCGTTGCATCGTGTCCTAATGGTAACAATGTTATTTAATTTTGTAATTATATAAACTGTACCAAGTATATGATATCAAATTATAATCATCTTCAGCCGTATGATTATAATTTGATAAATAATATTTTTGCATATATTATTTTGTTTCGTACTTTTTATCAATTTTATATTTTTCGATTTCTATTTCCTTTTTAATTTCCATGTCAATTTTATATTTTGCAATACGTTCTTTTGATTTTAACTCTTCTTTAAATTTTTTAAACTTATATTTATCATTATCTGATTTATTTGTATCGTCATCATTATCATCATTGTCATCATTATCATCATTGTCATCATTATCATCATTGTCATCATTATCATCATTATCAATATCACTACTCTCATTGATGTTATTATTTATGTTAGCATTATAGCCATTTCCCCTTTCTTTATTATCATAATCACATTCGTCATCACTTGAAGTATTATTGCAAATTACCTCGTATGCATCAAAAAAATCTATTATTTCTTGATCAACAATATATACTTCTCTGCATTTTTTTTCATTTATTGTAATTGGATAATGCAAATGTTTTAAATTTTTTCTGGCATTTCTGTGAAATTGTACTTCGTCATATTCTGCATTTATTTTTTTTATTTTAACTAAACACATTGGATTTTTGTATTCTTCTTGTAATTCTTTTTCTCGTTTAACAATATTGTATGTATAACCTATTTTCAATAATATTATTTCTTGATTATTGTTCACTTTAAATGGAAATAAAAATACATACATTGCGTGTTTGTGTACATATTTTTTTTTATTTATGTTATTGTTTAATAATGTTTTTATTAGTTTAACTCGATCATCATCATCCTCGTAAATTTTATTTTTTATTTTTTGGGTATCATACTTTTTGTATAATGCAAATAATATTTTATCGTGTTCATAATTGTCTTCTAATATATTTATCAATTTGTCTGAATTTATTAATTCTCTAAATAAATATCCACCATATATATTTTTTTCTATAGCAATTAGTGATATATACGATTTATATTCTTTAATATTAATATCGTATATGTGGGCAATGTGTTTTATGTCAAAATAATCATCTCCGTCATGTTCAAATACATAATATTTATTGTTTTCGCCATTTAGTTCACGATCACAATAATTTTTGTATATGCATATTATATTTTGCTGTTCGTAATTTTCGATTATTAATTTTTTTAGTTCTGTACATAATTTTTTGACATCAATTTTAGTATATGATTTATTATTGTAATGGAACGCATATATATGTTTTCCTCTTTTTTGTACAGAATATATATATTTCATTGGTTTAGCATCAGTATATTTTTCATATACTGTATTATCAATTGTTTCCATTATCTCGTTTTAATTTTTTTGAATTTAATATTGTTACTATTCACACTTTTTATATCATTTTATTTCGTTACATGGGGCATTGGTATATGTTTTTCATTTTTATCATTAATCATAAATTAATGATAAAAATATCATTATTTAGTTTTATTCTATAATATTTTATTTGATTTTTCCATAAAAACTTTTAATATAATTTACAATGGGGGATTTTTTACTAATCGGAATGGTGTGAACCAGAAATGAGAATAGGTACATAATTAGTGTATAATTATGTATGAGCATCTAATTATCATATTTTAAATAATATTTATGTACATGTGTTGTCATTGTTATCATCACATTTTAGATTTAATTCTTTTTTTTGTTGCTGTTGTTTTAATAATTTTTTTTTAAGGTAATATTTTCTATCGCTTTCTTTTTTTTTATCCTTATGGGAATTTTGGTAGAATCTATGATAGGTACGAACATTGGTAACATAAAAAATTTTATCAATATCCGAAAACGAAATGTGAATAACACTGTCAAAATCATTGAGGTCAGTAATTAATTTAAAATATGTTTTTTTAACACCAACTAATATACCATTATATTGTTCATCTGGGTTATTTTTTTTGAAACAAAAAATAAATGAAAGTAATGGTAATTTAGATATTGTATTTATAATATCAGTTTTACCCTCAGCATAAGATAAATGTTCATGAATGAATTCAATATTATCAATATTATTCGGCATAATCATAATATTATTTTCTTATTTCAATATAATAAGAAAATAATATTTATATATCTACATTAATCTAAAATCATAAAATTAAAAATATTTAAAGGTGTGTTCATCTATTCATTCATCATATAGGGTACTAATTACTGGTACTGTATTATAAATTAAGCAATAATTATACGTTTTTTATTGTCTTTTGAAGGAATGAACAATTCTTTGTAAATATCAATATCATTAGTAATTTTATGCTTAAAATCAGCAATTTTTTTAAAATTAGGATCAACATTTAGATAACGAACATAAAATCTTTCTTTCGTACCCTTTATACGTTTTTGTTGTGATCTAAGTGCAATACCATAACCAGCAAACAAAGTTTGAAAAAATCGAGTATAAGCAACGTGACCTTTTTTATTATCTCCAAAATGAATGAATTTTTTCCCTTTGGATCTAAAAAATAAGGCCCTATTTTCAGCCTCATTACTAAAATAAACAGAATTTTTTATATCTTTAATAACACCAATATAAATTTCATTATCAATTTCAGCATTAATCAAGTCATCAATTTTATAATTTTTTTTGTTTTGATCAGTGAGGCGATTAATTAAATCGATTATAATTTTATGTCTAGCCTTATCTTTACCATCATTAAAATTATCATACTGATCATTAATATATTCGATATTATCAGATTCATCATTGGAGTCATTATTCGACAATGAATTATTAGATTTATCAGTACCAATGTAACCAAAAAATTTTTCGAATCTTTTAAAAGAAATTTCTTTATCGCGATATTTATTAAAAAATTCAATAAATCGACAACTGTCACTTGTACATTTAATGCCAAAAGTTTTATTAAAAAAAATTTTTTTTAAAACTAATTTATGTTCTTCAGTTAATTTATTTTTACTTTGCCTAATCATCAAATCTTTAAAATTATACATAGATTCATCAATTCTAGATAAAATTTTTTCAATTTTGACTGATTTAAGTAAATTTTTAGGCGATGATTTATATATACGAACAATAAGTTCATGTCCGGAACGCTGAATCAATTTGTTAAGGACTGATAAAAAAATATCCGGGTGTTTGTTTAACTGTTCAACTTCATTATAAATAGAAATATTATCAAATAATGATATGTCTGTGAATTTTCTTTTTCTTATAACTTCATTATTTTCAACAATTGTTTCATATTCAATATTTTCAATAATTTTTTTATTATTTAAAGATTCGTAATATCTAAAATAACTTAAAATATCATCATAAGTATACATCGGTGCATTTAATATTTTTGGACCATTGTAATAACACAATATGTTATTATCACGTACATGTCTAATTCTACCCACCATTTGTAGAAATGAACGTTGACTGCACGTCATAAAACCATTTTTAACAATACAATAAATTTTATCAAAATGGTCTTCATTAAAATCTATGCCAGATTCAATACAAGGGGAATACAGTACAACTTGATATTTAATCCAAAAACTGTTAACATCTTCTAATTTAGTTTTAAGTTTATCATCAGTACCACTAGTATGCATGATAGAATTAATATCTTTTTTTTTGATTTGTTTATTTAATTTATTTAAAATACTACTTGACATAGAAACAATGCAAATATTTTTTTTAGTATCAATGTCATTAAAAAGGGTTTTCAAAAAATTAGTCCTATCATTAGTAACTATAAAACATTTTTTTACTGGTTTATAATTGTTATTGATAACGATAGATTTACCAATATGATCTATAAATAATTTGGTTCTCATACCAATATCAGCATCAATTGCTAATAATTTTTTTGCATATTGAATACATGAAATCATAAAATTAAATAACATCCTTGCACTTCTATTCGGTTTATTAAGAAAAGGACTATTATAATGATTCAAATTGCCTTCGATTTCATCAATTATAATCAAATCATAAATATTAAATGAATTTTTGTTATTGTCAAAAGACATAATCCTTTCAAGACTATCAACTTGAACGATAATCCTATCTAATTTTTTTAATGAACCTTCAACATCCATATAATTTTTAAATTTTAATATTTTGAACTTACCATAAATTTGTTTGGTCAATGTTTGTCGATGTGTAATCCATAATATTTTTTTGATAGATGTATCGTAATTTAATATTTTTTCAATCATAGTTGTTTTCCCTGTACCCATTGGTGATTTAACAACGAATGTTTTAATATCGTCAGTTTCTAACCATTTACAAATCATTTTACATACAAGTTCATCAGCATCTATCCCCATTGAAATATTTTCATCCATGATAAGATACCTTTGATCAATTTGTAAAGCAGAATCAATAAAATCATCTGTAATGTCTGCATAACCGATATGTTTACTCTTATTCGCACATTTTTTAGAAAAACATTTTAAATAATATCCTCTGTCTGTTTCAAATACATAAAAACCATTTGAACCTACATGCGTTTTACCATTAATTGGACATTTTTCTGTTCTGTCAGTGTAATTGAAATTATAATATATATCTTTGTATAATCCATTGAAAACAGCAGACGGATGGATTTTTTGTACACATTTTAATAAATATTTTTCTAAATTTGTTTTTGTTGGTTTATCACTAGAAATCTTTTTTATTGGTTTTTCAGTCTGTTGTAGTATCGGTGTTTTAAGTTCAACACTGTATGAATTAATATATGTCAAAAAATAATCAATCTGTTCACGATCATTAAATTCACTTATTGATGATATATCATTTTCATTACTACCAGTTTCACCATCGTTATCACTATCATTACTATTACTTTCATCGTCACTGTCATTATCACTATCGTTGCCACTGTTATTATCACTGTTATTGTCATTGTCACTATCCCTGATATTGTCACTATCACTGTCACTGTCATTGTCACTATCACTGTCACTGTCATTGTCACTGCCACTGTCACTGTCACTGTCATTGTCACTGCCACTGTCACTGTCATTGTCACTGCCACTTTCATTGTCCCTGACATTGTCACTATCACTGTCACTATCATTGTCACTGCCACTTTCATTGTCACTGACATTGTCGTTGTCACTGTCATTGTCACATACACTGTATGTGTCACCGGTACTACCATTATCATTGTCATTGTTATTATTATTGTAATTTTTACTACTTAAATTTATTGGTAATAAACATCTATCATCATTAAAGTTTTTGTGGGATCCATAAATTCTAAAATTTATATCTGTTTTATATACTTGGGGATCTAATAATTTAGCATATGCATTATCCAAATTAATAAGAGATGTATATAAATGAAATGATGAACTATTTGTAAATTTACTATTGGTGTAGTAATACGTTTTATTTTCAGGTGATACAATTATATGTAAACTTAGTTTATATTTACATTTTACTTTTCCTGAACTGTTCAATATTAAAATATCATTTTTAGTTAGAGTCTCTTTATATTCATCTTTAAATATTGTTATTATATCCGTTTGTAATTTTTTTATGATTTTTATTAGATTTTTTTTCATCATATGTTCACTAGAATATGTTTTTTCCAGATCCAAATAAGGTTTTCTTTTTTGTCCATTTAAAACAATTTCATCAATGTAATATCTATTGTTATTTTTTAATTTATCAATGTTATTGATTAAATCAATATGTTTGTTAAAATATATGAATCTATGTGTTTCAGTAGAATCCAAAAATGTTACATATAATTCTGGTGATTTTGTTAATGTACTCGTATATTCGAGCATTTCAGCTTTTCTATAGTAAATGGATCTCGTAGTTGTTTTTTTATTTATTTTTGATTTAGACATATTCGCTAATTTTCTTATGTATTATATATTTAAAATAATTATATATTTTTTATATATTTTACACAATTCATAATTTTAAAAAATCCCCCAAAATCAAAATTTATTGGTGCATTAAAAACTGGTAATTTTCTGGACAACCTTTATTTTTTGTCTTGAGTTGACTCCCTTATAATAGCTATATACTGGTGGGACTCAAGACAAATTTATTTCATTGTTGGTGTTTTTTGGTGAGATTTTCCCAAAAAATCAAAATTTATTGATACATGAAATTGATAATTATTTTGAACAACCCTTATTTTTTGTCTTGAGTTGACTCCCTTATAATAGCTATATACTGGTTGGACTCAAGACAAAATTTTAATTGGTTATGGGTATTATCTATAAAGGTTATTGTCAGTATTGATTATATTGACATTTTATTGGATAATTATTATTTGAATATTTGTGATTGTTGTAATCGGTATTATCATATTAATCGGTAATATCCATGTTGTGCTCGCCTCCGGCTGCGCATAGATTTCGCCCCTTTGGTCGCTCTCAATATACAATTATATGTGGAGGATTGGATAACATTGTGGAATATAAATTTACCATTAAATTGTGATATATTTTATTTCATTAATGGTATGTTCGTCTTTTCATTCATCACATAAGATAAATTTATATAAAATATTATGCTTGTATAAATAACAATTATTTAATTGTCTAATTATCACGCATCACACGATATGCAACAATATGATAATAATCATGAAGTTTTTTGCTGGTGTTTATATCTTATTGTTAATTATTATTGTTTTTTTACTTATATGATTTTTAATGTGGTAAAAATACCATATTTTAATTTCATTCTACAATTTTTTTCATAAATTTCCACAAAAACTTTTAATTTAACCAACAATTTAATGATTTTTATAAATTCTCATGTATTGATGCAATTTCTATTTAATTTTTTTTGTGTACTGATTAAAATTAATTGTTGTAATTGATTTTAATCAACCAATTTTATATTTCTTTATCTGCCCACCCCGCGGCTACCCCATAGGTCTATTATTTTCCGGTGTTTACTCAATGTTTATTCAATGTTTACCTGATGTTTACTTGTGTAATTTTTTGTATCGTTATTATTTGTCATGCTATTATTACTCATGGGATCTTATCATTTTATGACCTTTCACAATTGGCTTTATTTTTAGTGATATATTTGGATTTATTATTTTTAGAGTTGTAATCGAGGGTTATCTTTGGTTTTAAAAATTTAAAAAAAAAATAATATAATTACATTATCTTGTATAATTATTTATTTTCATATTTGGTTATTATTTTTTGTCAATTATAATTTTACAAAAATACAATTTTTTATTTTCAACCCGTAATTTTTTCCATAAATTTCCATGAAAACTTTCAGTATAATTTACAACGGAATTTTTTTCATTATTTGGTAATTTTATTTTTATACACCTGCTATATTTTTAATTTATTTGATTGTTAGCTTTCATTACCATTCACACCACCATTCGTTGACATCCTCACAACATCCCCTATATTTCATATCATTGTTTTTATTACATTATCCTGGTTTCACCTGATGTTTACTTGTTGTTTTATTATTATTTTTGTATTAATTGGTGTCAATTTGATTTAAAATTTTATTTTATACTAATTGATTAACACTAATTGAATATTAATGTTAATCAACTATTAACTCAACCGGTTTTGTTTTATTTTTGTTAACTGGTGTTTTGAATTTATTTTCTATTGATTTTGTCATTACAATATTTTCAACTTTATTTGATTTTTTTATTATTTCATTTATTTCTGTGTCACTATGTGATTTAGTTATATCGCATTGATGTGTAATCTTTTTTATTTTATTTATTTCAGTTATCTCTGTATCGCTATATGATTCTGATTTAGATGTATTATCATTTTCACTTGATGTATCTAAATCTAGTTCTTTATCATGGTTTTTTGATAATATTCGCATTTTTATTTTGTACCTTTTAGTTTTTTCCTTTTCTATTATTTTTAATCTTTTGGTTTTTTCTTGTGATTGTAACTGTAATCGTAATCGCACTGTCTCTTCGTGTATTTTATATTTTTCTAGTTCTAATTGTTCTAGATTTAGTATTTTATAGTTATCGAAATAATTTATCACTCTTTCATGCAATTTATAAGTTTCTTCCTTTGGTTTCCCATTTATTATTACTGGATAATACATTTCACTTATTTTTTTTTTGATTTCTTTGTGAAATTTTTTTTCATCTCTTTGTGCATTTATTATTTTGACATTTACTAAATAGCATGGGCATTTATATTCATTCTCTAAGTCTCGTTCTTCATATGTATAACCTATTTTTATCAATATTAATTCATTACCATTTTCTTCCCTGAATGGTAATAAATACATGTACGCTAAATGTTTATTCTCATATTGTTCTAATTCTATTTTATTCTTTATTAAATTTTTTATTAGACGTGTTTCTTCATCATCATTATTATTAATTTCGGGATTATCAATACACGATTTTATTAATAGATCTTTTTCTATGCTTCTATGTTGATATTTTTTATTTTGATTATATAATTCACCAAAGTGTTTATATTTTTTTGAATTTATTAATGTTGCTAATTTAAATAAATTGTCTTTTGTTATTAAATGTCTTATTATATATCCTCCATCCTCATTTTTTTGAAATCCTATATGTGTTATGTACTCATCATATTTTTTTAATTTATTATCTTTCTTATTCGCAATTGTATATAGTACATGTTTTATGTCAAATATTTCTTCACTATTGTTTTTGTACATGTAAAAAGTATTCCCATTGTATATTATTTTTGCATGGCATTTCTTTAAATTTTTAATTATTATTTTATTTTGTTTGTCGTATGATTCTATTAATTTTGTTCTTAATTTCTCATATAATGATATTAAATCATCGTCAATTATGTCTATTTTATGTTTTTTTGATTGTGCTCTATATTTTATCGTGTCATTTTGATATATTTCATTTATATATTCCATCGCAGGTAGCTTTTCATTCATTATTCCTTTATATATTTCTTCATCTATTGAACGTTCAATATATGTTTTGTTTATGTTGTTTACTTTTTTTATTTCAGGTTTATTTTCCATTTTTATTTTATTGTTTATATTTTATTTTTATATATTTGCATTTATTGTTATTTTATGGTAGGGTCCTTGGGTAGGGACGATTTGCGTCCTTTTTCTCTTTTTCGTTTATCGTCTTTTATGGTAGGGTCCTTTGGTAGTCACACTTGTCGACAGCATTTGCTTTTTTCTTTTATCGTTTTTTTATGGTAGGGTCCCTGGGTAGGGACGATTTGCGTCCTTTTTCCCTTTTTCGTTTATCGTCTTTTTATGGTAGGGTCCTTGGGTAGTTTTATTTTTCGTTTATGGTATCTTTTGGTTTCATTGTCTGTTCTGTTTTTATTGTATTCACTTACGTTCATTTGTGAATGTCGTAATCAGAATCGACATTCGATTTTTTATAATTACTACAGTTTTTACAACCGTAATATTACATTAGATTATTTTTAAAATTTTCTATATATTTTCCCCCAAAAGTTTTTACCCACAATTTACTACTATTATTTTTTCCACTCTGATATTCCCGAAATAGTTTTCATTCATGCATATACTTTTTATTCCATTATACTTCACAATTTTGTATCTTTTTTCATCTCATTCCACTCAAATCATTTTTACCAAATCGCATTATTTTTTATCATATTTTTCATCCTACTTTCAAATCTTATATTTAAATTTCCAAATCTCATTTTTACTTTTCTTTAATTCCAAATCATAAAAATTTTCATCAAACTTTATTTTTTATATAGAAAATTTATTTTTCTCAATTTTTTAAATTTAAACTATAGAAATTTTTATCAAACTTTATTTTTTATATAAAAAATTTATTTTTTTAATTTCCTCAATTTTTTTATCTCCCAAATTTTAAAATATTTTCTTTT
>Ga0315900_10007194_pt1 | contig 14668 bp, 11 predicted proteins | sample LakEriMetagenome_FD_203521 | JGI IMG/M metagenome (GOLD analysis project Ga0315900, IMG submission 203521) | Freshwater fungal communities from buoy surface, Lake Erie, Ohio, United States - Buoy 12 MA114 | ecosystem: Environmental > Aquatic > Freshwater > Lake > Lake biofilm | place: USA: Lake...
TGACGGGCTGGCCGCCACCGTCGAGCGCGCGGGCCGCGAGCGGACCGCACCTGCGCCCCGCACGCCTCCGCGCACTGCCCGATTATAGACCGCACCGCAGGGGCGCCGGCCGGGGCGGCCGGCTGCCCCTGCCGGTCAGTCGGCCTGTCGTCGCAGGAACGCCGGGATCTCGGACGTGTCCACCCCCGAGTTGCGCAAGGCCTCGACCTGCTGGGGACGACGCCGGAAGACCGCCGGCGTGTCCAGTTCCGCGCCGTACCCGCCGGCCGCCGGGGTCCCGATGTCCACGGGCAGGCCGTCGGTGCCGTTGCGAATCAGCGTGAACGGTTGCGGTTGCGGCTGCGCCTGCGTCACCGAACGGGCCTGGGGCTGCGGCTGCTTGCGGCTCAGCACGCCGCCCAGGCCCGTGGCCACGATGGTCACGCGCAGGGTGTCGCCCATCGACTCGTCGAAGACCGACCCGAAGATCGTGGTGGCATCGTCGGCGACGAACTCGGCGATCGTGTCCATCACCTCGTGGATCTCGCCCAGGGTCAGCGTGTCCGGACTGCCGGAGATGTTGACCAGCACGCCGCGGGCGTTGTTCAGTTCCACGTTCTCCAGCAGCGGACAGGCCACCGCCTGCTCGGCCGCCATCTTCGCCCGGTCGACCCCCGAGGCTGAACCCGTGCCCATCATCGCCATGCCGGTCTCCGACATCACGGTGCGCACGTCGGCGAAGTCGACGTTGACCGTGCCCGGCAGCGTGATGATCTCGGCAATGCCCGCGACCGCGCCGCGCAGCACGTCGTTGGCGGCCTTGAAGGCCTGCGCCATCGTGACCTCGGCGCCCAGCACTTCCATCAGCTTGTCGTTCGGGATCACGATCAGCGAGTCGACGAACTGGGACAGCTGCTCGATGCCGTCCTGCGCGATGCGTACCCGCTTGCGCTCGAAGCCGAACGGCTTGGTCACCACCGCGATGGTGAGGATGCCCATCTCCTTGGCCACCTCGGCCACGACCGGCGCGGCGCCGGTACCGGTGCCGCCCCCCATGCCGGCGGTGAGGAACAGCATGTCCGCGCCGCGGATCGCATCGGCGATGCGCTCGCGGTCCTCGATCGCCGCCTGGCGCCCGATCTCCGGATTCGCGCCCGCGCCCAGCCCCTTGGTCAGCGCGTTGCCCAGGTGGAGCTGGGTCTTCGCCTGCCCGCGCTTGAGCGCCTGTGCGTCGGTGTTGGCGCAGATGAACTCCACGCCGTGCACGCCACTGTCGACCATGTGGTCGACCGCGTTGCCGCCGCAGCCGCCCACACCGATCACCTTGATCACCGCCTCCTGGTTCGACGCATCGAGAATCTCGAACATCGTGGACATCGCCGTCTCCTCTTGCATTGAGTGTTGCTTCCGACCCGATCCTGCGACCACCCTTCACACCACCCGCCGCAAGGCGGGTCGATACCGTGGAACCGGCGCGCGTGCGCCGGTCAGAAATTGCCCTGGAACCAGCTTTTCAACCGATCGAGCACGCGGCCGATCGCACCCCGCCCCAGGCGCCCCGAGGCCGCGCGCTCCATGCGCTGTCGCCCGGCGATCAGCAGGCCGATGCCGGTGGCGAAGCGCGAGGTATGCACCACCTCCGAAAGCGGACCGACGTACGCCGGGACCCCGACGCGCACCGGCATGTGGAATACCTCTTCGCCGAGCTCGACCATGCCCTGCATGGCCGCGCTGCCTCCGGTGATCACGATGCCCGAGCGCAGCACGTCCTCGTAGCCCGCGCGGCGCAGCTCCTTCAGCACCTCGTCGTACAGTTCCTCGACGCGCGGCTCGATCACCGAGGCCAGCATCTGTCGCGCGAGCTGGCGCGGCTCGCGATCGCCGATACCGGGTACCTCGATCGTCTCGCGCGGATCGGCCAGCTTGGCGAGCGCGCAGCCATAGCGGACCTTCAGGTCCTCGGCATCCTTGGTCGGCGTGCGCAGCGCCATCGCGATGTCGCCGGTGATCTGGTCCCCGGCGATCGGGATCACCGCGGTGTGGCGGATCGCCCCGTGCGAGAACACCGCGATGTCGGTGGTGCCGCCACCGATGTCGATCAGGCATACGCCGAGGTCCTTCTCGTCCTCGGACAGCACGGCCCAGGCCGAGGCCAGCGGTTGCAGGACCAGGTCGACCACCTCGAGGCCACAGCGGCGCACGCACTTGACGATGTTCTGCGCGGCGGACACGGCCCCAGTGACGATATGGACCTTCACCTCGAGCCGCACGCCGCTCATGCCCAGGGGCTCGCGGACATCCTCCTGTCCGTCGATCACGAATTCCTGGTTGAGGATGTGCAGGATCTGCTGGTCGTTGGGGATCTGTACCGCCGCGGCCGTCTGCATCACGCCGTCGACATCGGCCTGCGTGACCTCCTTGTCCCTGATCGCGACGAGGCCGGTCGAGTTGAAGCTGCGGATATGGCTGCCCGCGATGCCGGCATAGACCTCGCGGATCTTGCATTGCGCGGTGACCTCGGCTTCCTGCAGCGCCTGCTGGATCGACGCGACGGTGGACTCGATGTTCACCACCACGCCCTTCTTGAGTCCCTGGGACGGGTGCTGCCCGATGCCCAGCACCTCGAGCGCCCCGCCCGCGCCGATCTCGGCGACGATGGCAACGGTCTTCGAGGTCCCGATGTCCAGGCCCACGATCAGGTTCCGGTTGTCACGCGATCTGCTCATCTCTCTCGCTCCGTCCCTCGTCCGGGTCCGCCGCTCACGTCCGGCGCTCGGGAGCCGCGCGCGGTTGCTGCGGGGGGCGGGTATTCGCCTCGCCGCCGCCCTCGCGCCGCCCGGACACCCTCACGGCGAACCCGTTGGGGTACCTGAGGTCCACGTAATCGAGTCTCGAGGCCACCGGCGCCACGGTCTGCGCATAGACGGCCAGGAAGGTCGCCAGCCTCTCCTCGACCTGATCGCGGCCGAGGCGCAGCAGCAGCCCGCCTGCGAGCCGCAGCTCCCAGGCCCGCCGCTCGGACAGGGTCAGCTCCGCCGGCACCAGGCCGGCTGGCGCGAGCGCCTCGCGCAGGCGCAGGTAGCGGCGCGCGACCTCGGGCGCGCTACCCGAGGGTCCGCTGAACATCGGCAGCGAGGCATCGGAGGCGGCGGAGAACAGTTCGCCATGGGTATTGACCAGCGCCGAGTCGCCCCATCGCGCGAGCGCGACGTGTTCCTCGAGGACGACGTGCAGCCGGTCGGGCCAGACGCGGCGTACTTCGACCCGTCGCACCCAGGGCAGGCGCTCGAAGGCGCGACGGGTCCCGGCGATGTCGACGGTGAAGAAGTTGCCCGCGAGATGGCGCCGCGTCGTCGCCTCGACCTGCTCGCGGGTGACGTGCGAGAGTTCGCCGAGCACGCGCACCTCGCGCAGCGGAAACACCGGCAGGTGGATCACCAGCAGGAAGATCGCGTACAGGCCCAGCACGGTCGCCACCGCATAGAGCAGATTGGCGACGGAGTTGAGGACGGCGGGTCGGTCCCAGGCGTCAGCGAGCACGCGCACCCTCCAGGATTCGCAGCACCAGCCGCCCGAAGTCGTAGCCCGCCTCGCGCGCCGCCATGGGCACGAGGCTGTGCCCGGTCATCCCCGGCGAGGTGTTCATCTCCAGGAACTGCACGCTGCCGTCCTCGCGCACGATGAGGTCGGCGCGCCCCCAGCCCTCGCAACCCAGCAGTGCCGCCGCACGCATCGTGATCGCCTGGATCTCGCGCTCGCGCTCGGGCGGCAGTCCGCAGGGGCAGTGGTAGCGCGTCTCGTCGCTGAAGTACTTGCTGTGGTAGTCGTAGTTGCCGCCGGGCGCCTCGATGCGCACCAGCGGCAGGGGCTCCTCGCCGACGAAGCCGGCGGTGTATTCGCGCCCGGCGATGAACGACTCGGCGATCACCAGCCGATCGTGGGCGAGCGCGCGATCGCAGGCCGCCGCGACGTCCGCCGCCCGCTCGACCCGGGTCAAGCCGAGGGTCGAGCCCTCGCGCGCCGGCTTGATGACCAGCGGCAGGCCCAGCCGCGCGCAGAGCGCATCCGCGTCCACGCCAGGTCCCACCGCCTCCCAGGTCGGCGTCGGGATGCCGCCCGCGATCCACACCATCTTGGTGCGCATCTTGTCCATCGCCAGCGCCGAGGCGGCCACGCCGCTGCCGGTGTAGGGAATGCCGAGCATCTCGAGGGCGCCCTGAACGGTTCCGTCCTCGCCCTGGCGACCGTGCAGCGCGATGAACGCCCGGTCGGCCCGCTCGCCGCGCAGATCGCAGATGCTGCGCTGGGCGGGGTCGAAGGCGAAGGCCTCCACGCCGGCGGCCTCCAGGGCGGCGAGCACGGCGCGGCCCGACATCAGCGAGACCTCGCGCTCGGCGCTGATGCCGCCCATCAGGACCGCGACCCGTCCGAAGTCAGCCATGGACGCGCTCCCCGACCACCCGCACCTCGCGGACCAGGTCGACCCCGGTGCGCTCGAGCACGCAGGCGTGCACCCGCTCGATCACCGCCTCGATATCCGCCGCGCTGGCCCCGCCTGCGTTCACGATGAAGTTCGCGTGGCGCTCGGACACGCGCGCCCCGCCGATCTGCAGGCCCTTGAGTCCGCACTCCTCGATGAGCCGGGCCGCATGCCCGCCGGGCGGGTTGCGGAACACCGAGCCTGCGTTGGGCTGCTGCAGTGGCTGGGTGGCGATCCGCCGCGCGAGAAACTCGCGGATGCGGCCCCTCGCGCGCTCGCCGTCGCCCAGCGGCAGGCGCAGCGTGGCCTCCACGAACCACTCGTCCTCGCCGAGCCGGCCCGGCCCGCGCAGCGCGACATGGCGGTATCCCACCTCGAACTCGCCGGGCCGCCTCTCGACCAGCCTGCCGTCTCGGGTGAGCAGGGTCACGCGCACCACGCGCTCCCAGGTCTGGCTGCCGTAGCAGCCGGCGTTCATCGCCAGCGCGCCGCCGAGGGTGCCGGGAATCCCGGCGAGGAACTCGGCCCCCTCGCAGCCGTGCAGCGCGGTCTGCCGGGCGATCTTGGGGCACGGCACGCCTGCGGCGGCCACCCACTGCACGCTGCCGGCCGGCGCATCTGCGCGCGAGTCGGGCCCGAATCCGGACAGCGCCCCGTGGGTGAGCACCAGGGTGCCCCGAAAGCCGCCATCGCGCACGAGCAGGTTGCTGCCCAGTCCCGCGAACAGCACCGGCTCGTCCTCTTGCAGCGACCGCATGAACACCATCAGGTCGGCGAGATCGGCGGGCTGGTACACGCGATCGGCCAGCCCCCCCGCGCGCCAGCTCACCAGCCGCGCCGTGGACACGTCGCGGCGATCGCAGCCGCGCAGGACGGCCGGGGGGCGGGAGACGAAGGGCTCGGCCATGTTCATTCCACCGTCCCTTGCGCTTCGCGCAATTTCGCCGGCACCCCGCCGATCGAGCCCGCACCCATGGTGAGCAGGACATCGCCGTCCCGAAGCACGCCGCCGAGGCAGGCAGGCACCGACTCCACCGACTCCACGAACACCGGCTCCACGCGCCCGGCGATACGCACCGCCCGGGCGAGGGCGCGGCCGTCGGCCGCCACGATCGGGGCCTCCCCGGCGGGGTAGACCTCGGCCAGGACCAGCGCATCCGCGGTGGACAGCACGCGCACGAAGTCCTCGAAGCAGTCGCGGGTACGCGTGTAGCGATGGGGCTGGAAGGCGAGCACCAGCCGCCGCCCGGGGAAGGCCCCGCGCGCGGCGGCCAGCGTGGCGGCCATCTCGACCGGATGGTGCCCGTAGTCGTCGACGAGGGTGAACCGCCCGCCTGCGGCCAGTGCGATCTCGCCCCAGCGCTGGAAGCGCCGGCCCACGCCGCGGAATTCAGCGAGCGCGCGCACGATCGCCTCGTCGGCCACGCCCACTTCGGTGGCCACCGCGATGGCCGCCAGCGAGTTGAGCACGTTGTGCACGCCCGCCAGGTTGAGGGTGATCTCCAGGCTGGGTGCGCGCTGCCCGTTCACCCGCTCGACCGCGAACCGCATCCGCCCACCCTCGAGCGCCTGCACCGAGTGCGCGCGCACCTGTGCCGCCGGATCCAGCCCGTAGGTGGTCACCGGCTTGCTGACCCGGGGCAGGATCTCGCGCACGTTGGGGTCGTCGAGGCAGAGGATGGCCGCGCCGTAGAACGGCAGGTGCTGCAGGAAATCGACGAAGGCCTGCTTGAGCCGGGAGAAATCCTGGCCGTAGGTCTCCATGTGGTCGGCATCGATGTTGGTGACCACCGAGATCACGGGCGTGAGATAGAGGAACGAGGCATCCGACTCGTCTGCCTCGGCGACCAGGAATTCGCCGCGGCCGAGCTTGGCGTTGCTGCCCGCCGCCTCCAGACGGCCGCCGATCACGAAGGTCGGGTCGAGTCCGCCCTCGGCGAGGATGCTGGCCACCAGGCTGGTGGTCGTCGTCTTGCCATGCGTGCCGGCCACGGCGATGCCCTGGCGCAGGCGCATCAGTTCGGCGAGCATGAGGGCGCGAGGCACCACCGGCACGTGCGCGGCGCGTGCCGCCTGCACCTCGGGGTTGTCCTCGCGCACCGCGCTGGAGACGACGATCGCATCGGCGCCCGAGATGTTCGCGGCCGCATGGCCGATGTCCACGCGGATGCCCAGCGCGCGCAGCCGACGGGTCACGCCGCCTTCTGCGAGATCCGAGCCGCTGACCGAGTAGCCGAGGTTGGCGAGCACTTCGGCGATGCCGGACATGCCGCTGCCGCCGATGCCGATGAAGTGCACGTGCCGGACCTTATGCCGCATCGCGGGCCTCCCGCGGGCCGGCGGTCCCGGTGCATCCCGGCACGCGATTCGCCGCGCTCATTCCCGGCCTCCCCGGGAGGCGCCGGCGAGTTCGGCGCACGCCCGCGCCACCCGCTCGGTGGCATCGGGACGTGCCGCCTCGCGCGCGCGACAGGCCATCTGCAGCAGGCGCGGGCGATCGACCGACTCGACCAGCGCAGCCAGGGTCGCAGGCGACAGTTCGTGCTGCGGCATCAGCCAGGCCGCATCACGACCGGACAGGAAGCGGGCGTTGGCCGTCTGGTGATCGTCCACCGCATGCGGGTAGGGCACCAGCACCGCGGGCAGTCCTGCGCACGCGAGTTCGGCCACGGTGGTCGCCCCCGCGCGTGCCACCACCAGGTCGGCCTCGCCGTAGCGGGCCGCCATGTCGTCGATGAACTCGGTGACCGTCGCATCCACGCCGGCCTGCGCATACGCGGCCTCGAGCGCGACGCGCGCATCGCGCCCGGCCTGATGGATCACCACCGGGCGCCGCGACAAGGGGATGCGTGCCATGGCCGCGGGCAGGCACTCGTTGAGCGCCCGCGCGCCGAGACTGCCGCCGATCACGAGCAGCCGCAGCGGACCTTCGCGCCCGGCGAAGCGCTGCTGCGGCGCGGGCAACCGGGCGATCGCCTCGCGTACGGGGTTGCCGGTCCACTCGGCTCGCGAACGCTCGCCGAAGGCGGACGGAAAGGCCGCCAGTACGCGGCGGGCCAGGCGCGCGAGCCAGCGGTTGGCCATGCCGGGCACCGAGTTCTGCTCGTGGATCACCAGCGGGCAGCGCAGCAGCGCTGCGGCGACGCCCCCGGGGAAGGCGATGTAGCCGCCCATGCCCAGCACGACGTCCGGGCGCCGCCGCCGCAGCGCGACCACGCACTGGACGATCGCGCGTCCGAGTTCGAGCGGCAGGCGAAGCTGGCGAAGCCACCCCTTGCCGCGTACGCCGGCGAACTGCACGGCCTCCATCTCGAAGCCCTGTGCGGGCACCAGGCGCGCCTCCATGCCGGAAGGCGAGCCCATCCACACCACCGACCAGCCGGCTTCGCGCAGCCACTGCGCAACCGCCAGTGCCGGGAAGATGTGGCCACCGGTGCCGCCGGCCATCACCATCAGCGTGGGGGCGGCGCTCATGCGGGCATCCCCTTGATCAGCCGACGGTTCTCCGAATCCACCCGAAGCAGCAGCGCCAGCGCGAGGCAGTTGGCCACCAGCGCGCTGCCGCCATAGGACAGCAGTGGGAGGGTCAGCCCCTTGGTCGGCAGCACGCCCATGTTCACGCCCATGTTGATGATGGCCTGGGCGGAGATCCAGATGCCCACCCCCTGGGCCACCAGGGCTGCATAGGGGCGATCGAGGCGTGCGGCCTGGGCGCCGATCGCGAACGCCCGCCAGCTGATCCACGCGAACGCGGCGATCACCCCCAGCACGCCGGCGAAGCCCAGCTCCTCGGCGATCACCGACAGCAGGAAATCGGTGTGCGCCTCGGGCAGGTAGAACAGCTTCTCCACGCTCGCACCCAGCCCGACGCCGAACCACTCGCCGCGCCCGAAGGCGATCAGCGCGTGCGAGAGCTGGTAGCCCTTGCCGTAGGCGTCCGCCCACGGATCGAGGAACCCGATCACGCGCTGCATCCGGTAGGGCGAGATCACGATCAGCAGCAGGAAGCCCACGCAGAGCAGCGCCAGCACGCCGGCGAACAGCCGCCAGTTCATCCCGCCGAGGAACAGGATGCCCATGCCGATCAGGGTGACCACGACGAAGGCGCCGTAGTCGGGCTGGAGGATGAGCAGCCCGCCGACCAGCAGCATCGCGACCAGCATAGGACCGATGCCGCGGCGAAGGCTGTCTGCCCACCCCGCCTTGCGGACCGTGTAGTCGGCGGCGTAGAGCACGGCGAACAGCTTGACCAGTTCCGAGGGCTGCAGGTTGAACACGCCCAGCGGCAACCAGCGACGCGCGCCGTTGATCTCGCGCGACACGCCCGGCACCAGCACCAGCGCGAGCAGCAGGATGCCGAAGGTGAACAGCCACGGAGCGGCGCGCTGCCACGCGCTCATCGGCACCTGGAAGGCGACGGCAGCCGCCAGAAGCCCGATCAGCGCGAACGTGCACTGCCGGACCAGGTAGAAATGCCCGCGGTAGCCGGTCGCGCGGCCACCCTCGGCGATCGCGATCGAGGCGGAGTACACCATCACCACGCTGAAGGCGATCATCAGCAGCGCGAGCCACAGCAGCGCCCGGTCGTAGTCGGGCATCGTGCGCGCCGGACGCACCGCCTCGAACGGGATCGCGGTCATCGCCGCCTCCTCGCCGCGCGCGGCGCATCGGTCCGCGGCGCCACCGGTCCGCCCTGCAGCGCGGTCACCGCGCGCAGGAAGACCTGCGCGCGGTGCACGTAGTTCCGGAACATGTCGTAGCTCGCGCAGGCGGGCGAGAGCAGCACCGCATCGCCGGGCCGCGCGAGCGAGCGCGCGCGCGCGACCGCCTCCTCCAGGCTGCCCGCCCGCTCGCGGGGCACGCCGCTGGGGCGAAGCGCCGCGTCGATGCGGTCGGCATCGGCCCCGATCAGCACGACCGCACGTACCGCGCCTTCCATCGCGCGGGCGAGCGGCGTGAAGTCCTGGCCCTTGCCATCGCCCCCGGCGATGAGGACCACCGGTCGCGGGAAGCCTGCGAGTGCAGCCACGGTCGCCCCGACGTTGGTGCCCTTCGAGTCGTCGTAGAACTCGACCCCGCCGATCTCGGCGATGCGCTGGACCCGGTGCGGCAGCCCCGTGAAGCCGGACATCGCCACCGGCACGGCCGCAGCGTCGATCCCGGCCGCATCGGCGAGCGCTGCGGCCGCGAGCGCATTGGCCGCATTGTGCAAACCGGGCAGTGGCAGCGCGGCCAGCGGCATCAGCGGGCGCGAGCCCTGCGCGAGCAGCCGTTCGCCCCCCTGCGCTCGCAGGCCGAATTCGAGATCGCCCGCCGGCTCGCCCAGGCCGAAGGTGCGCAATGCCGCAGGCGGTCGGCGCATCGCCATCGACGCCGGGTCGTCGCGGTTGAGGACCTGGGCACGGGTGGCGTCGAAGATGCGCGCCTTCGCGCGGCCGTAATCGGCCAGGCTGCCGTAGCGATCGAGGTGGTCCTCGCTCAGGTTGAGCAGGGTCGCGGCGTCCGCACCGAGCGCCTCCGTGGACTCGAGCTGGAAGGAGGAGAGTTCGAGCACCACGACCTGCGGCGGCGCTTCGCCGGCCCGCTGGCGCTGCTCGACCTCGGTCAGCAGGTCGAGCACCGGCAGTCCGATGTTGCCCGCGACCGCCGTGCGCAGGCCGGCGGCACGGGCGATCGCACCGGCCATCTCGGTCACGGTGCTCTTGCCATTGGTGCCGGTCACCGCGAGCAGCCGCGCATCGGGCAGCGAGCGGGCCCGTTCGCGGGCGAACACGTCGACATCGCCGCGCACGGGCACGCCGCGCGCGATCGCCTGTGCGACCGCCGGCAGCGAGCGCGGCACGCCGGGCGAGAGCATGACCCAGTCGCAGCCCTCGAAGGCGTTCCCGGGCACCTCGCCCATTGCCAGCGGCAGGCCGGGGAACTCCTCGCGCACCGCCAGCGCGGCTGGCGCCTCGGGCCGCGTATCCCACGCCCGAACCTGCGCCCCGTGCCTCGACAGGTAGCGGATCGCGGACAGTCCGGTCGCGCCCAGGCCCACGACGGCCACGCGTTCGCCGGCGTGGCGTCCGGATTCCGGTCGATGGGACGTGGGGTGGGGGCCGTTCATCCAGGGTCAGCGCAGCTTGAGCGTGGAGAGGCCGGCGAGCACCAGCAGGGCGGTGATGATCCAGAACCTCACCACCACCTGGTTCTCCTTCCAGCCCTTGAGTTCGAAGTGGTGGTGCAGCGGCGCCATGCGGAACACCCGCCGACCGGTCAGCTTGAACGAGGCCACCTGGATCACCACGGAGAGGGTTTCGACCACGAACACCCCGCCCATCACGAACAGCACGATCTCCTGTCGGGTGATCACCGCGATCGTGCCCAGCGCGGCGCCGAGCGCGAGCGCGCCCACGTCGCCCATGAACACCGCGGCGGGATACGCGTTGAACCAGAGGAAGCCGAGGCCGGCGCCGGCCATCGCGGCGCAGAACACCGTGAGTTCGCCGGCACCGGGGATCACCGGGAAGCCGAGGTAGCGGGCAAACACCGCGTTGCCCGCGACGTAGGCGAAGATGCCCAGTGCCGAGCCGATCATCACCGTGGGCAGGATCGCCAGCCCGTCGAGCCCGTCGGTCAGGTTCACCGCGTTGCTGGTGCCCACGATGACCAGGTAGGTGAGGATCACGAATCCGATCGCCCCCAGCGGATAGGCGAAGGTCTTCACGAACGGGACGATCAGCTCCAGTTGCGAGGTGCTGCCGCTGTAGGCGAGGAAGATCGCCGCCGCCAGCCCGAGCACCGACTGCCAGAAGAACTTCGACCGAGCCGACAGGCCCTTCGGGTTGCGGTGGACGACCTTGCGGTAGTCGTCGACCCAGCCGATCACGCCGAAGCCCAGCATCACGAGCAGCACCACCCAGACCAGCCGGTTGGACAGGTCGGCCCAGAGCAGCACCGTCACGGTGATCGACACCAGGATCAGCGCCCCGCCCATGGTGGGCGTACCGCTCTTGGCCAGATGGGTCTGGGGGCCGTCGCTGCGAACCGCCTGGCCGATCTTGTACTGCGTGAGCTTGCGGATCATCGCCGGGCCGACCACGAGGCAGATCAGCACCGCGGTGATGGTGGCGAGCATCGCCCGCAGCGTGATGTAGCCGAACACGTTGAAGGATCGGTCGAACTGCGCGAGCCACTGGAAGAGTTCGAGGAGCATCGTCGTCGATCCGGGTCAGTGGGGGGTTGCCGTCGCGCGCGGGCCTTCGCGCAGGTGATCGACCACGCGCTCCATGCGCATGAACCGCGAACCCTTGACCAGCAGGGTCGTCCCCGGCTGCAACCAGGACTCCAGCGCGTCGAGCAGGTCGGCGAGCGTCTCGTGGTGGCCGGCCCCGGCCCCGAACGCCTCGACCGCGCGGCGCGTATCGGTCCCGATGCCCAGAAGGGCTTCGATGCCGCGCGCTCGCGCGTGGGCACCCACCGCCGCGTGCATCGCCGCCGAGTCCGGCCCGAGTTCCCCCATGTCGCCCAGCACCAGCACGCGCCGCCCCGCCAGCGATGCCAGCACGTCGATCGCCGCGCAGGCGGAGTCGGGGTTCGCGTTGTAGCTGTCGTCGATGAGGTTCGCCCCGCCCCGCGCGCGCAGTGCCTGCAACCGCCCGCCCACCGGTTCGAAGGACTGCAGGCCGGCGACCACCGCATCGAGTCCGGCGCCGCAGGCGATCGCCGCCGCGCTCGCGGCCAGCGCGTTGCGGACGTTGTGCTCGCCCGGGACGGGGAGCCGGAGCTTCGCCTCGCCGCGTGGCGTCCGCAGAACGATGTCGGCGCCGTGCGCGTCGGTCCGGCTCACTGCGCTCACCGCCGCCGCGCGCTCGATCGCGAAGTCGATCACCGCGTGCGTGCCCGCCAGCCGATGCCACAACGGAAGGTACCGGTCGTCGGCGCTCAGCACGGCGGTGCCGCCCGGGCGCAGGCCCTCGAGGATCTCGCCTTTGGCCAGCGCGATCGCCTCGCGCGTGCCGAGGTTCTCGATATGCGCGACGCCGGCGTTGCCGATCACGGCGACATCGGGCCGGGCGATGCGCGTGAGGCGGGCGATCTCGCCCGCATGGTTCATGCCCATCTCGACGACCGCATAGCGGTGCGAGTCCTCGATGCGCAGGAGGGTGAGCGGGACGCCGATCTCGTTGTTGAGGTTGCCCGCCGTGGCGAGCACCGGCTCGCCCGGCTCGGCCAGGGCCGGCGCACGCAACCGCGCCTCGGCGCGCAGGATGGCGGCGGTCATCTCCTTCATCGTCGTCTTGCCGTTGCTGGCCGTGATGGCCACCAGCGGGCCGCGCAATCGCTGCCTGCGCTCGGCGGCGATGCGCCCGAGGGCCAGCCGCGTGTCATCGACCACGACCAGGGGCAGTTGCGCGGGCCACTCGAGACCGGCGTCCAGCGCCGCACGCTCGACCATGGCCGCGGCGGCTCCGGCCTGTGCTGCCTGCGCCACGAAACGATGGCCGTCGTGGCGGTCGCCACGCAGGGCAACGAAGAGCGCGCAGCGCGGCAGATCGCGTCCGTCGATCGCGACGGCCGGGACCGAACGGTCCGCACCACGCAACTCGCCACCGGCCACCCTCGCCATCTCGGACAATTGCCACGGCGCGATCACGCGAGGCCCTCCCGCCGTGCGCGCAGTCCGAGGCAGCGCGCCGCCACCTCGCGGTCGTCGAACGGCAGGCGCTGCCCGCCCTGCTCCTGCCAGGTCTCGTGTCCCTTGCCCGCGAGCAGCACGACGTCGCCCGGGGCGGCCGCGTCGATCGCCGCCGCGATCGCGCGCTCGCGATCGGACTCGACCCGTACCCCGGGCCCGGTGCCCTGGAGCACCGCGGCGATGATCGCCTCGGGCGCCTCGCTGCGCGGGTTGTCGCTGGTGACCCAGACCTCGTCGGCGAGCCGGACCGCGATCTCGCCCATCGGGGCGCGCTTGCCGGGATCGCGATCGCCACCACAGCCGAACACGCAGTGCAGACGCGCCCCACCCGCCGATGGCCGGAGGGCCTGCAGGGCAGCCGAGAGCGCGTCGGGGGTATGCGCGTAGTCGACGATCACGGCGGGCAAGCGACCAGCCCATCCGGACGGGACGGGCACCGGCTGCATCCGGCCGGACGGGGCGTCGACGCCGGACAGGGCCGTGGCAGCCTCGACGAGCGTGAGCCCGCTCGCGAGCAGCGCACCCGCGCAGGCCAGCAGGTTGGCGGCGTTGAACGCACCCACCAGCCGGGTCTGCAACCGGGCACGCTCGGCACCTGCGACGATCTCCAGGCGAAGGCCTCGCGCATCGAGCCGAAGGTCGTGCGCGGCGAGGGCCGACCCGTGCGCGCGAACCGAGTAGTCGCGGCATGGCAGGTCGCGCGCCCGGCAACGACGCTGCAGTTCGCGGCCGAAGGCATCGTCGGCGTTGACCACCGCCTGCGAGAGACCGGGGCGTTCGAACAGCAGCGCCTTGGCCTCGCCGTAGGCCTCCAGCGTGCCGTGGTAGTCGAGGTGGTCGCGCGTGAGGTTGGTGAATACCGCCACGTCGATGTCCACGCCCGACAGCCGATCCTGCTCGAGCGCGATCGACGAGGCCTCGAGCGCGACGGCACGGGCCCCCGCCGCATGCAGCCGGGCCAGCATCGCGTGCACCGTCACCGCATCGGGAGTGGTGTTGACGAGCGGCACCATCGTGCCCTCGTCGGGGAAGCCCGCGCCGAGCGTGCCGATCACCGCACAGCGGCGGCCGCTGGCCGACAGCGCCTGCGCGACCCAGCGCGACACCGAGGTCTTGCCGTTGGTGCCGGTCACCGCGACCACCCACAGTTGCCTCGAAGGGTGGCCGTGCACGTGGCTGGCGAGTTCCCCGAGGCGATGGCGCAGCCCGGATACGGGGACGTTGGGCACGTGCGCGGCAGCACTCCAGCGGTAGCCGTCGCCGCACTCCCACAGCACCGCGGCTGCCCCGCGGGCGATCGCATCGTCGATGAATGCGCGTCCGTCCTGGCGTACGCCGGGGCAGGCGAGGAACACGTCGCCCGGGCGAACCTGCCGGCTGTCGAGCGCGAGCGCGGCCACGTTGACCCCCAGCGCCTCGAGTTCGGCGATGCCCGGCGGCGCAGACGAGGCCGCCGCTGCACTGCCCGGCGGCGCAGACGAGGCCGCCGCTGCACTGCCCGGCGGCGCGGACGAGGCCGCCGCTGCACT
>Ga0315900_10007195_pt1 | contig 14668 bp, 8 predicted proteins | sample LakEriMetagenome_FD_203521 | JGI IMG/M metagenome (GOLD analysis project Ga0315900, IMG submission 203521) | Freshwater fungal communities from buoy surface, Lake Erie, Ohio, United States - Buoy 12 MA114 | ecosystem: Environmental > Aquatic > Freshwater > Lake > Lake biofilm | place: USA: Lake...
GTACAACCTAATTAAGTCTTAAAGCAAGGAGCACAGAAACATGCTTACGCTTGGTTCTGGCGTACTGGAAGTCGCTTACTGGGTGAGCGGTCGCGCGAAGGGGACGTCAAGCTACTTTACGTCTGCCTCTGGTGGCTACACATCCGTGTTCTCGATTGGCCAGATCGCTGGTGATGTTGAATTTGACATCAATTATCAGGAGCGCGAGTTCTACGGTCAGTACAATTTCCCAATCATGAAGGCACACTTCGGTGGGAAGGTTGAGGCGCGAGCCCGACGAGTTGAGCTGAACGTTAACTCACTCAAGAACTTCTTCAATAGCAACGGGACCGCTTCGTTCATCAGCACGGCTGAGCCTAGCTCGTTCGTGTTTGATCCAGACGTTGACGGTGGTTCTGGTCAGGCAAGCACCGCTGGTGCTGGTCTGCCACGACCGCTCTATGTCCGCTTTACGCACCAGAGGACCGATGACTCGTCCAAGACGGTCAAGATCCACCTGCCAAAGGCGTACACGATGAGCCTCAACATTCCGTTCACCCGAGAAGACATCATCGTTCAGGATGTTGACTTTATGGCGGTTGTGGACACCTCACTCCTCGTGACGACTGGTGGCACGGCTGAGCCGACCATCGTCCTCATTGAGGCGTAATTAGAGCCTTTTGGCTTTAATCTTTCGGGCTGGGAGCTTATGCTCTCAGCCCGAAAGAAAGATTCCTAGTCTTCACAACTGAGATTAAATCAGGGTATAATGTACCCGCCCCCACCAAAGCACGACATGTGTCGTCTGGGCGGGCATAGGTGTAAATAGCAGCAACAGGCTGCAAGGGGAGAGTAATGGGAAATCTAACGGAACTCAAGGGCGGCAAAGCCCTAAACCTTAACGATCTTGCCGAGCTGGAAGAGGAGTTCGGTCCGCTTGACAAGGTTGACCTAAGCAGATTCACGGTGATTCGCAAAATTCTTTGGCTGGTCATCAGGAAAGGTGAGCAGGTCACCCTAGAACAGGTTGGCGAGCGCTTCAATATCCAGACCATGCAGGAAGAAGTCAATAAGGTTCTCAAGGCGAGTGGTCTTCTTGGATCTGACGAGGTTACGTCGGGAAAAGAGGAGGCGACTGGGGGAGTATAAATTGGGGCGAACTTTCGGCTTCATACTCTGATGCCTTTGGGTTTACCCCAGAACAATTCCTCCAACTGACGCTCCCGCAACTTTCAGACTTTGCATCTTATGCAGAGAAGAGAGATGCAGAGATGAAGCGTCAGAGCAAGTCGCCATCGTCTGGTTCAACTGGTCAAACAATAGGTTCAACAAGATCAATGGACCAAATGGTTGCTCAATTCGGAGCACCGGAAGCGAAGGCGGAATTACTAAAGAATGGCTGACGATCAGGCAAAATTTGATCTAAAGATAGGCTTGCAGGTTGAGGGTGGCGATAGCGCTGCGCAGCGTATTGCCGCCCTCACAAAGCAAATTGGTGGCCTTGAGCGTCAGGCTTCTCAAATGCGCGGATTGGCAAATATACCAATCCAGATGCAGGACCTAATTAGGTCTTCATACAAAACAGCTCAAGGCTTTGGCGCTGCAAGAGATCAAGCAAAATCGCTCAAGCCAGCAATCACCGCAATCGGCGAGGCAATAAAGAAAACAGGTCTGTCACAAGATGTCCTGAAGGGCGTTGGACTTGATGATGCGTCGCTCCGCGCAGCTGGAAAGAATGCCGCTGGGTTCCGAGGTCTTATTGAGAATCTCGCCAAGGCTCGGGCAAAAGCAATATCCGCAGGAGCCGAATATTCTGGCAAGGCAGAATCTCTTGCTGCCGAACGATCACTTCTTACAACAAACTTCAATCGAGAACAGCGACTACGTGAGGAGGCAGCCAAAAAGGCAGTTGCCACCGATAAGGCTACTGAGGCACAAAAGACACAAGCTGCGATGGCTGGAGCGCGTGAGCGCATCGCAGTCGCAAAGCAGGCGGCAACATCGGTTTCTGACGCTGGAACTAAGGATCTAACCCCTCGTCGCTTTAGGGCTGGCGGTCGCTTTAGCGAGTCAGAACTTGCCGCGCAAGCAAAGCGCCTTGCTCCATATGAAGCTGAATACCAAGCAATTAAAGATGCGCAAGCGCGCAAGGCAGCAGCCGCAGCATCTGCCGCAGCCAAGCCTGTAGCAGCCGCAGCGCCACCAGCAACCGCCCGCGGAGCGATTTCTGGCCTTGATGGCCTTGCCGCGGCAGCAAAAAACGCCTCAGCAGCACTAAATGCATTTGCCAAAAGTGCCTCATCAGCTGGTAGGTCTGGAAAGAGCAACGAGCTTGTAGCAACTCGCATGATGCGAGAAATGCGTGGCGGATTTGCAAAAGAATATGCCATGCTTCATCGCTCGGAGCGAAGAAATGAAGCCCAGCAATTCCCGAAGTCGCCATACGCTGGTGGTCAAATGGCTGCCCAGCCGGCAGCCGCATCAAAGGCTTATAACCAACTCTCAGCAGCGGCACAGGGTGCATCAAGGTCCATTAGCGGCGTCGTACAAGAAGGCGACGCGATCACTGGTCAGATAAAGAATGTTCTTGGCATGGCATTCGGCTATCAAGCCATTCACGCCGTTGCAAGCCAGCTTCAGCAGGTCTTTGGTCACCTGCAGGGCGGAGTTATCCAATTTAACTCAATGCTTGAGCAGGCAACTGTTGGATTCACCACGCTGTTTGATAACCAGCGAAAGCAAGCAGAGGCCACCAACGAGCTTCTTGGTGAGCAAAAAGTTGGCGTTGACTTTATATCAATGGGCTACAACTCCGCAGAAGAGGCAGCCCAAGGAACCATTAACACAATCAAGCAATTCGCCAACGTAACTCCATTCCGATTTGCTGAACTCCAAGAAGCCACGCTGCGAATGCGTGCGTTCGGCTTTGATATGTCAGAGATTCTCCGAGAGAATACAGAGGCACAAGACAAGTTCTCCGGAGGCGTAGTCGCGGTCGGTAACGCAGTTGCTGCACTCGGTGGCGGGGCAGACGCGTTCCGAAGAATTACCTACGCACTTGGTCAGATGAAACAGGCTGGTCGTGTCTACCAGAACGACATGATGCAGCTGGCCAACGCTGGTATCGGTGGTTACAAATACATCGCCGAAGCGTTGATGAAAGAAATAACAACTGATCAATCTGGTCAAAGAAGCAAGGTAATCAAGGGTCAGGAACGACTTTATAGTGAGCTTGAAAAGAATGCTATTGAAACAGTTCGCCGACTGACAACTCGAGGTCAGATTTCTGGAGAGGTAGCGTCGCGAGCAATTCTTGCCGGTCTTGAAAGAGATTTCGGTGGCGGAATGATGGCCCAGTCAAAGACATTTGCCGGAGCATTCAGCACTGTCGCCGACATGTCACAGAGCCTTGTCGCCGATGCCTTCAGACCGCTGTATAACGCAATCCGAGATATCACCTATGAATTCTCACAATTCCTACAGAATCCAAAGGTTGCCGAAGCCGCAAAAGACTTTAGCAGGGTAGTACAGGGGATAGTAAGGGCCCTTGCGCCTATGGGCGTTCTGTTGATGCAGATTGGTCAGAAAATTGCCGCAGACTTTGGTGCTGCGATTTCTTCAATTGGATCAAAGACCAGTGAGGCTGGAAAACTAGTCGGCGGAACATTCGGCGCCTTTATGATCGGTATCAGGGAGCTCATAAAACTACTTGACAATGATTATGCGAGATCTGTAATTGCCGCTGCGGCCGTTACAAAAATCGCATTTGCCTTTGGGGCGGCAAACCCATTCTTGTCGCAATTGATCCTTATCATCAGCGCTGTTGGCGCACTTAAATTTGCTATCAACGAAAACATTCTTGGGGTTGGAGATGCGTTTAGGAAAATCGCTGGCAGCCTTGAGCCGCTGATTGGAACATTTAGGGACAAACTGCTTCCAACACTTACGAAGATCGGTGAGTCTATTACCGTTGGTTTTGTTGCCGGATTGTCTGCAACGCTTATCGCAATTCAGCCAATAATCTCTGCCTTTGCTGATGCTCTTATGACAATATCCGACATTTTTGTTGGAATGGATGGACCGTTGCGAGCCATAGGATTCCTTCTTGGCGTCAGCCTGGCTAGCAAGATCATTGTTGGCGGGGTCAATCTTCTTACGGGAGCACTTACAAGGGCAGCGGTGCAAATGGCACTGCTTAAGACAAATACTGGTCTAGCTGTGACAAACATGCAAAAGCTTGCGGCGTTTGGGAATACGCTTGTTGGCGTTGGCATTGTTGGGACAATGGGCGTGCAAGCTGCTGAGGGTGCTGGGGTATTAGACGAGCAGCAGGCTTCAATCGGTCAGGCTATTTTCAGCCTTGTGACATTCTTCGGGATGCTGGCAATGATCATTGGTCCGCTCATTGCTTTCATAACTAAATTCGCTGGGGCGATTGGTGGATTACTAGCAAGGTTGGGACCAGTTGTTGGAATTATTGGAAGAATAGTTCTTGCGGTCGGCGGCTTTGTCGCAACTCTTTTGGGCGTAAGCACAGGTGTCGGGGTTGCAGTTGTCGCGATTGGTTCGCTTATTGCGGCAATTCTTGGATTTGCAATCTTTAGTGAAAAGAAGCCAGAAGACCCAACAAAGCCACCAGTAAGCCGATATGACTATACCCAGGGCACGGTGCTTCAGGGTTCTGGTTACTACAAAGATCCACTTATGGATCGTGCAATCGTTGACTTCAGAAAAATGGAGCGTGAGTCACGCTATCCTCGAGTGATCCAGAACGCAAAGAATGAAATGAAGGATCTTACCAACTATCAGAAACTTCTCATTAATCAGCAAGATGCAGCAAATACTTCCACTGAAAAATATAACGGCCTTCTAAACATCGCAAAGCAGAGAGTGCAGGATGCGCTTGGTGTTTTGCGAAAAGTCGCGGAAGCAGTGCTTGACGATATTATGAATCCTCAATTTGAAAGCCCGTATGCCCCAGACGAAGGCGATCTAATCTCTTACGAGAAGATGCTTGAGATGGAACAGGAGATGAGTTTCTTGACGTTTGAAAATCGTCAGGGTATTAATAGGTCATTCGGTGAATATAAGGATGTTCTTGGTTCAATTCTTCCTTTGTCAGAGGATGAGGTTAACTCCGGAGAGATTAGCCTCAAGATGGTTCGTGAACGCCTGAAAATTGACAAGGAGCGACGTAAGGAGCAAGAGCGAATCAAGGCACTCGCGGAGGCTGAATACGATCTTGGTCTTGCAACGCTTCAGCAATATGATGAATCTATTGACCCACTGACAAGGGCAATAAATCTGCGAAGCGCACAGAGCAAGTACGAAAAGGATATCGCAGACTTAAGAATCCAGGGTCTTGAGAATCTTGTTGACGAGGCTGAAAACTCACGTGACTGGGATCGGGTAACAGCAGCCACCAAGAAGAGACTTGAGGACTGGAAGGCTGGTCAAGAACTCATTCTTGACGAAATGCGCAACATGTTTGAAGACTATAACCGAGATATCGCTTGGATTCTTGAGAACCCAAGCCTTTCGGCAGAGGAAAAAAAGACCCGCATTGAGACACGCCTTGAGGAGCTAAAGGGAGAGCTTGAATCCAAATTTGGCATCACATTAAAAATGATGGATGACAAAGTTGGTGAGATGAATTCACAGATGCAACTTGTGATGGATGCCGCGAATATGAAGGGCATTGATATGAATGTCACGTTTGCAGATAGCTTGATTAATAATCTTGAAACCAAGGGGTTCAAGGCGCTCACTGATTATCTGATGAAAAAGTATCGTCAGGTTGTTGATCTTATGGGAAAGATTAAAGCAGCTGCCGCAGATGCAGCCGCCGCTGCATCTGAGGACAACCTCCTAGCGCAGGTAAGAAGCAAGTATCTCCTTGGTGTCCAAAATGCCATCACAGCCCTTTATAGGCGTGGTGAGGCGAGCGAAACAATCAATCAGGTTAAGGCATTTAAGACACTGCTACTTGGGAAAAACACTGTTGCCGATCTGCAAAATGCCTGGAATAGCCAGATTAGTCCATTCCTCACTGGTCTTGGACTTAAGAAAGCGGATATTGGTTTTGCTCGCGGCGGTGTTATGCCAGCCAGAAGGCTTGCCCTAGTTGGAGAGAAGGGCCCAGAGTTGGTCTTGCCGCAGCAGAGCGGCCTAGTTCTAAATAATAGTATCTCCTCGCGCCTTCTCGGCATGCTGACCGGTAAGGGCGGTGGTGGTGGGAATAATGTTACAATAAACGTAAATAACCCTGTAATCAGGAACGACAACGACATCAGGAAGCTTGCCCAAGAAATCTCTAGGGTTCAGGCAAGCCAATTCAGGACTGAGGGCGGGAGGCTCTAATGGCAGAAATCCGCGTATACATCCAGCCCCGGCTTCCTGCTGCCTCCAGTCAAACAGCGTTCTATGACTTCAGCAAGCATGTTGAGTTTGACTCCCTTGAGTGGGAGCAGAACGATCAGGGCAATGCCTCAACGATGCGGGCAAACATTTACAGCATCATGCCCGTCAGCACGACAAACTGGGCGGCGTACCCTGGGGCAAATCAGGCTGCCCAGATCCAGAATGCTCTAGACGATCAGTTCTATCACCTTGATATCCCGTCAAGAACCGAAATCCAGATTCGTGACGTCTCCACAAGCCCGCACACCATCCTTTGGGGCGGCGTTGTCACAAGGGTTTCTGAGAACAGGGACGGTGGGGCCATTGTTGGCTCTATTGAGGCGGTTGACTATACTGCGCTTCTTGATGAGGCTGTTGCCCTTGAGTTCACGCCGCTTGCAAACTCAACCATCAAGCAGACCATCACCAGTGGCACGTACACGTTTACACCAAGTTTTGCCGAAAGAACCGCTGGGCTTGCGGCAATCACTGTCAGCTCAATCGCGGTTGGGGCCCCATACAGCCGTAACCTTGAGATCGGTGACACCATCGTCGTCAACATCAGCGACGATACATACGATGGCGTGCACAAGATCACTGGAATTGCTGCCGAGGGAAGCACCTATAAACTCAGGTTCCAGCAATACTCCAACGTTGCAGATAGCGCAAGCGCTGCGGTAACGGGGACGGTCAGCGTTCCGGGGTTCATGACCACGGCAAATGCACCTCAGCTAGATTCTCGTATTTCCACGATTGCCGGAAATATTGCAGACCTCAACCCAGACTGGCGATGGAGCCCGCGCAATCCAGACATCACTCGGGCAATTAGCAATGTGGCACGCACGACTACGACAGCGACTATCACGACCTCAGCGCCACACGGTTTCGGCCAAGACCGCGTCGTAACCATTGCACTGACAAACGGTCCAACTGGGTATGCCGACCTGAACGGATCATTCATCATCGCATCAACGCCGACAGACACCACATTCACCTACACCACAATCACGAGCGGAACGATTACTTCTGGCGCTGGAACGGGAACTGCTTCCTGCGCTGGAGAGATTACCCCGACCCCAATGAAGGGCGGAACACTCGCAAGGAACCTTCAGTATGCCGTTGAGCGCGGCAATGGGGTGTTCTATCTTGGCGCAGGAACACTTGATGGTGGCGGAAACCTCACGATCCCACTCAATGTAAAAAGCAAGGCGCTGAGCGACCTGATCACCAACGGTCTATTTGATGCCAATAAGACTGTCAATGTTTCAAAGATTACAAGCCCAGCGTCAACGACCAAGACAGTTACCACCGCCTACCCACATGGTCTTTACACGGGGTATTCTGTCACTGTCTCTGGAGCCACTGGCACTAATGCTGCTGATGTAAACGGCAACACTTACACCATTACCGTCACGTCATCAACGACATTTACATTTACCGCCGCTACATCTAATACCCTTAATCTCACTGGTGGATCCGTTGCAATTACCGCAACGTCTGGGTGGTCAATTGGATCGTATTCAGTAGACACGACCGGTACAACTGGACCCTATGGTGTTGGCAATAGCGCGTATTACGTTGGAGCCGACCATCAGGACGCGGAGCTTGCAAGCACCAACAGGATTTCAGTCACTGCTGGGGAGAGGTATTTCTTCTCGTGGAGAGAAAAGGCGGAGCACTATAACAAGGCTCATCTCCATGTCAAGTTCTATGACGCTGGCGGGACGGTCGTCGGCAACTCTCATGGATACGATATATGCAAAGTGGATAGTGCAAATAATGAGTGGAGCCGAAACTACGGCTTGATCCAAGTTCCAGCAACAGCCACGCAGATGACGCCAGTTCTGCATCACGAAAGTTTTTCACATAGCCATAGCGTCTACTACACGGACATTCAGGCAATCAAGCTCACGGGAGCTTTTGGCTTTAGCGATCGAGTAGTTGAGGATGAGACCTACTACAACGACTTGACCAGCGGAAGCATTGACCTCCGGGACTTTGAGAACCCAAGCGCCCCAGAAGAGTCTGGTGAGGCATCCAACAGGATCTATGTCTACGCCCCGTATACGGTAGAAGACCCACTTACCGGGGCGCGACAGGTCACGTCGTACCGCAACACCTATGACTTTGTGCAGGGCGTCTGGTCTGCTGGCGGCAAGAGGATTGAGGCCTCAATCGTTGAACTTAATGCAACGGACTCAACAACTGCCATGCTCACCGCACAGCAATACTTCAAGGAGCGTGGCATCTCCCTGCGCTCGTTTGAGTTTGAACACATCTCTGGGCCGCTCAATGTTGGCGATGTTGTTCCGTTCATCTGGAATGAGCTAGGCATTGCCGAGGCCCTTGTTGTTCGCAGGCAGGCTGGATATCTTATCGGCCAAGAGGTCTTCTATCGGGTTCAGCTCGGCGGGGATATGTCCTTCCAGCGCTCCACCATGTATCTCGTTGAGCGAAGACTCAAAGAGATTACCGGTGACGCCGCATACTTCTCACCACCGCCAAGCCCATACCCTGGATACCCAACCGAGGGCGGGGTTGTTACTCCAGCCACGCCATCTGGTGATGCTGGCGCAGAAAAAGTTGACATCTCATGGGAATACCCGCAAAGCGTCATTAGCGGCGCGTCGTTTGGCGGGTTTATCGTTCTGCGAAGTGCGGATGCAGGGGACAACTGGGTCAAGGCGAGTACTGGAGAGCCAATCCTTACCGCGCAGAACCCCCTCGCCCCAGATACGGCGGTTCCTTCGTTTACCGATACAAATGTTGTGGCGTCAACTGGCTACGTTTATAAGGTTGCCGCCGTTGACGTCTCTGGTGCCAGTCCAGTACTAACTGAGTATTCTGCTGAAACTGCAACCCTGACCCCAACCGCTCCTGGAGGAACGGATTTTACCGATGCATATTCTGGTCTTGGGATCAACGTCCCAAAGGTTGTAAACAGTATCACCTATCCAGGGAATGGTGTTGCCAAAACAATCTCAACAATCACCAGCGGTGCGTCTACAACCGCGACTGTAACCACAAGCACGACCCACGGGTTTTCAACTGGATATATTGTTGGTATTACCGGCGCAACTGGCAGTAATAATGCCGATGTCAATGGTGGCTTCTACTCAATTACCGTCACCAGCACGACGCAATTCACAATTACGAAGACTGGAACTAACGTTCTAAGTCTTACCGGCGGAACCGCAAATGGCTGGCAAGTTAGCGGCGCGTTTGTTGACAATACGGCAACTAACCGAGTCCTCGGGGATGCATTCTCTTTGGTCCAGTTCCCAGTCGGTCAACTTGCGTATTCTGAGGCGGATGGAAAACTTTATCGCAACGGCAAGCACGGCACAAGCGCGTGGGATAACTATTGGACTCGAGCATCCGTAGACGCAATTGACGTCACTTCGGATGGTTCGGTTGTTATCAGCGCAGACAGGATCACCACTGGCTCGCTGGACGCTGGGAGAATTCAGACTGGAACCCTAACTGCAATCGCCATTAATAACGGTTCTGGAACTTTCTCTGTTACCAGTGGCGGCGAGCTCACGGCATCTAGCGCAACAATTACTGGGTCTGTGACGGCAACCTCTGGAACAATTGCTGGCTGGACCGCTACGACATCTGGTGACGACAGACTTTATGCAGGGTCTGGGTCATCGTTTGTTGGTCTGTCAACTGGTACAACTGCAATATTTGCTGGTGCAACTTCCAGCACTGGAACTAGCGCAAAGTTTTCTGTAACCGCTGCTGGTGCAGTATCTGCATCAAACATAACTATTACAGGCGGATCAATTACTGGGACAAGTATTAACGTACCAGACGCAACAAGTCCGCTATTCTCGGTTCTATCTACTGGGGCAACAACAATTTCATCGTTGACGGTCACCAGTGCTGATGGAACAAAGCCAGGAATAATTGTAAGTAAGAGCTCTGATCTTGGTGACTTTGCAGTTCCAGATGGTCAGGCAGTAAGCATTGGTCACTGGAAATCAACAGCACCAGTTTCATTTACTGAACGTATTCGCATTTCATCTGCTGGTCATACAACTATCGGCGGAAGAACAACTCTGAGTATTCAAGATGGAATAGATTTTTACGACGGTTCTACTTTTAGAACAAGATTGCGAGCAAGTACCGCAGCGGCTCGCTTAGTTGTTGATGCCGCCCTAAATGTTGATGGATTATTTACTCCAGCTGCTGGTCTGAACATGAGCGGCGGGGACATGACGTTAACAATAACAAACAACGCAACGTCCACAAACTCAGAGCCAATGAGAATTACCACATCAACTGCACACCCGCTAGGAGTCAATAGGCTGGTATTCCGAGGTACATCGAGTAGGGAATACAAAACAGAGATTTCTCCTCTGCCGGACAGTGACGAAATTCTTAACAATCAACCAGTTACCTTCCACGACAAGCTTGCACGTGAAAAACTTGGTGAAGACTCAGTTTTGCAGATTGGTATGATCGCAGAAGATTTCTCAGAAACTGGTCCAATATCTAATTTTTATACCGTAAGGGATGAAAATAATAAAATTACCGGCATTCAATATGACCTGCTTTCTACTGCTCTTATTTCTGCCGGAAGGACCTTAAGGTCCAGGATTGAAGCGCTAGAGGCTCGCGTCGCAGAACTAGAGGCATAGGACTAAGGACCTCATAAACGGTAAAATATCCGTGTCAACCCACATAGCACGGAGGTTCCCATGGGACTACGTTTCAAGGTCAAGTCTCAGCTTGACCACGAAGAAGCTGGTGGCATTCTTGACGATTGCGGACCGTCCAGCATGGCTGCGGCGGTGGCGTGGGTCTTCAAGTACGCCCCCGGTAAGGATTTCACTGCCGCCCAAGGCATTGCTGCCAAGGAGAAGGCGACTGGACATAAAGACAAGCAGGGCGTATCGGACAACGGATCATCGCTCGGCGACCTTATCAAGACTGCCAAGGTGCTTGGCGCCGATGCTCGATGGGCAAAGGACTGGGCAGATGTAGTTGCTTCGGCGAAGGCTGGGGCCGCACTTGGTGTGTGGGTCCAACAGCCAATTGGCTATCCAGCAGACGTTGAAGTGTCTAAGTGGCACGCACAGTGGGCTGCATACTGGTCAAAGAAGGACCCCAAGCACGTCAAGGAAGGCTACGGTCACATGACCGCTGCTGCATGGGACCCAGAGTTTGGCTGGCAGTGGGCATGCCCAACGCGTTCTGGCAAGGGCAAGGAGCAGTTTGCGGTGCAGGTCACCGAAGAGCAGCTCAAGGCGATTGCTGATTCTAAGCGCGTGAGCAAGCAACACGATGCCCCGCCACATAAGCATGTTATTATTGTTACAGCACCAAAGGGTTGGGTTGCCCCTGCTGCCCCGGCTACGCCGGTCGCTCCAGTGCCATCCGCCCCAGTAAAGCCAGCGCCCTGCCCTGCATGCGGTGGGACTGGCATCAAGAGGTAAGGAGAGCACATGAGCGCGATCAAAGACGGGATTCTTTGGATTATCAATAACACGGGCATTGACGAAATGCTCCTTGAGGCCGGGCGTGCCTTCTTGGCAACCAGCATCGCGGTGGCACTCGGTCTTGGTATCCCGCTGCTGGACATCAGTGGGGGCGACTTCCGCATGATCCTTTCGGCTGGTCTTGCTGCCTGCTTGCAGGTAGTGGTCCGCGCCCTTAACCCTGAGGACGCCAAGTTCGGTGTCGGCAAGGCGAAGCAGGTAAAGGCTGAAGAGAAGGCTGCGGCAGAAAGCACTGCCCACATTGCTGGAAGCGCGATTGATACCGACGGCGATGGCATCCCAGACGAGCTGGCAGGAAGCTTAGCCAATGAAGAGTCGGCTGCGTTCTACACGAAGGACGAAGACGACAAGTAATCTCCTTCGGAGGGAACAGAAAGACCCGCCCTTCGGGGCGGGTCTTTTGTTATACTTGACCTATGCCAGCTTACGATTTCAAGTGCGATCCGTGTAACCTTGTGACCGAGGTCATTCGCCCTATGTCTGATGACTCAAAGGTGCAGTGCGAAAAGTGCAAGGCAGAGATGCATATGACTTTCTCTGCCCCAAAGATTGTTTACAAGGGCTCAGGCTGGGCGTGGCAGGAGAAGATCCCGCAGAACACCGATATCGTTATCGGGTAATCAGTCCTCGCGAGAGATGCGCAGTGGCATCGTCACAAGCCAAGCGACGCAGAGCCAGAGCAGCATGATGCCGACGAAGTCTCGAGTATCACCGTCTGGCAGAACAATCCAACCGACGAGTAGACCGAAGACGGTCCATGACTGTGACACAAGCTCATTGACAACCTGTGGCCATAGTTCACGGGCGGCATCAAGCTTATTGCCAACCCATCGCTTGATCTTCTTTGGCCATGCGCTTACAGTCCACCAGACAGCTAGATAGATATCTTTAAGTGCGTCCATAAAACTCCTTATCTATTGCGGCGATGAGAGCGCCCGCCGCCAGTTCGCTTGTCAGATGATCCGCCGCCACCACCGCCACCAGAAGATCCACCAGAAGGTGGCGTACTTGCAGCGCGGGCCGCAGCCGCCACAGCGTTCTGGGCAACTTGCGACATGATTACGGCAGCGACAATGGTTGGAGCCGCTTCTTCGCGCTCCTCTTCAGTGATATCATTACCTAAATTCGCAATTGGGGCAAGGGCTGCGCCAACTGCTTCCCCAACCGCCTCTGCGGCTTCGCCAACAGTTGCATCAAAGACTTCGCCTACCGCTTCGGCAGCCGCCTCAACAGCCTCTCCAACCGCCTCTGCAGCCTCACCAACCGCTTCTCCAATCGCCTCAACCGCCTCTCCAACAGCTTCCGCCGGATTCTCTGGTTCAGGCTCTGTGCTTGGCTCAGGGGTCGGCTCCTCGCTTGGCTCTGGGGATGGCTCTTCAGAAGGCTCGGGAATAGGGCTAGGAGCCACGCTGGGGCTCGGTTCCTCTGGTTCTGGGGATTCACTAGGGTCTGGACTTTCTGGGGCTTCTGAGGGCTCTGGGGACGGTTCTACAGGGGTCTCTGTGGGCCCAGGAGTAGGTACAGGGCTGGGATCAGGAGATACGGGCTCAGGTGTTTCAGGTACTGGAGTCGGCTCAGGCGTTGGCGGTACGGTTGGCTCGGGGGTAGGGGTTGGTTCTGGTGTGGGCTCAGGCGTTGGCTCAGGCGTTGGCTCAGGCGTTGGAGTAGGACTTGGAGATGGTGATGGTTCATTTGTAGGCTCCGGGCTTGGGCTGGGCTGCGGGGCGCCAACGACCCACGACGTGTTCGTGATGACAAGCGTCCCAATGCCGCAGCAGGAATCAGTTGAAAGGATGCGGAAACCAAAAAGACCACCGGCGGCGATATACCCAGTCTGTGTGCCACTCCCGCTTTGGGAGTTGCCCTCAACTAGGTTGTACCAGACGTCGTTCCACAAAACTTGTGGCTTGTCAAAGTACGCGCCATCGGTGGTGTTGTATGACCAATTGAATGTGACCGTCTCGCCAATAGACGAGTCGGTAGTGACACCTGTAACGGTGTTCTGCCAAGGCTGACCAGGCAACGGATTGTTGCTCCCGTTGATTGTCAACGTGCCTTCTTCAAGAACGATGGTGCCGTTGGCATCAATTTGCTGATCCCACTCATCCGCATCCTCAAGGGCGAGCACGGGTGAGGTAACCGCACCAAAGAGAAGAGTTGATGCAACCAGCCACATGATTGCAACGGCAACGAACCTTTTTATATCCATGAAACCTCGCTGCTACTGTGCAACGAGATTATCTCTTACTTAGCACATACTTTCAATAATATCGTGCTCTGCGTTATTTATTTGCCGTTGACAGTGGCTTCCTTCCCTTGAACATTTTCGCACCAGAAGAGAATACTGCTTCAGATTTTGAGAAGAGTGGAATTGGGGAAATTGGTCGCAGTGGGCATTTGCCGTCGTGGCAGAGACCACCCGGCTCGCATGCGCGGCAGAACTTTTCAACCGCAATTTGATATACCTTTGGCACTTCAAATGTCGCCTGTGCCACAGATGATTTTCCCATCTTGGTTCGCAGCCTCTCGCTCTCTCGGCGGCACGATGCGCTGCACAGGTATGAGCGACCCTGCGCGGAATCCTGCGTGTACTCCTTACCGCAGTTTGCACATGTCCTGTGACTGGCCGAAATCCCCGCCCTAGCAAGCTCGTCATCCCCAAGATGCTCAGCGATCAGGGCAATCGTCTGCACGCAAGGCATGCTCCTTCCCTTCACCCAGTGGCGCACCCTGTGATAGCTAAGAGAAAGCTGATCCGCCAACTCTGATGGCGTCATGCCATT
>Ga0315900_10007196_pt1 | contig 14667 bp, 21 predicted proteins | sample LakEriMetagenome_FD_203521 | JGI IMG/M metagenome (GOLD analysis project Ga0315900, IMG submission 203521) | Freshwater fungal communities from buoy surface, Lake Erie, Ohio, United States - Buoy 12 MA114 | ecosystem: Environmental > Aquatic > Freshwater > Lake > Lake biofilm | place: USA: Lake...
AATGGAAAGCTCGTAAAGACTTATCTATCTCTGTAGGCTTAGGTGCTGGTAATAAAGACCAACAACTTATGCACTTAACATCTATCTTGAATATGCAAAAAGAAGCTATCCAAGTAGGTCTTACAAATCCTGAAAAGATTTACAATGCGTTAGCTAAACTTACACAAAACGCAGGCTTTAAGAACCCTGAAGAGTTCTGGGTTAATCCAGCCAATACACCTGAGCAAGAAGTTCAGCAAGATAGACCATCTGAAACTGAGATTGCAGTTCAAGGTCAATTACAAATAGAACGTGAGAAAGCACAAGCTCAACTACAACAAGAGCAGTTACGTTCACAGAATGATGTTATAATTGAACGTGAGAAGATAGCAGCACAGGCAGAACTTGAAAGATTTAAAGCACAACTCAAAGCTGAAACTGACTTAGCTATTGCACAGATAAAAGCACAATCAGGATTAACATATGGCGGATAAGTCCCTAGAAGAAGTAAAACGTGGTGAACAAGCAGCACAAATACTAGATAACCCTATCTACAAAGAAGCAATAGAGAAGGTAAAAGAAAACATTGTATCTACTATGGCTAATAGCCCACTAAATGATGAGAAGACACATAACAGATTAGTTATCGCATTACAATTACTAAACCAAATTAACAAGCAACTTACTGACGTAATGCAAACAGGTAAGTTAGCAGCTATCCAAACAGATAGACCTAAGTTTAAGATATTTGGGTAAGGACAAGCCCACTTAATACTCGTAAGGGTATTCTATTGTCTAATTTCAAGGAAATAAAACTATGAGTGACCAAGTCGCAGAACAGTCACCACAAAGCCGATTAGAGGCTATGCTAGGTGATAGTATTCAAACGGATGTAAAAGAACCTGAAGTTCCTGAGCAACCAGTAGAAGAACCACAAGAAGAAGCAGAAGTACCTGAAGAAACATCTGAAGATACAGACGCTGAACCTACAGAAGAATCAGAAGAACCTGAAGCTGAAGAAGAGGAACAGTCGCAAGATGAAGTTCCAGCTATTCTAAAGTTAAAGGTGAATGGTGAAGAAGTAGAGAAACCTTTAGAAGAGGTTGTAGCATTAGCACAACAAGGCTTAGACTACACACAAAAGACACAACAAGTAGCAGAGCAACGTAAAGAGCTAGAAGCCTATGCTGAGAGTATTAAAGCTCAAGAGCAAGCCTTTCAAGAGCAAATGCAACTTAACAATGTGTTAATAGAAGATGTAGCTAAAATCACAGCACTAGACCAACAACTCAACCAATATGCTAACGTGAATTGGCAAGAGTTATCTGATAGTGACTTTGTGGAAGCGCAAAAACTTTTCTTTACATATAACCAACTACAGACTCAACGTAGTCAACTCGTTTCACAGTTTGAAGCCAAAAAGCAAGAAGTCGTTCAGAAGCAAACGCAATTGATGGCAGAGAAGATAGCTAAAGGAAAAGAGATTCTAGCTAAAGAGATACCAAATTGGAGTCTAGAAACCAACCAAGCATTGTTATCTACTGGCAAAGAGTATGGCTTTTCAGATGCAGAACTCAACGCAATTGTTGACCCTCGTCACGTGAAGGTATTGCATGACGCTATGCAATGGCGCAAATTACAACAAAATTCTACTGTAAAGAAAAAGGTATCAAGCGCAAAACCAGTTGTGAAGCCTGGAGCTAAAGATACCAAAGCGGAAGCCAATTCTAATGCACGTCAATTACGTGAGCAATTACGTAAGACAGGCAAATCAGATATGGCTGCAAAACTTATCGAAAACATGCTTTAATTTACAAAGGAAAAAAATATCATGGCAGTTTCAGCAACCAATAGTTATACCGGTAAAGGTATAGCGGAGTCATTCGAAGATATTATCTTTGATATCTCTCCAGAAGATACACCATTGCTTTCATTAGCAAAAAGAATGTCAGCAGGTCAAACATACCATCAATGGCAAACAGACGCACTTGCAGCAGCAGGTACTAATACATCTGTTGAAGGTGATGACGCTTCATTCGCAACATTACCTGCTACAACAGTATTAGGTAATTACACACAAATCTCACGTAAGACAGTTCAAATTTCTAACACATATGACGTAGTACGTAAGTATGGTCGTAAGTCTGAAGTTGCTTACCAACTTATGAAAGCTGGTAAAGAACTTAAACGTGACATGGAATATGCAATCGTACGTAACCAAGCTTCTTCAGCAGGTGGACCAGCAACAGCTCGTTCAACAGCAGGTATTGAGTCTTGGATTACTAACCGAGTATTAGCAACAGGCTCTACAGCAGGTACAACACCTGGCTTCGTAAATGGCACAGTAGCATCACCAACAGATGGTACAGCTGTAACATTCATTGAAGCAGACTTAAAATCAGCATTACAATTAGCATGGACAGATGGTGGCGAACCATCATTAATCCTTATGTCAGCAACTAACAAAGCACGTTTCTCTGGCTTTGCTGGTATTGCTACTAAGTTCAACAACGTTCAAGGTACAACACAAGCTACAATTACTGGTGCAGCAGACGTTTACGTTTCTGACTTCGGTAACCACACAGTTAAACTTGACCGTTTCATGCGTGATGCAGCTGTTTTATGCGTTGACCCAGGTTATGTTGGCTTAGCTTCTCTACGCCCAATGGCTAAAGAAGAACTAGCTAAAACTGGTGACAGCACAAAATGGTTACTCACAGCAGAATACGCATTAGTGGTTCAAAACCCAGATGCACACGCTAAAGTTCAAAACGTAGGTGCTTAGTAATTAGTTATGATATAATGGAGGGAGTTAATTCTCCCTCTGTTGTATTTTTATATGCCAATATTATTTGACCACAATAGCGTAACAGGTGTAAGTCAGTATTTTGACTATGACCCAGCTAAAGATACATATTACCTAACCTCTACTCAAGACTTGAGTGGTATGTTAGACAAGATTAAACAAGCAAGAGATAACCCTGAAACATGGGATAAAGGTGTTAAAGAAGAATGGGCGCACTTTGCTAGTATTCCACCTGTAGTGGAAATGCAGTTAAAGCAAAAGGGTATAGACATATATAACCCTAACCAAACTAAAGAACTCATAAAAGAAATAAACACAAACTATCCATATCTAAAGCTCACTACAAAGAATGGCTAAAGCTAAATTAAAAGTATTAAGTGTCAGAGAAGATGGCGATACATGGCACATAGACGTAGATACGAATGAAGAAGGTCGTAAAGTTCTTATGCAAGCTGGTATAGATGTAGCCCTAAAGAACTTCTGTGATGATAACGTAGATAAACTATCTTGGTGGCAACGTTTTAAATACGCTTGGAAGAACGCTAAATAATTGAATAAAGACGAAATAAGAAATATACAGTTAGCCATACATGACCTTATCAACAAGGAACAGTATGACCAAGCATTACCACTTATATATTCTGTATTAGAAGAATATCCTAATGACGCTGCTACACTAAACTTTCTAGGTTATATCTGGTTACAAGGCGATAAGCCTGCATTTGCATATCAGTTCTTCCGTAGAGCATTACAAGAGATGCCAGGCAATAAAGCTATATGGACATCTTTAGGTCGTGCAGCACATGAACTAAATATGTATGAAGATGCTCTAAAGTATTTCTTAAAGTCAGCAGAATTAGACCCTACATACGCATTAGCATACTCTAATGCAGCAGCAACATTAGTCCAAACATCTAAATGGGATGATGCAGAGAAAGCCTGTAAGATGGCTTTAGAATGTAACCCTGACGATATACATGGTCAACTAAACCTAGCACATAGCTATCTAGCTAAAGGTGAATGGGATAACGGTTGGAAGTATTGGGGTAAGTCATTAGGTGGTAAGTTTAGAAAAGAATGGGTATATGGTGACGAAGTAAGATGGGATGGCACTAAAGACAAAACACTTATTATCTATGGCGAACAAGGTTTAGGTGATGAGATATTCTATGGTAGCTGTATTCCTGACGCTATCAAGGCAAGTCAAAAAGTCTACATAGATTGTGACCCAAGACTAGAAGGATTATACAGACGTAGCTTTCCTGAAGCAGAAGTGCATGGCACTCGTAAAGAAGATAGTCCTGAATGGTTAGCAGATAAAAAGTTTGATTACAGATGTGCTATAGGTGGATTACCTGAGTTCTTTAGACATACTAATAAAGACTTTCCTGGCACACCATATTTAAAAGCTGACCCTGAAAGACGCACTATGTGGCGTGGCTTATTTGACTCATGGGGTAAAAAAGTTATAGGTCTTACGACTAAAGGTGGTATTAAACATACTAACGCTAGTGGTCGTATTCTTACACAAGAAGATATAGAGCCATTACTAAAGCTTAAAGACTATGTGATAGTCAGTTTAGATTATAGCGTAGAACGCAAATTAGATGGTGTTAAATACTTTGATTTTGCAACTAACGCAAAAGACTATGATGATACAGCAGCACTCATAGCTGAATGTGATATGGTCATAGGAGTGAATACTACTGCTCAACATTGTGCAGCAGCTATGGGTGTTAAGACATGGTGTCTAGTTCCTAAATGGCATCAATGGCGTTATGCACAAGCTAGTATGCCTTGGTATCGTCACATGAGATTAATATACCAAGATGATGATACATGGAAAGAAGTTATCAATAAGGTAGCTAAACAGTTAAATGGGACTTGGTGATTGGTTAATGGCATCAGGTGATGCTAAAGAAGCTAACGAAAGAACCGGTAAGAAAGTAAAACTAGGTGATGGTGTAAGAATGTCATTTAATAATGACGTATTTGCTAATAATCCTAGAATGGCTAGTAATTCAGATACAGATGTCGTATGGGTTAAAAACTATCAAGGTCACAGACCCTATCTCAAAGGCACTAAGAATGGTCGGTTATTATTCAATGATGACTATAAACCAAAAGTAGGCGAGATATACTTTAGTCACGAAGAACAAAAAGTCATAGATGATATACGAGGTAACTACATAGTCGTAGAACCTAACGTTAAAAAACTATACGCACACACAGTTAATAAAGCATGGCATGGTTGGGAAGAGTTATTTAAACATGACTTACCATGGACACAATTAGGTGATGTCACTACTGAAAAGAAAACAAAGTGGGTAGAAACACCAACCTTTAGAAACGCATTACAGATATTAAGCAAAGCAAAGTTATTTGTAGGAACAGATGGTGGTTTACATCATGCAGCAGCAGCATTAGGCATACCATCCGTTGTAATATGGACAGGTTTTACTTCACCGAGGCATTTAGGATATGACACCCATAGAAATATACATGACGATTCAGAGCCATGTGGGACTTATAGTGGCGTATGTCAACATTGCCTTCTAAAAAGCAAAGCAATAAGCGTAGAACAGGTTTTAGATGCAGTTAATACTGAGTGGCATAGAACGCAGAGATAATGTCTTAAAACGCTTACAAACGCATTGTAAGGGCATTTTAACAAAGGAATGGGATGGTAAGTCAATTCCAGTCGTAGTCGGTAATTTACATGGTGCTGACAAGATACAAATAGCTTGTAGAGAACGTAAAATACCCTATATTCTGATAGACCATGGCTATTTTCATAGAGAAATGGACTTATCTTGGGCTAGGTTCTGTGTAAATAACTACCATTGCACAGATTGGCGAGAGTCTGATAGAAAAATACCTAAAGTTCACGAGTATCGTAGTGGTGAAAACGTAGTTATCTTACCACCACCTGAAAAAATAGCTTATGTTTACCAAACTTCTAACTGGTTAGACAGAACTGTAGAAGAAATTAGAAAATATACAGAGAGAAAGATAGTCATTAAGCGTAAAGGTGAAGGTGACTTTAAGAAAGCACTAGAAAAAGCTCATGTTATCGTGAGTTTTGGTAGTGTAGCAGACGTAGAAGCTCTTATTCGTGGCGTTCCTGTCATAGGTTCACCATATAGCCCAGCAATACCTGTATCCAATAACATAAAAGACATAGAAAACTTAACACATTTTGATAGAACAGCATGGTTAAGCTCATTAGCTGCTAGTGAATGGCATAAAGATGAGATGGACAAGTGCTGGGATAGACTAAAAGGACAATTAGATGGCGTTTACTAACTATACCTCGTTTGTAACTACGGTAGAAAACTACCTAGCACGAACAGACTTAACATCACAGATACCTGACTTCATTCAGATGGCACAATTCAGAATGAGTCGTGATTTAAGAACAGAAAGAATGTTAAAGGTTGCAACTGCTGACACTACAGATAGCACAGTAGGCTTTCCTACAGACTTTTTAGAAGTCAGAGAAATACATATGTTAGGTAACCCACCTGTATTACTAGAGTTTCAGTCACCTGACTTATTCTTTAGAGATGGTCAAACAACATTATCAGGAAGACCACATTACTTTACTATGTTAGGCACAGAGTTTAAGTTTGCACCAGGTCCTGATACAAGCTACACAGTTCAAATTTTATATTATGCTCAACCAACATTTATCTCTAGCACAACAGCGAGTAATTTGTTCTTAGCATACTACCCAGATGCTCTACTTTACGCAACTCTAGCAGAGGCAGAACCATACCTTATGAATGACGCAAGGATAGCTACATGGTCTGCACTTTACGATAGAGCAATTGCAAATATTAAGAAGAGTGATTTAGGTGCAACATATCCATACACAACATTAAGCGTAACACCAAGATAAAGGAAAAATCATGGCAGAAATGAGTAACTTTTTAGAGAACGCATTAATCAATGCTACTCTACGCAACACAACATATACATCAGTCGCAACAGTATATGTATCACTATGGACTTCAGACCCTACAGACGCAGGTAGTGGAACAGAAGTATCAGGTGGTTCATACGCTAGAACAGCAGTCACATTTGGCGCACCAGCTAACGGTGTAACTACAAATAATGCTGACGTTACTTTCCCAACAGCAACAGGTTCATGGGGAACAGTAGGTTGGATTGGTATTAATGATGCTTTAACATCTGGTAACCTCTTATACCATACAGCATTAGATACATCTAAACAAATTGACTCTGGCGATATTTTTAAGATAGCTTCAGGCAATTTGAGTGTCACACTTTCGTAATGTATGATATAATAACGGAAACTTTATAATGAGGAGTCCGTTATGTATCAAGGTAAAAGACATCATAATTGCAAATTATCTTATGATGATGAATTAAAGGTTGTAGATAAATATAAAGAAGGTTTAAGTTTAGAAGCTGTAGGTAAATTGTTTAATGTTAATTTTGTAACTATAAGAAACGTTCTTAAAGGTCACAAAGTAGAACGCAGAAAACAAGGAAATAAGCATAAACTATTTGACGAAGAGTTTACTAAACAAATTATTGATTTATATAATGGTGGATTAAGTCAAGAAAAAATAGCATCACAACTACATACTTCACAAAAAGTAATATCAAGATTATTACAATTTAATGGTATTGAATGTGGGGTTAGAAGAGGTGAAAAGCACCATGCTTGGATTGGTGGTAAACATATTAGAAATGGATATGTATTTGTATCTATAACAAAAGATAATCCTTATTCATCTATGGCAATATCTAATGGATATGTAATGGAACATAGATTAGTAATGGCAGAGCATCTTAAAAGACCTTTAACAAGAAACGAAACAGTCCATCATATTAATGGCAACACGCAAGATAATAGAATAGAAAATTTACAATTAAGGCATGGGAAACATGGGAAACATCAAGTATTTGTTTGTTGTAACTGTGGTTCTCATAATGTTAAATCAACCACTTTATAGGAATAAATCATGGCTCTAGTCGTTAAAGATAGGGTAAGAGAAACCACTACGACACAAGGCACAGGCACAGTTACACTAGGTGGTGCTGCTACAGGCTTTCAGTCATTCTCTGTTATTGGTGATGGTAATACTACGTTTTATACTATCCAATTAGCCAATACGAATGAGTGGGAAGTAGGTATTGGAACATACACATCTTCAGGCACTACTTTATCTCGTGACACTATCCTAGAGTCTAGCAATAGTGGAAGTGCAGTTAATTTTAGTGCAGGTACAAAAGATGTCTTTGTAACTTACCCTGCTGAAAAAGCAATTTATTTAGGTAATTTACCTACAAAACTATCAGTTTATAAAAGAGATGCTACTACTGCTGATGTTGCTTTAGCTAATGGTTATTTACCTGTATTAAACAGAAGTGGCTCAACAATTAATGTTACAGTAAGTTAAGGATAATTATGGCAACTCGTTATGGATTAGTGCTAAATGGCACAAGTATACAAGAATTACAGTCAGGTGATACTATCATTGGCTTAACTTCTAGCACAGCACTTCAAAAAGGTGATGGCTCTACTGGTCTTACAGCAGCTACAGCAGGCACAGACTATGTAGCACCAGGAACAGCTACTACTTTTACTGCTAATCAAACATTTAATTCAGGTAATTTAAAGTTATCTGGCTCAACTAGCGGAACTTCTACATTAAATACTCAAGCAGTAGCTGGCACAACAACATATACTTTGCCTAACGCAACATCTACTTTAGGATTTTTAAATGTTCCACCAGTTGGAACTAAAACAGGTTCATATACATTAGCTACAGCAGATGTAGGTAAATATGTTCAAGTAGGTTCTGGTGGTTCTATTACCATACCAGATGCAACATTTGCTGAAGGTGACGCTATTTCAATATTTAATAATACATCAGGAAATATAACAATTACTTGTACAATTACTACAGCGTATATAGCAGGTACAGATGCAGATAAAGCGTCTGTAACTTTAGCAACAAGAGGTGTAGCCACTATATTATTTATTAGTTCAACAGTTTGTGTTATTTCAGGAAACATTTCATAATGAGTGGAATAATGCAAATGTTTATTGCGTCTAAAGTTGCTATTACTACAGTATCTGCTGACTATCTTGTAGTAGCAGGAGGTGGTGGCGGTGGTAAAAATGGCTCTACAACTGGTCGTGGCGGCGGTGGTGGTGCTGGTGGATATAAAACATCTACATTTACATTATCTACTCTTACCACATATACAGTAACAGTAGGTGCTGGTGGTCCAAATAATACTCGTGGTTCATCTGCATCTGGCTCTAATTCATCCATTAGTGGAACAGGTATTACAACAGTTACGTCTACTGGCGGCGGTGGTGGCGGTTCAGGTACAAATTCACCAGATTTAAGAAATGGTGCTAATGGAGGTTCAGGTGGCGGTGCAGCTACTTACGCTGGCACAGGAACTGCTGGTACAGGAACATCTGGAGAAGGAAATAATGGTGGTGCAGGTACTGAAGCTTCACCTGCTTATGGTGCAGGTGGCGGTGGTGGAGCATCAGCTGTAGGAGCAACTGGAACATCATCAGTAGGTGGTAATGGCGGTAATGGAACTGCATCATCCATATCAGGTTCTAGTGTAACTTATGCAGGTGGTGGTGGTGGTGCTAGTTATTCCACATCTGGTACAGTAGGTTCTGGAGGTTCTGGTGGTGGAGGTGCAGGTGGTTCATTTGGAAGTTCAACTGCTGGCGTTGCTGGTACTGCTAATTTAGGTGGCGGTGGTGGTGGTGGTACTGATAGTACACAATCAGGTGCTGGCGGTTCAGGCATAGTCATCATATCTTACACATCTGCTACAGCTTTATTCACAGGTGGTACAATCACAACTTCTGGTGGCAAACAAATACATACATTTAATAGCTCTGGTAGTTTAGCTCCAGCTTAATAAGGAATAATATTTTGGCTCATTTTGCAAAATTAAAAAATAATATAGTGCAACAAGTAATAGTAGTATCTAACCAAGACATTCTTGATGAACAAGGTCAAGAGTCAGAAGAAAAAGGTATTGCTTTTTGCTCTAACCTATTAGGTGGAACATGGAAACAAACATCTTATAACAGCAACATTCGTAAGAATTATGCTGGTATTGGATATACTTATGACGAAGGTCGTGATGCTTTTATTCCTCCTAAACCATATAACTCATGGTTATTAGATGAAGATACTTGCCAATGGAAAGCACCTGTAGACTATCCTACAGACGATAAAAGATATACATGGAATGAAGAAACATTAGCATGGGATGTAGTTAATGATAATTAAACTTACCAATAACGCAGAAGAGTTTAAAGGTAAGCCATTATTAATTAATACTGAACATATTATGACTATGTTTGAAGTAGAAAATGATGATGAAACATCTACAAATATCTACTCTATTACACAACAATCATGGGTCGTTCAAGAGTCTTTAGAAGACATATATAAGTTAATTAAATAAAAGGGGTAAGTAATGTTTGGTATAACTTCATTTGCTGAAACCTCTTTTAGTACACTAGGTAAGATTGGTGGCATAGTATTAGCCTCTGCTCAAATAGATGCAGACGCTACCGTTACTGCTAATGCTAATGCGATAAAACCATTTAGTGCTGCAATTACAGCAGACGCTACTGTTACAGGTAGTGCAACAAGAATAAGGTTAGATAGTGGTTCTATAAACGGAACTGCTAATATAAGTGCTGTTTACTTACGCATAAGAGATAGTGCAGGTTCTATTACAGGTAACGCTACTGTAACTGCGATAGGTTCGTTTGAAATTGCAGGTTCAGCAAGTATTACTGCTAATGGCACAGTAGAGCTTAATTATCTACGCATTAGAACCGACTCTGGAAGCATTACAGGCACAACAACTGTATCATGTTTAGCAGGTTATGAAGTAAGTGGTTCAGGTAGTATAGTCGCTAATGCTACTGTCTACTGTCTAGGTGGTATTGTTACAGGTGCAAGTGCATCTATCACACCTATCGCTACAGTTACAGCAAACGGAATTATACAAGGTGAAGGTTGGACACCTGTCACACCAAGTTCAGATACATGGACTACAACATCTCCAAGTTCAGATACATGGACAACAATTTCACCATCATCAGATATATGGCTTCGTCAGGGCTAGTTAATTAAGGAAACCAAATGGCAAAAACAAAAATTTCAGAATTTAGCTCAACAGCAGCAGATAATACCGATATTACCAATATCAATATTGCTGAAGGTTGTTCACCAGCTAACTTAAACAACTCTATTCGTAGCTTAATGGCATTACTAAAAGACCAACAAACAGGCTCTAGTGGTGACCCATTTACAGTTGCAGGGACATTAGTATCTTCAGGCACAGTAGACATTACAGGTGCATTTAGACTAGACGGAACTGCTGGTGCTAGTGGTCAAGTATTGTTATCAGCAGGTGGTAGTAATACACCTACATGGGGTAATGCGTTTGTAGCTGGTATGATAATGCTATGGTCAGGTTCTTCAGCTACTATTCCTACTGGATGGTTATTATGTGATGGCTCTAATGGAACTCCAGACTTACGCAACCGTTTCGTAGTAGGTGCTACATCTACTTATGCTGTAGGTGCTACTGGTGGTAGTGCAGACGCTATTGTAGTATCTCATACCCATACAGCAACAGTCACAGACTCAGGACATACTCATAGTACAGGAGTAACAGGTGTTAATACTGTTGGTGATGGTCAAGGTGGTGGTGGTAGAACATATCCAAATGGAAATGGTGGTTCAACTACTGGTTCATCAGTTACAGGCATTACAGTTTCTAACTCTACAACAGGTTCAAGTGGCACTAATGCTAACTTACCTCCTTACTACGCACTCTGTTATATTATGAAGAGCTAATATGCCTACACAACGTATAGCATTTAAAGAATGGTTACCAGACCAACCTAGCATATTAGACTCTGTATCAGAAGCTAATAATGTTATTCCTCTAGCAGTAGGTTATGGTCCGTTTAAGTCAGCAGTAACATTTTCAGGTGCAGCTTCAGAAGACTTGAATAACTGTTTTGCTGCTAAACTAGACAATGACGTATTTATCTTTGCTGGTGGAGCTAGTAAACTATTTAAAGTAGATAACGATAACTTATCCCTTACAGACGAGTCTAAAGCAGGTGGATATACAGGCACAAATAGATGGCAATTCTTACAATTTGGTAGTCTTGCACTAGCTTCTAATGGCTCTGAAAAGATACAAGCGTTTGACGTAAACAGTTCTACAGCATTTGCAGATGTAAGTTCAGATGCACCTATCGCTAAATACATTACAGCAGTTCGTGACTTTGTAGTCGCAGCTAATATTGGTGCAGGAACAACACCTAACAAGGTGCAATGGTCAGGTATTAATGACGCTACAGTATGGACTGCCACAGCTACATCACAGTCAGACTATCAAATTATTCCTGACGGTGGTGACATTACCGGTATCGTAGGTGGTGAATTTGGTATTGTATTCCTAGAAAAAGCCATTGTGCGTATGTCATATATTGGCTCACCATTATTCTTCCAATTTGACACTATATCTCGTAACGTAGGTTGTATAGAAGGTAACTCTATTGCACAGTATTCTGGCACAGCTTACTTCTTATCAGATGATGGTTTCTATGCTACCAATGGTCAAACACTAACTGGTATTGGTGCAGAAAAGGTAGATAGATACTTTTTTAACAACGCTAACATTGGTGATATAGACTCTATTTCAGCAGCAGTAGACCCTGAACGTAACCTAGTTATTTGGAATTATGCTAACGTATCTGGTGGTCGTTCACTACTTATCTATAACTTTGAAACACAAAAATGGTGTGAAGCTGATACAGATGTAGACTATTTATCTACACTCGCAACACCAGGTGCAACATTAGATGGTCTTGACTCTGCATATAATATATCAGCAGGTTCATTTACAATAGGCAAGTCTTATACTATCAGAACAGTAGGCACTACAGACTTTACACTTATCGGTGCAGTTGCTAATACTGTAGGCGTATTATTTACAGCTACAGGTGTAGGCACAGGAAATGGTGTAGCGATAGATATGGCAGCCTCAGCAGCAGCTTTAAAAACATCTGATACACTCGTAACTACACTAGACGACAGACTTTATAAAGGTGGTAAGTTCTTATTTGGTGGTGTTCGTGATACTAGAATTATTACTTTCACAGGCACATACGCTACAGGAAACATTATTACTAACGACTTAGAATATGGCTATAACTCAGTCATCACTCTTATTAGACCATCTGTAGACAATGGTTCTGCTAACGTGCAAGTTGCAAGTCGTAGAATGTTAGATGACACTATTACTTATGGCTCATCTGTATCTGCAACACAAGAAGATAGATGTTCGGTCAGAAGCTCAGGTCGTTATCATAGAATAAGTTTAACGCCTACCGGTGCTAACTGGTCATCTGCAATAGGTATGGATATAGATTACTCTGAACAAGGAACGAGATAATGGCTCGTGATATGTACCGTAAACTGCCTTGGACAGGTGGTGACCCTAGAAGTGTAGCTGAAATTGTAAATAACCTTGTAGAAGGTAAGTCTAACAATACAGGTGATATTACTTTAGTAGCTGGTGGTGCTAGTTCTACTACCATTTATGATGAACGTATAGGTTATAATTCTTATATTGGGCTAGAGCCTAAAACACAAACAGCAGCTAGTACATACTTTCCATACGGTGCTTTTCAGGACACTACAGACCAAAGTATAGCTACTACTACTGCTACAGCAAACATTAGTCTTAATACTACAGACTATAATTTAGGAACAAGTTTAGTAGATGGTTATAAGATAAAAGTAGACTATTCTGGTCTTTATAATGTTCAGTTTAGTATTCAACTTGCTAATGATGACTCACAAGTTCAAGATGTAGATATATGGTTAAGAAAAAATGGTTCAGACGTAGCAGGTTCTAATAGTAAATTTTCTATAGATAGTAAACATGGTAGCGTTAAAGGTCATCTTATTGCTGCATTAAACTTTAACATAGAATTAGCTAAAGATGACTATGTAAGTTTAGCATGGGCTACAAGCTCTACAGTAGTCACAGTAGAACATTTAGCAGCACAAAGCACACCTACTAGACCAGCAACACCTAGTGCTATTGTTACTATTCAGTATTTAAGTGCTAATTCATACACAACTAACTTATTTACAGAACCTTATATTAGCGCACAGTCACAAGGTCAAGCTACTATATCACACCCTGCAAATACAGGAACGAATAAGGTTTATCGTTATATAATAGTAGGATGATTTTACATTATATTCCTAAAGAACAACTTAGGGCTAATTGGGACTTTATTAAACATGGTCTTGAGATAGTCAGAAGTAAAGGTCATCCTGAATGGATAGTAGAAGATGTCTATTGTGATTGTTATGAACAACGTTCTATGGCATTTTTAGCTATCACTAACAACCAACCTTATGGCTTTGTGATATTACAACCTATAGGTAATGCACTTCATGTATGGGCAGCATGGTCATCTATAAACAGCGAATTATTATTACAAGAAGCATGGCAAGAAATACAGCAAATAGCAAAACAAGGCAGTAAAACAAAAATTACTTTTACATCTCAAAGACGTGGTTGGGATAGAAAAGCTCTACACATGGGTTTTAAACCTTCAACATGGGAATTTATACTTTAAGGAAAGCAATATGAAATTACTGAATTTATCTAATTGGCTTACAGGTTTAGTTGAGTCATTTACATTTTATGGTGGTGGTGGTGGAGGTGGTCAGTCACAAACAACGACTTCTGGTATAGACCCATCTATGCGCCCTTATGTTGAAAGAGGTTTATCAGAAGCTCAAAAACTCTAC
>Ga0315900_10007198_pt1 | contig 14665 bp, 11 predicted proteins | sample LakEriMetagenome_FD_203521 | JGI IMG/M metagenome (GOLD analysis project Ga0315900, IMG submission 203521) | Freshwater fungal communities from buoy surface, Lake Erie, Ohio, United States - Buoy 12 MA114 | ecosystem: Environmental > Aquatic > Freshwater > Lake > Lake biofilm | place: USA: Lake...
GTATTGATTTATTGATTTATTGATTTATTGATTTATTGATTTATTGATTTATTGATTTATTGATTTATTGATTTATTGATTTATTGATTTATAAAAATACAATGTGGTTATGATACATAATAAAAATATACTTAATGTATATTTTTATTAAATTCGTAAGGTTTTAATATTAATCGTTACATCAATTATGAAAGTAATTAAATTATTATCAATTACGTGATACCTGATATCTGATATTTTTTTATAATTTCATCCTAGGCGCACATACTTATATACACCTTTGATGTATCCATCAAGATCCTATTCTGTGTTCACCTTTCGCAACATAAAATATAATAATAATATTATAACAGCAAATACACAAAATAAACACATGATTGACCCGATACCTATATATAAATAATTATTAGTCATATTTGTTTTTAATGGCATGTTAGTGGTAAATATGGATGGTGTTGCTTGCAATGTTTGTTGTAATGTTTGCTGTAATGTTGGTTGTAATGTTGGTTGTAATGTTGGTTGTAATGTTTGTTGTAATGTTGGTTGTAATGTTGGTTGTAATGTTGGTTGTAATGTTGGTTCAAATGTTGATTGTAATGTTGGTTCAAATGTTTGTGGCAATGTTGACTGTAATGTTTGTGGCAATGTTGGTGGTAATGTTGGTAGTAATGTAGGCTGTAATGTTGGCAGTAATGTTGGTTGTAATGTTTGTGGCAATGTTGGTGGTAATGTTGGCGGTAATGTCGGTGCAAATGTTCTACTCTCTCCTGGAAATAACAAAAAATGAATAATTGCATCATAATATTTATTATCACCTGTAAATAAATTTGATAAATCACTATTGTTGTCCAAATAAAATTTTACATCAAAATCTAATGATGCACTCATTCCTTTGTAAATTCCAGCAGATACATAATATTGAATTGCTTTTAAATATTTAGAATTATCAGATATTGCATTAATTGCTGCAATATCTGGATCCGATGAATTGGCTTGTAAGAAATATTTTGGATCAAAATTTAAAGATGCTTGATCACCTTTATTTAAACCAGTTGTAATATAATATTGTATAGCATCCGAACCATTTTTATTTACCTTTTTGGCGTAATAACTACAATTATATGTTAAATAAGATTGTCTACCTTCATTTGCACCTTTTATTACAAAATGATTTATTGTAGCAAGTGAATCACCATTAGTAGCATTTTTTACGTCATTATTAAACAGCAAATAATGACTTAAGAGAAAAACTGGAGGTGATACCATAGATAATGGTACAGAATTATTCATTAAATTCATAGGCAATGTATTGTCATTTTTATATAAACTACACCAATGATTAGCGGTATCATAGCCAGTAATACCGTATTTGTTTAATTGGTCATTGCCACATGCTAAATATGGTAAAATTTTAGACTTATTATCGTATAAATATTTATTACATTGATCTATTGTATCAAATTGATGACATGTATAATAATTATCTGATAAACATGCAACATCATTATTTTGCACATGAGCAAATGCATTTCTTCCAATGCACTTCCATGATTTATCCACATAAACTAATTGCCTATTTTCTTTACCAAATAGTAAATAATGTAATGTAGCATCAAAATAAGATTTCCCTACATCTGGATTATTATCCAAGTAAAATTTTGGATCAAATTCTTCTGAACCTTGCATTCCTTTATTAAATCCAATATCTAAATAATATTTAACTGCATAATAATATTTTAACCCATCAGTTCGTGAATTAATTGCTGCGATATCTGGATCATCAGAATAATATCGTAAAAAAAATTTTGGGTCAAATATTATAGAACCTCTATCGCCATTTAAAATTCCAGTATTTACATAATAATTAGTAATAGCTAAATTATTAGTCATATCTAAATCACTGGGTGGATTAACTGGTTTATAGTATTTAATATTGTATGTTAAACAAGCTTGCCTACCTTCATATATGCCATTATTTATAAAATGATTAATAGTTGATAATGGATTGCCTCCAAATGCATTTTTTACATCGGGCCACAATGCCAAATATAATTTTAAATCGAATACAATAGGTGATATTAATGTAATTGCTGGAACTTTTCTCGAAAGTAATACAGGCAATGTATTATCGTTTTTATATAATTTACACCAATTTCCTTCGGTATTGTATCCAGTTGTATCGCATGCAACATATCCTAAATATTTGTTATTTACAGATGTATATAAATTGTTATTACAATCATCCAAATTATTGAAACTTAAACATGTTTTATTATCGTAACTAGCACATGCTACATCATTATTATTAATAATATTTAGCAATGAAACTTTTTTATCAGCCGATGTTATTTTACATTTAAATATATTTGTCATTACATTTTTTATATTTGCTAAAACCATATCACTAGTGGTTTTAGGAATCGTGGCAGGAAGAATTAAATTATTTCCTTCTTCAACTTGTGTCCAAATTCTAAGTCCATTGATAATTATTCTAACTTTTAATATTTTTTGTACACCTGGTTTTGGATCAAATCCAAAAAAATTATAAAAATTACCGGGTATGGCGACAAAACCATATTTATTAACAATATATTGAACAATATTTTTTACATCAACCAACCCATTAGGTTGTATAGAATAATCAAATGGATCGTACGTTTTAGGTAAATCATAAGAATCACCATATAATGCTTGATCAACTGTCACATTTAAATCACGTACCACGTTAGACAATATAATTTGCGAATTTGTTTTAAATGTAAATTCATCCATTTCAACTGGAAAGCGAAAATCAGTATCATCATTTACACTGATATAAGATATGCGAGTATCATCCGAAGTAAATACTAAACTTTTAGTTTTGTAAAGGATCAAATCCAAAAATTTGTGAGTAATATCCTTTAGGAAGTACTATATATTTATATTTATTTAGCATATTATTGAGAGCATTTGTTATACATATGTATTGCAATGGTATATCCTTATATGGATCCAAAAAAACATCTGATTTATTAATTGATGCACAAGTATCAATATTTATGTCGGATGGTATATTTGTACCATACAACGCCAATGTAATTTTTGTCATGTTTTATATACTATAATTTAATTTTTAAATTTAAATTAAAAATTGTTATGAGCACAATTATTACCATAATTATCGCCATATCAATGAAAATTAAAGTAAAAGAATGTATAACTATTAATATATATATGTATGATAAAATTTTATAAAAATAGCATTGGATCCATATATAAAATAAGTTCATAATACGAAATTAAAATTTAGCAATTATCTTGTAATATATATTTCATATTATGTAGATCAACACTGCACCTTTAATAATAAAAACTCATATATGATATAAATGCTAAATATGGCATTTTATTTAGTAAGTCATTGTTGTAGAACACTATCAAAAATATTATTACAATTAATGCAATTGATACATTTGATACATTTAATGTTTCATTAATCGATATTTATATAAATAATAAATAATAATTATGGATGGTCAAAAAAGACAATAAAATTAATACAAGGTACGTTATTGATTTCCACAATGTTGAAAGTATAAATATTATTAAAAAATCAACAAACTGCTCAATTTTTTAAAATTTTATAAAATATTCAAAATATTCAAAATACGACATGTTCAATTATTAATTTTGATATATTAACATATTTAAAAAATTGAAAAATAAAATACATGATATTTCCTTGATGTTAATTTTTATTATCAGTTAGAGTTAGAAATAGAAGACAATGCAATCGACAGTCAAAACGTGTGACAAATGCGGACTTAACGAGGTTCACAGAGGTGAACCTCTCATGTGTGAACTTTGTTGGGATAATGGTGTTTGCAGTGGAAGTTGCTGTACTTCTAGTGTTGAGTGGACACATTCAACATATGATTACCCGCCGTTTGGAAGTTGTGGTGAATCTAAACGTGAAATGCTGTGCAGTGAATGTAAAACAACGGGAAACCTTGTTAGGTCTTCTACCAACAAGTAAGCTGACCATCCACTGGTTGTATAGAAAAGTACAAAAAATTTTTTTGTACTTTTCTATAATTAATTAAACAATTAAACATTTATCATTTGATTGTTGTCTAATTTTATCAAAATTTCTTATTGAATCTTTGTTAATCATGTATACCTCTCCATTATTCGTATCATTTTTATTTTTTATGAAAATATTTGGTTCTGAACACATTTTATCTGTTATAACATATCCTTTAATATCTTTCATGCAGAATTTTTTTGAATTATTTTCTAAAGCATCCATTATTAATCCATAATCATGAAAATTTAATATGTTTGAAATATGCGATTTATAAATATTACACTTACCATCCTTATCACATTCATATTCACATATATAATTTTTTGTCCCAGTAAAATCTCTGTGAGTAATTGATAATTCAATATTTGTCACAATATCGGTCATATTTTTTATTATATCGTTATTATATTGTTATTGGTAATAGTTACAAATACAAATACAAATATAATCATAAGTTAAAATATCAATTTTTTTTAATTAAAAAAAAATTGATATTTTAACTTATTGCTATATTTACTAATGCTATTGTATTAATTATATCTCATAACAAAATCATACAAAAAATCATATGGATTCAAAGGTATATTACAACAACCTTTCAATTATTAACCAAATAAATAAATCTATAACAGATCCAAACATTCAAAAGGTACTGTTAATTTTAGGTGATATAGTATCAATTCCTAGACCTTCAAAAAAAGAAGAACATATTAGACAATATATTAAAAAATATATTGAAAATGTAGGCGGTACTGTTGAAATTGATAATACTGGTAATTTATTAGGAAAATTTCCAGCATCAAAAGGTTATGAAAATTATAACACAGTAATTCTTCAAGCCCATATGGATATTGTATGTGAACAAGATAAAAATAAATGTCCGCAAATTAATTTTATGACTGATGGTGTAGAACTTCAAACAAAAGTTAAAAATGGTGAAACATGGTTATGTGCAAATCAAACAACATTAGGTGCTGATAATGGTATTGGTATTGCTATGGCACTTGCATGTTTGGCTCAACCGTCATTTAATCATCCTGCACTTGAACTATTGATGACTGTCGATGAAGAAACTGGTTTAACTGGTATCAAAGGTATAGCTGCTGATTGGTTAAAAGGTAAACAATTGATAAATCTTGATTCTGAAGAAGTTGATGCATTTTGTGTAGGATGCGCAGGGGGTCAGGAAGGTGATATAATAATGCCACTTAAACGATATAAAACAGAATGTTTTGGAATTGTAGATATTGAAATTTCAGGTTTAACTGGAGGTCATTCTGGGTTGGACATTGACAAAAATTATACAAATGCTATATCAGTATTGGTCGAATTATTGGACGAGTTAAATAAATCAGATGTACAAATAATTAATTTTTCAGGAGGCAGTAAACGTAATGCAATTCCAATTCATGGAAAAATATCATGTATGGCCACCAATTTTGAAATTTTGGATAAATGTAAATTAGTTCAAGATAAAATGAAAACTACAGTGGATCCTAATTTAACGATTAATGTTAATCTTGATTCTGATATATCAACAGTTCAAACAAAAGGTGCAGAAGTTGAAAATATATCAAAAGAATGTATAGATAATTTGGTAAAATTAGTCAGAGCACTTCCAAAAGGTGTAATAAAGATGACATCGTTCAATCCTAATTTAGTACAAACTAGTAATAATATTGGTTTTGTACGAACAGCTCAAGACAAATTAATACTTGGTGTATGTTTACGTAGTTGTGTGACTGAAGATATGCATGAATTAATTACATCGATTAACAATACGGCTAAACAATATAATTCTGTATTTGAAAAACTCAGTGGATATCCACCCTGGGTTCCAAATACAACTACACCATTATATCAGGCAGCATTTAATGCATTCGAACAATTAAATGGTGATAAAAAGCCATTAATGTCATGCGTACATGCTGGATTAGAATGTGGTTTTTTGACAGAAAGATATCCTAACATTGAAATGATTTCAATTGGTCCAGATATCAAAGCTGCACATTCTCCATCAGAATGCATAAAAGTATCATCAATTGAACCGACATATAATTTGTTGGTAAATATCATTGAACACATAACAAAATTATCTAATTGAATGAAAAAATAATTAAGCAAATAATTTATTTATTCGTGTAATTATTTGATTTATTCAATTTGACTAATTAGCATCATGTAAAAATAAAAAATGATAATTTAATACATTACGTAGCATAATTATAATAATTTAGTACAATATATAATTTAAATGAATAAATTAGAAATTGAAGACCTCATTTATAACGAATATCCATATCCATTGTTTATAGCATGTAAAAAGGGATATTTGGATGTTGTTAAATGTTTTATTAATATGGGTGATTACATTGAAAAAAAGGATTCTAAAGGAAATACTCCAATATTAATAGCTGCGTTATATGGACAGTATAATATTTTCAAATATTTAGAAGATAAAGGTGCTAATATATATGAAACAGATAATAATGGTGCTAATATTTTAATATGTGCTATTGACAATTGTGACGATAAATATAATACAGACAAAATGGATGAATTTGATAAGTCAAATAATTTGGAATATACTTTAAATTATTTACAAAGGAAAAATATAGATATTTCACACATTAACATTTCACGATCAGTATTAAATATTGATCAAATATCTCAAAATAGATACAAAATTTGTTCACATATATTTAACAAATATCCAATTTTCATAAATATCTGTATTCATTCATACAAAAAGAAAATAAATCATCATATAACACCACTATTAATTGTATTATCACATTTATCACATTTATCGCATTTATCAAATGTATCTTTATTTAACTATGATCAATATGGTCAATATGATCAACATAATCAACATAAAAATATTAACACATATGGGATAAACAATAATACGGTAAATACGATAAATTTAACAAATGTTGACTATTCAGAAATAACACATTCAAATTATTTTAATCACATTTTCCATTTATTTATTAAATATATAATAACTGATACAAAAATAAATGTTATGAATATGGAACAGGTTCAAGAATTTATTAATACACACAATTATTGTGCATCTGATATGTCGAAATATGTACTTAATTATAACAATTGTAACAATTGTTACAATAATTTAAAAAATTATATTTAAATATATATGAAAAAAATTGAAATTCCTTTCCATTGATAGGTCCTTTATTTTGATATATAAAATCAGCAGAAAAAGAAGAACAGAGAAAGAACACAAACTGATTAATATTCTTGAATTTGAATATTTTAATAAAATGGCACAAACAAATCAAAACGCACAACTCACACAACAACAAATTGCAGGATTGGCTGACGCGTTTAAAGCACTTGGTTTTACTATCCAGCCAATTCAACCCGTTCAGAAAGCTCCTGAATCAAAATTGAAGATTTCAATCAAATCTTCTGAAAAAGGTTTGATCGTTTTCAAGTTCAAAACTTCAAAAGGAAATCAGATGTATTTAGCAATCAGCACTGCAGTGGGCATCAACTTGACATACGAAGGAAAAGGAAAATTGTCAACAAGCGGCGGTTACACATTTGTTGGTTCCGATGTGAACAAAGAGAATTTACAATTACTGAACAATATTGCAAACTTTGTGATTCAACTTCCAGCAGGGACCATTTGCAGCATCAAGAAAGATGAGGAAGAATTTGAGTTCTTGCAGGACAAGGATTTTTCATCACTGAAAACTCCTTTGGATGTTGAAATCATGTCCGGATATGAGATTATCTTCGAAGATAATCCAAGCATTCTTGTCGGTTGCAGTGTTGTTGAAGTGACCAAGGAGAAAATGGTTGGTGAAAAAACAATTTGAGAATCAAATTGATGGTGAAATTTCATGGGAATTGTGGTAGTGGTATTTTGTTTTGAAAATGTTTAAAAAATCAAAAAAATGATAAAAATAATAAATATATTTGTATTTATTATTTTTATTATTTAAAAAAATTAAAATTAAATTTCGATCATAATATTAATTACAATCATTATCACTTGGATCTGAATAATCATCATTCAATTGAATCACAATTTTTGAATTATTGTATTTACGTTTATGTTCCTCTCTTGAAGAATAATTTATATCTTGTCCAATTTTAAACAATTCCTACAGAATCTAAATCTGCAATTTACACATTTTATGACATAGCATCCATCATATTTATATATAATGGCCATATGTATACACATTAAATGCACTAAAAAAATTGAAATATTAAATATATGTATGTACTGATATTAGTATATTTAAAGTTATATTTGCAATAAAAGTGGATATAGATATATCAGATTATCACACTATTACATTTAAAACGCATAAATGACATCAAAAGTATCACCATACATTTTAACTAATGATATTTCTAAAGTTAATAAATATGTGTGTGATCAAATATATTGCCCAGTTGAAATTGATGAAATTATTGACATTGTAAATTTTGCAAGAGAAAAAAATAAGAAAATTTCAATGAGAGGAACATCACATACGATGGGTGGACACACATTATCAGAATTGATAATAGATATGAAACTTTTTAAAAAAATTATTAATATTGATGTATTTAATAAAAGAGTAACAGTACAAACAGGTATAACATGGGCTGAATTAATTAGAACTTTAAACATTTACAAATTATCACCAATGATATTACAATCATATTCAACATTTACAGTAGGTGGAACTATAAGTGTAAATGCACATGGAATTACTAGTGATGATGCAATTTATCGTTCGATTCATGAGTTAAAAATAATAAATTCTTCATCTGAAATTATTACATGCAGTCGTGATATTAATAGTGATTTATTTAATAACGTAATTGGTGGAATGGGATTATTTGGTATAATTGTTGAAGTAACATTATATTTATGTGACAATGTAAATATGTTGTTCGATATGAATGTTCTAAATGTTGATAATTTCGACGAACATTACAGTAATGTATTGTTAGACAAAACAATTGAAGTTAAATTTGCGAGGGTCGATATAAATAATTTTAATGATATTTATTTGTGTACATTTACTAGAAACAGTGATCCTATCATTTCAAATATAAAACATGACCCAAATTCAATGTCCAAATTAAATCAACTGTTATATAAATGGATGTTACCGTCACTTATACCTGTGCGATTTTATGTTGAAAACATTAGAAATAAACCAATGGACATAAATGCAAATGAATATGATCGTAATTCGTTGATGTATGAATCAGCAGAATCATTAGCAAAATTATATGAGCCCATAATATCACTGAATAAAACACATATTTTACAAGAATATTTTGTACCACATGACGGAAATAATTTAAAAAATTTTATAGAATTTGTCGGCCAATACAAAAACAGATTTAACACATTTAATGTAGTTTTATTAAATATAACAGTAAGATATGTTAAAAAAGATGATACTACATTTATGAAATATGCTCATTCAAATATGTATGCTCTAGTTTTTTATTTTAGAATCAGTAATACATCTGATGCCATTGAAGATTTACATAAAATCCAATATGTATTAAATAATAAAGTATTAAATTTAGGCGGAACATTTTATTTACCTTATTTACACCATTATTCTAAAAATCAACTAATGAAATCATATCCAAATGTATGTGAGTTTTTACAAAATAAAAATAAATATGATAGTAATGAGTTATTCAGTAACATGTTTTATTTAAATTTAAAAAAAATATTACAATATTATAATCCAAATTTACATGACCAATTAAATTTAACAATTTTTGAGCCAAACTCAATTATTCGAACAAAATCTGATGAATCCACTGTTCTTATTAATAAAAATAATGAATCTAATGGCATTAATTTGATTATTGAAAAAGAAGTTGAACCACAAATACATTTAGAATTAAATAATCCAGGTATACAACTTACAAATGCGGAACATAATGTCCTTTTTGATGATATATATGAATCTAATAATAAATGTATTAATTTGACTTATCAACAAATAGTATCATCCACGATGTTAATGAATAAGTTTCATTATTTTTTGGAAGGATTTTTAAATATTCACCCAATAAATGATTTATGTGATAATGTTAATACGTTTATTAATACCAATGATGATAAAACTGATGAAGCTGTGTATGATTATTTGTTGACAATTTATAGTGGAAATAACATTAAAACTATTTATAAGAAGATAAAACAATCAAATGTATTTCGTCATGAGATATGTGAACAAGTTGAAAATTTATTGTCAAAATTAAAAATATATAAGTCATATAGTGGGTTTTTAACATATGGTGAAGCAGGATATGCTATAAAAAAAATATCAAAATTATTAGATATCAATAAAAATATTTTTATTTTGAATCCATACAGTGGTGCAACAGATATTATAGTCAGAGATCATTTAAAACCAATAGCTAAATCGGTTGATTCATTAAAATCAATAGAATCAAATTCGATTGATATTATTACGTGTATGATTGGATTACATCATAATAATGATAAAGAAATTGAAGAGTTATTGAGTGAATTTAGTAGAATTTTGAGACCAAACGGTTTATTTATCTTGAGAGAACATGATGGTTATGATGAATTATTACCAATTTTGCATGCTGCTCATAACACCTTTAATGCAATAACTGGTGTTTCTAAGGAAATTAATAATCAAGAGATAAGAAATTTTAAAAAAATTAGTCAATGGTCTCAAATTTTGAAGAATCATTCATTGATCGATACAATGGTACGTGAATCTAAAAAATATGACACTACCGAAGATATCATGATGTGTTTTAAAAAAATTGTCAAATATGACAATTCTGACAATTCCAACTGTGTTTCAGTTAAAAATGTAAGGCCAAAAATGCAAACTTATGTTACATTTTTGGAATGGTTCATTGTACAAGTAACAAAGGATTTTGCTAAAAGTTTAAAATCAACACCATTTTATAAATATCCTTACTTAAGAGACATATATACATATTGGAAAATGTTTTTTGTGGAATATGGTTATGTTATTTTTACATGCAGTGTATTTGACATATTTTCATCTTACACCATAATGGCTTTGTTGTTAGGATTTGTATTTACTTTTATATTTATGTTATTGGCTGTATTTTCATTTCCTATTAATATGTTTTATAGTTTACAAACAGAAGAAACAAATGAAATAGAAGTTGAAATAGATATTGAAACACATTGTGAAAAAACAAGAATGGAAATTATTGATAACTTATCATCAATTAAAAATATCAATTATGTTGTTGATAATATTTTTATCCTACCAAGATATAAAAAATTTAAGTCATCAATGGTAAAAATTGCACTTTTAAATATTGATTACCTAAAAATTAAAAATATAAGTGGTAATACAATTGTACAAGTTGATGTAATTATCGACTCTTTTGAGAAAAGAGAATTATTGAATCAGAAATATTACAATATGAATATGTTATATGGGGAATATAAATTATTATGCAATCACAAACTGTACAAAATTCCTGTATCGATCTTATTAGACTTTATCAGATATTGTAATGTTAATAATATTATTGTCAATCACATTTATGATTTTTAGTAATTAAAAGATATATTTTTTTAATTTAAAAAAATTGAAAAAATATATTGTTGAAAAATAGTGTTAACAGTCTATATATATTAAATTATTATTATATTATTAATGTATTCCGGTAATTTTAGGAAAAATAATTCATCATATAAGTCGTATTCAAATGGTTCAAATAATTCAGATAATTCAAATAGATCACATTATTCAAACAGTTCAAATGGTTCAAATAGATTAAATAATTCGGATAAATCAAATAGACCACACTATACGAACAGATCAAATGAATCAGATAGATTAGATAGATCAAATAGGTCTTATAATAAAAATGAATACAGCAAACATGATCACCCATTGGCTAATCATTCCAATTATGAAGAATCCGTTCAATATAACCAGTATAATAAAACTAACCGAACTTATCAACATAATGATAATAGTTATACAAATATCAGTGAAAATAATCAGATGAAACAAAATAATATTTGTACGCCGTTCTGCATTACAGACCAGAAAAAAAAATCATATAATCTGGATAGACCATATGAACATCCGGATAATACAACTAATGCAATTAACAAAATTGATACAAAGTATTCAAACACGATGGTTCAAGTAAAATCAAATCAATTCAGTCAATTAAATCAAATGGATAAATTAAAATTTAATAATCCGATTAGACATAATTTAAATACAAAAATAAATCCTGTTCAATCGAATGATAAATTTGTTCATGTTGATGATAATACCGTTCAATCAAAAGAATCGCTTATGTCAATACCCTCAATAAATAATATGCAAAATCAAAATGTTTATCAGATTAATTCATCACATACATCACATAATTTGGATTCTGAAGATTCTATTCATTCAAATAGATTAACAAATACCACGACAAAAACTCCCTATGTACCACCGACACATAAAAAATTATATGGTGAATTTGGACGTCCCGAATTACTTAAGAAGAAAATTAAACTTACTAAACAAGAAAAGCGTGAAAAAAAAAAAGAAAAGAAAATTAAACAGAAAATGTTATCAGATAAACAAAAAATGTTAGCAAATAATCAAAAATTAAAATTGATTAATCCTAACAAATTAAATACATCAAATATATTAGATACATTACCGCAATTAGAAAATACAGATCAATTAAATACAACATTGCAATTAGATAAATCAGATAAATTAGATAAATCAGATACGTTATTACAAATAGAAAAATTAGATACATCAGATACGTTATTACAAATAGAAAAATCAGATACATTGTCGCAATTAAAACAGTTGAATAAATTGGATAATTTGCATCAATTCAACAAACATAAACTTAATCACAGTAAGATTAATTCAATTTCAGTAAATAACTCAAAACCTTTGGACGTAACAATTAGTGATGAAATTATTGATAAAATTGCAGACCACGTATTAACAAAATTATTAAAAGTGTTGTATAAACCAAATACAAATATATTATTGCCATTAACAGAATCATGTCAATGCTCAAATTTTAGTGATAATTGCACAAGATGTGTAGAAGATGATTCATATGATCATGACAGTTCTCATTATCCGATAGTTACAAAAGAAATATTGGATATCGAATTAAATCAAATACAAGATGAAATTAAAAAATTCCATTCACAAACACAAAGAAAAAGAATCGAATAATTAAATAATTAAATAATTTAATTTGCCAGATTATATTTTTATTTATTTAAAATAAATAAAAATATAATCTCACAATATTATTTTCTTGGTATTCCATGAGCCATAAAAGATTTATTCACCTGATTATATTCAATAACATGAAACCACCACGCCGAAAAAAGGTTTTCCATGATTTGGATGATTTGAAAGGGCGTCATTAATAACGTCCCATGGATTTGGACCAATACTAATTAATTCACCTGTGTACGAACTGTAAACAACAACGGCATGTCAAGCAAAGCTCGTACATACCGGATTGTTTATCCCGCTGAAGGCGGTGTAGATAGGCTGATCACTCGGAATAATTACAGGCTATTGTAGTCCTCCATTTGGAACATTTAAGTTGTACACAGGAATAAACCACTCATTCGTATTAATACTTATAATTTGATATATGGATATTCATTTGTTTATTTTTTAAATTTTTTTTATAATTATAAAATGATTTTATAATTATAAAACATTATTAAGTAATGTCAAATTATAAAAAATATGATGATAAATATTATTATAAATATAAGAAGTACAAAATCAAATATATTGAACATATAATATCAAATATAAATATAGGCGCTTGATATTTCTCAAACTTTTTAAAATGCTAAAAAAAAATTGATATTTTAACTGTATAATTAGTCTATCTATTATATAGAGAATTTAATAATAGTTATTATTAAATGGATTCAAGTTCAGATAATAGTGAAAATGATAATATTATCGATAACAATATAAATGAAATACCAATAAATTTTAAAAACCCTAATTATTCTTTCATAAATATTAAAAAATTCAAAAAAGATATTAAAAACATTTATAACATAAATGATGTAGTTGTAAATAACAATCAAATAAAAATATTATTTACAATTCGTGATGAACATATTTTTGATTTTAAATCAAAAAATAATAATGGTTTTACGTTGAAAAAAATAATTAAAAATATTCATGATATTTTTTTGAAAATGTATACAGATGATTCTGGTAGAGATGAGTATAATAAAATATATTATATCGGTGATTTAATTTATGATGAATTATATATATCCAAATTATGGTATAATAAAAATAATAATTTATTATCAATAACTATGGGACATCCATAATTATTAAATTTAATGCATTCACAATGGTAGTTTTATAAAATTTGGATTATTTATCAAAATTTTATAACAAAATTAATTGACAAATAATTGAATAAATATGTTCACTATTATGAATGACAATAATTTTTGTGCCAAATTTTTCGAACACTGATTCTAACATTGAAAAGGAATGCCTAGTTAATCTATCCTTGTAAGTAATAAAAACACAATCAACTCTA
>Ga0315900_10007201_pt1 | contig 14658 bp, 11 predicted proteins | sample LakEriMetagenome_FD_203521 | JGI IMG/M metagenome (GOLD analysis project Ga0315900, IMG submission 203521) | Freshwater fungal communities from buoy surface, Lake Erie, Ohio, United States - Buoy 12 MA114 | ecosystem: Environmental > Aquatic > Freshwater > Lake > Lake biofilm | place: USA: Lake...
TGGGGCGGAATCCGGCCATGAACTGGTAGTGCGCCCTGCCAAGCAGGTAGCCCAGCAAGTTCTCGGAGTAAGGCGCGGCATCAGTCTGCGCTTGCGGGGCGGTGGAGATGTCTGCCGACAGCCGCGTGGCCAGGGCGTAGCCGCCGGTCACGAAGACCAGCGGGGCACGCTCGCTGCGGTCGAAGTCCAGCACCTCGCCCACGAAGATGATGTGGTCGCCGCCCTCGTACTGAAAGGCCGTGCGGCACTGGAAGCGGGCGCTGCAGCCGGGAATGAGCGGGGCGCCGCCAGGCCCAGCGTCCAGGCTCAGACCGGCGAACTTGTCCTCTCCTGCGCGGGCGAAGCGGTTGGACAGTGCCTCCTGGTCGTTGGCCAGGATGTGCACGTTCCAGTGCCTGGCCTGCGTGAAGGCCTCGAGGCTGCGCGCCGATTTGGCCAGGCTCCACAACACCATGGGCGGGTCCATGGAGACGGAGTTGAAGCTGTTGGCCGTCATGCCCACGGGGGTGCCGTCGGCTGCACGCGTGGTGACGATGGTCACGCCTGTGGCAAAGCGGCCCAGCGCCTGGCGGAAGTCCCGAGGGTCGAAGCGTGGGCTGTCCATGGGGGGGGGAGGTGAGGAGGCCAGTGTCCAGAAATCCAGCCTGGAGATTGCGGTCAGCGCGGAAGCGTCGAATCCCTCACTTGGACTACGGCACGGGCCCGCGGGCGGCCCCTTGGGGACCCCTGGTTTTCCCTCGGTGCGGTGGGCTCACGGGAGGCCAATTCGTTAGTCCGATCGGACGATGATTCAGCACCTTGCCGGCCCGACGATGCGATCATCAATCAATGCGCCCGCCGCCGGTGGGCACCACGAGGAGCAGGACATGGGAGCTCGCCCGGATTTCGAAGGTTCGACGCAGACCGTAGACGACTGGCTGACGCCGCAGGCGCGGGAGCTGATCGGCCGCGCCCGCGACATGATTCCGCGCTTGGTGGAGCGCGCGCCGCAGGCCGAGCGCGACGGTCTGATCCCACGCGAGACCATCCTGGAGATGCAGGAGGCGGGCTTCTTCAAGGTGCTGCAACCGCAGCGCTGGGGCGGCTATGAGATGGACCCCCGCGTGTTCTACGCCGTGCAGATGGCGCTGGCCGAGGGCTGCATGGCCACGGCCTGGGTCTATGGCGTGGTGGGCGTGCACAACTGGCAGCTGCCGCTGTTCCCGGAGCAGGCGCAGCAGGACGTCTGGTCCAAAGACCCGACCACCCTGATCGCCTCGACCTACATGCCCACGGGCAAGGCCGAGAAGGTGGAGGGCGGCTACCGCTTCAGCGGCCACTGGAGCTGGAGCAGCGGCGTGGAGCACTGCGAGTGGATCTTCCTGGGCGGCATCCTGCCCAAGAAGAACGGCTCGGGCGAGATGGAGCACTGCACTTTCTTGCTGCCCAAGTCTGACTTCAAGATCGTCAAGAACTTCGACGTGCTGGGCTTGCGCGCCACGGCCAGCCATGACATCTCGGTGGAGGGCGCCTTCGTGCCCGAGCACCGCACGCACCGTACCAACGACCACACAGACGCTGGCTGCCCCGGCCGTGAGACCAACCCGGGCTGGCTCTACCGCATCCCGTTCACGCAGGTCTTCCAGCGGGCGGTGTCCTCGGCCTGCATCGGTGCGCTGGAAGGCGCCATCACGCACTTCCGAGTGCGCGCAGCGGCCCACGTGGGCAAGCATGGCAGCAAGACCGGTGAAGACCCCAACGCCCAGCAGGCGGTGAGCGAGGCCATGATGGCCGCCGACCAGCTGCGCCTGGTGCTCAACCGCAACTACGGTCGCGTGGCCTACGTGGCGCGCAGCGGCGAGAAGATGCCGGTGGAGGAGCGCCTGATGCAGCGCGCCCAGTCGGCAGCCGTGCCCAAGCTGTGCGCCGAGCGTGTGAACGACATCATGCGCGCCTGTGCCGCCGGCGGCACCTACCGCACCAACCCCATCGAGCGCATCTTCCGCGACCTGCACCAGGCGCGCGGCCACATCGCCAACAACACCGACGCCTTTGCCCGCGCGCATGGCGGTGTGATGCTGGGCTTGCCCAACACCGACCCGTTCGTCTGATCCCAGGATGGAAGTCGACGTCATCGTCGTGGGCTCCGGTGCCGGAGCCCTGCTGACGGCTGTGCGCGCCGCCGACGCCGGCCTGTCGGTGCAGGTGGTGGAAAAGACGGCACTCGTCGGTGGCACCTCGGCCATCTCTGGCGGGGGCATCTGGATCCCCTGCAACCACGACCAGTCGCGGCACGGCATTCGCGACAGCGTGGACGAGGCCTTCCGCTACGTGCGTACCGCCGCCCGCGGCCTGGCCACCGACGACCGCGTGCTGGCCTATGTGGAGACGGCCCATCAACTGGCGCGCTACCTGAACGACATTGGCGTGCGATACCGCGCCATGCCGCTGTACGCCGACTACTACCCGCAGCTGCCGGGGGCGTTGCCGGGCGGCCGCACCATGGATCCGGTGGCTTTCGACGCCCGGCGTCTGGGGCTGCAGGCTTTGTCGATGGTGCGGCCTACCAACCCCGGACAGCTGATCCTGGGCCGCATGGGCATCGACGCCTTCGACGCCCGCACCCTGATCGCCAAGGAGCCGGGCGCGAACTGGGCACTGGCCCGCATCATGGCGCGCTACTTCCTGGACTACCCCTGGCGCCTGAAGACGCGGCGCGACCGCCGCATGACGGGCGGACAGGCGCTGATCGGTGGTTTGTACGCGGCGCTGCGCCAGCGCAAGGTGGGCGTGTGGTTGTCCTCGCCGCTGCAAGAGCTGGTGATGGACGGCACGCGCGTCAGCGGCGTGGTGGTGGAACGCGAGGGCTCGCCCGTGCGCCTGACGGCCCGGCGCGGCGTGGTGCTGGCCGCTGGCGGCTTTGAGCGCAACCAGACTTTGCGCGAGCAGCACCTGCCGCAGCCCACCGATGCCGGCTGGACAGCCACCCCGCCTGGCGCCAACACGGGAGATGCCCACCGCGCGGGCGAGCAGGCGGGTGCGGCGATGCACCTCATGGGCCACACCTGGGGCGCACCCACGCTGTTCGTGCCCAAGGAAGAGAAGTTCCGCGCGATGTTCGTCGAGCGGTCCATGCCCGGCTGCATGGTGGTGGACGCACGCGGTGAGCGCTTTCTCAACGAGTCCGGCCCGTACCCGGAGTTCCAGCAAGCGATGTTCGCGCGCCACCAGGCCACAGGCGGCGCCATCCCCGCGTGGATCGTGTTTGATGCCACCTTCCGTGCCCGCTACCCCATCGGCCCGCTCATGCCGGGCTCGGCCATTCCTGACTCCAAGGTGCGCCGCAGCTGGTGGGGCCAGGTGGTGTGGAAGGGCGACACGCTGGCCGATCTGGCGCGTGAGATCGGCGTGGATGCCGCAGGCCTGCAGGCCAGTGCCGCGCGCATGAGCGAGTTCGCCCGTACCGGCCAGGATCTGGAGTTTGATCGCGGCGGCAACGTCTTTGACCGCTATTACGGCGACGTCAACGTCAAGCCCAACCCCAACCTCGGGCCCATCGAGAAGGGCCCGTTCTACGCCATGAAGCTGTGGCCGGGCGACATCGGCACCAAGGGCGGCCTGCTGACGGACCGCGACGCACGCGTGCTGCGCCCGGACGGCTCGGTAATCGAGGGCCTGTACGCCATTGGCAATACCTCGGCCGCGGTGATGGGGCCGTCGTACCCCGGGGCGGGCAGCACGCTCGGGCCGGCCATGACCTTCGGGTTCCGTGCCGTGGCCGCCATGAACGGCCAGCCCATGCCTTTGGAGCGGACCGACCTGCTGGGCACCGCCGGGTCCGCGTGACCATGCAGGCCCGTCCAGCGGACAGTCCGCCGCCCGGCGGGCCGGCGAGCCGCCCCAGTGGCTCCGCCCAGGCGGTGCGGCCGCGCACCTCCACCGTCACCCCTGTGGAGCCGCCACTGGAGGTGGCGCGTGCCGAAGACATCGCCTGGGACGACGAGGCCGACGTGCTGGTGGTGGGCTGGGGCGCGGCTGGCGCCTGTGCCGCGCTGGAAGCGCGTGCGGCGGGCGCCTCCGTGATGGTGTTGGACCGCTTTGGCGGCGGCGGCGCCTCGGTGCTCTCCGGAGGGGTGGTGTACGCCGGCGGCGGCACGCCTTACCAGCAGCAAGCGGGTTACGAGGACTCCCCGCAGGCCATGTTCGAGTACCTGCGTCACGAGACCCAGGGCGTGGTGAGCGACGAGACCCTGCTGCGCTTTTGCCGCGACAGCGTGGACAACCTGGCCTGGCTCGAGCAGCAGGGCGCGCGCTTTGCCGCGACCATGCCCGACCACAAGACCTCGTATCCGCCGGACGGCGTGTTCCTGTACCACTCGGGCAACGAGGCCGTACCGGCCTACGCCGTGGGCCAGGCCAACCCGGCGCCGCGCGGCCACCGGGCGGTGGCCCGCGGCCAGTCGGGCGCCACGCTGTACGCCGCGTTGCAGCAGGCCACGCGCGCCAGCGGCGCCCGCACGCTCACGCAGACTGCCGTGCGCCGCCTGGTGCGCGAGCAGGGCACGGGCCGCATCCTGGGTGTAGAGGCCTGGACCCTGCCGGATGAGGCGCCTGGCAAGCCACGCCACGCGGCGCTGGATGCGCTGGTGGCCAAGTGGCGCATCTTCCAGGCGCGTCGGGCTGATGCCGGCCGCCAGGAGGCTGCGCGTATCGAGCAGACACAGGCCCGTCCGCGCCTGTTGCGCGCCCACCGCGGCGTGGTGCTGGCCACGGGCGGGCACATCTACAACCCTGAGCTGATGAAGCAGCACGCGCCCAGCTTCCGCCGCGGCTGGCCTATTGGAGGGGCCGGGTGCGACGGCAGCGGCCTGCGCCTGGGCCAGAGCGTGGGCGCGCAGGCCCGCGGCCTGGACAACGTCTCGGCCTGGCGCTTCATCACGCCTCCTGCGGCCTGGCCGCGCGGGTGGGTGGTGAGCCCGCAAGGCGAGCGCTTCTGCAACGAAGAGGTCTACGGCGCCACGCTGGGCCACGCCATGATGACCCGCGCTGGCGGCCGAGCCTGGCTGGTGATCGACGCGAAGCTGCGGCGCCAGGCGCTGTGGCAGTGCTTGTTTGGCGGGTTGTGGGCCTTTCAGCGCCTGCCTGCGCTGGCGCTGATGTTCATGGTGGCCCGCAAGGGCGCCACGGTGGAGGCCCTGGCCCAGGCCATCGGGGCTGACCCGGCTACCTTGCGCGCCACAGCCGATACCGCCAACGCGGCGGCGCGTGGGGAGTGCGATGACGCCTTTGGCAAGTCGCCCGGTATGCGCCATGCCATGCCGCAGGGCCCGTACTTCGCCTTCGACATCTCCATCGGCAGCAAGTGGCTGCCGCTGGCCACGCTGACGCTGGGTGGGTTGCAGGTCAACGAGGCCGATGGGCATGTGGTCGACGCGCAGGGCGCCGCCATCCCGGGCCTGTATGCCGCGGGTCGCGCGGCCATTGGCATCCCGTCGTGCCGCTACGTGAGCGGTTTGTCCCTGGCGGACTGTGTGTTCTCCGGGCGGCGTGCGGGGCGCGCGGCGGCGCAAGCCGCTTCAACATGACGGATCAGAAAGTGTGTCGATGACTGGCAGGGTGCAAGACAAGGTGGCGCTGGTGACTGGCGGGGCCGGTGGGGTGGGGCAGGCCACGGTGCGCTTGTTGCTGGCCGAGGGCGCGCGGGTGGCTTTCACCGACGTGGACGAGGCCGCCGGGCAGCGTCTGCAGGTGGAGTGGTCGGCCGAGTTCGCCGAGGCGCCGGGAGGCGCGCAGGCGGCTGACCAGGGCCCAGGCGGCCGGGTGCGTTTCTGGCGTCAGGACGTGGCCAGCGCCGAGGATTGGACCCGCGTGATGGCCGAGCTTGAGCAAGCCTGGGGGCCGCCTGACATCGTGATCAACAACGCCGGGATCTTGATTGCCGGTGACATCGAGAGCGGCAGCGTTGAGGACTTTCGCCGCATCATGCAGGTCAATGCCGAGTCGGTGTTCCTGGGCACGCAGGCGGCGGTGCGGGCGATGAAGGCGCGGGGCGGCAGCATCGTCAACATGGCCTCGGTCTCGTCCTGGATGCCCATCGACGGCTACGCGGCCTACGGGGCGTCCAAGGCCGCCGTGGGCGCCATCACGCGCAGCGCCGCGCTGCATTGCCGCAAGCAGAAACTGCGTATCCGCGTGAATTCCTTGCACCCGGACGGCATCTGGACACCCATGACGCAGTCGCAGGCGCCGGGGGTGCCGGCCAAGTTCATGCTCTTTGACCCGGTGAAGAACCCGGCCGGCCGCGCCTGCCTGCCCGAGCAGATCGCCAGCGTGCTGCTGTTCCTGGCGAGTGACGAGTCCAGCGCCATCAATGGTGCGGAGATCCGGGCCGACGGGGCCATCCTCGGGGTGGGCTTGTGAGCCCGAGGTTGAGCTGCTGGTGGAGTCTATGAGCACGGCGCCCGACCCCCGCTACGTGCCGTTGCGCGTGCGCGCCGTGGTGGACGAAACGGCGGACGCCAAGTCCTTCGTCTTCGACATTCCGCCCGCGCAGGCGCTGGCCTTCGCCTACCGCTGCGGGCAGTTCGTCACCTTGCGCCTGCCTGTGCAGGGCCAGGATGCGCCGCACCTGCCGCGCAGCTATTCCATGTCCAGTGCACCGGGCCTGGACGACGGCCTGCGTGTCACCGTCAAGCGGGTGGCGGGTGGGCTGGGCTCCAACTGGTTGTGCGACCACGTTCGCCCCGGCGACACCCTGCAGGTGCTGCCGCCTGCCGGCGTGTTCACGCCGCGCGCGTTGGCGGGTGACTTTGTGCTGCTGGCCGGTGGCAGTGGCATCACGCCCGTGCTGTCCATACTGCGCTCAGTGCTGAAGCACGGGGCAGGGCGGGTGGCGCTGTTCTATGCCAACCGGGACGAGCGCTCGGTGATCTTCCGCGACACGCTCAACGAGCTGGCCCGCGCCCACCCCGAGCGCCTGCAGGTGCTGCACTGGCTGGACAGCGTGCAGGGCGTGCCCACTGTGCCGCAGTTGGCGGCCTGGCTGCGCCCGTGGTCTGACCCTACTGCGGCGGCTTCACTGTTCGTGTGCGGGCCCGGTGCCTTCATGGACGCCACGGTGCAGGCCGCGGCCCTGGCCGGGCTGGCGGATGAACAGGTGCATGTGGAGCGGTTCGTATCGCTGCCGATGGAAGGGGCGGTGGCTCCGACCGTGACGGCCGCTGCCGAGCCTGCGACTCCGGCAGCCGAAGCGTCCACCGCACCGCACCTGGACGAAGCCCAGCTCGAGATCGAACTCAATGGCCAGACCCACCGCATCGACTGCGGCGCGGAGGAGACGCTGCTGGAAGCTGCCTTACGCCACAAGCTGCCCGCGCCGTACTCGTGCCAGGCGGGCCTGTGCGCCGCGTGCATGTGCCGGGTGGTGGAAGGCCAGGTGCACATGCGCCACAACGACGCCCTTGATGCGCGCGACCTGAAGCTGGGCTGGGTGCTGGGCTGCCAGTCCGTGCCGCGCACCGCGGTGGTGAAAGTGAAATACCCATGAGCTCATCACAAGCCGGCGCCACCGAGCGCGCCTTGCCGCCCACCATCCCCGCCATGCTGCAGCAGGCCGCCGCCCGCTACGGCGCGCGTGAGGCGGTGGTGGACGGCGCCGTGACGCTGAGCTACACGCAGCTGGCCGAGCGGGTGGACCAGGCCGCGCGCGCCTTGATCGCGCTGGAGGTGCAGTTCGGTGACCGAGTGGCCTTGTGGGCGCCCAATCTGCACGAGTGGATCGTGGCGGCCAGCGCCGTGCACGCCGTGGGCGGCGTGTTGGTGCCCATCAACACCCGCATGAAGGGCCCAGAGGCCGCGGACATCCTGGCCCGCAGTGGCGCGGTGCGCTTGTTCTGCGTGGGCAGCTTTCTCGGTCAAGACTACCCCGCCTTGCTGATAGGCCTGCGGCCTGCCACCCTGCGTGGGCTGATCGTGTTGCGCGAGGGGGGAGCCCTGCAGGCGGGCGACCTGCGATGGGAGGACTTTCTGGCCCACGCGGCTGCGGTCCCACAGGCGGAGGTGGACGAGCGCCGCGCCCGCGTGCAACCCGACACCACCGCCGACCTGATGTTCACCAGCGGCACCACCGGCCGGCCCAAGGGCGTGATGGCCGCGCACGGGCCCACGCTGCGAGCCTTTGACGTCTGGGCCCGTGTGGTGGGTCTGGGTGAGGGCGACCGCTACCTCATCATCAACCCCTTCTTCCACACCTTTGGCTACAAGGCCGGCTGGGTGGCCGCGCTGCTGCGCGGTGCCACGGTTTACCCCTGCGCCGTGTTCGACGCCGACACGGTGCTCGCGCGCATCCAGGCCGACCGCATCAGCTTCCTGCCCGGGCCACCCACGCTGTTTCTGACGATGCTGGCCCACCCGAGGCTCAAGGACTTCGACATCTCCTCGTTGAACGCGGCCGTCACGGGCGCGGCCAGCGTGCCGCCCGTGCTGATCGAGCGCATGCGCAGCGACCTGGGCATTACCCACGTCACCACGGCCTACGGCCTGACCGAGTGCGGCGGCTGTGCCACGGTGTGCGACCCGGCCGACGACGCCCAGACCATCGCGAACACCTGCGGCAAAGCGCTGCCCGGCACGGAGCTGATCTGCGCTGATGCGCAAGGCCGCCCCGTGCGCCCCGGAGAACCGGGTGAGGTGCTGCTGCGCGGCTATCACGTGATGCAGGGCTACTTCGAAGACGAGGCCGCCACGCGCGAGGCCATTGACGCCCAGGGCTGGCTGCACACCGGTGACGTGGGTGTGATGGACGAGCGCGGCTACCTGCGCATCACCGACCGGCTCAAGGACATGTTCATCACCGGCGGCTTCAACGTCTACCCCGCCGAGGTGGAGCGCCTGCTCAGCCCGCACCCAGCTATCGCCCAGGTGGCGGTGATCGGCGTGGCTGACGAGCGCATGGGCGAGGTGGGCTGCGCCTTCGTGGTGTGCAAGCCCGGCACCACCACTTCGGCCGAGGAGCTGATCGCCTGGGCCCGCCAGCACATGGCCAACTACAAGGTGCCGCGCCAGGTGCGCTTTGTCGACGCGCTGCCGGTCAACGCCTCCAACAAGGTGGACAAGAAGGTGCTGCGGGCGACGTGACGTTGCTGACGCTTCACTGCCCACGCTGATGACAGCTTGTCTGCCCCTTGTCTGACGCCCCGATCTCACCGTTTGCACCGAACCGCATGAACCCACTCCTCCAACCCCTGACCCTGGGCGACCTGAAGCTGCGCAACCGCATCGTCATGGCCCCCATGACGCGCAACCGTGCAGCGCCCGACGGCGTGCCAGGCAAGGCCATGGCACGCTACTACGGCCAGCGCGCGGGGGCCGGCCTGATCGTGGCCGAGGGCACTTGGCCCTGCGCCGAAGGCCAGGCCTATTGCCGTCAGCCGGGCATCGCCACGGCGGAGCAGGTGGCGGGCTGGCGCCGCGTGACCGATGCGGTGCATGCCGCGGGCGGCTTGATCGTGTTGCAGCTCATGCATGGCGGGCGTATCGGCAGCCACCATATCAAGCCGGCCGGCGTGGCCACACTGGCGCCCAGCGAGCTGCGGGCTGCTGGCGAGGTGTGGACAGATGCAGCCGGCATGCAGGCTTACGACGAGCCGCAGGCCATGAGCGCGGAGCAGGTGCTCGCAGCTATCCAAGCCCACGGCGACGCCGCGGCGCGTGCCCTGGAGGCCGGCTTTGACGGGGTGGAGCTGCACGGCACCAGCGGCTACCTGCCCATGCAGTTTCTTAGCTCGTCTACCAACCGGCGCACGGACGAGTGGGGCGGCTCAGCCGCCGCACGGGCCGGCTTCATGACGGCCTGCCTGCGCGCCATGGGGCAGGCGGCGGGCCTGGGCCGCGTGGGCCTGCGTCTGAACCCCGGCAACACCTACAACGACACCGCCGATGAAGACTCTGCCGCCACCCATGCCGAGGCGGTGCGCCAGGCCGCTGGCTTGGAGCTCGGCTGGCTGCACATCATGCGCGCGCCGGTGGCCGACATCGACGCCTTTGCCTTCTCGCGCCGGCACTTCACGGGGCCGCTGATCGTCAACGACGGCTTCTCGCCCGAGACTGCGGCCGCGGCTCTGGCCGAGGGCACCGGCGACGCCGTCGCCTTCGGCCGCCACTTCATCGGCAACCCGGACTTGGCGGACCGCATCCGCGAGGGCTGGCCGCTGGCGAAGTTCGACCGCAAGACGCTGTACACGCCGGGCGAGGCGGGCTACGCTGACTACCCCTCGTACGCCGCGGCTTGAGCCGGTAGTCCCTTAGGACGATGCCATTGCGGCCCCTGGCCGGGAACATCCAGGCTCCAGGGGTGCGGGTGGGCCGCGCCTGTGCAGGAGCAGCCGGGGGCAGCACATGATGAACATCCAGGGACTGGCCTACGTGGTGGCGCAGACCACCGACATGGCCAAGTGGCGCACCTACGCCGAGGGCGTGCTGGGCATGATGGCGCAGCCGGGCCCGGACGGCGGCCTGTACATCAAGATGGACGAGCGTCAGTTCCGCATGGCCGTGCAGCGCGGCGAGCGCGATGCCTACGTGGCCTCGGGCTGGGAGGTTTGCGGGCCGGCGGACTTTGAGGCTGCGGTGGCCACGCTGCAGGCCCAGGGTGTGGCCCACGAGCGCGGTGACGCCGCCCTGTGCGCCGCGCGTTGCGTGCAGGCCCTGGTGGCCTTCCAGGACCCATCGGGCAACCGCCATGAAGTGGTGTGGGGTTTCAAGAGCGACTTTGTCCGCTTCAACTCGCCTATCGGCGTACCACGCTTCATCACGGGTGACATCGGCATGGGCCATACGGTGCTGCCGGCACCGCAGTTCGAGGCCACCTGCACCTTCGTGCGCGAGGTCATGGGCTTTGGCCTCTCAGACCTCTTCAACTTCAAGCCCGCGGGCGACGAGGGGCCGGTGCTGCCCATCCACTTCTTCCATTGCGCCAACGGGCGGCACCACAGCCTGGCGCTGGCGGCCTTCCCGGTGGAGTCGGGTTGCGTGCACATCATGGTGGAGGTGGACGATGTGCCCGAGGTGGGCCGCGCGCTGGACCGCATGCGCGAGCACCAGGTGCTGCAAACGGCCACGCTGGGCCAGCACACCAACGACAAGATGATCAGCTTCTACATGCGCACGCCCTCGGGCTTTGATGTGGAAGTGGGCTGCGGCGGCGCCGTGGTGGACTGGTCGTCCCACATCGCACACGAGTTCACCAAGGTCAGCCTTTGGGGGCATGACTTCTCGGTGGGCAACGCCACCCGGGCCTGAGAGCCAGTGAAAAATTCCCGTACCGCAGGCACCGCCCCATGACCGACAAACTGATGAGCGCCGCCGATGTGGTGGCGCAGCTGCGCGATGGCATGACGCTGGGCATCGGCGGATGGGGTCCTCGGCGCAAGCCCATGGCCCTGGTGCGCGAGATCCTGCGCAGCCCCTTGAAGGACCTCACCCTCGTGGCCTATGGCGGCGCCGACGTCGGCATGCTGTGCGCCGCGGGCAAGGTGCGCAAGCTGGTGTTCGCCTTTGTCTCGCTGGACTTCATCCCCCTGGAGCCGTACTTCCGCCAGGCGCGTCAGGCCGGTGCGATCGAGGTGGCCGAGCTGGACGAGGGTTTGATGATGCTGGGCCTGAAGGCCGCGGCCATGCGCTCGCCCTTCATCCCCACGCGCGTGGGCCTGGGCACCGACCTGCTGAAGCACAACCCGATGCTGAAGCTGGTGGACTCGCCCTTTGACGACCGCCAGTGGGTAGCCATGCCAGCCCTGCCGCTGGACGCCGCCCTGCTGCACGTGGACCGCGCCGACCGGCGCGGCGTGTGCCAGGTCAAGGGGCCGGACCTGTACATGGACGACCACTTCGCCCGCGCCGCGGCGCGTACTTACGTGAGCTGCGACGAGCTGGTGGACAGCGACTTCTTCGCTCAGGGCGAAGAGGCCCGGTACGTGCACTGGGAGCGCGCCCAGACCAGCGGCGTGGTGCACCTGCCAGGCGGAGCCCACCCCAGCAGCTGCGCACCGCTCTACGGCCACGATGCCCGCCACTTCAAGGACTACGCCGCCAGTGCGCGGGAGCCGGGCGGCTGGGCGCAGTACGTGGAGCGCTACGTGGCCTGCTCGCAGGACGAGTATCTGGAGCGCGTGGGTGGGCTGGACGCCATCCGCCGTTTGCCGCTGCCGGTGTATTGAGAGCCTGTGAACCAAACCGCACAACCGTTCGATCGCGCTGAATTGCTTCACGGGCTCTGAGCGGAGAAACCCACCCATGACCACCTCCACTCCCACCGCATCAGCCGCTGAAGTGACAGCCCCCGACACCACCTTGGTCGATACCCTGATCTGCGCTGCCGCGCGCGCCTGGCAGGCCGATGGCGAGGTGCTGGCCACAGGCATCGGCATCGTGCCGCGCTTGGCCGCCAGCCTGTGCAAGCTGTCGCTCAACCCCGATTTGATGATGACGGACTCCGAGGCCTGGCTGGTGCAGGAGCCGGTGCCCATCGGGCCGCGCGGGGGCTACCAGATGCGGCGCGAAAGCCACATGGGCTTTGCCCGCATCTTCGACAACGTGTGGGGCGGCAAGCGCCACGCGATGGTGGGGCCGACACAGATCGACCGCTTCGGCCAGGCCAACATCTCCATGATCGGCGCCGACTACGCGCGACCCAAGTCCATGATGCTGGGTGTGCGCGGTTTCCCTGGCAACTCCATCAACCACGCCAACTCCTTCTTCGTACCCAACCATTCGCCCAAGGTCTTCACGGCCGGCGAGGTGGACATGGTGGCCTCGGCCGGCTATAACCCGGCGCGCCTGGCCCGCGGCTGGAGCCTGGACGAGATCGACATCCGCCTGGTGGTCACCAACCTGGCGGTGTTGGACTTTGGCGGGCCGCAGCACCAGATGCGGCTGGTGAGCCTGCATGCGGGCGCCACGGCCGAGCAGGTGCAGGCCGCCACCGGGTTTGCGCTGCACATCCCGGCTGACGTGCCGCAGACGGCCAGACCCTCGTCAGATGAGCTGGCCTTGATCGCTAGGCTGGACCCGCATGGCCTGCGCGCCAGCGTGCTGGCGGCCTGACAGCGACCCGCCGCCCGCCAGACGATCGTTTGAGGACCGCATGAGGACCGCACGATGAGCAACGACCCCGGAGATCGCTTCGTCCAGCGCGAAGATCGCTCGGTGTACGAGACGGCCGAGCCCGTGCTGTACGAGGCGCGTGACGGCATCGCCCGTATCACGATGAACCGGCCGCAGTTCAACAACGCGCAGAACTCGCAGATGACGTACGCGCTGGACGCGGCCTTCCGGCGCGCCACGGATGACGACGCGGTCAAGGTCATCGTGCTGGCAGGGGCCGGTAAGCACTTCAGCGCCGGCCATGACATCGGCACGCCCGGGCGCGACATCGACAAGCCCTTCGAGCGCCAGAGCCTGTGGTGGGACCACACCAACAAACCCGGCGGTGAGCAGTACTTCGTGCGCGAGCAGGAGGTGTACCTGGGCATGTGCCGGCGCTGGCACGACCTGCCCAAGCCCACCATCGCGATGGTGCAGGGCGCCTGCATCGCCGGCGGCCTGATGCTGGCTTGGGTGTGCGACCTGATCGTGGCCAGTGACGACGCCTACTTCCAGGATCCGGTGGTGCGCATGGGCATCCCCGGCGTGGAGTACTTCGCCCACGTGCACGAGCTCAACCCGCGTATCGCCAAGGAATTTTTGTTCCTGGGCGAGCGCATGCCGGCCGAGCGCGCCTACATGATGGGCATGGTCAACCGCGTGGTGCCCCGCGCCGAGCTCGAAGCCCGCACGCTGGAGATGGCGGCCAAGGTCGCCTCCCAGCCACGCATCGGCCTGGCGCTGACCAAGACCGTGATCAACCGGGTGGAGGAGATGCAAGGCCTGCGCACCACCATGGACCTGGCCTTCGGCTACCACCACTTCGCCCACACCCACAGCCAGGTGCTGGGCGCCGGCACCCTGGGCGGGCAAGACGCCAAGAGCATGGTGCAGGGCAACAAGGCTCGCGAGGCCGAAGCTGGGCTGAAGAAGGAAGGCGGCGGGGCATGACGGACGTCCCGGCGATGGCCAGCGGCTCCGCTGCGACCGGCACTTCCGCCGTGGGTCCAGCGGCGGGCAGGAGTGGCGTGGAGCACGCACCTCTTCGCACCCCGCTGTGCGATCTGCTGGGCTGCCGCTACCCCATCGTGCAGACGGCCATGGGCTGGGTGGCGGGCTCCAGCTTGGTGGCCGCCACCACCAACGCCGGCGGCTTCGGCTTCCTGGCTGGTGCCACCATCCCGGCGGAGCGCATCGAGGCCGAGATCCTGCGCGTCAAGGAACTCACCGGCGACCGCCCCTTCGGCCTGAACTTCCACATGTTCCAGCCCAACGCGCAGCAGTTGCTGGACCTGGCGGTCAAGCACCGCATCCGCGCTGTGTCCTACGGCCGCGGGCCGGACAAGAAGGTGATCGGCCGCCTGCGCGACGCAGGCATCGTCTGCATGCCCACGGTGGGCGCGCTCAAGCACGCGCAGAAGGCCATCGAGATGGGTGCGAACGTCATCACCATCCAGGGCGGGGAGGGTGGCGGCCACACCGGCTCGGTGCCCACCACGGTGCTGCTGCCGCAGGTCGTCGATGCCGTGCAGGTGCCCG
>Ga0315900_10007202_pt1 | contig 14658 bp, 16 predicted proteins | sample LakEriMetagenome_FD_203521 | JGI IMG/M metagenome (GOLD analysis project Ga0315900, IMG submission 203521) | Freshwater fungal communities from buoy surface, Lake Erie, Ohio, United States - Buoy 12 MA114 | ecosystem: Environmental > Aquatic > Freshwater > Lake > Lake biofilm | place: USA: Lake...
TGACGGCATGACGCTCAAAAACGGTGCGCTGGTGATGGCCACGCACATGAAGCATCCAGACACGGGTGAGATCATCCCCATCGCTGATCTGTTCAATGGGGGTGTCTTATGAATTGCCGTCTCATTGCCGACTGCCGACTGACTGCCAACTCACCGCCGACTGAAAGCAGCGCAAAGCCCAATAAAACATGGGTTTTGGCACAAAAATTCAGTCGGCAACTGCCGTCTCAATTTCCTGCTTTGCCGACTGAGATTAAGCCAATTACTTCAACGGTTTATTTCAGTCGGCAAGTCGGCAACACCCCTCCCTCCTACGGAGGGGAGCTGACGCCGCCATCTCAATGGGCGGCGATCAGCTACCCCCATCTCCCCATCTGCAAAAAATGAAAGGAACCTTGCATGCATGATCACTTTGAGCCTGAAAAAATCCTGAACAACGATGAAAGTTATGTGGAAGACCGCATTCAATCTGCCGCACGAACTTTGCGGCGTATGCCGGATGTGAAGGTGCAGGGATATTTTTCCACCTGGCCGACCATCATTCGTGAGCCGATGGAAATTCTGCAGATGGAACCTGAAAAAATGCGCGTGCGCCCATCGCAGCAGGACATCACCGATATGGAAGAAGTTTTGTTTGTCTGGCTCAAATGGATTGAACCCGAAGAACGCCGCCTTGTGTGGCTGCGGGCAGAGCGTGTGCGCTGGAAGCTCATCTGCGCGCGCATGGGCGTTGGCCGCACCAAAGCGTGGGAGATGTATCGCCGTGCGCTGGCTCGTATTGCGGCGCGCGTGCCGCATATCCCTGAATAATCAAACCAATCAACCACAGGTAAAAACAGCAATGAAATAAGCGTTTATTCAACTTGATGTTCTCGCCGAATGAAGCGTTCATGACATGAAAACCACCCACAAAAGGAGCGATAAAATGCCTAAAAAACCAAGCAAATCCAAACCAAAATCACAGCCCAAAACTAAGCCTGAAAACAAGGTCAAAGCCGCGATTAAAACCAAAGCGCAAGGTAACGGACACCCCATTGATGAAAGCCAATTTTCTGCGCCTATGAAGGCTGCCCTTGCGGGCGTGGCCGCTATGCCTGTTAAGCGGGAGACAAAACTCACCGCGCTGGTGGCCCTCCTGTCGCGCCCAGAAGGCGCAAATATCGAGGATATGATCGCCGCCACAGGCTGGCAAAAGCACACAATCCGCAGTGCGCTCTCGCATGCGCTCACCAAAAAACATGGTTATCAAATCGTGTCTGAAAAACCGGAAAACGGCGCGCGTATCTACAAAATTACGGGACGTGCGCAATGATACTAAAACAATCAAAAAGCCTGATTATTTGCCATCTTTTCACGTCTTATTCAGTTGATAATCAGCCGAAATGAAGCGTTCATAGAGATGTAAGCAAAGGAGAACGCCCCATGAAAAAGACAATTAAAAATACCGAGATTTTAGCAACCGAAAACAAAGAATGGGGCTTTTGGGGGACAGCCGAGCGCAACTTGTATGACGCCGCATTAACCTGGAACGCCGCCAGCAAATTCTTAATCGCCGAGTTTGATTTAAACGCCGAACAAGCTCGCGATGTTTTAGACGCACGCTTTGGCAGACACTTGGCTGACGATCTGAGTTTTATCAAGGGCACACTCACCGAAAAAACCATCACGGCGCATTTGAAACTGCGCATTGCCGATGCAGGTTGGCGCAAGAGTTTTGAGAATGCGATTACGGAAGTCACAGGCAAAACCTTCCCACGCAAGGTTCCACCAACCAAGGATGAGATTTTTACGCTGATTGCCCAGCGCCACCTCAATATTGACAGGCTGGAAACACGCAAATCGGATGGTCTGGATTTTCATGATGTCGCGGTGTGGTGCATCAAGGATGCGCTGGAAGCCGCTTTTGAAGCGGGCCGCAAAGCTGGAAAATAAGGAGGAAAAAATGAACAAACGCATGCAAGAACGAGCAGATGCTTACTACACTTCCAAAGAGCAAATTGTGGCCACCATGATGCAGATCGCCAACCGCATCCACAACCCACCGCCAGCTGAGCGCAAAATGCCGGAGCAGATTGTTGCGCCTGATATTACAAAACTGAAGCAGGCGCACATGAAGCTCAGAGAAATGGCAGACATTCTCGGCATTGAAACCAACCCACTGGATATCCCCTAATGGCCAGAGAAATCATCCAGGTTATTTACGCTCGCAAGCCTGTCGATTGGCACGAGATTGAATCGGGCAGCCGCCCTGATTGTGGCGAAGCCATCCCCACCCAGGTTGCAGAAACACGGGAAATGACGGAAGCCGAATACAACGCCTTCATCGCTCGCCCGCTGGCAAAACGCGAATGGCTGGCAGGCAAAGGGGGGTATCAAGGCAATATCAAACAAGTTATTGCGCTGGTTTGCCAAGGGCGTGAAACCCTCTATGTCGACCCCTCAGGCTCAGATTACGGGCGGTATGTCGGGCGGGCGGTGGTGGCATGCCAGGATATTCCTATCCCAGAGACCACAAAATAGTGCTGAAAACCATTAAATCTCTTGCGTCAATGCTTATTATTATATACATTTTAACAGTTCTGTGTATATAATAGTAAGCATTGGAGATATGAAGATGCCCAGGAAAACAGCCCCTTTACCTCCCACGCTTCAGGATATCCTGAAGACAGTGGGAGAAAATATCAAGCTGGCGCGACTACGCCGCAAGATCACCAGCGTGATGCTGGCCGAACGGGCGGGTATGAATCGTGTCACTCTGACCAAGGTCGAAAATGGCGATAGCGCCGTCACGTTGGGCGCTTATGCCAGCGTGCTGTTTTGTCTTGGGCTGGAAAAAGATCTGTTGCTGTTAGGGCAAGATGATCCGCTTGGCCGCAAACTTCAGGATGCTGAGATAACGCAAACAAAAGAACGTGTTGCGAAACGGAAAAAATCATGAGCACCAAACGTCAAAAAATAAATAAGCTGCAAAAATTAATTCAAGTCTGCGCCCATTGGGAAGGTATGGCGGAGCCTGTGGTTATGGGCATATTGCATGCTACCACTTCGCGTGGGAGGGAAATCTTTTCTTTCGAATATGATTCTGCCTGGCTGAAATCTCCGCATGCTCTAATGCTTGATCCCAATCTTGGCCTTTTTTCTGGTCCGCAATATGCACGCGATGGTCATGATAATTTTGGTTTATTTCTTGACTCGTCCCCAGACCGCTGGGGGCGTGTGTTGATGCAGCGGCGCGAAGCCCAGCAAGCAAAAACGGAAGGCCGAGATATCCGTACGCTGATGGAATCCGATTATATGCTAGGTGTTTACGATGGTCACCGGATGGGCGCATTGCGTTTTCGCTTATCGGATGATGAGCCGTTTCTTGATAATCAAGCCGATATGGCGGCGCCCCCTTGGACGAAGCTGCGTGATCTGGAATATGCCAGCTTGCAGTTGGAACGTGATGATGCTGAAAGCGATAAGGACTATTTAAGCTGGCTTAAAATGCTGATAGCCCCAGGGGGATCACTTGGCGGCGCACGCCCGAAGGCGAGTGTTTTAGATGAGCATGGTCATCCGTGGATTGCCAAATTCCCCAGCCGGCGCGATGAAATCAATATCGGGAAATGGGAGTACCTTGTTTATCAGCTGGCGCAAGTGGCAGGCGTGGAGACAACGCAGTCAGATATCCGCAACTTCACAGGGGAATATGATACCTTCCTCAGCAAACGTTTTGATCGTACCGAGAATGGCGAGCGTGTGCATTTCGCCTCGGCCATGACGCTATTGGGTAAGCAGGATGGCGATGGTGCCGACACGGGTGTCAGTTATCTTGATCTGGCTGAATTCTTGATGCGGCACGGTGCGCAAGCGAATAAAGATCTGGAGCAGATTTGGCGGCGTATTGTATTTTACATTTGCGTTTCAAACACCGATGATCATTTGCGCAATCATGGCTTCTTGTTGCGTGATGGCGGTTGGGTGCTGTCACCAGCCTATGATATTAATCCCGTCGCTACAGGTGGTGGATTGGCGCTGAATATCTCGAAAGACGATAACAGCCAAAGCCTTGATCTAGCGCGCAGTGTTGCGCCTATCTTTCGCATCAGCCCTGAAAGAGCCCAAGAGATTATTGCCGAAGTTTTTCATGCGGTGGGTGGTTGGATGGTATTGGCAAAAAAACTAAAGCTACCACCCCGCGAGATTGACGCGATGAAAAATGCTTTTCGTATGATTGAAGGAGATGTCTAAAAAATGAAATATCAAGATATATACCCTTCAGATGCTTTGCTGCGGTCTTTTGATGTCACGCGCTCGCACGCGGCGGAACTTATGACGCTGGAGTATTTTGAGGCCGAGCCTGCTGAAATGCCGCACCAAGTATTTGACCAGCATCATATTTTATTGAACTTGCGCGATGAACCGCACCGTGTCGAGAATTGGCGCGGGGATGAGCATCGCGATTTTATCTATCACAAGAATGAGATTGTCGTCACCCCTGCTGGCATTAAGTCTGGATGGAAATGGCATGCCAAATCAAAGGTCATCGTTATAACTTTGGATCCTAAAAAGTTTGAGAGTTTCGCGCAAAAAGAATTGGGTGTGGTTTTGGGCGCGGCGCAGCTTCAGGATATTCCACAGTTTATGGATGAGGATATCGTGCAGGCAGGCGTGATGGCGCTTGAAGCACTCAAAAGCCAAATGGGTTCTGCCGTGATGTATGAATCCTTTGCCCGCATCTTCCTGACCAAGCTCATACAAAAATATGGGGCTGATGGTGAGGAATATGAATTCAGCAAAAGTTTTTCAGCAAAGCATTACAAACGCGTTTTAGACTATGTGGCGCAGTATTTTGGGCAAGAAATTACACTTGAACATATGGCAACAGAAGCTGGCCTTAGCCCGTTTCATTTTGCGAGGCTCTTTAAGCAGACGATTGGTGAAACGCCCTATCAGTTTGTGATGGATTACCGCATCGAACAGGCAAAAAAAATGCTGGCCGATACCGCGCGTCCGATGATTGATATTGCTCTCTCGTGCGGCTTTTCAGACCAGGCGCATTTTTCACGGGTATTCAAGCAATTGGCAGGCAAAACGCCAAAAGACTGGCGTAAAAGCCAATAGCAAGAATCTTCAAAACTTGAGCAAGGGTCTTCAAGAGGTTTCCAGCGTAAGGCGTTAAATTGGAGTTGTAAGTTCGAAAAACGAACAAACAACCCTTTAACAGCTTTGAAATGGAGACCTAAAATGAAGAACACACTTCTTGCCACCGTTGCGGCAATCACCCTGATGGCCGGTAATGCCGAAGCCGCACAAATCAAAAAAGTTGAATTCACCTCACAGGGTGAGAGAGTTATCGGCAATATCTATCTGCCCGATGATTATAAGGAAGGCACGAAATTGCCTGCCGTGATTGTCACGGGTGCATGGATGACGGTGAAGGAACAAATGCCTGCTATCTATGCCGCCCAGATGGCTGATAAAGGCTTTGCCGCATTGACCTTTGATTTCCGTGGCTGGGGTGAAAGTAAACGCGTAAATGACGCTCAAAACTTCATGGAAAGCCCCACCGAAAAAACACAGGACATAGTGGCTGCTGCAGAATTTTTGACCACACGTGATGAGGTGGACAGCACACAAATCAGTGGCCTTGGTATGTGCGCGAGTGCGGGTTATATGGCCGGTGCCGCTGTGCAGTCGGCTAATATCCAATCCATCACATTGGTTGCGCCATGGCTTCATGATCGTGAAATTGTCGAAACCGTTTATGGCGGCGTAGAAGGCATCAATAAATTGGTTGAAGCATCAAAATCACCGCAAATCGTACTTGCCGCCTCGGAAACAGATAAAACAGCAATCATGAATTTTGCTGGCTATTACACAGACCCCAAGCGTGGTGCGATTAAACAGTTTGACAACAAATTCAACACCGCCTCATGGCCGCAGTGGCTTGAGTTTGATGGCATTCAATATGCCGCGCAACTCAAAAAGCCAGTGCTGCTGGTGCATTCCGAGGCCGCAGCCATTCCGCAAGGCGCTAAAGAGTTCGCAGAAAAGGCAGGCGTACATGCCAAGCTGGTGATGCTCGATAACGTCACGCAGTTTGATTTCTACGACAAGCCAGAGATTGTTACCGAGGCTGCAAGCCTTGCCGTCTCCCACTTCAATCAAAAACAGTAAGGGAGGAGAAAATGAAAACCTTGATTTATGGAGGACTTGCTATGTTGATGATCTTATCCCCTGTCAATGCTTCTGCCTCAAGCGATGTTGCTAAAATTGAGACTGTTATTCAGTCAGTCGCAACACTCGCTGACGGACATGAATTCGAAGCCTTGGAAAAACTCTTCGCACCAGAGGTTAAGGTGGATTACACCTCGGCCTTTGGTGGAGAAGCAGAACTTAAAAGCCCACAAGCTCTGATGACGGCATGGGCAGGATTGCTCCCTGGTTTTGATGCCACACGCCATAATCTTTCGAATATCAAGGCTGAGGTAAAAGGTAGAAACGCCTCTGCAACTGCCGATGTTGTGGCTGACCATTACATCGCTGGTAAGCACTGGCAGATTAGCGGCAGCTATCAGTATCGGCTCATTAATGACGATGGCAATTGGCTGATTACTGAGATGGTGTTTTTGGCTGGAGCAGAAACCGGCAGTCGCGATGTTCTTGGGTTAGCCGCCGAGGCCGCAAAAGCCGATCCCGTGTCTTACATCAAACGTCAGCAAACCAAACAAGTTGTGCGTGATTTTTTGACCAGCCTGGAAGAAAAGGACATGCAAAAATTTGCGAATGTCTGGGCGGATGATGCGGTACAGGATATGCCTTACTCCCCTGAAGGGTTTCCAAAACGGGTTGAGGGCAAAGCCAATCTGATCAAGCATTACGGCGCGTGGCCAGAAATTAGCGGCAAGGCCAACTTCACCAAGGCCTTAATCATGCACAGCATGCAAGACCCAGAGCTTGTGTATGTGGAGTACAAGGGCGAGGTTGATGTTATACCCACGGGCCGAGTATACAAGCAAACCTATGGCGGTTTATTCCATGTTGAAAACGGCAAGATTAAACTCTTCCGTGAGTATTATGACCCAGCCGCTTTTGCCTATGCTTTTGATCTCGCGGGCAGTAATAACTTCGGCAATCAAAAATAAAACGTCCGAACAAAAAAGATGCGGACAGAGTGAACATTTTTTGGCACTCTGATCACTAGCATCGCGATACGTCCCAAGTGATTTCAAAGCACCTTCCTTTCAAGGCCACGCCACCCGCGTGGCCTTTTGTTTTGATCCCCTCATCTCAAAAAAGGTACTTCCGGCGATTGAACCCAATGCGGCGGGCAAAGGCGCAGCACTTTTTTAGCGATAGCCATTTTTTCTGGGTGCGCAGTGAACGCCCATTTGTGGCCGAAACGGCGGCTATACAGGGGCTTTTGGCCGCGCACCCGCCATCCTGCGCACCCATGCGCACTCAGCCGCCCCAAAGGCGCGCACCCAAAAACAGAACTTTGAAAATGCCAAGGAACCCTTTGTGTGGATTCACGTCCCTTTACCGTACTGTCCCTGTGCGCTGGTGTCGGCGGACTCGACCTCGGCGTTAGACTGGCGGAGCCAGCTGCTCGCACAGTCTGTTTTGTTGAGATCGAAGCCTATGCCTGCGCAATTCTGGCGGCGCGGATGGCAGAAAACGCCCTGGATCCAGCGCCTGTTTGGACAAATCTTAGAACCTTCGACGGCAAGCCATGGCGTGGCACGGTGGATTGCATCACAGCAGGCTACCCGTGCCAGCCCTTTAGTGTTGCGGGCAAACAACGCGGCGCGGAAGATCCCAGACACCTCTGGCCAGATGTCTTTCGTGTGGTGCGAGAAATCCGCCCCGCGTTCTGCTTCTTTGAAAATGTCGGCGGACATTTACGATTGGGCTTCGAACAAGTCCACGATGACCTTCGATCAGTGGGTTACCGCGTTAAGGCAGGCCTGTTCACAGCGCAGGAAGTCGGTGCCCCTCACAAGCGAGAGCGATTGTTCATCTTGGCTTACGCCGAGAGCGCAAGAGACGAACGAGAAGCAGGAAACATTCCTGCAGCGCATGGGGGATCGGACGGATCGCTGTTTCGGTTCGCTGACGACGCAGGCGAATTTGTGGCCGACGGCGCGTGTCTCCTCGGCCAACGGCCCTGCCCAGAGCGAGATTGCAGCGGGCAATCCAAAGAAAAGGCTGGAGGTTTCTGCTGCCTGTTGGCCGACACCAACAGCGCAGGATTTCAAGAAGCGCGGCCCGAACTCCAGCCAGTTCGGTCTGGCCGAGAGCAGCTGCCAGTGGGCAACGCCGAATACAATGGATCATCTCCCACCACGCTCGGCGGAAGCGATGGAGAAAATGCTGGGGCCAACAGGTCAGCGCGCGGGACGGACACGTCCCAGCAATCTGCGGGAACAAATTATCTGGCCAACGCCGCGTGCGCAGAAAACATCGTCCGAGAATCCGGAACGCTGGATTGCGCGAAGGCAGGCGGGACAAGTTTCAACACCGCCGCTGGCGATGGCGGCATTGATGTGGCCAACTGTGACGACACAGGATGCCAAGAACAATGCGGGGCCGAGCCAGTTCGAGCGCAATACCAAGCCTTTGAATGTGGAAGCGACTTTGCACTCTTCCCGCCAGGGCCAGACGGAGACTGGGGCGGCATCCCACAAAGTCTTGAACCCGCAATTTGTCGAATGGCTGATGGGCTGGCCCATCGGGTGGACAGAATTCGTGCCTGTGGGAACGGCGTGGTGCCGCTGGCTGCCGCTTATGCGTGGCGCACTCTCATGGCTCGTGTCGAGGCAGAATTCAATGGAGAAATGTGAATGAATGAAGATACAAATCTAAAGGTCGAATATATCTCGGTCGATCATGTGACGCCGTACCAGTATAACGCCCGCACGCATTCGGATGATCAGGTGGCGCAGATCGCGGGATCCATGACCGAGTTTGGATTTGTGAATCCGATCCTGATTGATGACAATGGTGGGATTATTGCGGGGCATGGGAGGCTGATGGCGGCGCGGATGCTTGGCATCAAGCAGGTTCCCGCCATTCGCCTGAAGCATCTCTCTGAAACACAGCGCCGCGCCCTGATGATCGCCGATAATAAAATCGCCGAGAATGCAGGCTGGGATGAAAATCTGCTACGACAGGAATTACAGGCGCTGGAAGGTGAGGATTTTAATCTCTCGTTACTTGGCTTTGGCGAAGATGAACTGGACGAATTGCTCGGTGATGATGATGGCGAAGGCCTCACCGATGAAAACGCTGCGCCAGAGGTTCCCGAAAAGCCTGTGAGCGTTCTGGGTGACCTTTGGATTTGCGGGGAGCATAAAATCCTGTGCGGGGATTCTGCTTTGATCGATAGTTATCAAACCCTGCTGGGCGAAGAACTGGCCGATATGGTGTTTACCGATCCGCCTTATAACGTTAATTACGCCAATTCGATGAAAGACAAGATGCGCGGCAAGGCCCGTCCGATCCAGAACGACAATCTGGGTGATGATTTTGGCGCGTTTTTGTATGACGTTTGCACCAACCTGATGATGGTGAACAAAGGTGCGCTCTATATCTGCATGTCGTCATCTGAATTGCACACGCTGTATAACGCCTTCACCGATGCAGGCGGCAAATGGTCAACCTTTATCATCTGGGCGAAAAACACCTTCACGTTGGGGCGGTCGGATTATCAGCGGCAGTATGAGCCAATCCTTTATGGCTGGAAGAACGGTAATGAGCATTTCTGGTGCGGTGCGCGGGATCAAAGCGATGTCTGGTTTGTGAATAAGCCTGCCAAGAATGATCTGCATCCAACCATGAAACCGGTCGAGCTGGTGGAACGCGCCCTGCATAACTCCAGTAAGACCAAGGATATTGTGTTGGATACGTTCGGCGGATCTGGCACCACCATGATTGCTTGCGAGAAAACCGGCAGGCGCGCGCGGTTGATTGAACTTGAACCCAAATACGCCGATGTGATTGTCAAACGCTGGCAGGAATTTACAGGCAAAGCTGCAACCTTGGCGGCCACGGGACAGAGTTTTTCTGAACTTGAAGCCGAACGTGCTTGAGTATTGAGGAACTATGGGACTCTCCATTCGTGCTTATGCCCGCCATCGCGGAGTGGCGGATAATGCCGTGCGCAAGGCGATCCGCACGGGGCGCATTGTGCCAGAAAAAGACGGATCGATTGATGTCGCCAAGGCCGATGCGGCGTGGGAGGCAAATACAGATCACACTAAGCGGCATGATCCATCGGCCATGAAGGATGTTGATCCGAATGCAGCGATGGAATCCGTGCGCCAGACATTGGCTGAAAATGGCCGCGCCCCGAAAGGCATGAACAGCTTTACCCAAGCACGCACGGCACATGAGATTGCCAAAGCGCATTTGGCGAGACTGCGGCTACAGGAAAAGAAAGGCCAGCTGGTCAATAAAGATCAGGTCAAGGCACATATTTTCCGGTTGGGACGAGAATTCAGGGATGCATGGGTGAACTGGCCAGCCCGTGTGTCGTCACAAATGGCCGCAGAGCTACAGGTGGATGAGCATGGCTTGCACATGATTTTGGAGCGCTATGTGCGGGAGCATCTGAATGAACTTGGGGATGCCAAACTCGACACAGCATGATGGCGCGTATGACAGTTTTGAAATTGACATCTGGTGGCGCACGGCGATTACGCCTGACCCGTTTCTGCTGGTTTCGGAATGGGCGGATCAATATCGATTGCTCTCGCCAAAATCCGCCGCCGAACCTGGCCGCTGGCGCACCGCCCGCACGCCGTACTTAAAGGAGATTATGGACAAGCTCTCGCCGGTCGCGGCTGAGCAGCGGATTGTGTTCATGAAAGGATCTCAAGTCGGCGGCACAGAATGCGGCAATAACTGGATTGGGTATGTGATTCACATCGCCCCAGGGCCGATGATGGCGGTGGCGCCCACGGTGGAACTGGCCAAGCGTCATTCCAAACAGCGGGTTGATCCGCTGCTGCAGGATGTGCCGGAACTGCGCGAGCGGGTGAAGCCCTCGCGCGCGCGGGACAGCGGCAACACGATCTTGAGTAAGGATTTTCTGGGTGGGCTGCTGATCATGACGGGGGCAAACTCTGCCGTGGGGCTGCGCTCCATGCCTGCACGCTATTTGTTTATGGACGAGATTGATGCCTATCCAGGAGATGTCGATGGCGAAGGCGACCCGATTTTACTGGCAGAGCGACGCTCAGCCACGTTCAAACGCCGCAGGAAAGTGTTCATGGTCAGCACGCCGACCGTCAAAGGCTTATCGCGCATTCAGCGTGAGTTTGAGAAAAGTGATCAGCGGTTTTTTCATGTGCCATGCCCTGAATGTGGACATTTCCAACCTTTGCGCTTCACTCAACTGCGCTGGCCGGAAAACGCACCACAAAAAGCGGCCTATGCCTGCGAGAGCTGCGGCCATGTGATTGATGAACACCACAAAACCACCATGCTGGCCAAGGGAGAATGGCGGGCAACGGATGAAAGCCAAGACGGCACGATTGGTTATCACCTGTCGTCGCTTTACAGCCCCATCGGCTGGTTTTCGTGGGGGGATGCGGCGGCGATGTTTGAGGATGCCAAGCGCAATCCCGACCTGATGAAAGGGTTTGTGAATACGGTGCTGGGGGAACCTTACGAAGAATCCTCGGAGGCGCCTGAATGGCAACGTATCTATGAACGGCGGGATGTTTATGCCCAAGGTGTTGTGCCACTGGGTGGTCTGTTCCTCACCGCTGGTGTGGACGTGCAGAAAGATCGCCTTGAATGCGAAGTGGTTGCCTGGGGGCGTAATAAGGAAAGCTGGTCGGTTGATTATATCGTGCTCGACGGTGATACGGCGCGGCCCGATGTTTGGCGACGGCTGGATACGGAAGTCCTTCAGCGCGACTGGCTGCATATCGCTGGGCAAACCATGCCCATTCGCGTTATGGCGGTGGATAGCGGTTATGCCACACAGGATGTTTACGGCTTTGTCCGCAACCATCCACAGGCCGTCTGGGGCGGGAATGGCGCCCGCGCCAGCCAGCCGCGCACGGTGGTGGCTGTTAAGGGGCAAGACCGCGATACGGCACTGATTTTAAGCGTCGGTAAGGCCGATACGGGCGGCAAACGCCGCGGCCTCAGGGTCTGGAACGTCTCTGGCCCCGTGGCCAAGATGGAGCTGTATCGCTGGCTGAAACTGGAATGGCCGACCGATAAGGATCTGGATGCGGGCGTAACCTTCCCGCCTGGCAGCTGTCACTTCCCGCAATATGGCGAGGAGTATTTCAAGCAGTTGACAGCAGAGCGGCGCGTGATCCGTGTGCATCGCGGCTTTCCGTATGCGACATGGGAGAAAGACCCAAGCCGCAACAACGAAGCACTGGATTGCCGTGTCTATGCCCGCGCTGCTGCCAGCATTTACGGTTTGGATCGAATGAGTGATTTCAAATGGCGGTCGCTGGAGGTGTCTCTCGGTGTGGCAGCAGAAATCCCGACGCGCGGGGTGGAGTTGCCCGTAACCCTTGAGGCCAAAGCAACGCCAGCAAAACCAGAAACAAAAAAACGGATGCATGTTGCCCCGCGCAAAACAGTGCGGGCGGACGATCCGTATCTATGAGGAATAGGAATGACCGAGACACTGCTCGAACTTGAAACAAGACTGGTGCAAGCCAAAGAAGCGCGGCATCGCCTGCTCACGGGTACGCAGGAAGTATCGGTCAGTCTGCAAGGCTATGGCAGCACAACCTATACCGCCTCCAATGTTGAAGCACTGGAGCGATATATCAATGAGTTGGAATTACAGATCTCCCGCGCAAAGGGTAGCGCGCGGCGCGGGATTATCCGCACAAGTTTTTAAGGACGCAAGAATGGTTCAACTTTTGGATTCATCCGGCCAACCGATGAAGTCTGGTCTGCGCTTTAAGGCGAGTGACACGGCGCATCGGGCGGCATCTTTGCGTGCGCGGGAGCTGGCCAGTTGGATGCCGCTTTTAGGGTCGGCAGATAGTGATTTACTCTCCGAACTCCCAACGCTGGTATCACGTTCACGGGATTTAACCCGTAATCACGGTGTGGCGGCTGGTGCCATACAAACTCTGGTCGATAATGTCATCGGCACGGGATTGCGCCTTGCCTCCATCCCTGATTATCGCGCTCTAGGTAAAACCAAGGAATGGGCGGATGATTGGGCGCGCGGGGTAGAAAGTGAATGGCGTGCCTGGTCGGAAAGCACAGCGTGCGATGCCGCTAATGCGCTGACATTCCACGGCATGACAGCGCTGGTGTTTCGTGCAAGTTTGATTAACGGCGAGGCTTTGGCATTACCCTTGTGGCTGGATCAGCGCGGGGCTTCGTATGCCACGACCATTCAGCTGATTGAAGCCGACCGGCTTTCAAACCCCGCTGGCGTGCAAGATAGTAAAACACTCCGTTCTGGGATTGAGATAGATGCGTATGGCGCAGCGGTCGCTTATCATATCCGCAAGACGCATCCAGGCGATGCCTATATCGGTTATGGGCAAGACCGCGAAGAATGGCTGCGTGTGCCCGTACGCACACAATTCGGGCGGCTACGTGTTTTGCATGTGCATGATAAAGAACGCACTGGCCAGCATCGCGGCAAGCCACTGCTAACCTCCATCATGCCAATGTTCAAAATGCTCGATCATTACGAGCGGTCGGAACTTCAAGCGGCGGTGGTTAATGCCATGATTGCTGCTTTTATCGAAACGCCACTGGATGGTGAAGCGATTGGTGAGATGTTTGGCGGCTCGGTTGAGGATTATCTGGCCGCTCGCAATGAATGGGATATTAAGCTGCAGGGTGGATCGATCATTCCTGTGTTCCCAGGTGATAAGGTTTCACCCTTTACGCCGAGCCGCCCGAACAGCGGTTACGGGCAGTTTGTCGAGAACGTCCTGCGCCATATCGGCGCGGGGCTGAATATCCCGTTCGAATTGCTGATGAAAGATTTCAGCAAGACGAATTATTCCAGCGCGCGGGCGGCCTTGCTGGAAGCGTGGCGATATTTCAATGCCCGCCGCCAGTGGATGGCGACCTATTGGGCGAAGCCCGTTTATGAGCTGTGGCTTGAGGAAGCGATTAATCGCGGTGTGATTGACGCACCGGATTTTTATGAACGCCGCGCCGCCTGGACTCGGTGCAAATGGATCGGCCCTGGCCGTGGCTGGGTGGATCCCGTCAAAGAAGCCAAGGCCGCGCAGCTTCGCATGCAAATCGGGCTTTCCACGCTGGAAGATGAATGTGCCAGCCAAGGGCTGGATTGGGAAGAAGTGCTGGAACAGCTCGCCCGCGAGAAAGCCAAGATCACAGAACTTGGTCTGACGATTAACGACACCAACAGCATCATGACAACAAACGAAGATAATACAGAGGAACCACAACCATGAAAATCTGGAACCGGCTATCGGGTGAACCGTGGGCGATCACGGAAACCGCCTTGCAGACCATTCTTGAAATCGCTGCGCGCGAGAATGAAAGCCCGCAGGCGGTGGCCGCCAAATTGGGGCGCAATCTTCAGAACACCTACAGTGTGATGGAACGCGACGGTGTGGCGATTATCCCCGTCACAGGGCCGCTGTTTCGCTACGCGAATTTATTCACGGCTATCAGCGGCGCTTCAAGCTATGAACT
>Ga0315900_10007204_pt1 | contig 14655 bp, 8 predicted proteins | sample LakEriMetagenome_FD_203521 | JGI IMG/M metagenome (GOLD analysis project Ga0315900, IMG submission 203521) | Freshwater fungal communities from buoy surface, Lake Erie, Ohio, United States - Buoy 12 MA114 | ecosystem: Environmental > Aquatic > Freshwater > Lake > Lake biofilm | place: USA: Lake...
TGAATATCATCATGATTAATCGTGCGATAGATGGAGGCATTCCATTTTAAGCTCTCGGTGAGCTTGCCTCTAAGGCCACCCTCATAGGTCTTGGCAACCACTTGATCCAACGGTGGGTCAGATGCCATTGCATTAGGTAATTTACAAGGTCTTGCAGGGTTAGCACAGCCTAACTCGATTGAAGTTGGGGCTCTATTAGACTCACTATAACTTCCAAATACACTGAGATTATCATTCGGTGTAAATGTTAAGCCAAGAGATGGATTCACTCGATTAAAGTTATGATCTCCTGATAGGCTGTCATCACCTGATCTTATATGATCACGATTTCTGACCTTGGTATGGTTATAACGAGCACTCGCTGTTAGATGCCACTGAGAGTTTAGCGATAAGGTATCCGTTGCAAAAAGGCTCGCTGTTCTTGATCGACCACCCAACAACACATCAAGCTCGACTTCTTCGTCTAAATTAATAGGGCGTCTTGCTGAATCAAACCATGTACCTGGAAAAATTGTTGTGCCTGGCGTGCCGCCATCAGTGGCTGAAACTTCACTAATTTGTTCTGTTTGAGTCAGTTTCGTTCTTGCAAGATCGTAGCCCACTCCTGTGATAAGCTGATTCTTCTTACCCCATACGTCCTGATTAAAGGCTGCCTGAAGATTAAATCCAAGGTTTCGTTGTTTGATTCTTGAGCGATTCAAAATGCCTAGCGCACAAGCCTCTTCATCATAACTTTCTCCAAGAGCGTCTGAGCCTCTTGGATCACAAATTTTAGTATCATCATCTACCCCGCCAGCGCCAGCTTTGCCCAAAGTTGTAAGACCGCTATTTCGGTCATATGTTTTAAAGTCATCATTGGCATCGCCATTAAGTGTTTTACGATTCGAGGTTCTGTAGTATGTGTTACCACTTAGCATCACATCTTTACTTAACCAGTGCGCTCCATTTAATGCAAAATGATTTAAGTAATTCTTGGTTTGATCAGGTGTTGTATGAACGCCCGTGCGATCACTTCCTAACATGTCAATCGGTGTTAGACCATTACCGATCATATTGTTGTATGCGCCAATGTAACTCAAATCTAATTTTGAGCTTTCATTCTGCCAACCGATCTTACCGAAGGTTTGATTAATATGGGTCGGTGAATGCTTTCTCCAGCCATCTTCGTCAATATTTTGTACACCAAAGAAATAGTCGATAGAGCCATCTTTTGAAACGCCGCCAAATTGAGCAAGCGCTCTTTTTCTTCCCCAAGAACCGCCTTCAACCTCAAGTGCTGCACCCTGATTATTTCGGCCATCTTTAGTTTGGATTGCAATTGCACCGCCAAGCGTATTCATGCCATAGACTGGATTTGAACCTGGCACAATCTGCATATTTTGAATCGCAAAATTAGGTATCAGATCCCAATGCACAGTATCACCAAAAGCTTCGTTGACTTTCACGCCATCCACATAAACCGACATACCCTGTGGCGTGCCAGCAAGAGGAGATGCTGAAAAACCTCTAAACATTACATCAGGCTGCCATGGATTACCTTGTGTTTCGCTGAATGTCACACCTTGCGCATTATTAATGAGCTGATCCGCGAAAGTAACCCCTGGTTGATTGCGAAGATCTTTGCTATCAAATATCTGAATATTTGCTGGAATAATATTAAGCGGTAAGCCAATGGACGGAAGCGGGGTTGTGCTGTAAACGTTGATCGTGCTTGTCGTTAATTTTTCAGCAGCGCCGAGTGATACTGAACTAGCGAGGACTATAGCCATGATTGCAGATAATTTGTGTTTCATAAGCTTCATAAATGTCTGTCTCTAAAAGATGTTGAGACTTTAGAGGGGTTTTTAACGAAATTCAATATCTTGGACGCTTAAAATGCATAGGAAAACTTCCCGAAGAAAACCCCCTCCTATTTATTATATAAAATATTATATAAATCAATAGGTTAATGTACAGAAAAAACCCGATTTATTGAGATATTTGTTGCAAAAAAGCAACGATTTCAATACGACTATAAAATCACTTCCAAACCAACTTCTTTGGGTTTGGTTTGGAACTTCATATCGATACCGAAATTAGGGACAAAAGCCAATTCATCACCTACAAAAATTAGAGGTAAATTTTCCCTCTCCCAAGGAGGCAAATCTGATTCTTGGAGCATTTGTTTAATTTTTTTGGTGGGTCTTTTTGAATCAGGCTTAAAAAATTCCCCGCCTTGTCGATTTCTAATTTTGAGTTTTTGATCGTGCAAAAATTTTATATTGATACCTCGACCTTTCACTTTTTTGAAAGTTAGTTTTTTGCCATTAGGCAAAATTATTTCTGATTCACCCCGCCAAATCATTTCATAATTTTTTTGATTGTGTTGATTTTTTGGAACGATAAAAATCTCATCTTGATAGCGACGAATTTCGCATAATTTTGAGATTTGAATTTTTATTGTCGCATCTTTTTTGGCCGTTAAAATCTGTCTTAAAAGTTCGTCTAAAAGGTCTTTTGTTGGCATCCATTGATTATTTAATTCTAGCCAATAACGTAAGATATTTTTAGCTCTGGAAGGAGGCAATTTTATTAAAGTTTTTACTTGAAGTTTATGTTTATATTGATTTGATTTTAAATGGCTTTTTAAATCCATTTTTGCTAAATCATCGAGTAGATGTTGTGCTTCTGCTAAGTGTGAAGATGATCTAGAAATCACTTTAATAATATGACTAAACCTATTCTTTAGAATAGGTAAAACTTTTAAACGAATGAAGTTTCGATCAAATGCGGTATTTTGATTACTTTCATCCTCAATCCACTTTAATTTATGTTGTTTAGCATAAGTTTCAATGTCACTTCTAGATGTATTAAGAAGTGGTCGCCAGAGGTGTCGATCTTCATCAAAATGCGCCATGGATGACAAACCTTTCACTCCTGCCCCACGAATCAATTGCAATAAAAAAGTCTCCACTTGGTCATCTCCGTGATGCGCTAAAACGACACAATCTGTTTTAGATTGAAGGAGTTTTTCATAGCGAAGTCGCCTTGCTTCCCCCTCAATACCCAGTGACTTTTTTTTCGGTAATTGGATATGGTGAACCTCTAAAGCGATAGTCCATTTTCTACATAATGCTTCACAAAACTTGACCCATTGATCTGCGTGCTCACTTAATCCGTGATGGACATGCGAGGCTTTTAAAGTAAAGCGATGTTTCTTTTGCAGTTGATGTAAAAGATGCAATAGGACAACTGAATCAACCCCGCCACTTAAAGCGACGGTCATCGACTTCATCTTCTTAGGTGATTGATTGAATGCTAAAAAAGCCTTCTCAACTAATTGAAGTAAGGGTAGCTGTTTAGTCTTTTTTGAAGTGGAGGCTTTAACGTTTTTACTTAGCGGTTTCTTTAAACTTGCCATAGCTAAGGAGACGTTCGTGTCTCACATCGAGGAGTTGTTTGAGTGATTTCTTTTGAAGTTTAGTTAAGTGTTCTTTGAGAGATTTGCGAACAGTTTCCATGAGTTGATTGGGATTGCGATGCGCGCCACCTAAAGGTTCATTAAGAATAGTATCCACCAAACCTAACTCTTTTAAGCGGGTGGCTGTAATCCCTAATGTTTCTGCCGCAGTGGATGCCTTATCCGCACTCTTCCATAAAATAGAAGCACACCCTTCAGGCGAAATGACCGAATAAGTTGCAAATTGAAGCATGATCAGTTGATCCACCACACCTAATGCGAGCGCCCCTCCTGAACCACCTTCACCAATCACAATGCCAATGATAGGTACTTTAAGTTCTGCCATCACATATAAATTACGTGCAATCGCTTCTGATTGACCGCGCTCTTCGGCATTGATACCTGGATAAGCGCCAGGGGTATCAATGAAAGTCACGACGGGCACATTAAATTTTTCAGCTAATCGATAAAGACGTAAGGCTTTGCGATAACCCTCAGGCTTTGGCATACCAAAATTACGTAATTGTCTTTCTTTCACATCACGCCCTTTTTGATGACCAATTACCATCACAGACATCCCTTCAAAGGAAGCTAAGCCACCCACAATCGCTGGGTCATCCGCAAAAGCGCGATCACCATGCAACTCTTCAAAGTCTGTGAAAAGTTTTTCAATATAATCAAGGGTATAGGGTCTTTGTGGGTGGCGTGATACTTGGGAAATTTGCCAAGCGTTTAAGTTATCATAGATTTCATGAAGTAACTTTTCAGTCTTAGATTCGAGTTGTGATAACTCTTTTGAAATATCAAGATTCTTATTCTTGTTATGCGTCTCTTTAAGCTTCTCGGTTTGAGCCTCGAGTTCGGAGATCGGCTTTTCAAAATCTAAATAACTAATTTTCATAGATCTAAAACTTTTAAAATCTGGATATTAATTATAAAGGATTTTTACGTTTTCTTCGCTCAACCATTGAGTTAAACCGTCGATCAATTCATCGTGTAAATCCACTTGCCAATCTCGGCCTAACATCAGTTCCACATGACCCTTTTCGTTATGGTAGTCAATTTTAACCCGGCAGCGTTTGAGGTTATTTTGAGATGTCCCACAATAAGGCTTTAAGATATCTCTTAATTTAAGCGCGTCCGATTGTCCGTTACATGAAATCTTTAAGTGATGCGCGCATTGGTTTCTCGCAGTCGCTAAATCAAAGAGTTTTCGGGCAGTGACACGAATACCGCCTGTGAAATCATCGTGGCTCACACGTCCTTCCACGATTAAAAGTTGATCTTCTTGAACTAATCTTTGCGATTGGGTGAGAAGTTCATTACCCACCACGACGTCGACTCGAGAAATCGCATCATCTAAGGTGACGATGGCCATCTTGCCCCGCGCTGTCATACGAACACGAATCGCTACAATGACGCCCGCAATAAGATAAGGTTGTTCTTGCGGTTTGAGTTCTTTGATCTGGGTTTTGATAAAAGGTCGGACACGCTTTTCAAAGAAGGTAAATGGATGGCCACTAAAATAGAATCCAAGCGCTGCTTTTTCTTCTTGTAATTTTTGTTGAGGTGTCCATGGTTCTCCTTTGACCATGTCAATACTTTGTGTTTGCTCGTCACTGAATAAACTATTTTGTCCCCTATTGGCTTTACCCTGTTCGGCCGCAGTAATCGCTAAATTCACACTCGCGAGTAACGATGCCCGATTAGGATCTAACGAGTCAAATGCCCCACCACGGATGAGAGACTCCACCACACGACGATTCACTTTTCTTAAATCAAGTCTTGCACAAAAATCAAAAAGATTTTTGAAAGGACCTAATTTTTCACGAGACTCTAAAATAAGTTCGATCGCAGCTAACCCTGTGCCCTTAATGGCACCTAGACCATATAAAACTTCTTGGGTATTAATCGGAATAAATTCAAATCCACTTTGATTAATATCGGGCGCTAATAATGCCACACCATTCGGTTTGCAATCCTCAAAAAAGATTTGAATGTTATCCGTGTTATTCATATCAGCCGACATGGAGGCTGCTAAGAAAGCTGCAGGGTAATGTGTTTTTAAATACGCCGTTTGGTATGCCACCATCGCATAGGCCGCAGCGTGTGATTTATTAAATCCATAGCCTGCAAATTTTTCTAATAAATCAAAAAGTTCACGCGCCTGTCTCTCATTGAGTCCATTTTTTAAAGCACCTGCAACAAAACCTTCGCACTGCGCATCCATTTCCTCTTGTTTCTTTTTACCCATCGCACGTCGCAATAAATCTGCAGCGCCCAATGAATAACCTGCCACCGTTTGTGCAATCTGCATCACCTGCTCTTGATATACGGCGATACCATAAGTTTCTTTTAAAATAGATTCTGTCGATGGATGCGGATATTGAATCCTTTGTTGTCCATGTTTACGTTTACAGAAATCTGGAATCAAATCCATCGGACCTGGACGATAAAGCGCTACGAGGGCCACAATATCCTCAAAGCAATCAGGCTTCGCTTGCTTTAACATGTCTTTCATACCTCTTGATTCAAGCTGGAAGACAGCGGTGGTATTCGCATTTTTTAAAAGTTGGAACACTGTCTTATCATCAAGGGGTAAGTGATTTAAATCGAGTGGGGGTAATTGTGCATTCGTACGTAAAAGATTCGCGTTCTTTAATGCCATGGCTAGAATAGTGAGTGTGCGTAATCCTAAAAAGTCAAACTTCACTAAACCCAAGGCTTCAATATCATCCTTATCAAATTGGCTCACTAAACTCTCGCCATTGGCCTGGCAATAAATCGGTGTAAAATTTGAAATTTTGCCAGGGGCGATTAATACACCCCCTGCATGCATACCTACATTTCGAACAATACCTTCAAGTCTTAATGCAAGATCAAAGAGTTCTTTGACTTCCTCTTCTTTGTTATAGCGATCCTGAAGTTGCGGTTCTTTGTTCAAAGCATCTTGTAAGGTAATACCTAATTCCATAGGAATCAGTTTTGCAATCCCATCGACAAAATTAAATGGGAGATCAAGCACACGTCCGACATCTCGAATCACAGCCCGCGCTGCCATCGTACCGAAGGTCACAATTTGTGAAACCGAGCCTGCACCGTATTTTTGTTTCACGTAATCGATGACGCGATCTCGGCCCTCTTGGCAAAAGTCGATATCAAAGTCAGGCATGGAGACACGATCAGGATTTAAGAAACGTTCAAAAAGAAGTTGATATTGAATGGGATCAAGATCGGTAATCCCTAAACTATAAGCGACTAACGACCCTGCACCGGATCCTCGACCAGGACCAACAGGCACGCCATTATTTTTAGCCCAATTGATAAAGTCAGCCACGATTAAGAAATAGCCTGCGAACCCCATTTGATTAATGATGGACGTTTCAAAAAAAATACGCTCGTCGTATTGTTTTCTTACTTCGTTTCTTTTTGCCTCATCCGAAAAAAGTTCTTTTAAACGAACCTCTAATCCTTTTTTAGATTCTGAAATTAAAAAGTCTTCGAGCTTTTCTTGATTGGGTGTGGGGAAATCAGGTAAATAATTTTTACCTAAAGTAAATTCAAAGTTACAACGTTTTGCAATCTCCACTGAATTTTGAAGTGCTTCTGGAATATCAGCAAATAAAGCTGCCATCTCAGTTTCATTTTTAAAATACTGTTCGTGTGAAAATAATTTAGGTCGACGTTGATCTGCCATGATGTAACCTTCAGCGATACAAGTTCTTGCTTCATGTGCACGATAATCGTCTTGATCCATGAATTGAATGGGTTGGGTGGCCACTACAGGAATTTCTAAACTTTGTGCTAAGTTTAAAGATTGATTGATAAAACGTGTTTCATTTTTTTTATCATCTCCTTCAGCAATGCGTTGAATCTCCATATAGAAACGATTTTTAAAATGAGTGGCCCAATCCTTCATGGCATGTATGGCCGTATCAATATGCTCTTGAAGGATTGCTTGACCCACATCGCCCATGACCCCGCCTGAGAGAATAATGAGACCTTCGTTTTTTTCAAGTAACCAAGATTTTTTAATTTCGGCTCGACCGCGATATTGATTTTCTAAATAAGCACGGGTCAAAATTTCGGAAAGTGCGAGGTAGCCTTTGTCATTTTGACAGAGTACCAATATACGATAAGGCTGATCACGATTGATTTCATTTTCAATCCAAAGGTCAGCACCTAAAATAGGCTTAATCCCTTTTTCACGCGCCTTCTTATAAAACTTCACCAAACCAAACACATTATTTAAATCGGTAAGCGCTAATGCCGGCATGTTTTCATCAAATGCCTTATCCACATAGTCATCAATGCGCACAATGCCATCGGTGATAGAGTATTCGCTATGACACCTTAAATGAATAAATGAGACGGGATGAGCTTCTGACATGACTCTATTTTAAAGGATGAATGACTTAAAAATGAGTACTGACTCACAAAAAAAATGCTTGATCTACCCATAAAAAAATAACTCATGTATATTGTCAACTATTACTCAATTTTTAAGGAAGTACATCATGGCAGTCACACTCAAAGGGGGTCCGGTCCATATAGGTGGTCAATTTTTAAGCAAAGGACAAAAAGCACCTGACTTTAATCTTGCAGATAAAACACGTGCCGATGTAGGCTTAAGTCATTTTGCAGGCAAACGAAAAGTGCTGAATATTTTCCCAAGTGTGGATACACCGACATGTGCGACTTCTGTCAGAAAATTTAATGAAGCGGCAGCTAAACTTAATAATACGGTCGTATTATGTATCTCAGCAGATCTTCCTTTTGCGCAAAATCGTTTTTGCGGTGCTGAAAAAATTGAGAATGTACAAACACTTTCTACATTCCGTAATACGAAAAAATTTGCGACTGATTTTGGTGTATCCATTGAAGATACAAGCTTAGCGGGTTTAACATCGCGCGCTGTCATCGTACTCGATGAAAATAATGTGGTACTTCATAGCGAACTCGTATCAGAAATCACCGAAGAACCTAATTACGAAGCTGCCTTAAACGCACTTTAATGTTTTGGTTTTCGGTTACTACCCGCCACCATTTTAATTTCAAATAAGCGACACTCTAATGCCCCGTTAAATAACGGGGTTTTTTTTGAGGGTTTCAATCGCATGTCTTTAGGCATTTCAAGATCAGCAGTTAAAAAATAAGTATCCCAGCCACCATAAGACTCTTTCATGTGCTTCGCCCAAACGGGATAGACTTCTTTTAAATTTTCATCTCCGCCTATACGTTGACCATAAGGTGGATTCGTCACAAGCACACCCCTAGATCTTGGGGGTTCTAGTTTGATAAAATCACTTTGCATCACTTTTGCCACTTCTTCTAACCCTGCGACTTTTAAATTATGACGTGCGACCCTGACCGCTCTTAAATCCATATCGGATCCGTAGATCTCTAGAAATTCAATTGGCTTCATTTGATGCATGGCTTCTCTTTCAATTTTTTTCCAAAGTGTTTCATCGAATGATTTAAGATGTTGAAAACCAAAGTGACGTTTCAATCCAGGCGGCTGGTTCACTGCCATCATGGCCGCTTCAATTAAAAAGGTACCACTACCACACATCGGATCTAAAAAGGGTGTGCCTGGTTTCCAGCTCGATAACATAATAATCCCTGCTGCTAAATTTTCTCGTAACGGCGCGATCACACTCACATCGCGAAAACCTCTCTGATAAAGGGGTGCACCTGAAGTATCTAAGTAAAGTTGATATTGATTTTGTGTAAGATAAGCATGAATACGAATATCAGGATCTCTGACACTGACGGAGGGTCTTGCATCTCCCTCTTCTCGAAAGCGATCACATACTGCATCTTTAATACGAAGAGTGACAAAGTCCAAACTTTTTAAAGGACACTTGACCCCTGTCACTTTGACGCGAATGGTTTGGTTCACTCTAAACCATGAAGGCCAATGAAGTTTAAACGTGGCTTTATAAATATCCTCTTCTGACGTATATATGCCCTGACCTACACGAGATAAAACACGCGTGGCGATGCGCGAATGCAAATTCACACGATACATGGTTTCTAAGCTACCTTCGAAAGAAACACCGCCATCGGTTGCTATGATTTTAGTGGCTTGATTGTGAGAGAGTTCATCGACCAATAAAGCTTCCAAACCTCTGGGGCAGGTTGCGAAAAATTGATAATTCAAATTTTGATACCTTTTAAAAAATTAACGATCAAAATGAAGCGTATGCGATGGTTGATGATTATGAAGCAAAAGCTGATTAAAGAATGCTAAAAATTCAAGCCCGTATGTCTTCTCAAGTGATTTCGCTTTTAATCTTAAAGTCTTCACATCAAGTTCACGCGGCATATCATGAAATCCTAATACGATTTGGTTGCCTGGTTTGCCTGTAGGAATCACTAAAATAAGATCATCAAAGACACGACGCATGCGGTCAATATAAAGATCATAATAGGGATCACTCGCCCATATATTCATCACAAAGATACCGTCCACTCGCAAAGTAGATTTACATAAATCAAAAAATGAAAGGCTTCTAAAGTTTCTAGGAATACCTTCAGGATCGAAAGCGTCAATCATCAATATATCTGTCGACTGCAGGTGCTTTTTCATATAAGGAATCCCGTCGCCATGAATCACTTTGAGTGACTGATCATTAGGTGGCAGATAAAACATTTGATGCGCGACACTAATCACTTTTCTATGGATCTCCACCACAGTCGATTTCATGTCAGATAAAAAACGATGGATAAACTTAGGAATCGATGCCCCACCCAAACCAATTAATAAAATCTTCTTTGGACGAGGATGGAAAAGTAAAAACATCATCATGGCCCTGGTATATGTGAGCTCTAAATGAAAAGGTTTTTTTATGCGCATCGAACTTTGAATCGCGTGAGATGCAAAGTGAAGTGAGCGCACACCTTCAGATTCACTAACCTCAATACTGATATCATCATCCATCACTTCTTCACGGAATATTTTTTTAAATAAATCTCTCATGCGTAATAGGGAATATCGTCCAATGCTTTTTCTAGACGCTTAAGGGACACAGGGTATGCCGTTTTTAAATCCTGGGCAAATAATGACACATGAAGCTCTTCAATCTGCCATGGAAAATCTCTCAAGGCTTGAGGTGGCGTCATTTTTTTAGAGGTATAAGGCTTTAATCTCGCATCGAGCAATTGATGAATACGGTCAATGTCTTTTTGTAATAATGCATCTTTGTCTACTCTTGAAGCATATTTTTCAATACGAATCATCAGCGCTTTTAAATAGCGGGGTAAATGAGAAAACACATGAGAAGGTGTCGTTAATATGAATTCATTGTGTATTAAAAAATGCATGCGATTAATAAAAATGGATTCTGATCTTTTTTGTATCGGGGTAAGTTTATTTAATAGCTCTTTTAACTGATGATAATATGACGCACTTAAATGAATGGTGTCGAGCATGGCCTTCATCGTTTGTGGCAACAGATGTTTCATCTTTTTTACAAGCGATAAAAAATCGCTCGCATTTCGTGGCATAACCTCCTCATGGCTTAGGGCCGAATCTAAAACCATTTCAATCACATCACTTCTTAATTCATCAGGCTCAATCATATCTCGTAGATAAAGCTGTGTTTCTTTAAGTTGATTTAATTCTTTTTCAAGTTGCTTGAGTTGAGGCTTTAATTCATAACTTAATAATCTCAACACCCCTTGACGATGTGATTGCTTCATCTCTTCTTCTGATACAAAGACACGAATCGATACCGACTCATCATCATCCGATAACCCAATAAAACCTTTGTAATCTTTTTGATGCGTATTTAAATCGATTGTATTCGGTAACGCATCAAAATCCCACCTTTTTAAATTGAATCGCTCGATAGCATTGGTTTTCTCATTCCTTTTCACATGTACCTGAGGCTTTACTGAATTTTTGAGTAGATTTAAATCACGTCCTTGAATGACAATCTCATTTTTTTGATTTATGACTTCAATATTCATAAAACAATGACGAGGTAGACTTTCAATCTCATCTTGATCAATCATGTAAGGCTCTTTCGTTTTTTTTAGAATAAAATCACTGATCGATTGAAATAAATGATGATACGTTTTGTATTGGGTTAAGAATTCTGTCACGCTATCCGCAAGAGGCAAAAGTTGTATACGAAGATGTTTAGGGAGTGACTTAAAAATACAATTCAATTTTTCACGAATCATGCCAGGCACCAACCACTGCAATCTATTTAAGTCTAATTGATGAAAATCAATTTCAGAAATCATAGCTGTCACGCCGTCGTCTATATGGCCTGGCTCAAAACGATATTTGAGTGGAATCATGACGCCATCTATATCTAGCGTTTCGGGGTATTGAATTTCTGTAATCTCATTCGCATCCCTTTTCATAAGGAGTGCTTTGGTGAGAAATAAAGCTTTAGGCTCTTTGATTTCAATTTCGCGTCGCCAATCCTCAAATCCATCACCATTGATAATCCCTTGCGGAATTTTTGTATCATAAAACTGAAAAAGATCTTCTTCATTCACTAACACATCAAGACGTCTTGCTTTATGTTCGAGAAGTTCAACTTCACTGATTAAATCTTGGTTATGTTTCCAAAATAATCCTTTTGAGACGTAACCCCCTTGGACTAAACCTTGTCTAATGAATATCTCGCGCGCAATATCAGGATTGATGGGGCCAAAGTGCACATTTCTTTTAGGTACAATCGTGAGCCCATAAAGCGAAATTCTTTCGTGGGCATTCACACGCGCTAATTTAGTATCCCAATAAGGATCGGTATGATGACGCTCAACTAGATGGTGACTTAAAGATTCAATCCATGTCACATCAATTTCAGCTGCTGTTCTCGCATATAGTTTTGTGGTGTCGACAAGCTCTGCGGCCATGACCCATTTGGATTTTCTTCTTTTAATATTAGAGCCAGGCGATAAATGAAAATGAATATTTCTAGCACCGATATAAGAATCATCTTCGAGTGCTTTGGTACCGATATTGCCTAAAAGACCCGATAAGATAGAACGATGCATCTGCATATAATTCGCTGGCATCTCATTCATTTTAAAATGCATCTCTGATAGGAGTTCGCGAATTTGTTCATAGAGATCTCGCCACTCACGCATCCTTAAGTAAGATAAGAAATGGGCATGACATAATTTTCTTAACTGATTTTGTGAAGTCTTCTTCTTTATCGCTTCATCAAAAAATGTCCAGAGTTTTAAGTAAGACATAAAATCAGATTTTTCATCAAAGAATCTTACTTGTGCCGCTTCACTTTCAGCTTTTTTATCCAAAGGTCGCTCCCTTGGATCTTGAATACTTAAAGCACTCACAATAATAAGAAGTTCAGACAATGCATTTTCTTTTTTAGCTTGTAGCAGCATGCGGCCTAATCTAGGATCCATCGGAAGCTTCGCTAAATCTCGACCGATCGGCGTTAATTCATAGTGGTCATTCACGGCCCCTAATTCTTGCAATAATAAATAACCATCCTGAATAAATCGGCGACTCGGTGGCTGTATGAAAGGAAATTCTGATACATCACCTAAATGAAGTGATGCCATTTTTAAAATGACAGAGGCTAATGATGATCGATAAATTTCAGGATCTAAGAATAAAGGCCTCGCATTAAAATCCTCTTCGGAATAAAGTCTCACACAAATACCATCCGAGACACGCCCGCATCGACCACTTCGCTGTTTGGCTGACGCTTGAGAAATCTTTTCAATCTGCAATTGTTCGACTTTGTTTCGGGTGCTATAGCGATTCACTCTTGCAATACCAGGATCGATCACATATTTAATGCCAGGGACGGTGAGGGATGTCTCGGCGACATTCGTTGACAAAATAATACGCCGTCCGTTTGAACCTTTAAATATTTTTTGTTGTTCATCATAAGAAAGTCTTGCAAAAAGAGGGAGCACTTCATAATGGGGCGGCAATTTAGCTTTCAAAAAATCAGCCACATCTCGAATTTCTCTCTCACCGGGTAAAAAAATTAATGTATCCCCACCTACTTTTGAAAAATCTTTCACGACATCAAGAATAGCCTCTTCAATTTTTTCTTCTTGATCATCTTCATCTTTGACTTCCAAAGGTCGATAACGAATTTCAACAGGATATGTGCGACCTGACACTTCAATAATAGGTGCATCATTAAAGTGTTTTGAGAAACTCTCCACATCAATCGTAGCACTGGTAATAATAATTTTTAAATCTGAGCGTCTAAGGGTGAGTTGCTTTAAATAGCCCAAAAGAAAATCAATATTTAGACTCCGCTCATGCGCCTCATCAATAATAATGGTGTCGTATTGTTTTAGATCAGGATCAGTTTGTGTCTCGGCCAAGAGAACGCCATCGGTCATGACTTTAATGAGTGTGTGTGAAGATACTTTATCTGCAAATCGAATCTTAAAACCCACTGCATCCCCTAAGGGTACTTTAAGTTCTGATGCAATACGTGATGCGACCGATCTTGCAGCGATTCGTCTTGGTTGTGTATGGCCAATGAGGCCTTTAATGCCTCGGCCCAGCTTCAAACATATCTTAGGGAGTTGGGTGGTTTTACCTGAACCTGTTTCACCACATAAAATCACCACTTGATGATTTAAAATCACTTTATGAATCTCTTCGATTCTTTGTGAAACGGGCAGTACTTCTGGAAACTCTATGGATGACAGGCTCTCGAATCGAGCCTGTCTTGATGCTTCTATCGCTAAATTTTTATCTTGCTTATTTGATGTTACATTCACAATGTAAAAATTACTGCTTCACGCAATCTTCAAATCCTGAGTTGCCACCTTTGAATTGTGGTTCATAATAAAACTTATGAAACTGCCATTGGCCTTTTGCATTTTTTGTAAACTGCGCAATGCCTGTACCAAAATCATGTGTTGATTGATTTTCTAATGCAAAATATATCGCAGCATTTAAGCCATTGGCTGCCATATGGCCTGGATATTTACCAAAACCAGGTACCTCAAGAAGAAAATCATAGCTACCATACTGAGCCTGGCTATGTTCTTTTTTTAATTTTATGGTCACTTTGCCTTTGTATTCACCTTCGTGCGTATCATTGCCAGTGCATTGATAAACACCTGTGAAATCAGGCCCTGAAAATGGAGGGGTTTTACCCGCAGCAAATCCTAATGACGTACTCAATAACAAAATAAAACTTACCATAAAACGCATACAACTCTCCTCTATTAAATGATGGGTAAAAATCTAG
>Ga0315900_10007205_pt1 | contig 14652 bp, 14 predicted proteins | sample LakEriMetagenome_FD_203521 | JGI IMG/M metagenome (GOLD analysis project Ga0315900, IMG submission 203521) | Freshwater fungal communities from buoy surface, Lake Erie, Ohio, United States - Buoy 12 MA114 | ecosystem: Environmental > Aquatic > Freshwater > Lake > Lake biofilm | place: USA: Lake...
TTGGAACGCAACCCAAAAGGAGATTTAATTATTATGCCACCGACTGGAGGAGAAACCAGCAATTCTAACGCTGGAATCACTGCCCAATTATGGTTATGGAATAACCTACATAAATTAGGTGTAGTTTTTGATTCTTCTGGAGGATTTAAACTACCGAATGGGGCCGATCGGTCTCCCGATGCTGCTTGGATACCTTTAGATAAATGGCAAGCTTTAACCCCGCAACAAAAGGAAAGATTTTTACCTCTATCTCCCGATTTTGTCATTGAATTAATGTCTCCTAGTGACAACATAGAAACCGCTAGGAAAAAAATGCAGGAATATTTAGATAATGGCACTCGTTTAGGTTGGTTAATCAATAGAAAAACTAGAGAAGTGGAAATTTATCGTCAAGGACAGGCAGTAGAAATTTTCACTAATCCAGAGAGTTTATCGGGGGAAAATATTTTATCTCAATTTGTCTTAGAACTTGATAGTATTTGGTAATTATATAATCCTATAAAAGAGAATCTAAACATGATGACAGTAGTAGAAATTAAATTTGAATCTTGGCAACTCAGCGATGAACAGTTTTTTCAACTTTGTCAGGATAACCGAGATTTGCGCTTGGAACGCAACCCAAAAGGAGATTTAATTATTATGCCACCGACGGGAGGAAAAACGGGCAATAGTAACGGTAGAATCACCCAACAACTATTTAATTGGTCAGATAACAATGGTACGGGTATCGCTTTTGATTCTTCCACAGGATTTAAACTACCGAATGGGGCCGATCGGTCTCCCGATGCTGCTTGGATACCTTTAGATAAATGGCAAGCTTTAACCCCACAACAAAAGGAAAGGTTTTTACCTCTATCTCCCGATTTTGTCATTGAATTAATGTCTCCTAGTGATAGCCTAGAAACTGCTAGGAAAAAAATGCAGGAATATTTAGATAATGGGACTCGTTTGGGTTGGTTAATCAATAGAAAAACTAGAGAAGTAGAAATTTATCGTCAAGGACAGGCAGTAGAAATTTTCACTAATCCAGAGAGTTTATCGGGGGAAAATATTTTATCTCAATTTGTCTTAGAACTTGATAATATTTGGTAATTCTATAATCCTATAAAAGAGAATCTATGATGACAGTAGTAGAAATTAAATTTGAATCTTGGCAACTCAGCGATGAACAGTTTTTTCAACTTTGTCAGGATAACCGAGATTTACGTTTGGAACGCAACGCAAAAGGAGATTTAATTATTATGCCACCAACCGGAGGAGAAACTGGTAATTCTAACGCTGGAATCACTGCCCAATTATGGTTATGGAATAACCTACATAAATTAGGTGTAGTTTTTGATTCCTCCACGGGGTTTAAACTACCGAATGGGGCCGATCGCTCTCCCGATGCTGCTTGGATACCTTTAGAAAAATGGCAAGCTTTAACCCCACAACAAAAGGAAAGGTTTTTACCTCTATCTCCCGATTTTGTCATTGAATTAATGTCTCCTAGTGATAGCCTAGAAACCGCTAGGAAAAAAATGCAGGAATATTTAGATAATGGGACTCGTTTAGGTTGGTTAATCAATAGAAAAACTAGAGAAGTGGAAATTTATCGTCAAGGACAGGCAGTAGAAATTTTCACTAATCCAGAGAGTTTATCGGGGGAAAATATGCTGCCAGAATTTAGTTTAAATCTTACTTTGATTTGGTAAATCAGAGGTAGTGATTGCCGTTTAAAGCTTGGCTTTGTTAGGCATTGTATTCATCGATAAAATACCGAATTCATTTTTAAGGAAGATAGTCATAATCAAGGATTTCTGCAAGGGTGAAGGGTGATTCAATCGGGAATAAATCAGCAGCAAGTTGATACTTTCTGAAAGTATCTTCTCTGGCTGCTAGGTAACAATCTATCCAGATTTCAGGAATCAATCTTCTCAGACTTGGACTCTCTCTTAATAAGCGTTGAACTTGTCGGCGTTGTTCAACAACTGTGCTGCGCCACCCCTGAGCATTTGTTTCCTTTTCAGTTAGCCAGTAAGTCAATTTAAGCAGATGTTCGGCAATGACGGTTAAGCGACTTTCTAGTTCTCGTTTTTCACTCCTTCCCATCGTTTCAATTTCTTCGATTAAATTTTCTAAGTCTAATTTTTCAAAACGATGTTCTTTGAGTAAATTAGCGGTTTCTTGTAACCATCCGTAGAAATCTTCTTGATAAAGACTTTTACCTGACGAGACTAAAGACTTTTCGATGCTCATTTGATGATGACCCAAAAATATAATAGAGCAATCGGCGATTCTTACCACTGTTGCCTCTTGCCTGTTGCCTCTTGCCTGACTTCTGCCAGAAGTCTAATATCGCAGGATTACTCCCGAAAACATCAGAGCTTTAAATTTAAGCTAAAATTGGGTAAAACATCTTCACCCGACAAATCAGTGGGATTTTCTAAGATCTCCACTTCCTTTCCTTGACGATAAATTTCAACTTGCCGATTCTGCGGATCGATTAACCAGCCTAACCTTGCGCCATTTTCCCTATATTCGAGCAGTTTTTTCTGTAATTTGTCAAGACTATCAGATTCAGAGCGCAATTCCACCACAAAATCGGGACAGAGGGGAATAAATCCCTTTTTCTGCTTAGGGGTTAAAGATTCCCAGCGTTCTCGACTCACCCAAGATAGATCAGGAGAACGAATCGCCCCATTTGGCAGTATAAATCCAGTGGAAGAGTCAAACCCGACTCCTAAAGCTTCATTTTCTTCGCACCAGCGAAACAATTGTCCTGTTATACGAAAATTTCGCTGTCCTGATTCGCCACCTGTCGGGGGATTCACGATTAATTCTCCTTGGGCTGTACGTTCTAATTTTAAGTCCCGGTTGACCACCGCAAGGGCTTCAAACTGTTCAAGGGTGATAGAGAGAGCGATCGCGCTAGGAATTTCTAAGGAGAGGGTTTCGGGTGAGGTAGTAACTGCTAACATAATCCTTTGATCAGGTGGAACTTACATATACTATTAAAGATTATTTGTCAAGTTTTTGCTCAGACTTCTTGAGCTTGCGCTGACCAAATTCCCGATTTTTTGGGGAAGCTTCCACCTCGATCGGGCGGGTTCAATAAATAACAGGTTATAATAGCGAATAATTAACTAAATTTACCTAAAAACCATCGATCGTGTTCTACGCTATTGATTTCGGAACCAGTAATACCGTCATTACTCGTTGGAATGGGGCGACAAATAGGGCCGAAACCGTCAAATTATCGGAGTTATCCCAACAAATAGCCGACAATCCCCCCCTAATTCCCAGTTTACTCTATATCAAATCAGCCAATCCCCTGCAAGTAATTGCCGGTCAAGGGGTGCGCGATCAGGGTTTAGATATCGATCGAGATCCGCGTTTTTTTCGTCGCTTTAAACGAGGTATCGGGGCAAAAATTCAAGGATTTTTACCGGAATTAGAGGAAACTGTCCTCAGTTTCGAGGGGGTTGGCCAATGGTTTCTCGATAGCATCATCGACCAATTAAAAAACACCGCCCCGGAACCCCCCCAATCTCTAGTTTTAACCGTCCCCGTCGATAGTTTTGAAAGTTACCGCAATTGGTTAAGCAATGTTTGTCAGGGGTGGGAAATCGAACAAATTCGACTAATTGATGAACCCACGGCCGCCGCTTTGGGTTATGGAACCACTGGGGATCAAGTGATTTTAGTGGTAGATTTTGGCGGTGGCACTCTCGATCTTTCTTTGGTACAATTAGATTTAGATAATCCTCAAAAAAATCAAGGTTTTATTCTCAAGTGGGGAGAAAAACTTTTAGGCAATAATTCTGCCCAAAAAACTAAACTAGCGAGAGTTTTAGCCAAGGCGGGGACAAATTTAGGGGGGTCAGATATCGACGATTGGATTGTCGATTATTTTGTCCAAAAGCAATCTTTAGCGAAAACTTCCCTGACTACTCGTCTAGCGGAAAGATTAAAAATTAAACTTTCTTCCCAATTAACCGCCGAGGAGGTATATTTTGATGAGGAAAATTTCGAGAGTTACGAGTTAAGCTTGGATCGAGAACAATTGACCGATATTCTCCAACAACAAAACTTTTTTCATCAATTAGATGATTTAATGACGGGAGTTTTGCAACAGGGAAGACGCAATGGAGTTGAAGTTAGCGATATCGATGCGGTGTTATTAGTCGGGGGAACCGTCCAAATTCCGGCGGTAAAAGATTGGGTGCGACAGTATTTTGATAGTAGTAAAATTAAAGAGGATCGACCCTTTGAAGCGATCGCTTTGGGAGCGTTACAATTAGCCCAAGGTTATCAAGTCAAAGATTTTCTCTATCATAGCTACGGGATTCGTTACTGGAATCGTCGCAAAAATGCCCACGCTTGGCATCCAATTATTAACTCTGGACAACCCTATCCCATGGAAAAACCCGTGGAATTAGTCCTAGGTGCTTCCGTGGACAATCAGCCTAGCATTGAGTTAATTATCGGCGAATTAGGCACAGAAAGGGGGGCGATCGAGGTCTATTTTGATGGTGATAAATTAATTACTCGTTCCCTGAGTAATGGAGAAACTAGCGTCCAACCCTTAAATGATCGCGAGGGGGCCCGATCAATCGCTAAACTCGATCCTTTAGGTTTTCGGGGTAAAGATCGCATTAAAGTGCAGTTCTGGATTGATGATCAGTGTTTTCTGCGGATTAATGTGGAAGATTTACTCAGTCAAGAATTGTTACTAAATAATCAAATCGTCACCAAATTAAGCTAGGGTTTACGGCAAAAAGTTGCTCGTGGGGGCAGGGTGTGGGGTGTGGGGTGTGGGGTGTGGGGTTTTACCGATTTTGAGGTAGTCAGTTACCTAATTTTCAGGGAAAAAGTCCAGGGATTTTACCCCGGATCACTCCAATGGTCAACACTTTTTGAGGGAAAAAAGTCTAAAAGCCTTATCTAACAAGGTTTTTAGATTTATTCAGCAAACCCTACCTAATTTTTAGGAAAAAATTACCTGAATTTTACCCCCGCTTACTCCCATATCTGGTACTTTTTGATTTCCAAAAAGTCTAAATTTTAGATTTATTCAGCCTGCTCTAAGCTAGACTTGGCTTCACCTAAAAATCAAGTGCAGACTCATAGTAAGTTTGCACTGATATTATCGCAATATTCTGTTTTACCGGTGGCTTTATCGACTGTGATCGCGCACGGGGATCGGGATTAGTTCGGGTTCGGGTTCGGGTTCCGGACCAAAAACACTCTCAATCAGTTTGCGCGCCCATTCTCTCAACTTGTCTATCACTTCATCTAAATAGTCCATTGACCAAATGGCTCCTTTGAGATACTAGCTATGAGTTTTCGTCGATTGATCCCCGCAACAGCTTGATTCTAGAGAATTTTAACTAATTTTCATCGTTTGGCTGTTAAATCTGACGAGCGGGGGAATCTATATCTTGTATTTATATTAAGCTTAACATAGGTTTTTAGTCTGAGTATATATTCTTGGCAATTCTTTTTTAAGATATTGTTAATAAGTTCCGTCGTAGGCGATCGAGGGCGGTATAAGCACTAATCTGGCGAATTGTCAAGCGATCTCGATTTTCTCCGAAACGATGCTCTGATACGGTGACATTTCCCTGAGGATCGGCTAAACCGATATAAACTAGGCCCACGGGTTTTGTCTCGCTGCCTCCTCCCGGTCCAGCAATACCCGTGATACTGATCCCCCAATCCGTAGCGAGGCGTTTTCGCACCCCTAGGGCCATCTGTTGGGCAACAATGGCACTGACAGCCCCGACATTATTTAAATCCCGCTCATTTACGTCTAAGAGGGCAACTTTTACCCGATTATCGTAGGAAATAACCCCACCCCAAAAATAATCGGAACTGCCGGCGATTTGGGTGATAATTTCCCCTAATCCTCCTCCAGTACAGGATTCTGCCACACTCAAAGTTTGTTTTTGTCGCCGCAACAGTTCCCCCACTACCGAGGGTAAAGTATCATCATCGGCCCCAAAATAATCTAATCCGGCGATTTCCTTAATTTCCGTCGCTACCGGTTCAATTACCTGCAAAGCAGCCTCTAAAGAAGGGGCTTTCGTCGCAATTCGCAAACGCACTTCGCCTAAACCAGCATAGGGGGCAACGGTGGGGTTAGTCAGATCAAATAAATGGGCTACTTTTTCCGCTAAAGCTGACTCACCGATACCGCGAAATTTCAGAGAACGACTATAAATCCTCTCTTTGCCCCATCCTTGACTTTCTAGGTAAGGAATCGCCGTTTCTACCCACATTCTCTTCATTTCTGAGGGTACTCCGGGGAAAGTGAGAATAGTCAGGTTAGTCTGTGGTTGCCAGATCATGCCGGGGGCGGTTCCCGTCGGATTTGGCAAAAAATCGGCTCCCACGGGTATTAAAGCCTGTTTACTGTTACTAGGAGGCATTTCTCGCCCTAAAATCGTAAATTTAGCCTCGATTTCTGCTAAAATCTCTTTATCTTCTCTAAGGGGCGTTTGGAAAAAATCGGCGATTGTTTCTGTGGTTAAATCGTCAGGAGTAGGTCCCAGTCCCCCGGTAAAAATTAAAATTGAGGAACGTTCTCGGGCAATAGCGATCGCTTTTTTCAGTCTTTCTACATTATCCCCCACCACCGTTTGATAATAATGGGGAATGCCTAATTTTGCCAATTCTAGGGCTAAATATTGGGCGTTAGTATTAACTATATCCCCTAATAATAATTCCGTTCCTACACAAATAATTTCAGCGGCCATAATTTTTAGCAATTAGCTTAAGATTTTCAATTTTGATCATCAACTTATCTTCTGTCACCACAGTTCGATCGGGTTTCGGTAACGATGGTCATGGAAGTTAACAATATCAGTGCGCTCCAACATTATACCAGTAAGCTATCAACAATCAAAGTCTTTTATATTAAATATCACTTTGTTGCTGAACAGCCCATATATGATTATGGGTAGTGATTCGATAGTAGTGGTAGTCTAATGTGGAGAATCACATAGGGGCTATCTGGTACTTTATCCATGACTATAATGCCCAATTAGCAAGGTTTGAGCTATCACCACGACAATAAAATCACTACCTATTAGCAAACGTAAAATCAGCGTACTATTCCCCTATATATCGCTCTTCTGGAACTCTGGCAAAAATCTTACAGTCTCTAAACTCTAGCTCTCTTATGGGGTAAGCCTTCAAGCTATCGCTAACTAACAGAAACCCGAAATTTGAGTTTTTATTAGAAAAAAAGTTAGCGATCACTTGTCAACCAAGGGTTTCAGAATCTGGATTCGGTCAGAGATTTCCGAAAGTCCCAGAAGAGCGATATCTCTTTCAAGTGGTCTGAAAAGTTATCCCACATCAGCTGGCAAGAAGTTGATTTTAAGTTGGCTATTAATCCACTTAACAGTTTATGAGGGGGGTAAGTTAAAAGAATGTGAACATGGTCTGATTCTCCGTTAATCTCTATTACCTTCGCCTTCCATTTCTCAGCTATGTCTTGAAAAGCTATTCTCAAAAACTCTAGATGCTCCTTCTCAAAAACCTTTCTACGATAATTAGTTTTCTCTTGACACTTTTTACAATGGATTACTATACTCATAATATAACACATTGAGAGGTCGAATCAATGCGAGTCATAGAGTTGAAGTTAAAAACCAATTCACACCAAGAAATAGCTATTCAAGAGGCTATAAGGGTGGGACAGTTTATTAGAAATAAGTGTCTAAGATTTTGGATGGACGCTACTAAAGAAGACAAAATCAACTATGCTACTTTGTGTAAATTAACTACCGAATTTCTAATAGTCCTGAATTTCCTTTTGTTGGTAAACTCAACTCTATGGCTCGTCAAGCAAGTGCCGAAAGAGCTTGGTTTTCTATATCCCGTTTTGACAACAATTGTCAAAGGGGTTTAGCGAAAAAAGGCTATCCTAAATTCAAAAAATTTTCAAGGTCTGTCGAGTACAAAACTTCTGGTTGGAAACTAACAGAAGACAAAATTTTTATCCACATCACGGATAAAACAGGGATAGGAAAATTAAACCTAATCGGTACTTTTAACCGTGAGATTCTCGATAAATCCACTATCAAAAGAATCAGGCTTATTAAACGAGCCGATGGCTTTTATTGTCAATTTGTCTTAGACATTGAGAGAGTAGAAACCTTTGACTCTACAGGAAAAGAAGTAGGGATTGATTTAGGTTTAAACCATTTCTTAACTGACTCTAATGGGGATAAAATTGATAACCCACGGTTTCTTCGTAAGTCGGAAAAAAGACTAAAAAAGGCTCAACGTAAACTCTCAAAAAAGAAAAAGGGAAGCCAAAAAAGGTTAAAACAGAAATCTAAAGTAGCTCGCCTTCATCTAAAAGTTTCTAGACAGCGTAAAGATTTTGCCGTTAAGACAGCAAAAGCGTTAATCCAATCTAACGATTTGGTAGTCTATGAGGAATTGAAGGTGTCCAATATGGTGAAAAATCCTAAGCTTGCTAAATCTATTCAAGATGCGAGTTGGTCAATGTTCACCGATTGGCTAGACTATTTTGGGAAAATACACGGGAAGTTTGTGGTAGCGGTGAACCCACAATACACTAGCCAACAATGTTCTAGTTGTGGTAATATTGTCAAGAAAACATTATCTGTAAGAACTCATGTTTGTTCTTGTGGGTGTGTCTTGGATAGAGACGAAAACGCCGCTATAAACATTCTCGCACGGGCAAATACTGTCGGGCGGACAGAAATTCAAGCCCTCGGACAGACTACCCACTGTCTATTAGGTGAAAGCCTAATAGATCAGGTAACTGGATGAACAGGGAATCCCGAAGCGCTTAGTGCGATGGGAGCGTCAATCTCAGAAAATTTCAACTGCCTGACTACAATTCTAAAGCTTCGTAGATGTATAATTTATTCAAAAAACCGACGGTGCTGAAGTGATAACTAGGTAAAGGGGGAGGGAACCATAATTCCGTTTGATAAACGCTGAAAATGACAAAATTCTTTCTAGTGGTGTTAGTGGCGATCGCTTCTTGTAAAAAAGGATGACCCGTATCCACCAACATTTTACAGTAACCCCGCCAGAGAGCCTGCACCTCGATGGAAGCTTGCGCTCGAGCGCAGACATTATCCTTAAGATAGCTAGTTAACCTCTGGGAAGCGTATTGTTCGTAATCTTGACGATTGGGGTTAGTTGTCAGCAATATCCCCGCAATTCCCCCTAAAACCACTCCTACCACCATTCCCCCTAACCGCACCAATTTCATAAGCTCTCAAATCATCACTCACTTACCCTAACCATAGCCCGAATTAGGATAAAAAACCTCTTGTCAACGATTCGTTTTCTGGTATAGTAGATAGGTGTACGGCGAGCGTAGCCAAGTGGTTAAGGCAGTGGATTGTGGTTCCACCACTCGGGGGTTCGAGTCCCCTCGTTCGCCCTCTTTTTAAGGATCGCTGATGGTTAGGCTTTGAGGGAGTCAATTGGCACTTACCCGCTCAAATCCCCAATCAATTCGTTATCGGTAAAACCCTACACCCCACACCCTACACCCCACACCCCACACCCTGTCCCCACGAAAAACTTTTTGCCGCAAACCCTACTTACAGGTTAAGACGGCACTGGAGAAGCGGAGTAGCGATAACGTGATAGTTTAGATCCGATCGGTAATGTGATATTGGGACAATAATGACCAAAGTAAATCCGAAGTTAATTATTCATGGGGGAGCGAGTTCCCTAGAGGACAAAGGTGGTTTAGAATCAGTCCGCGATTCTCTCCGGGGGATTGTTAAGAATATTTACAACCTCCTTGACAATGGTGCTAGTGCTGTGGAGGCGGTGACGAAAGGATGTATGTTACTGGAGGATGAACCGCGATTTAATGCCGGGACCGGTTCGGTGGTGCAATCGGACGGTCAGGTGCGAATGAGTGCAGCCTTGATGGATGGTCGTCACCAGCGTTTAAGCGGTGTCATTAACGTCTCGCGGGTACAGAATCCCATTAGCCTGGCTCAATTTCTCCAAAGTCAAGAGGATCGCATTCTCTCGGAAATTGGAGCTGCAGATCTGGCCCGAGAATTACAAATTCCCCTCTATGATCCCCTCACCGATTATCGGATTCAAGAATGGATGGAGGAAAGAAAGACGAATTTTAATCGCAAAATGGCCCGTTTATTCGCCGATTCGTCAGCGCAACGGGGAACTATCGGGGTAGTGGCCCTTGATCAACAAGGAGACATCGCCGCTGGAACTTCTACCGGAGGGAAGGGATTAGAAAGAATCGGTCGCGTTAGTGACAGTGCCATGCCGGCCGGCAATTATGCGAATCCATGGGCGGGAGTAAGCTGTACGGGGGTCGGGGAAGATATTATCGATGAGTGTTTAGCCGCTAAGGTGGTCATTCGCGTCACCGATGGTTTTTCCCTCGCCGCTGCCGTGGAGAAATCCATGCGCGAATCCCAAACTAATGGTCGGGATCTGGGCATGATTTCCCTTGATCGTCAGGGGAATATTGTTTGGGGGAAAACGGCGGAAATTCTCTTGGCTGCCTATCACGACGGTCAGGCGATCGGTGATACCCTAGAATGGCACGGTGAAAATGTGGGTTTAATCGGTCATGTAGCCGTCGGATAGTGGAACAAACTGCGATCGAGCCTAGTCTTTTCGGTTAATCTGTACAAGATACTTCTTCTCGAAAATCTCCGTGTGGCAATACATTATTCCTATTTTTGACCCCGATGTGAAAAACTGGTCAGCCGAAGCGCGATTATTGCGCTGGATGACTTTTTTGTGGCTGTTAGTCGGGTTAGTGGTGCTTTTTTCCGCTTCCTACGTTCTGGCTGACAGGGACTTTGATAACGGACTATACTATTTTATCCGCCAATTAATCTGGCTTTGGATTGGCTTAATTGGCTTTAATTTCCTGGTGCGATTGCCGATCGAGAATCTGCTCAAAATCGCACCCTGGATGATTTTATTAGTTTTAGGATTAATTTTGATCACTCTTATCCCCGGTTTGGGAGCTAATATCAATGGTGCCGCCCGTTGGATTAAAATCGGGCCGATTCTCTTGCAACCGTCGGAATTTATGAAACCGTTTCTCGTCCTGCAAGGAGCGGCGGTTTTCGGTGGTTGGCCGCGTTTAAATGTTAATCAAAGGTTAACTTGGATCGCTATTTTTGGACTAATTCTAGCGGGCATCCTCTTACAACCTAACTTGAGTACCACTGCTGTGTGTGGTATAACTCTCTGGCTGATCGCTCTTGCCTCCGGTCTGCCTTTATCCTACATGACCAGCACCGCTCTACTGGGTGTAACTATGGCTGTGGTTAGTGTTACTTTCCGCGAATACCAGAGAAAACGGATTTTATCTTTCTTAGACCCCTGGCAGGATCCCCGGGGTGATGGTTATCAATTAGTGCAGAGTTTACTGGCGATCGGTTCTGGCGGAACCACCGGCAGCGGTTACGGTTTATCCCAACAAAAATTATTTTATCTACCCTTCCCAGATACGGATTTTATTTTCGCTGTCTTTGGTGAGGAATTTGGTTTTATTGGCGGTATTTTACTGTTAATCATGCTATTTCTCTACGCTACTCTCGCCCTGATTGTGGCGGTTAAATGTCGTCATCGCATCAAAAAATTAGTGGCGATCGGGGCGATGGTAATTTTAATCGGTCAATCCCTGTTAAATATCGGTGTGGCCACTGGTTCTTTACCCACTACTGGCTTACCTTTCCCTCTCTTTAGTTATGGCGGCAGTTCCAGTTTAGCCAGTCTCTTTTTAGCCGCCCTCTTAATCCGCGTGGCTAGGGAAGAAAATGACCCCGATCTGGTTTCCACCAGTAAAAAAAGTCCTCAGAAAACTGTCTCGGTTTTCAGTCATCAGTGATGGATTGGGAATTATGAATTATGAATTATGAATTATGAAGTGGGGAAGTGGGGAAGCTGTCTCATCACCCTATCACCCCAAAACCCCCCGCAACGCGCAAGCAGTGACCCCCCTATCTCCTGATTCCTGACTCCTAACCCAATGTTCGACAAAGATAAGTAAAAATTATTGATTGATTCCAAAAACTTGAGAATATTTAAATTAACATTCCGCAATATTTACAAATTCTTAAGAATTAATTGAGAAAGATTTTTATTTAACAACGATGTTACAATGGTGACAGCGATTTGATAGAATTTCATAATGGGTCATTCTGTGCTTTTTTGGGTAGCAATGGTTGAAACCCTTGCCACACCTACAGGGTGATCCTAATTAAGACGGGTAAATCAGTCAATTTCACGGGCAACGATGATCTTTTTTTTGTGTAGTTTTATTGCAAAAAAAAAGTTTTTTTGACAAAAAGCACAAAGTATGTGGGAGTAGTTATGGCAGAGTGGGAAGTGGGGAAGTGGGGAAGTGGGGAAGTGGGGAAGTGGGGAGATGGGGAGAATAAATAAAAGCAATCTCCTGACTTGAAAGAGGGTGTAGGGTGTGGGGTGTGGTGCGATTCGTTGGCTAGAAACTAGACAGTAAGACGTTTAGAGGATTAGCCGCTTGGTAAATGTAGTACCTTGATAACTTTATAACCTTACAGGTGCGGGTTAGTAATAACCTTAGTCCTGTCCTCTAGATGCCTAGTGTTCTGTCAAAGCAATTATGTCGGATAATAGGAATGTAAATAAGCGGCTCTTCTAGGTTCTGTGTGAGCATGGTATAACAGTAACACAGAACAGGAGGTGGGTTATGTGGATAAATTTTGATCAACTCCTCGATTTACCAAATGTAACAGTGGTCAATTATCAAAAAATTGCTCAGACAATTTTCCTAAAGCTCGCTCTTTTAAATGAAACAATTGAATGTCCGAATTGCCATGAAACCTTGGACAGAATCAATCAGACAGAGTATAATCTAGTCAGAGATTTGTCAATATTAGGCAATCGAGTATATTTAAAAGTACCACGCCGCCAGTTTCATTGTCAAAAGTGCCAAAAGTATATGAGCGAAAGACTGAGTTTTATGAGATTAAGACAGCATCATACAATTCGCTATGAATCGATGATTTATGAGAGAGTAAAAAATTGTAGTATCGAAGAAATAAGTCGAGAAGAAGGGTTAGGATGGGAAGAAGTTGAGTTAATATTTAATCACTGTGCTAAAGAACTAAAAAAGGAAGAGTGGGAAGCACCAGAACGAATAAGCTTAGATGAATTTAGTAACTTAAAAGGACATAAAGATTTCATAACAACGGTCGTAGATCTGGACAAGAAAATTTTACTAGATGTGATTAAAGGACATAAGCAAGAAGAATTAATGGAAGCCTTAAAAGCACAACCAGAAGCAATTCGGGAGAAAGTGAAAGAAGTGAGCGTCGATATGTGGTCAGGATTTACAGCAGTGATCAAGGAATTATTTCCCAATGCTAAAATCATCTATGACCGTTTTCATGTAATGGATATCATCAATGACGAGCTTAATAAATTGAGAAAGTTAATGGGGGTGCATGAAAAAGGATTACCTCATTTATTATGGAAGAATAAAGAGGACTTAAAGGACGAGCAAAAACAACAACTAGAAGTTATCTTGAAAGAACATCCATGCTTGGGAATAGCGGACGAAATGAAAGAAGAAATTAGACAAATTTATCAAGGTTGTAGAACGTTCAAAGGTGCTGAGAGAAAATTGGAAAAATGGATAAGAATAGGCGGAATATTATATCAAAGTAGTGCCAGTATGATCCAGAAGCATTTGTCGGGTATCTGTAATTACTTTGAAAATCATACAACCAACGGATTAATTGAGGGAATGAATACCAAAATAAAGCTTATTAAAAGAATAAGTTATGGATTTACCAATTTTGAACATCTTCGACTTAAGCTGTTTGCTTGCTTTAATTCATAACAAAAATTAACACACGAAAACCAGAAGAGCCGATATGCTTTAATTTGGTTATCAAAACCTCTTTATTTAAGCGGCACAAACTATCTCAATTATAAAAATTGAGAATAAATTCTCCTGACTAATTACAATTCTCCTTCACTGGATTAATGTTTGGCAACTTTTAAGAAGCTGCTATACCTATCCCTAACTCATAGTTATAAACAGCCGCCAAAAGGTTAACTCTTAAACTATATCTTCGACGACGATTCCGATATTTACAGGATAAGATTTTCAAGATTTTGAGTTTCCTATTTATAGGTTCAATGATAATCCTTTCTTTGGCTAAAGCCTTGTTATACTCCTTTTCTAACTCTGTTAATTTTCTATTTTTCGATTTCTTTTTCGGTGTATAACTATTACTAACGTTACTAAAACTTGTTCTTCTATAGATAGTTTAGGTTTCGGTCGCCTTTTAGATGCTGAATTAGAGTCGGCTTCAACACTTTTTACTGATTCTACCATCTTTCTATAGGTTTGTTTATACACACCGAAACGGCGTTTGAACTGTTCATCTGATAAGTCTTGATCATCCATACTTTTGCTAATAAACATAGCCAAAGTATAGATGATTTCCTGACCTAAGATCACATTTTATTCTTTTTTCCACTTGCATCTAAAAATTAGAACTCTTGCAAATTAATTATATGTTATAATGATGGGTTAACTAATTTTCCCCAAAAAATTAGTTAATCAGTACATTCGTCCTGAATGAAAACTTGAAGTTTAACTTTTAACTCAAAACTCTT
>Ga0315900_10007206_pt1 | contig 14652 bp, 20 predicted proteins | sample LakEriMetagenome_FD_203521 | JGI IMG/M metagenome (GOLD analysis project Ga0315900, IMG submission 203521) | Freshwater fungal communities from buoy surface, Lake Erie, Ohio, United States - Buoy 12 MA114 | ecosystem: Environmental > Aquatic > Freshwater > Lake > Lake biofilm | place: USA: Lake...
GAACTGCTCACCGTGGCCAAACTTACCGCCTGATCATCATCATGGAACCAACGATTTCAACTGCTGAATTGATCAGGCACCTAGGCGCCAGTGCAAAAGAGATTGCATCGCTCCGGCTGCTATTTGGCCAGGATGATGATTTCGACCGCGCCAACGCTGCCCTGGCCCTGCAGCGCCTGCGGCGGAATCGCACGCCCGCTCCAGCACCTGCCCGGAGCGGCCCGCTGGAGCTACTCAGGAAGCTGCGCGGCAGCAACCGCCGCGTGCCGCAAGAGGTGGGCGATGGCTGAGACCTGGAAGCGCGAGAGCCTGGTGACGCTGCCCGTGAGCAACGGCGAGCGGCGGGTGATCAAAGTGGCCGCCGCCGCCCGTGGCATGACCGTGGCGGGCTGGCTGCGGTCTCTGTTGCGCGCCGAGCTGGTGGATCTGCAGAAATGAGCACCACTGAGAAAAAACCAGCCGCCCCGATTGAGCTAGGGCACCTGGGTTGCGGCGAATGGGAGCAGCGGCTAGATCAGCTGGCCCGCGATGCCGTCGCTGCAGGGCCTGATGCGCCGCTGCAGGCGCGGCTGGATCTGGCGATGGCAGCGTTCTCAATGCTGTGGCTTGGGTGGTCGCCGCCGTTGATCGCAAGGTCGGCACGGGCATCGATCGCATTACGCGAGCCGGTGCTTGTGGCTGATCCTGGCCAGCTGGACGTAGCTCTGCTGAGCAGCAGGGCAGCCCGCCGCGAAGGCTTGAAGCACCTGGAGCAGCTACCGCAGCCAGGGACCGACCTGGCCCCGGTAATGATCGACGACGACGACCACGCCCAGGCGGCTGGTCGAGCACCCGCGCAAGGCCGACGGAGCAGTGTGCCGCCGCTCCCCCGCGACCCCAACCTGCTCACCGTGGCAGAGGTCGCTGGAGCAGTTGGAATGAGCGCCTCATGGGTGCACAAGCAGTTGCGACTAAAGCAGCTGCTCGAAGGTGTGCACTACCGCCGCAGGCAGCCAGGTGAGCCGCGTGGCTTCATGTTTCACCGTGAGGCAACGATGGCGACGCTGCAGGAGCTGCTACCGGCCAAGCGGCAACTCGCTGAGCAGGTGCTGGCCGAGCTGCAGGCTGGTGACGGTGATGGATGGGCGGATTGAGGCCGCGTAGCCTGGCCCTATCTGTCGATTTATCACCATGCGTTACGTGCTCTGGGGTACCTACTGCCCTGATGCCCTGGAGAAGCGCACCCCTTTCCGGGAGGAGCACCTGGCCGGGCTGCAGCGCCAGAAGGACGCAGGCACGCTGGTGACCCTGGGCCCCACCGAGGGCAGCACCCATGTGTTCGGGATCTACGAAGCCGACAGCCGGGCCCAGGTGGAGGAGCTGGTGAAGTCCGACATCTACTGGCGCAAGGGGATCTGGACCGCCGTGGAGATCCATCCCTGGATCCAGGCCTTCTGAATCCCCAGGCCGATCAGTCCCGGGGCCAGTCGGCCTGGGCCTGCTGCCACACCCAGGCGGCCACTGCCGCCACGCCCTCCTCACCGAGCACACCGGCATAGCCGGACATCTGCCCCGCTCCGCCCGCAGCGATGGCGGCGATCGCCGCCTCGGAGGCCACCCCCTGCCGCTCCAGGGCTGCCAGGCGCAGGGTTTTGCCCCGGCGGATGATGTTGCCGCCATTCACATGGCAACCGGCGCAGTGGGCCTCAAACAGGTCGGCCCCAGCGGGTGCCGCCAGCACGGGCCCCGCCAGACCCAGGCCCAGCACCAGGGCAACCAGCAGGCCCCACAGCGCTCCAGCCGGAATCCGGGAGGCAGGGCTGGCGAAACCTGGCCTGGCGGACACTGGGCTGGCGAAAACCGGGCTGGAGGGCACGAAACGGGCGGCAATCTGGGTGCAGTCTGGCCCGCGGCCCATGCCCGCCCTGCGTCCCCTCTGCCCGGACGACCACGACGCCCTGGTGGCGGTGTACCGGGATGCGGTGCTCAGCCAGAGCCAGGGGCTGTACAGCCCGGCCCAGATCGGGGCCTGGGCCCACCATGCCGCCCGCTCGGGCGCACTACGGGAGCCGCTGCGCCTGGGCTACGGGCTGGCCAGCACGGGGACTGGCCCCGCCCAGGAGCACCCGCCGGTGGGCCCGATCGAGGCCTTCGGGATCCTGCATCCGCCCGATCGCCTGGCCCTGCTCTACTGCCGCGGCCGTTCCTGCCGGCAGGGGCGTTCAAGCGCCATCCTCCAGGGCCTGGAGCAGCACGCCGCCCTGCAGGGAGTTCGGCAGCTGCGCACCGAGGCCAGCCAGCTCTCGCGCCCCCTGTTGCTGCGCCGCGGCTGGCAGGTGGAGGAGGCGGAACGGGTGCTGTTCGCCGGTGAGTGGTTCGAGCGCTGGCGGATGATCAAGACCCTGGCCCCCTGCTAGCCCGTCAACGTCCCGTGGCTGAAACCCACCTGCAGCAGTTCCTGGAGAAGGTGCGCCAGCTGAACGCCTTCGTGGCCCTCAGCGAAGCTGATCCGGCCGTGCGCGCCGCCCTGCGCGACTGCAACCATCACCACGCCGTGGTGGAGCTGGCCCGGCGCCACGGCTTCGAGATCGGCCGCCGCTGGGGGGAGGGGGAAGCCGCTTCAGCCCACCCGGACAACCTGCTGGCGGGCCCCTGCCCGCCGCCCGGCGGCGAGACCAGCTGCGTGCTGGCGGCCCAGGGAACCTGGCGGCTGGAGCGGATCCACTCGTGCCAGGCGGCCAGCCCCGAGGGGTTCTGGTACGACCAGCAGGAGATGGAGTGGGTCACCCTGCTGCAGGGCAGCGCCCGCCTGCGCTTTGCCGATGAACCGGGGGCCCGGGAGCTCTGCCGGGGGGACAGCCTGCTGATCAGGGCCCATCGCCGCCATCGTGTTGAGGCGACCGATCCGGCTCCCGGATCCGTATGGCTGGCCCTGTTCTGGCGGGAGGCTTCTGCATCGTGAGCGAGCGCACCAGCCAGAAGGCGCCGGCCAGGGCCAGCACCGCCACCCCCAGACCGGCCAGCAGCTGGGGCTTGCTCTCCGCCCCTGCCGGCAACACGATCACCTTGCGGGCCACCGCGGTCATGGCGGTGAGCAGCACCAGCTCGATCTGCACCACGTGCCGGCGCAGGTAGGAGGTGATGTTCTGCAGCACCTCCAGGGCGATGAGCAGGTTGAGCAGGTCGCCCAGCACCTTGTTGAGCTTCTCGCCCAGCCAGGGGGTGCCGGGCACCATCAGCGCCAGCACCACCTGCACCACCAGCTGCACGGTGGCTGCCAGCATCACCACCACCAGCACCACCCCGAGCAACTTGGCCAGCTGCTGCTCGGTGCGGTCGATCACATGCAGGTAGTTGGCGTCATCGAACAGCCGCCGCCAGCGTCCCCTCCGCGTGCCACTGGCCATCGGGGATCAGTTGCGGAAGAGGTCGAACTGGGGCTGGGCGCGGGTATCCCCCGGCGGATTCACCAGCTCGGTGTCACAGGTCACCGTGCCGTCCGGCGCGGTGACGCAGTTTTTGGGCTTCACCTCGGTGGCGGGCCCCACCTTGCTGCCTGGGCCGAGCATAAAACTCTCGGTCTGGGCGAGGGCGGGACTGGCCAGACCAAGGCAGGCGGGCACCAGCACCTGCAGCGCAAGAAGGGAGCGGAGCGAACGCTCTGGCATGGATCCGGACCCAGACTCGATTGTCCCCACTCTGCCTGGCGGACGCTGCTGCCGCCGCTAGACGGGCCGCTCCGCGCGGATTTCCTCCAGCAGCAGATCGAGCTGGCCCAGTTCTCCCGCCGCATCCAGCCCGGCAGATCCGGCCCGGGGGGCGTCGCCGTCCTGCTGCCAGTGGTCCTCCACCGCGCACAGCCGCTCGGCCAGCCCGGCCAGCCCCTGGCGGGCATAGGTGTGCTGGAGCACCTCCAGCAGCACCGGCATGCGGATCGAGCTGGCCTGCAGGGCCCGGCGCAGATCGGCCTGGGTGCGGCCGCAATGGCGCAGCCAGTCCTTGAGGAAGTCGTGCAGATCCTCCACCTGCTCCGCCGTCAGGGACGCCATCGCCATCAACGCGTCAGGGGCAACCAGGCATCCAGTCTGCGCCGGGCCCGTTGGCGCACGGCCTCGCTGCGGTGGCGGCCGCAGATGCCAAGCAGGGCGGTGATCGCCACCAGGTCGTCACTGAAACCGGCCACGGGCAGAAAGTCCGGGATCAGATCCAGCGGCACGAGCAGGTAGGTGAGGGCCCCCAGCACGGTGAGCTTGGCCGGGTAGGGCGTGTCCGCATCCAGCAGGATCTCCAGACATTCCAGGGCAGGCAGGGCCACGGTGCGACCGGCGCGCCGCAACAGGCGCAGCAGCAGGGCCTCGTCGACGACGCTGCTCTCCAGCACTTCGGCGTCCACGTCCGCTTCAACCCCAGGAGCCATGACCGCTCAGTGAGCCAACGGCCCTCATTGTGGGGGCATCAGGCCTCCACCAACCCGCTCTCGATGCCGGTTTTCCGCAGCTTGCGCAGGGCCCGCTGCACCACCTGCCGGCAGTATTCCCGGCTGCAGTCGAGCTGGCGGGCCACCTCCGCCAGCGTGCGCCACTCATGGCTGCCGTCGAGGCCGAAGCGCAGCATCACCACCGTGCGTTCCTTGGGGGTGAGGTTGGCCCGGTCCAGCAGGGTCCACACGGTGGCGGAACGCTCCGCCAGCTCGGCCCTCTCCATCGGCGGGGGTTCCGGGCTGGGCAACACATCCACCAGCTCGGAGGGGTCCGACTTGGCCTTCACGAGCCCCTGCAGGCTCACCGTGACGCTGCGCAGTTCACAGCTGAGCAGCTCCTCCACCTCCACCAGGGGGATGGCCATGAGCCTGGCCAGCTGGGCCGGGCTGGGATTCACCCCCTGCACCTGCAGGTAGCGGGCCTTGGCCGCCCGCAGGCGGGTGAGCTTCTCGTTCACATTCACCGGGATGCGAATCGTGCGGCTCTGGGTGGAGAGGGCCCGATTCAGCCCCTGGCGAATCCACCAGTAGGCGTAGGTGCTGAAGCGATGGCCGCGGGTGGGGTCGTATTTCTCCACAGCCCGGGTGAGGCCAAGGGTGCCCTCCTGGATCAGATCGAGCAGGTCGAGCCCCTTGTTCTGATAGCGCTTGGCCAGATTCACCACCAGGCGCAGGTTGGCTGTGATCATCTGGTTCTTGGCCCGCTCACCCAGCCGCAGGGTGCGGCGTTCGAGGTCGCTGTAGTCGCAGGCCGCCCCCGTGCCGCCGGCCTGGCGGCAGCGCTCCTGCAGGGCCGCCATGGCCTGCACCTTGCGGCCCAGGGTGAGTTCCTGTTCCGGTGTGAGCAACTGATGGCGACCGATTTCACCGAGATAACTGCTCAGGGAGCTCGCCATTTGTCAGGGTCGCAGTTCATTGAACCTAAGGAGTTCAGCGTGGAAAAGCGGAACCATCACAAAGGCTTCCAACTTAACTATTGCTTCTCAAGTTCATTCTTTTTTCGCTTCCCCTGGCAGCCTCACCAACACTGGGCCTTCACGCCCCCAGCCGGGCGCCGCTACGGTTTCAAGGTCTGCATTCACTCGCATGGCAGCTCTGGCGGCCATTCCCCCCGAGATCCTCAGCCGGGCCGGCGTGGCCTACGTGCACTACCTGAGCTTCATGCTCTGCTTCGGCGCCCTGGTGCTGGAGCGGCGCCTGATCCGGCCGAACCCCAGCAAGGCTGACGCCACCACCATGGTGATCACCGATGTGGTGTACGGCATCGCCGCCCTGGCCCTGCTGGTGAGCGGCATCCTGCGGGTGCTCTACTTCGGCCAGGGCAGCAGTTTCTACACCGAGAACCCTCTGTTCTGGTGGAAGGTGGGCCTCTATCTGGGCGTGGGGGCCCTCTCGCTCTACCCCACGATCACTTACATCCTCTGGGCCATCCCCCTGCGCAAGGGCGAGCTGCCCCAGGTGAGCGAGGCCCTGGCCAACCGTCTGGCCTGGATCCTGAACATCGAACTGGTGGGCTTTGCCCTGGTTCCCCTCCTTGCCACGCTGATGGCCCGCGGCGTGGGCCTACCCGGCAGCATCAGCGCCTGATGCAGGCCCTGGCCTGGGGTTTGGTGCTGCTGGTGATCGGCAGCGTCCATCCCGGAGCATCCAGGGCCGGCCCCGGACCAGCTGAAGGCTGCCCCGCGGCCGCCGTGCTTGCGCTGATCTCTCCACCCCCTGGAGTGGGCGCGGGCCAGGCCCCGGCAGCCTCGGAGCCCAGCGCTGGTGACTACCGCCAGCAGCTGCGCCCCACGGCCCATGGTTGGCCCCGGCGCGACCGCTGGTGCGTCTGGGTGGAGCCGGCCCAGGCCGAGGGGCCGGCCGCCCGCTGGGACCAGGCCTGGCTGGAGGCCGTGGAGCAGGCCCTGGCCAGCTGGGCCGAGCTGGTGCCGATCGAGCGGGTGAACGATCCCGAGCAGGCCCAGGTGCGCATCCTGCGCCGACGCCCGCACCTGCGGGGCGGCAGGGCCAGCCATGGCCGGGCCGAACTGCAGTTGGCGGTGATGAAGCGGGATGGAGGGCGCCAGCTGGAACCACGGGTGGTGGTGATGATCAGTCCGGGCCAGCGCGCCAGCGCCATGCAGGCCAACGCCCTGCACGAACTGGGCCACGCCTTCGGCCTCTGGGGCCACAGCGAGGCAGCCGGCGATGCGATGGCGGCGGTGCCCGGAGCCACACCGGTGCTGGAGCTCAGCCCCCGCGACCGGGCCACCTTTCTCTGGCTGCAGCAACAGCCGGGGCTCGGCCCAGCCCCCACCCCCTGAGCCGCGACCTGAGCCAAGCGGCTCCATTGCGGGGTGTTGCGCAGCGTGAATTTGTTTGTTGTTTGCGGCAGCCGCCGGCAATCCCCTGGCCGGCGCCCATACCTTGCGCGTTTTTCCCGTCCCTGCCCGATGCCCCTGCCCGTTCTGGCCACCAGGCCCCTCACCAACAATGCCCGGGTGAGCAGTTTTCTCGACGCCAACGAGGAGTCGCCCCGCCAGAGCACCACGGTGGCCCTGCAGCGTGACCGCGGCTCCAGCGACGCCCTGATCGAGCAGGCCTACCGCCAGGTGTTCTTCCACGCCTTCAAGGCCGACCGGGACGCGGTGCTGGAGTCCCAGCTGCGCTCCGGCCAGATCAGCACCCGCGAGTTCGTGCGCCAGCTGCTGCGCTCGGAGAAATTCCGCAACGACTTCTACCGCTGCAACAGCAACGTTCAGGTGGTGGAGCAGGTGGTGGGCCGGGTGCTGGGCCGGCCGGTGCACGGCGATCAGGAGCGGATCGCCTGGTCGATCGTGATCGCCGAGCAGGGGCTGCCCGCCTTCATTGACGCCCTGATCGACTCGCCGGAGTACCAGGAGGCCTTCGGCGAAGACCTGGTGCCTTACCAGCGCTCGCGGGTGCTCGCCGGCCAGGCGGTGGGCACGATGCCCTTCAACCAGCAGGCCCCCCGCTACAACGCCTACTGGCGCGACACGATGGCCCGCCGTGCCCCCGCCGGCAGCGGCGGCGGCTGGTCGCCGAACGCCGGCTGGCCGCGGCCGGCCTGGCTGGCCAACCAGCCCACCCCGGCCGTGCAGAACGCCTGGCGCTGGTTCGTGGCCACCGGTGGCTTCGTGCTCACCGGCTTCGTGATCTGGACGGCCATCGCCATGCTGAGCACCGGCGCCCAGGGCTGAACCGGTTCCCCGGGAGCAGCCCGCTCAGTCCCGCCGCGGCGCACCGCGGCGGGCGGCCAGCACCTGCTGCACCTGGCGCCAGCTCACCCCGTGGTAGGCCAGGGCCACCTGGAGGTGAAAGAGGATGTCGGCAGCCTCAGCGGCGATCTCGGCAGGTTCGCCGTCCTTGCAGGCCATCACGAACTCGGCGCTCTCCTCGCCGATCTTCTTGAGGATGCGGTTGTCGCCCCCCTCCAACAGCTTGTTGGTGTAGCTGCCGGGCTCGGGCCGGTCGCGGCGCCCCTCGATCACCCGCATCAGCTCGGTGCACACATCCGCAGGCGGCGGCAGTGCCGCGGGCCCGCCGCCGCTCGGCTGGGGGCCCTCGTCGTAGAAGCAGCTGCGGGCGCCGGTGTGGCAGGCCACATCGCCGCGCTGCTCGATCGTGAGCAGCAACACATCGGCGTCGCAGTCGTAGCGGAAGCCGCGCAGGGCCTGAGTGTGGCCGCTGGTGGCGCCCTTGTGCCAGAGCTCCGCGCGGGAGCGGCTCCAGTAGTGCACCTCGCCGCTTTCCAATGTGCGCTCGATCGCCTCGCGGTTCATCCAGGCCACCATCAGCACGGCCCCATCCAGCCAGTCCTGGGCCACGGCCGGGATCAGGCCGGCCTCATTGAAGCGCAGGCCGGCGATGAAGGCGGGATCGGCCAAGGCGGGCGCTGGGGAGCCCGGGGCGAGTGGCTGAAATGATGCTGACAAGGCCCCTGCACTGCTGCTGCCCCGATCCTCTCCCATGCCCACGCCGGCCTACAGCTGCAGCAAGACCTTCAGCGGTTTCCCCTGCACCCACCGCCAGTGGCGCCACAGCGGCCACTGCCGCTTCGTGCACGGCTACAGCCGCAGCTTCACCTTCTGGTTCCGCGCCTGGGAGCTGGATGGCTGCGGCTTCGTGGTGGACTTCTCCGGCCTCAGGGAGCTGGAGGCGCGGCTGGCCGAGCAGTTCGACCACACCTTTCTGGCCAGCGCCGACGACCCGCTGCTGGCCACCTGGCAGGAGCTGCATGAACAGGGGGCCCTGGATCTGCGGGTGATGGCCAACGTGGGCATGGAGGCCAGCGCCGAACTGGTGTGGAACTGGGCCAATGCGCTGCTGGAGCAACGCGAGGGCGGACGGGCCTGCTGCTGGAAAACCGAAGCCCGCGAAAACGAGAAGAATGCCGCCTGCTACGAGGCCATCCCGGCGTGGTTCAGGGGCTGAGGTTGCCAGGCATGGCACCAGGCTTGGTGCCACCGCAGTCTTGCCAGCTGGAGAGCAAGCGGATGAGTTCCGACTTCATCGTGACAAGATCGCTGATTCGAGCATCGATCGAGTCGATCTTGCTGGCGATGCTGGTTTTCAACACAGAACAGTTGCACACTCCCGCACGGCGTACATCCAGAATCCTCACCAATTCAGGAATCGGCACATCCATCGCACGCAGGGCGCGGATGATCTCAAGTTCCTCGATGCATTCAGCAGCAAAAACGCGGTATCCGCCTGGTGAGCGAGACGTTTGCAACAGCCCCTGGTCACAGTAGTAGCGAACCGTTTTCACGGTCAGTCCCGAACGCCTGGCCACTTCCCCGATCCGCAGACCCAGACCCTCGCTGGTCGCTTCCTGTGACGATTGCGCCATCAACATTGCTGCCGCGACACTCCAGATTCCGTAGGGGATCAGCCTGGACCCCACCAACCTATCGCCTTCAATTTAACCAAGGCCCGATCATCAGCGCCCATCCCTCCAGCAAGGAACCCTTACTGGAGATGCGCTGTAGAGTCACATGGGTACGTCGCCCAGATCAGTCCGATCCGCCAACCATGCGCATTGTTGCCTTTTTGCTCCTGTTCAGCACCGCAGTGCTGGGCACCACCACCATGCCCTCCGCAGATGCGAGACCACTCACAGCCGAACCTGGGACGCGCGCAGGGCTGAGCATGGCCTCTACCGGTCTGCTGGCCTGCGGCGGCGGTGGATCCGGCTCCTATCGAAAACCTGCCAGACCTGGCCATGGACACCAGATGAACGGAACTCATCAGAGCCAAAACCAACCTGCAGCACGGGCTTCAGGTAGCAACCAAGCAGAGATCCAGTCCCCCAACCTGTCAAGCGGTCAGGGAACTCAAATAACTCCTTAGAACTTGAAGGACATCTTGACCAGGGCCCCGAGGGAATGGAAGCCCCCATCCGGAGTTCGTTGTCCCAATGGCCGGCTCAGATAAAAGAGAGCTGGGGTGACGGTGATGTTATCTGTCACTTGAACCTTGTACCACCACTCCCAAGCAATGTTGCCATCATCTGGATCAACACCACCGGTGAGAGATGTCGCAAACACAGCTGAACCCGCCGCGAAGCCGAAATCATTACCTTGCCGGAAGACATCAGTCCACTGCAATCCAACCATCCAGGATTGACTGACGTTGAGACTTCCTGCATCTGGCTTACCATCGTAGCTGGTTTTGTTAATGCCCCAGCCCAAGCTCAGTGAGGGTAGCCAGCCACTTTCCAGCGGTTGCCAATATCCGCTGAGGCCAAAGGCATTGGTTTCGGCTCCCGGCGTATGGTCGATTGCGCCATGGACCAGAGGAGTGGTGGCAGGAACAAACTGGGTATCAGGTTGCACGTAGGACCAGATCGCGGCAAGGCCCCACTGCTTTTGCTGGAAGCCAAGCTGAACGCTTGCTGTTGCCCCAGCATTGCTGGTGAAAAGGCCCGAGGTGGAATCGGATCCAAGGGCCGAAACATAATTTGCACTGATGCTCAATCCGTTGTTCTGCCACCAGAGCCCGAAGCCAGCACCAAGATTCTTGCTGTAAGCCGCGGGCGCCCCATTGACCGTAAAGAGATTGAGGATTGTATCGGCTGGGTAAACGCTCGGCCAGAGCGCAAGCATATCTTCCTGGCCAACGCGAGCACCGAATGTGGCGGTGAACTGTTTGCCGACTGGGAACTGATAGAAGAGCTTATCAATACCCACACTGTTTGGGCCAGAGTCTTCTTCAAAGGCAACTTCAAGCTCGGCAGAATTCCCAAGTGCATGGGGCTCACCGCCAAATACACTACGACCAAAGTTACCAGCCCTGAGATTAGTACGAAGCAAGTCTCTACCAGTAAAACTTGTATCGAATGTGAGCTGAACGTCATAATTGAACGTAACACTTCCATCCGCTTTCACAGGATCACCCTTGTAATCCCGAATATCCTTTCGTCCTGCGCCCGTATAGTTGATACCACCCACCACAAAGGTGGCTAAACCGGAGAGCTTCGTGGTGGTGGAAAACTGATTCGCCTCCAGGGTCTTCACCTTGCTTTCGAGGCCGTCGACGCGGCCCTTGAGCACGGCCAGTTCCTTCTCGAACTCGGCCATCAGGCGCTTGAGCTCGTCGGTCACCTCGGTGACGCGGTCGAGGCAGGCATTGAGCAGGGCGGCCGCTTCGTAGCGGGTCATGGCCTGGCGGCCCTTGAAGGTGCCGTCGGGGTAGCCGGCCACGCAGCCGTAGCGCTCCACCAGGTTGGAGAGGGCCTGGTAGGCCCAGTCGGTGGGGCGCACGTCGGAGAACTGGGACACGCTGGTGACCTGCTCCTCAGTGGAGTACTGGTTCACAGCGGCCAGGTTGACTTCGGCGGCGGTGGCGGCCAAAGGGGCACAGAAGCCGGTGCCGGCCAGGGCCAGAAGCATTTTCGGGAATGCCGGAACCTTCAATGCCATGAAAACAACAATCAGTGGAGATCAGGGCAAGGAGACCCACCAGAAACGATGAATCACTGGATGGGAGGGCCAGAAGCCCACAACGCCTGAGTGGCGCTATCTTGCTGCAACCCTCCAAGAACTACGACTTGCTGGAGGCTTTGATGAGCCTTTCAACACAAAGCCAACGTAGCGAGGTCCATCCTGCGGCAGGAGCACATCTACGTAAACTCCCTCTGAGAAAGCGTGTGGGCAGCAACAGATTGAAGCCCAAACAAACCAGATCGGGCCTGGCCTGAGGCAATCACTACGTGCTTGTCGACCCCACCCACTCGAATCGGCATGAACAGCTCGCACCAAACGACAACATTGGCAAGCCTGCCTGGATAGATCACGGTGGCTACAGCTCCATCGACCACAAGAGCTTGGAGTGACTGCGTTCATCACACGATTCGCCGATGCGACATAGCACATTCATGCATTGCACCGAGCATGATCCCTGCGTTGCAAATGCTAAGAAATACTCAAGAGGCGCCGTTGCAGGGCTATCGATTCCCGCCTCTCCAGTCCCAACGACTCCTCCACGTCCAGCGGCGAAGGGCCGCCAGATTTGATCATGAGCACAGCGGCTGGCAGGGGGAACAACCACTACGCGTGGTCATGGGGTTGGGTTAAAGGCCTCTCCATAGCTGAGGTGGCAATCCTGGTGTGGTGGGCCAGAGCCGAGGGATGGCGAACACTCCACGCCCGCCGGGGCTGATCCAGCGCTACCGCGAAGAGCTGCAGGCGCGCCACTACGCCAAGCGCACCGTGACGACCTACGAGCAGTGGCTGCGGCGGTTCCTGCGCTTCCATGGCAGGCGCCATCCGCGGGAAATGGGCAGCGGGGAGGTGAATGCTTTCCTCACCCATCTGGCGGTGGACCTGCAGGTGAGCCCTTCAACCCAGAACCAGGCACTCTCAGCGCTGCTGTTTCTGTACCGGGAGTTGCTGGAGCGAGATCTGGATCTGGATGGGCTGGTGAGGGCGAGAACAAAGCGGCGCTTGCCGGTGGTGATGACCGTTGAGGAAGTGAGAGCAGTGCTGGAGCAGCTGGATGGGGTGGAGGCGCTGGTGGCTGGCGTGCTGTACGGAGGCGGACTGCGGTTGATGGAGGCACTGCGGTTACGGGTGCATGACGTGGACTTCCAACGCCGGCAGATCACCGTGCGCCAGGGAAAAGGCGGCAAGGATCGACGCACGATGCTGCCAGCAACGATCGGAGAGAAGCTGCGTGTACATCTGGAGGGGGTGCGCAGGCTGCACCGCCAGGACCTTGCCGATGGCTATGGAAGGGTTGAGATACCCCATGCGTTGGCGAGAAAATATCCCCATGCGCCAGTGGAATGGGGCTGGCAATGGGTGTTCCCGCAACACCACCGCTGGCACGGTGCAGACACCGGAGAGCAGGGGCGGCACCACCTGGATCCCAGCCTGATTCAGAAAGCGGTGCGACGGGCAGTGCTCGCATCGGGAATCGTGACACCTGCCACCTGTCATACCTTCCGGCACTCATTCGCCACCCACCTGCTGGAGCGGGGGCAGGACATCCGCACGATTCAGGAGCTGATGGGCCACAACGACGTCAACACCACCATGATCTACACGCACGTGCTGAACCGAGGCCCATTGGGGGTGGCCAGCCCCGCCGACCTTTTGTAACAATCCGAACTGTTATAGGCGGATCCGCCCATCAAAAGCGGAAAGCCTCCGGCTTGGGCAAAGTAGTCTGGGGCGCAGGAAGTCCCAAGGGCGCCAGCCTGACGACTCACGTGCATAGGCGGCAAAAACGGCACAGCAGGACTTCATACGAGGATCCGTCCATATAGCGTTCGCTGCATGTGCGTGCTAAGCCTCCTAGACAAAAAATCTTGGGCGATACGTGTGAGTCAGATTGAAACCAGCTTTAGAATCCTTGTAAAAGCACCTAATCCCTTGCCGTAATGAGTCCAGACTCTCTGCAGCCAATGACTATGCGATTTACGCTTGGGTTGCGGAGGCTGCAGTATGAGCACCATCATGCATGTTCAGTTTGTGGTCACGCCTTCGTACAAGATGAACTTTATCATCTCGGATACGACGTAAGCGGGGATCCGTTAATAGTAGGGAACTGCTGCAGAGATCGCCTTTCAGAAACGGCGGTGAGGCATGGGTTTTATCCTAGGCGCTTCGTTTCTCCAGAGATGAATGCGAATTTATGGAGGTATATGAATCTTGCGAAGTTTGTATCTCTTCTTGCAACCAAGTCATTATTCTTTGCCAGAATGGATACATTCGAGGATCCTTTTGAATGCGCCATAGGCCTTGGGCTGCATCGTGAATGGTACCAAAAGGCAAAATATGAAAGCTTTGTTGCACGCGCTATCGAGGTAGTCAACACTCCAGTGCCGGGATATGGCCTGCCCCCCAAGGAAGCACGCGAGAGAAACATAGCCCAACTGATATCAGAATATGAAGGCCGAGAGGAGGCAAGGCTGAGTGAACGCATTTATGCAAGCTGTTGGCACGAGAGCAAGACAGAATCGGCTGCATTATGGAAGCTCTACGGTGGAAGTGACGGCTCTGCTGTTGCCATCAAAACCACTTACAAGTCACTAAGAAACGGTATTTTGGATCGAGACGAAGAAGGAGACCGCTATAAGATAGACATCGGAAGAGTTGAGTATATCGACTATGAAAACGTTATTTTGCACCATCTTGACGCTCCTTTCAGAAAGAGGGCGGCATTCGAGCACGAGAAGGAAGTCCGAGCGATTTTCCGTCTCCATGCAGAAGACTTGCCGACCGGAATTGGCGTCCCAGTTGACTTGGTAAATGTTGTTAGTGATGTAGTTATCTCACCATTGGCTCCACAATGGTTTGGTGATTTAGTTGTAGAGCTGTGCAAGAGATTCGATTGCCCTCTCAGCGTCTCGCCTTCTGGCTTAAATGTAGAACCATTGTACTGTTGAATATCGGGTTCGCAGAAGGTTTGTATCTTTATGGCTTGCTCATCAGCGAACAAGCCCTTCGAGTGGACAGGCCACCAGCCACTCTTAGCTTCGCCTCCACACGCTCCTTGCCTGCCACTCAAGGGCAGCGTTGGAAAGATGCAAACAGCCTTATACGCATGGCTCCTGGCCTGAACCTGTGAGATCTGCTGCAGGAGCCTTTCCCCTGCTCGGAGGACGAAGCGAGGCTATGGTAAGAAGCAAGTGGGGGAGCCAGTTTGTCGCCAACCGTCTTCCGAGAAGGCGAGTTTCGATTTTTCTT
>Ga0315900_10007207_pt1 | contig 14649 bp, 14 predicted proteins | sample LakEriMetagenome_FD_203521 | JGI IMG/M metagenome (GOLD analysis project Ga0315900, IMG submission 203521) | Freshwater fungal communities from buoy surface, Lake Erie, Ohio, United States - Buoy 12 MA114 | ecosystem: Environmental > Aquatic > Freshwater > Lake > Lake biofilm | place: USA: Lake...
CGCCAAGGCCGGATGCGCTGACAGACCCTGCGCGAACGCGTCAAGGCCGTCTGCCGGGGGCCTGTCATGACCGCGTCCACGGCCTTCCTGACGATCCCCGCGCTGGGCACGCTTTATCGTGCGGGCACACTGACGCCCCGCATGGTGACCGAAGCCTGCCTCGACCGGATTGCCCGGCTGGACCCCGCGCTCAATTCCTTTGCCACCGTGACGGCCGACCTCGCCCTTGCGGCCGCCGACCGCGCCGGGGCCGAACTCGCCGCCGGGCGTGACCGCGGGCCGCTGCACGGGGTTCCCGTCGCGCTGAAGGACCTGATCGACCTTGGCGGAGTGCCGACCGGATATGGCGCAGCGCCGGTCTTTCAGACCCGCCCGGTGCGCAGCGCCGAACTTGCCGACCGGATAGGGACGGCAGGTGCCGTCATCCTGGGCAAGACCAGCATGCTGGAATTCGCCTATGGCGCGGTCAATCCCACCGTCGGCCAGACCAACAACCCCTGGGACGGTACGCGCACGGCAGGGGGTTCCTCGGGCGGCAGCGCGGCGGCCGTGGCTGCGGGCCTGGCCTTTGCGGCCGTGGGCACGGATACGGGCGGGTCGATCCGCATCCCGGCCGCCTATTGCGGAATCGTCGGCCTGAAACCCACCTACGGACAGGTGCCGCTGGCCGGCGTCTTTCCGCTGTCCCCCACGCTCGACCATGCCGGTCCGATGGCCCGCACCAGCGGCGATGCACTGGCGCTTCTCGACGTGCTGACCGGGGGAAGCGGGGATACCGGCCCGCTCGGTCCCGCCGGACGGCGCTTTGGCATCCTGCGCGACCATGCCGATGCCCCCTGCATCCGCCCCGATATCCGCAGCGCCTTCGACAGCGCCTGCGCGGCTCTGGCCGATGCGGGGGCGCACTTCACGGACATCCGCCTGCCTGAACTTTCCGGCATGGCCGGGGCCCTCCTCGACATCCTGCTGCCCGAAGCCGCGCTCATCCACGAAACCCGCCATGCGGCACATGCCGGCCACTACGCCGCAGCGACCCGCGCCCAGATCGAGGCGGGCTTTGCCGCCACCGGTCTCGCCTATCTCAAGGGGCTGGATCATCGACGGGGTCTGACCGCCGCGATGGAGACGGCGCTTGACGGTCTTGACGCCCTGATCGCCCCCACGGCCCCCTGGGTCGCCCCGGCCGAGGATCCGGTCGTCGTCGACGATGCCGGTTTCGACGAAATGCTCTGCACCGGTCCGGCAAATCTCGCGGGGCTGCCCTCCGTCTCGCTCTTTGGCGGCACCGGCCAGGATGGCCTGCCTGCCGGGCTCATGCTGACGGGCCCGCGCGGCGCAGATCGCAGTCTCCTGCGGCTTGCAGCGGGGATCGAACGGGTGATCCCGCCGCAGCGCCCCCCGATGATCGGCTGACCATGCCAGCGCAGCACATCCCTGGCCCACCGCCCGCCGACGCCGCCCTGCCCGGGGCGGCCCCCGCGCCCCCGATCACCGCAGATGGAAAGGCCCCATGCGCATTGCAGAGATGAACTGGTCCGATGTCGACGCGGCCGCCCGCCGCGATCCGCGCGCCGTGCTGCCCATCGGATCGACGGAACAGCACGCACAGCTTTCCCTCTGCGTGGACGCAATCCTCGCAGAGCGTGTCGCCGCCGAGGCTGCCGCCCCGCTCGGGATCCCCGTGTTTCCCGTCATACCCTACGGTCTTGCCCCCTATTTTTCGGCCTATCCCGGCACGGTGTCGCTGCGGGTCGAAACCCTGCTCGCCCTGGTCCGCGATGTCGTGGCCTCCATCAAGTCCGCGGGCTTTTCCCGGATCCTGATTGTGAACGGTCACGGCGGAAACGCCCCCGTCGGCGCGCTCGCGCAGGAACTCAATGCCGCGGGCGATGTCACGATCAGGTTCCACAACTGGTGGAACGCGCCCCGCACGGCAGCCTTCGTGCAGTCCGTCGGTCCGGCAAGCCATGCCAGCTGGATGGAAAACTTTCCCTGGACCCGCCTGGCCCATGCCCCGGCGCCGGACATGGAAAAACCCCTCGCCGACATGGAGGTTCTCCGGTCCGGATCGGCCAACCGGATCCGCGCCCACCTCGGCGAAGGCAATCTCGGCGGGAGGTTCGAACAGGACGACGCGATCATGCACGAACTCTGGCAACGCGGCGTCGCCGAAACACGCGCAGCACTCGACGGCCCCTGGCCGGTCCGATGACGACACCGGTCCTCATCTGGGGCGGCGGCGCGATCGGTGGCGTGCTCGGCGCCTACTGGGCCCGGGCTGGCGTGCCGGTCCTCCTGGTCGACACGAACGCCGCCCATGTCGCGGCCTGCCGCTCGTCCGGTCTCAGCATCACCGGACCGGTCGATGCCTTCACCGTGGCCGTGCCCGCCATCCTGCCCGAAGCGGTGGAAGGTGTCTTCGACCGCATCGTTCTTGCCGTGAAGGCCCCCGCAACGGAAGAGGCGACGCGCAGGCTCGCCCCGCACCTGGCCGACGACGGCTTTGTTCTCTCCGCCCAGAACGGCCTCAACGAACGCCTGATCGCGGACATCGTCGGCCAGGACCGCACGATGGGAGCCTTCGTCAACTTCGGCGCGGACTGGCAGGAACCCGGAGAGATTCTCTTCGGCAATCGCGGCGCCGTGGTCATCGGGGAAGTCCGCGGACCTGTCAGGCCACGGACTCGCGAGATGCTCGCCCTGATGCAGATATTCGAACCCGCGGCAATCCTGACCGACGACATCTGGTCCTATCTCTGGGGCAAGCTCGGCTACGGGGCGCTGCTCTTTGCGACCGCCCTGACGAACGACACCATGACCGGGAACTTCGAGGATTCCGCCCGCATTCCCCTGTTCATCGGACTGGCCCGCGAAGTCATGGCCATCGCGCAGGCCGAAGGCGTCGCGCCCCGGGGCTTCAACGGCTTTGACCCCGCAGCCTTCGCCCCCGGGGCCGCTGACACCGCCGCCGGCGCCTCGCTTGCGGCACTGGCCGATTTCAACCGCCACTCCGCCAAGCCCAGGACCGGCGTCTGGCGCGATCTTGCGATCCGCAGGCGGCGGACCGAAGTCGACCCGATGATGACCATGGTCGCCGCCATCGGACGCAGCCACGGGGTGCCGACCCCCCTGCTCGACCGGCTCATCACGCTCATCACCGACATCGAGGAGGGACGGCGCGTCCAGTCGGCCGAAACCTTTGCAGCGCTCGGGTCCGGGCCGGCATGACACGCTTCACCGGAAAGGCCGCGCTCGTCACCGGCGTTGTCGGCGGCATCGGCTTCGAAATCGCCCGGCGGCTGGCGTCCGAAGGCGCACGCGTGACGGTGACCGACCGTCCGGGCGATGCGCTCCGGGCCGCCGCCTCTGACCTCGGCCTTCCCGCCATCGCCGCCGACCTTGGCCGAAAGGCGGAAGTGGACCATTTGGCCGCAGCACTGGCCGACGACCCGCCTGCCATTGTCGTCACGGCGGCTGGCGGCGTTGCAGGACAGGTCGGTCGCCCGGTCGAGACGGTGCCTGAGGCCGATTGGCGAGAGATTTTTGCCGCCAACCTCGACAGCGCCTTCTTTCTCGCACAGGCTGTCGTGCCCGCGATGAAGGCGCGGGGCGGCGGACGGATCGTCACGATCAGCTCCGGCGCCGGGCTGCGACCCAGCCTGACAGGCATCCAGGCCTATGCCGCGGCCAAGCATGCCCTTGTCGGGCTCACACGGCAGCTCGCGCTTGAACTCGGGCCGGATGGCATCACCGTGAATTCCGTCGCGCCGGGCTTTGTCCTGTCCAATCCCGCCACGCGGGCACAGTGGGACAGCTACGGACCCCAGGGACAGGCGGCGCTGCTCGGGCGCATCTTCACCAGGCGGCTCGGGACCCCGTCCGACATCGCGGCCGCCGCCGCCTTTCTCGCGTCGGACGACGCCGGCTGGATCACGGGTCAGGTCCTGAGCGTCGATGGCGGCATCGCCTGAGTGTCCCCCCTGCGCTGACCCCTGTTTCCCATCCGGCCGGGACAAGGGCCGACCGTTGCTCCGGCCGCGGTTGCGCCGGATCATCGGGGTCCTGATGGGATGGCCGCCTGGCCCCGCAGTCCGGCGGGAAATCCGCCATGGCTGCACAGACAAGGGATGCAGGGCCGCCCGCCCGGACGGGAAGGCCCCCCGCCGGCAACCCCGCGGCAGGAGCGGTCAGGACAAGGCCGGGCTCACCCCGTCCAGCCGGATTTCGGTGATGTGCCAGCGGCCAAGGTTGGCGGTGTAAAGCCGGCCCTCCGCGATTGCGATATTGGTCGGATGGGCCAGCACGGTCGCATGCGGGTCCTCGATCAGCACCTCCACCCGGCCGCCGGCGGCGCGGCGGTAGATACGCCCCGGTTCATAGCATGAGATGTAAAGGCTTCCGTCCGCAGCCAGCGCCAGCCCGTCGAGCACGCGCCCCAGACCGCGGACCGCATCGGTGGCCGTAGCAGCACGTCCATCCGCGCGGATCGCGACATGACGGACCCGGCCGGTAAAGCTTTCCACGACATAAAGGCCGCCACGGGTTTCATCCAGGCACATGCCGTTTGCAAAGTCCCAGTCCTCCGTGCTCCAGGCGCCGCCTGCCCCGGTCTGCAGATCATAGCGGAAGATGCCGGGCCCCGGGTTTCCTTCGCCCCGGCTGTCGGAGACCCACAGGCACCCGCGCCTGTCGTCAACCACGGGAAAGTTCGGCACGAGGATCCCGCTGTCGGCGAAACGGTCAAACCGGCCGGTCGCCGGATCGTGACGAAAGACCGCCCGATGAAACAGATCGCAGGCATAGCAGCGTCCGGCCCTGTCGAAGGCGATGCCGAGCAGGAACCCCCCGGTCGAACCGATGCAGTCATATCCCGAACCGTCCGGCAGGATGCGCAGCAGGTCGCCGTTTTCGGTACCGCACCAGACCGAACCGTCAGGATGCACGGCCACGCCTTCGGGATGGGCCAGACGGGGGGTTCCGAAAGTCCCGTCGCAAAAGACCCGCGCAGCAGAGATCGGCAGGATCGCGTCGCTCATCGGTTTCTCCGTTCAGACCGGTGTGATATCCAGGCGGTAGGCGGTGGTCATGCTCTCGCCCGCGCGGAAACGGCGGACGGTCGGCGTGCCTGCGGCACTGACCGGATTGGGCTGCCGTGCCGTTCCGGGTGACAGGCCAAAGGGCGAACAGATCGGTTCCATCCCCAGCGCAAGATGCCGTCCGTTCCAGGGGAAGGCCTGCCGGCCGCGGTTGGAATACCACAGGTTGACGGATGGAAAGACACCGGGGTCCCAGCGGAGTGCAGCCCGATACCCCTCGGCGGGGACACACAGCGCGATGGTGCCATCGCTCCCGTCGATCTGGAGCAGTTCCTCGGCGGGCACGGCAAACGGGACCGCCGTCGCGTCGATGGTGCCGCCGCTGCGCGCAGGCGCGGCGGCAAGGGCCGGGAATTCGCGGTCGATGGCGAAAAGGCTTGCCCCCGGCTCGACGGTCCCGGGAAAGCTGCGGACCAGCCTGCAGGCGCCCGGTTCGATCCGGGCCGCGCCGGGGGTATCCGGAAGGCGGAAGGTGAAATGCAGGCCAAGCGGCAGGTCGCAGTCGGCGCGCGCATGGATGGTCAGGACGAATTCAAGCGCGGCTTCCCCCGGAACGGCACGGACATGCCGTTCAAGCCGTCTGACGGGATGGCCGGAGGGATAATCGACCGACAGCGCCAGACTGCCGGCCGTGCAGTCGCCCCAGTCCCAGGGCACGTTCGCGCCATGGCCGTGGACATCCTCTCCGGTTTCGGGCGGGACCATGATGCCCGCCCAGCGGTCCGGCGTGTCGGGTCCCGCGGCACTTCCGTATCCATAGGGCACGCAGGGCCATTCGCCACGCAGCGACCGCAGGATACCGGGCAGCGCGCCGGCGGCGGGGTCATCGGCCCAGGGGGCCACATGCAGCGGATTGACCTGGCGTCCGTCCGGCAGGACAAAGACCGCCGGGCCAAGCTGCGCCCCAAGGCGCTGGATCGCAAAGCTGACACGGGGCGATGCGGCGGCCCGGACCTGGTCCATCATCCTGTTCCCTTCGCTTTGGCCGCCGCGCGGGCGGCACTTTCCTCGGCAAAGCGGCGCACCCTGGCGATGCCCTCGGGGCTCCGGAACAGCCGGCCGACGGTCGCGCGTTCAGCCGCGATACCGATGGCGGGGTCGGGCAGCAGCGCCATCGCCGCCAGCCGCTTGAGCGCCTCGACGGCATCGGGCGGCGCCCCGGCAATCTGGCCGGCAATCTCTCCGGCACGGTCCAGAAGGACATCGGGTCCGGTGATCTCCTGCACCAGCCCGCAGGCGACGAATTCGGCCGCCGGAAACACGCCCCCGGTCAGCAGCATGTGCTGCGCCCGGTTCCGGCCCAGCTTGCGCACGGACCGCTGCGTCCCGCCGCCGCCGGGGACAAGGCCAAGCCTGATCTCGGGCAATCCGAACCTGGCCTGCTGCGATGCGATGACGATGTCACAGACCAGCACCAATTCGAAACCACCGCCAAGCGCATAGCCGTTGACCGCGGCGATGACCGGCTTGCGGTTGTCCTCGATCGCCCGGTACATCCTTTCGCCCGCCGCCTGGAAGGCATCGAACTGCGCCTCGGTGCGGGCGGCGTATTCCTTGATGTCCGCGCCGGCCATGAAGGCACGCCCCGCCCCGGTGACCACGATCGCGCCGGTCCCTGCATCCTCCGACAGCGCTTCGAAGGTCGCCGTGATCTCCCCCATCATCCGGGCGTTCATGGCATTCAGCTGATCGGGCCGGTCAAAGGTGACCGTCGCCACGCGGCCCCTGCGGTCAAGGCGAAGGTGGTCCATCAGGCCCGCTCCACCGTCATGTCGCCCGCCGCTTCAAGCGCGGCGATCCGTTCGGCGGAAACCCCGTATTCGGCAAGGATTTCGGGACCGTGTTCGCCCACCATCGGCGCGGGGCGGCTGATCGCGGGCGGCGTCTCGCTCATCCGGACGGCCGGGCCCACCGTGGCGACGCGCCCCGCCTTGGGATGGTCATAGCTTGCGATCATTCCCATGTGGCGCACCTGGGGGTCGTTGGCGGCCGCGCGGATGTCGTTGACCTCGGCACACCAGACATCGGCAGCCAGCAGCCGCGCCAGCAGGTCGGCGCGGTCGAACCTGAGCGTTTCTGCGTTGACCAGCGCCCAGACCTCGTCGCGCCGGTCATACAGCGTCCCGAGATCGTCGAAGGCCGCCAGATGCGGCGCATCAAGCACGCCGTAAAGCACTTTGAAGGGGCTCATGGCGATCGAAAGGTACAGCCCGTCGCGGGCCTGGTAGATGCCAAACGGGGCCTGGATGCCCGGATGCCCGATCCCGGAATTCGGCCGGACGAAGTCCTCTCCGAGGTTGAGCACAGCGACATATTCCTGGTTGAGATGCGCCAGCAGGCCAGCCAGGAGATTGACCTCGATCTTCTGTCCCCTGCCCGTCCGCGCCCGGTACACCAGCGCCGACAGGATGCCATAGACCATGTTCATGGCGCCGATCTGGTCGGCAAGTCCGGCCCCGGCGGGCACCGGCGGGCCGTCGCCCCGACCGGTGTTCATGGCCAGTCCCGCAAGACCCTGGATCAGCATGTCCTGGCCGGGCCGGTCAAGATAGGGCCCCTCCTCGCCGTATCCCGAACCCGAACAGTAGATGATCGCCGGATTGACCGCGCGGAAATCCTCGTATCCGTAGCCCAGCTTGGCCATCACCCCGGGCCGGAAGTTCTGCACGACGACATCGGCGGTCCGGGCCATGTCCATGATGATGCCACGGACCTCCGGCGACTTGAGGTTGAGCGCGATGGACCGCTTGTTGCGGTTCCAGGCCAGAAAGTTCGGGCTTTCCGATCCCCCCACCCACTTGGCAAAGAACGTCATCGAACGGAAAAGATCGCCGGGCCCGGCGCGTTCGATCTTGATGACGTTCGCGCCCATGTCGCCCAGCAGCTGCGTCGCGAAAGGCCCCTGCAGCAGGTGGCTGAAATCAAGGATCGTGATACCGTCCAGTGCCTTGTCCATCGGTCCCTCCATTCCGGTCAAACGAGATCGGGCACATAGCGGGGGGTCACCGTGAGCCCGCCATCGACGCGCAGGTCGATCCCTGTGGTAAAACCCGCCAGGTCGGACGCAAGATAGACGGCCGCCTCGGCCACTTCCTGCGGCTCTCCGATCCGGCCGATGGGATGCATCTTGACCCAGGCCCGGGCAACATGGTCGCCCATCTGCTGCACGACCCCGACATTCATCGGGGTCGCGATGGTGCCGGGCGAAATCGAATTGACCCTGATCCCGCTGGGGCCGAATTCCACCGCCATCTGGCGCGTCATCGCCATCACCGCGCCCTTGGCGCCGGCATAGGCCGTCCAGCCGTCCAGACCGATATGACCCTGCGCCGAGGCGATGTTGATGATCGCCCCCCCGCGCTGCGCGATCATGTGCGGCAGGGCGTGCTTGCAGCCCCGGAAGACCGAGGTCAGGTTGACCGCCATCAGCCGGTGCCACTGATCGTCGGTCATCTCGTGGACGGGAAAGCCGCCGATGGCAATGGCGGCATTGTTCACCAGGATGTCGATCCGGCCGGTTGCGTCCGTTGCCGCACCGATCAGCCCGCGGATGTCATCGTCCGAGGACACGTCGCAAAGCCGGAACCGGGCACGTCCCCCGCCAGCACGGATCGCGGCAGCGGCAGCCTCGCCCCTGGCGTTGTCGATGTCGCCCATCACGACATCGGCGCCTTCGGCGGCAAAGGCCTTTGCGATCGCATGTCCGATTCCGTCTGCCGCGCCGGTGACGACGGCGACCTTGTCCTGAAGCCTGCCCATGAAGTCCCCCCTATCCCTGCCGGCGCCGCGCTTCGTCAAGCGTGACGGCCCCGATGATGATGATCCCGGTGATGACAAGCTGCCACTCCGTGGGCAGGTTGAGCTGCCCCAGCCCATTGGCGAGAAACGCCAGGATCAGGACGCCCAGCGCCACCCCCCAGAGACTTCCGATCCCGCCGCTCAGGCTGACCCCGCCAAGGACGACGGCGGCCACGACCTGGAATTCGAACCCGAGCCCGGTAACATGCACGGCCGACCCCTGCCGCGACGCCATCAGGATGCCCGCCACCGCCACAAGCAGGGCGCAGATCACGAACGTGGCGAATTTCACCCGCGCCACATCATATCCCGCGAGTCTGGCAACCTCGGGCGACCCCCCGACGGCAATCACCTGACGGCCGAACCTGCGGTAGCGCAGGACCCAGGCAAAAAGGCCAAGCAGCACCGCGCCGATGATCGCCGGATAGGGCAATGTCTTGAAAAGCCGCCCGTTGCCGATCTGATAGAAGCTTTCAAGCATCACGTCGTCGGGAATGGCGCGCTGCCCGGTGTAAAGATAGATCGACCCCCGCAGCACGAAGAGCATGCCCAGCGTCACGATCAGCGAATTCAGCCGGACATAGGCGACAAGCCAGCCGTTGACCGCCCCGACCAGAAGCGCAAGCGCAAGCGCGGCTGCGGCCCCCAGCGCAAACGAACCGGTCGCATTCATGACCACGATCAGCGGCAGCGCCACCGCGCCAAGCAGCGACCCGATCGAGACATCGATCTCTCCGGCCAGGATCACCAGCGCCAGCCCGATCGCCGCAATCAGCGGCAGCGCGGCCTGACCAAAGACATTCGTCACGTTGCGCGGGGTCAGGAAGCTGTCGCTGAGAAATCCGAAGACGGCGATCATGACGACAAGGCACAGCAGCAGCGCCGCCTCGTTGCGCCGCAAGACGCGCGCCCGAAGCGAGCCGGAAGACCTGCGGTCAGATGGCGGCATTGAGGATCGCCTCCTGTGTCGCCTCGGCCACCGGGAATTCGGCCGTGATGCGCCCTGCGGCCATCACCATGATCCGGTCCGACAATCCCAGAAGCTCGGGCATTTCGGAAGTCATCATCACCACCGCCAGCCCGGCCCCGGCCAGTTCGTCAATCAGGGCAAAGATTTCGGACTTGGCCCCCACATCGATGCCCCGCGTGGGTTCGTCCACCACGATCACCTTCAGCCCCCGCATGAGCCAGCGCGCGATCAGCACCTTCTGCTGGTTCCCCCCCGACAGGAGCCGGACAGTCTGGTCAAGCGAGGGTGTCCTGATCCGGAACCGGTCGACGAAACCCTGCGTCGCCTGCCGCTCGGCGCGGCTGTCGACAAAGGGACCGCGCGCCCATCGGCCCAGGGCTGCCAGAGAGGCATTCTGCACGACCGGCAGATCAAGCATCAGCCCCTCGCGCTTGCGGTCTTCGGTCAGCAGACCGATCCCCAGCGCGACACCCGTCGCGGTATCATGCGGAACAAGCGGCTGCCCGCCGACGGTCACCCGGCCGGTCCGGATCGGGTCGAAGCCGACGATGGCCTTGGCAAGTTCGGTTCGCCCGGCCCCCATCAGCCCGAAAAAGCCGACCACTTCGCCGGCAAAGGCCGAAAAACTGATCTCCGCCAGCCCCGACGGCGCCGAAAGCCCCTCGACCCGCAGCACCTCGCGCGACGAGGCCGGACCGCGCGTGCGCGGATAAAGCGCCTCGATCCGGCGCCCGATCATGTCCTGGATGAGGCTGTCCTCGGTATGGTCGCTGCGGGCCCGTGTCGATATGCGGCGGCCGTCCCGCAGGACGGTGACCGTGTCGGCGATGGCGAATATCTCGTCAAGCTTGTGGCTGACATACAGCACCGCAATGCCAAGCGACGTCAGCCGGCGGATCACGGCAAACAGCTGTTCGACTTCGGTCGGGGTCAGCGACGACGTCGGTTCGTCCATCACCACGATGCGGGCGTCACGGGCCAGCGCACGCGCGATTTCGACCATCTGCTGCTGGCTCAGCGGCAGATCGCGGACACGCGCCGCGGGATCGACCCTGAACCCGATCCGGTCGAACAGAGCCGATGCATCGGCCATGATCCTGTCCCACCGGATGGACCCGCTGGCCGAGACGGGATACTCGCCCAGAAAGACATTCTCTGCGACAGTGAATTCCTCGATCAGGGCGATTTCCTGGAAGACCACCTTGATCCCCCGCGACAGCGCATCGCGCGGGGAATGCAGGTCGGCGGTTTCGCCCGCGATCCGGATCGTCCCCGTGTCGGGCCTGTAGACCCCGGCAAGGATCTTGATCAGCGTCGATTTGCCGGCCCCGTTTTCGCCCATCAGCGCATGGACCTGCCCCGGATCGAGCCGCAGGTCGACATCGTCGAGCGCGATGACGCCGGGAAAGCGTTTCCCAATGCCGGCCATGTCAAGCGCGGGAACGCTAGCGGTCATGCCCGCGCCCCCGCAGCATGTCGAGCCAGGTCGCCAGGATGATCACCACGCCGGGGACGATCATCTGCAGGTTCTGGTCCCACTGCAGGATGATGATCCCGTTGTCGATCACCTTGAGGATGAGAACGCCGAGAACCGTCCCGAGGATCGTCCCGCGGCCGCCGGTCAGGGCGGTTCCGCCCAGGATGACCGCAGCAACGACGGTCAGTTCGAACCCCCGTCCCGCCGTCGGCTGGCCCGCGTTCATCAGCGAAGCAAGGATCAGTCCGGCCAGCCCCGTCAGCAGGCCGGTGATGATGAACAAAGCCATCTTGACCCGGACCGGCCGGATCCCCGACAGGCGGGCCGCCACCGGGTTCGCCCCGGTCGCATAGATCGTCCGGCCGAACACCGTGAACCGCAGGACCACCCCGCCGGCCACGCAGATCAGGATCGCCAGGATGACCGGAATCGGCAGCGGGCCGATGTATCCCGTCGACAGCGTCGTGAAGGCCGCGATCTGATGGCCGTTCTGCACCGCTTCGCGGGTATAGAGATAGACGCCCCCCTGCAGCATCATCAGCGTCGCGATCGTGGCGATCAGCGAATTGACCCCAAGCCGCGTCACGACCAGCCCGTTCAGCAATCCGACAGCCCCGCCGAACAGAACCCCCGCCGCAGCACCGGCAGCCAGGCTTCCCGTCTGGTTGGTGACATCCATCGCCACACAGCCCGCAAAGGCGAGCGAGGCGCCGACCGACAGATCGACCTCGCCCGCAATCAGCAGCATCGTCATGCCGACCGCAACGATCAGCACAAGCGCCGATTGCCGCAGGATGGCGACCATGTTTTCGGTCGACAGGAAGGTATCGGTCCCGATCGTCAGACCAAGGCAGAGAAGGGCAAGGATCGCGGCCAGCGCCCATTGGCCCTGCCAGCGGCCAAAGGCGCGCAGGGCGGCGACGGGCTGGGCAGCAACAGTGTCCGGCATCGGCAGGGTCCCCCGGGGGCCTCGTGGCGGACAGCGGCACCACCGCTGCCCGCCGTGCTGGTCCCGGGCCGGTCTGACGCGGCCCGGGCGGTGGCAGCCTCAGAGATCGGCCGCCGTCTTCATGCAGGCGGCGGGCGGTTCGAGGGTGTTCACCGTATCCCAGTTGATCGTGCGCACATCGCCCTCGACACTGTAATACGTCTGCCAGTCATCGCCGATCATCGGCGCGGTGGGCGACACGATATGCTCGGGCAGTTCCTCCCCGTTGAACAGCGCAACAGCCGCGTCCAGCACCGTGAAGCCGACCTTCTCGGGGAACATCGCCGCCTCGATCTTCCAGGAGGGTTCGGTCTGCATCGCATTGATGAAGCCCAGCCCCTCGCCGCCCGTCCCGACCACCAGAAGCCCGTCCTGGCTGCGGCCCGAGGCCTTCCAGGCCTGCAACCCACCCTGGGCCGAACTGTCGTTGATGCCGTAGATGATGTTGATGTCGGCATTCTGCGCCAGCGCAGCCGAGGCAACCTCGAGCGACCGGTCGGGGTTACCGCCGCCGTCCAGATCATGCACCAGCGTCGCATCGGGGATGATCGTGCGCAGGCCGTCCATGAACCCGTTGGAGCGAAGCACCGTCGCCGACAGAAGCGGCAGGCCCACGTTCATCACCTTCGCCGCACCGCCCAGGTTGTCGCGCGCATATTCCCCCGCGGCGACCCCCGCGTGGTACCCGGTGTCATAGTCGCAGATCGCGACCATCGTGGTCATCCCCTTGACCGGATTGCCTTCCAGCACGACGGGCATGCCCTCTTCCTCGGCCCGGCGCAGAAGCTGGACAACGCCTTCCTCGTTCACCGGCGTGATGATGAGCACATCCACGCCCTGGGCCATGAAGTCCTCGGCCGCGGCGATCTGGCGGGCAATGTCAAGGTTGGCGTCCTTCACCTCGAGCGTGATGCCAAGCTGATCGGCCCGGTCCTGCATCCCCTTGATGACGTTCTGATACCATTCGTGCGTGGCATAGTTCACGATATAGCCGACGGTCTGGGGGTTGTCGGCCATCGCCATCCCGGACCAGAGCGCGAAGCCCGCGACCGATCCCAGAAGTGTCCTTGCAGCAAGTCGCATTCTTTCCTCCCAAAGGGCCCCGTTCCCTCCTCGTGTCGGCTCTGTCCCCCGGGGTCCTTGGGAACAGGCCGAATGACGCGCGTCACATGACGCCGAAAGTCTTCCAGGCGGTGCGGGCCGGCATCCCGGCCCGGATCGCCCGTGCCACCTCGGTCTCGGTCGCGGCCTTTTCCAGGGCCGCCCCGATGGCCTCCTCTTCCGCCGCCTGCGGGATGACCAGCACCCCTTCGCGGTCGGCAAAGATCAGGTCGCCCGGCGCGATGCGCACGCCCCCGATCTCGACCGGCGTGCGCCAGTCGATCACCTTGCCGCGCGGCCCCTGGTCCTGCGCGTAAAGGCCCCGCGAAAAGACCGGAAACCCGAGCGCACCGATCTCGCGCGCATCCCGCACATAGCCGTCCAGAATGGCCCCCGCCGCCCCCAGGTGCCGGGCCCGGGTCGTCATCAGCCCGCCCCAGAGCGCATAGGCAGGCGAAGCGCCCGCGGCGACATAGACCTCGCCCGCGCGCAGGTCGTCCAGCGCATCGAAAAGCAGGCCGAAGGCTTCGCCCGACAGGGGACCCCGGCCGGGCCCTGCCGCGTCAAAGACATCGGCTTCGACCACGGGCATCGCGCGTCCGACAATCACCGATTCGGGGTCAAGCGGCTGCAGGCCGGGAGGCAGGAACTGCCGCCTGTGCCCCATGCGGTCCAGCACATCGCCCACCACCGCCGTGAAAAGCCGGTCGCGGATCGTCCCGAAAAGGCTTGCGTCATCCATGCCGGCGGCTCCTCGTCTCGGTCAGGCTGGTCGCTGCGGCGGTCCCTTCCAGGTCGCAGGCGATGATCGCGTCAAGCAGCGCCGTCCTGTCGCGCGCCGGCACGAATTCGGTGCGGCGCAGCCCCAGCGGGTCGATCCTCTCGCGCAGCAGCGCGAGCGTTGCGGCATCGGGCAGCGCGATCTCGGGGCAATCACCGGCAAAGCGCGGGGCAAATCCGCTCGCCTCGGCGATGTCGGCCGCCGTGACGCCGGGCATCCTTTCGGTCACGACAAGTTCGCCCGTGGTCTCGTCAGCCTCGAAAAGGCACAGGTTGGTCAGGACCATGACCCGGCCGGGCCGGTACCCGGCAGCTTCGCGGTCCCTGCCGGAAACGCCGCGTGCGGAACTCGCGACCGCGACGCGGTCGACCACGGACTGCGGGCTGTGGCGGGTGACATAAAGCACGCTGTGGGCATGCATGTTGGCCACATCGGCCA
>Ga0315900_10007208_pt1 | contig 14648 bp, 7 predicted proteins | sample LakEriMetagenome_FD_203521 | JGI IMG/M metagenome (GOLD analysis project Ga0315900, IMG submission 203521) | Freshwater fungal communities from buoy surface, Lake Erie, Ohio, United States - Buoy 12 MA114 | ecosystem: Environmental > Aquatic > Freshwater > Lake > Lake biofilm | place: USA: Lake...
TAGGACGATGCAGGCAGCCATCACGGCGACGCGATGGACGACGCGGCGGGAGCGAGGCGTGGCAGGCATTCGGCAGGTATCCGAAGAGGGCGACGCGGCCGACACTGTCATCGGGCCCGCACGAGCAGACTGTATCAGCCTTATCCGGGCCTCTGGGCTGATGGCCGTTTTCGCAAAAAATCCTGCCGTTTTGCCAAACAATTTCGCTGGGGCGGCGGAACGTTCAGCGGGTAGGTTGGAACTTGGTGGGAAAGGGCGTTGCTTTGCCTGCCGCCTCGCGTTGATGACCCAGGATTAGCAGATGCTTGCTGAGGGCGTGCCACCGCGTGGTCCGATCAGGGCGGCCTTCACGCTCACGGAATTGCTGACCGTGATCGCAATCATCGCCCTGTTGGCGGGATTGCTGCTGCCGGCCGTGCAGGCCGCCCGCGAGGCGGCGCGGCGGGCGACATGCTCGAATAATCTCTTGCAGCTCGCCAGAGCCATCCAGAGCTACGACTCGGCCAACGGCCACTTTCCGCCGGGGGCGTATGGTGCCTCGGCCTACAGCTGGATCGTGATGATCCTTCCGCAGCTCGAGCAGCAGGCGACCTACGACAAGCTGCCGGGCCTGAAGGACAAGACCCTTCTGTGGGCTGGCAAAAACCTCCAGGACAAGCCCCACGCCGAAGTGGCGGGCTTCTATTCAGGCATGCTGGTGTGCCCGACGAATCCGCTGCCAGCCCGCACACCTCTGTCGAATCAGCACTTGATCTCCAGTTACGTCGCCGTGGCGGGTGCGAGCGACACCGCCTTCAGAAACGTGCCCCCCAGTGACCGTTGCCCGGTCTCGCCGACGAGTTCCGGCAACTGCTACAACGGGCTCATGGCGGTGCCATGGCGGGATGGGCCCAACCCCAAGCTTCCCGACGGCAGTCCGGATTTGTCGAAGTATCAACCCGGGACGCTCTTCTGGTTTTTCGCCTATCCAAACGATGCGAATGTGACGGGCTGCCGTTCGGGCCAGGTGCGGGACGGTCTGTCCAACTGCATCCTCGTGGGCGAGCAGGCGGATTGGGGCTGGCTCACGTTCGCCGGACAACCGCCCGTGCGGGGGCATTGCGTCTCGGGGCAGAAGGGCTGGGTGGTGGGCAAGTTTCAGCCGGCAGACACCGGTGGTAACCGTGCCTACAACCTGACGGCGGCAAACAAGCCGCTTGGATCGCGGTTTTGCGACCAGCCGATGATGGCGGGCAGCCAGCCCTACAGCGGGCTGGACAACCAGATCGGCTTCTTCTCGGCCCACGGGCCGGGGGCGACGTTTGTGTTCGGCGACGGGGCCGTTCGCTGGCTCGACGATACGATCGACTTCAACCTTTACCAGCGGCTGGCAATCCGCGACACGTCGAGCGGCGGGCCGACGCTTCCCAACGGTGGCGCGAACATGAAGACGCTGCCATGACCGATCACACCAGCACGCCGCATCAGCGCCGCCCTCGCCGGCCGAGACTCGCGTTGCTCGCCACCGTTCGCATTCCGTGGGCCGCGTTTGGGCCGGCGCTCATGCTCCTGCTGGCCGGCGGGGTCGGCTGCAGCCCTCCGCTGCTGGGGCCCGTGCGCGGCCGGGTGACGTTCAAGGGGAAGCCGGTGCCCATGGCCGTCGTCCGTTTCCAGCCGCAGAGCCGGCAGATCGGGGTGGCCGTGACCGACAACGATGGCCGGTACCGATTGAGCACCAAGAAGCCCCTCGACGGCGCCTTCGGCGGACACCACGTCGTGAGCGTCTATCCGTGGCAACTGGCAGTGGGACAGGAGCCGCTCGACCCGGCCTACGTGCCGCTTCCCGAGAATCGGGCCGACATCCCCGAGCAGTACCGCGTGCCCCACACGTCGCCGCTCACCGCTGACGTAGTCGCCGGCCGCGACAACACGATCGACTTCGATCTCGCCCCCTGACGGCCGACCGCCCGCATTCCGCAGAATGCCACTCTGCGGCTACATGTGGGGGCAGACTGGTAGTCTGCACATGCTAATCCCCCTGTGGGTGCAGACTGGTAGTCTGCACATATCCGAATGTGGGTGCAGACTGGCAGTCTGCACACCGTCGCCTGACGATCGACCAGCATTCCGCAGCGTGCCACTCTGCGGCTCCATGGCTACGCCGCTCGGCGGGCACATGAGCCCTCACGTGGCGGCCCGGGAGCGGTACTTCGCCGGAGGCACGCCCACGTGCTTGCGGAAGGCGGTCGTGAAGTGGGAGATGTCGGCGAACCCGGCGAGCGTGGCGACCTTCTTCACGGGCAGATCGGTCGTCGCCAACAGCCGCCGGGCCTCGGCCAGCCGCAGCCGCTGCAGCTCGGCGTGCACCGGCCGGCCGACCACCGCCTTGAATCGGGTCTTGAGCGACGAGAGCGAGAGGCCGCTGGCCCGGGCCACGTCCTCGACCCGCACGAGCCCGGCGAAGTTCGCCCGCAGGAAATCGACGGCCGCCGCGATCTCGGCGTCGGCCACCGCCAGCGTCTCCGTCGACCTTCGGGACGTCACGCCTACCGGCGGCACCAGCACCGTGCCCACGGGCCGCCCGCCACGCATCAGGTCGTCGAGCAACTCCGCCGCCCGGCGGCCGATCTCGCGGGTGTCGTGCTCCACGCTGCTCAAGGGCGGTGTCGTCAGCTCGCAGAGCATCTCGTCGTTGTCGATGCCGAGCACGGCGACGTCACCCGGCACCCGCTTCCCCGCCATGCGGCAGGCCTCGACGACGTGGCGGGCGCGGGCGTCGTTGACAGCGAGGATGCCCACCGGCGTCGGCAGGTCGGCGATCCACGCGGCCAGGGCCTCGAGGGCCGCCAGCCAGTCACGGGCCACCTTCTGCTGCCGGTCGAACAGCACATGGGTAACGCCGGCCGCGATAGCGGCCGCTGCGAACGCCTCGCTCCGCGGGCCGCACCAGTAGGCCGGCTCGGTGGCTCCGCAGTAGGCGAGGTGCCTGAAGCCGCGCTCCAGGAAGTGCTCGGCGGCGAGCCGGCCGATGGCCGCGTTGTCGGTCCTCACGAGCGGGATTCGTGACGGCAGCTCGCCCTCCCCGCGCTCGATCGACACGGCGGGCACGCGGAGCTGCTCCACGAGCCGCGTCGTACGCCGATCGCCGAAGTAGGCGATCACGCCATCCCCCCGCCAGGTTCGCGGGTCGGGCACCATGTCGGCCGCCCGCGGCTCGATGAACAGGCGCCAGCCGCCGGTCCGCTGGACATGCTCGGCGATGCCACGGAGGATCCGCCGCTGGTAGAGGTTCGTTGGGTCCAGAATCACGGCCACGTCGCGGTCGGCACCGGCCCTCGCCGCCCTGCCCGCCGTCTTCATCGTCCTCGCCGCCACCTTGCCAGCCATTCCAGCCCTTTCGACCTGTCGCGTCGCTCGGAACGGTGCGCTGCGCTCGTGGGAACGGACTAGTGGCCCGGCCGCGCCCCGGTGACGACCCGCGTCACATCGAGCGGCATGTGCATCCGCGACCAGCCGCCGTCGAGCACGATCGTCGTGCCCGTCAGGTAGCTGGCCTCGTCGGAAGCCACCCACGCCACCGCTCGGGCGACCTCCTCGGGACGGCCCCAACGACCGAGCATCGTCATCGACTCGCAGAACTCGCGCACGGGATCCTCACTCCCGGAAGCTCCAGAACCGTTTCCATCGTAGAGCTGGCTCATCGCCGTGTCGATCGCCCCCGGGGCGACCGTGACCACGCGGATTCCGGCCGGCCCGTACAGCGCCGCCAGGTCGTAGGTGAGGGATTCCATCGCTCCCTTGCAGGAGACGTAGGCCGGCGAGACGCCATGTGCCTGCCGGGACATCATGCTGCCGACATTGACGATCACGCCCCCGCCACACGCCTCCATCTCCTCGGCCGCCCAGCGGGCCATGAATGCCGGCGCCGTCAGGCAGACGCGAATCGCGCGATCCCACTCCGCGGGGGTGATCTCCCGCATCGTCGTCAATTCGCGAGCCGCGGCGTTGTTCACAAGAACGTCGAGCCGGCCGAAGCGAGCCGCCACCTGACGGACGACCGACTCCGCGAATGCGAGATCGGCGAGATCACCGGCCAGGGAGAGCACGCGGCCGCCGGCCTCCTCCAGCCTGCGCCGCACCTCCTCGAGTCGGTCGGCCGATCGCGCCACGATGCCGACGGCGCAGCCGCGGGCCACGAACTCTTCCGCGATCGCCACGCCGATGCCGGCGGAGGCTCCGGTTACAAGGGCGACGCGATCGGAACGCGGACTGCGATTCGGTGTGGACATCGGCAAGCGGCGAGGGGAGGCGACTGTCCTGAAAGGACGCCCGGAACGCTATTCAATCTAAGCCGCTTATCCTCGCGCTGGATCGTAAAAGTCTTGTCAAAATGGCCCGATCGATTTTGAAAACGGCCAACCGGCCGCTCCGGCGTTCACAACCAACTCTACGGCGCGAGCCAGGCTCGGATCGACTCTCCGCCCGCCGGCACGAGCGCCGGCGGGCCCCCCTCGGGCCCAAGGCCGATCGCGAGCATCTCATCACGCCACTGCCGCTGGAACAGCGTGAGGTGGAGGTTCGAGTTGCCCGCCGCGTCGGGCGAGCGGCGGTCGAGCACGACGAGTCCCTTCCCGATCGCGAGCACGCGGAGATCGGGTTGGCCCGCGACGGCATTGAGCTTCGCCCGTCCGGCGGCGACGAGGCCGTCGAGGGCCTCGGTGATCCGCGGCCGGCGGCCCGGCGTGAGGCTCACGCCCGACACGGGGTCGAGGCCCAGGTCCTCGCCCACGAGATAGAGCCTCGCGCCCATCGCGACGTGGTTGGCGAGCACCTCCGCCATCGTCGTCCAGTCCACGCAGGCGAGGCGGCGATTCGTTTCCTGCCGGCTGCCCCCCATCTCGTAGGCGAAGGCCCCGTACCGCCGCTTGTCCACGGCATCGGCCGACATGTGCAGGTCGCGCAACCGGTGCAGGAGGGCGAGGAACTCACCGGCCGTCACCTCCGGGCCGCGGCGGGCCAACTGCCGCGACCGCATCTCGGGCTCGGCCGGCAACGCCGCCTTTGCCAGGGCGGCCGATTCGGCCGACGGCTGCACCGCGAGCGGCGCCTCGGCGGCCTGCGCCGTGACCGCGTCGGTGAATCGGATCCGCCACGGCCTGCCATCTGTGGCGGGGTCGTCGAGCCGCAGCCGCACGACCGCCGGCTCGCCGGGCGCGAGCGCCACGCTCGACGCATGGTGCGCAAGCGTCACGCCGTCGGGCCCGACGACCTCGATCCGTCCGTAGGCCGTGTCTTTGCGGCCGGCCCTGACCGTGAATGGCACCGCGTCGCCGAGCTTCGCTGCCCCCGGCCCCATGATCACCGCCGTGGGCGGCGCAGCCGCGGTGAGTGCGAGCAGCTGCCAGCGGCCCGGCTCCACCACCACTGCCGTCTCCTCGACATCGCGGGCCGGATCGCGGAGCGTGGGCAGTTGCCTGCCCGCCAGCAGGTCGCGGACCGCCGTGAACGGCTTGCGGATCCGCAGCCGGGCGTGGGCCGTGCGGCCGCGGTGGTCGCCGAAGAGGGCGAGCACCCGGGTGGAGGTGCCGGGCAGGTCGTACTGCATCGTCACGAAGTCGCTGATCCCCTCGTCGTAGGCACGGAGGTTCCGGCACTCGAACGCGGGCACGACGCCGCGGCGGCGGACGAGCTGGTCGATGACGGCCCGAAACGTTTCGGTCGCGTCGTTGACGGTGAAGGGGAGGATGCTGTCGCCCGCGAGCAGCACGTTGAAGCAGATCGCCTCGCCGGCGCCGACGTTCCGCCACGTGAAGAGCGGCTCGCCGTCCTGGTGGTGACCGACCACCACCGTGTCCTTGGCGAGGTTCGTGAGCTTCTGGTGCCCCTCCGGGCTGTAGTGATTGGGGTGGCCGCCAATGTGGATCGGCAGGTCGAAGAAGAGCGGTGGCTGGCGGTCGGCCGCCTTCGCAGCCTCGGGCTCTTCGCCGCCGATGATCCACGACTCGGCGAAAGCCTCCTTGGCGGCGTTGCGTCCTGGAAACTCCACCTGCGAGCGGCCCATCACCCACTCGGGATCAGCCGTGAATCCCATGAGGTCGTCGAGGCCGGCACCCGGGCAGGTGGGATACGGCTTGCCTCCCGCGTCATACTCCGCGAGTGTCGGGAACACGACGAGCGACCCGCCCCCTTCGACGTAACGACGGAGCTGCGCGGCGGTCTCCGGATCGAGCGCCTCCACATACGGGACGAAGAGCACCTTGCAGGCCGCGAACTCGTCGGGCTTGACATACTTCGGCGCGTAGCCAGAAGCGGCGAGGGCGGCATACAGCGGGAGCTCGGGGGGCATCAGATACGACGCCCCCGGCGCCTGATGCGACCCCTTGCCCATCGTGAGGTCGTGGGGCCCGTCGCGATCCATGAAGAAGCCGTAGCGGCCGCGAACGAGGGCCCAGCGGCTGTCGAACGTGAAGATGCCCACCTCGCGATCCACCCGCGGGGTCATCTTCCGCAGCACGGCCTCGGGCCGCTCGACGGATTTCATCGTGCGGGCCACGGCGAGCGACGTCCGCGTCGGCGTGAGGTCGCCGTTGAACGCGTGGCCCCAGGTGGAGAGATACGTGCAGCCGGAGGCGAAGCCGAGCTGGAGGAACTGGTTGTTCATCGGCTCGTCCTCGAAGAACATCCAGTCGAGGTGGAACGGGTTCGAGGGCGCGGGCGTGCGCGAGCGGATGTAGGCGTGCCAGGCCGCCACCCCCTCGGGAGCGAGCGCGCCCCAGAAGTTGGTCATCGGCGCCGGGCAGAACTGCAGGAACGTGAAGTCGTAGCTCATCGTCCACGTGGGCACCGGGTTGGCGGCCACGAAGCCTCGCATGTAGTTCTCCGTGTACTGGCGGACGTACCATTCGTGGAAGGCATGCGTGTCGACATAGGGCGTGAGGTTCGGCTCGACGTCCTTCGGCGGCGGCATGAAGAGCCAGCCGTAGGGCTCGGCGTACTTCCGCCAAACCTTGATCTCCTGCCAGTCCTTGAAGTCTTTCCCCCAGGCAGCGTTGAGTTTCGCCAGATCGTCACCGTAGGCCTGCTTCAGGTAGTGGCGGAACCACTTGTTGCAGTCCTCGGGCGCCTCCGGCTCCTGCCGCCAGGGATACGCCTCCGACCACGGGCCGTAGCCCGTTTCCTCTCCCATCGAGAACATGTTGAGCGCGGCCGACGGCCACGGCCCGCGGAAGCCCGGCTCGCCGAAGCCCTTCGCGGCGGCGCCGCCCCGCCGCCTCCCCTCCTCGAAATACCGCTCGGCATAGCCCTCGACCGGCGCCGAAAAGGGGGCCGTCTGGATCCCCATCCGCGTGGCGGCCTGGTGCTCGTCGTAGCTGCGGAAGTTGTGCCGCTCGGCCACCTCCTTGTCGCGGAACGAGAACTCGGCGTTGAAGCCGCTCTCTCGGAGATAGCGGGCGAACTGGTCGGCGAGGCCAGGCCGGGCCACGTCGCCCAGGTGCCAACTCGCGAGGAGCAACTGTTCGGTCATGTCGTAGGGACGGTAGCGATAGAGCTTCGTCGTACCCCGGCCGAGCTGCTTGCCCGCGGCATCGACCACGATCGCTTCGAGCCAGGCGACGAACGCCCGCGGGTCGGGGTCGGTCATCGTGAACTCGAACGACTTCTCCAGCTTCGCGCCGGCCGCGAGCGTGACCGGCTCGGCTGAGTGTTTCACGGTCTTCCGCGCCCAGTCGAGCACCCGCCAGTGGAGCGTGGCCGGGCCCAAGTCGCTCTTAGGCTGCATGATCAGCGACGACTGCGTGACGAACTTCGGGGCCGTGCCTTGTTGCTTCGTGAAGAGATCGAGGGCCAGTGGCAGTGACGCCGCGACGGCATCGGCCACCGGTGCGGCCGGCGGAAGCTGTTCCGCACGGGCGAAACGCACGAGCCGCTCGAACGCCGCGGCCCACACGAGGTCGCCATCCGCGCCCGCCGCGAAGGTCGCCGGAAAGAGCGATCCGTTCGACGCGATTGCGAGCACGCGCCCCTTGCCCGCCGTGCCGAGGCCGACGAGCGGCTGCGGCTTTTGTTTCGCGTTCGCCGCGGGCAGTTCCGTCACCGTGGCGAGCCCCTGCGGAAGTGGCTGCGGCTTGCCGGAGACCTTCATGCCGAGTTCCGCGAGGTTCATGCCGGCGAGCGGGTCGACCGCTCCCTCGATGGGCTTCACGTCGAGCCCGGCCGGCAGACCGCCCCCGGCCATCGAGACGAGCGTGCCGCCGGCGGCCACGTGCTCCGCGAGGGCCTTCTGGATCGCGGGGTCAGCGACGCCCCCGGCCACGAGCACCGCGTCGTGTGGTTGCGCGAGGGCCGCGAGGATCGCGTCGCGACGGATTGGCAGCCATTTCGGGTCCTTGCCGAAGTGGCCGTCCATGTCGGCCACGTGGTCGCCGGAGTCGTGCGGCACCGGTACCACGAAGAACCGCAGGTTCGAGAGGCTCTCGAGCATCAGACAGTCGGCCGCCTGCATGCCGCCGTAGCCATGGGGTTGGCCGATCAGAAGCACGTCGAGACGCTCAGGCGCGGGGAAACGGGCCGAGGACTCGGCGGCGGTAATCGCAGAGAACAACAGCGCGGCGGCGAACGATACGAGTCGAAACGCAGGCGTCACGGTGAGCCCTCGAAGGGTGGCGATTCAAACGGCATTGGCCCGTTGTGGCGACAACATACCACGCTCGGCGTTGGCAAAACGGCCGACACACGTGGTGTTGTGGACGGCCGACGAGCCCGTGTAGGTGCAGACTGGCAGTCTGCACACCGCCGTGAACCGGAGACCGGATTCCGCAGAGTGCCACTCTGCGGCTCCATGCTGTGCCCCCACTCGGCCGCTACCGGTCACTTGACTTCGATCCCACGGGTGACGGCCGTCTCGCTGCCGAAGACGTCGCGGAACGTGATCGTCCAGCCGCCGGCCAGGTCGTTGAACGCCACCTGCAGCACAACCTCCACGGGCTCGCGGTCCACGATCAGGTTCTGCTCCCAGAACCGGGCCGGTGAGCCGTCGGGCTGCGTGGCAGTGAGCCGAATCGCGTGCCGGCCGCGGGCCTCGGGCACGGACAGCCGCACCTTCACGCCGTCGCCTCGCGCGGCCGTCTCCGGCATCTCCACCCGCATCTTCGCCAGCGGCCCGGGCAGGAGGGCGTGGAAAGTCGCCCGCCCCTGCGGCAGTTCAGCGATGAACCAGTGGGTCTGGCCCGCCGGCAGATCCTGCTTGATGTCGTACACCCAGGGGAACTCCGGATACGGCCGTCCGCTCGCCTTCCGCTCCGGCGACATCGGCCACTTCTCGCTGTCGAAGATCACACTCGCCCGCGTGGGCTGCGTGTCGATCTGCCGAAACAGGCCCAGGATCGTGTAGTCGCCGTCCTTCCACCGCTGCACACGCACGTTGCCGAACCACGGCGTCTTCTCCTTCTTGAACTCCAGCACGTGCAGCGTTCGTTCCACGCCGGCGGCATGGAAGAGGTTGAGGAAGAATGCCGCCGCGTCGGCCGGCAGCCCGTCGCTCGTCGGCTGGCCCTTGAGCCCGCCCGGGTCGTCGCGGACGGGGAAGCACGACCTGGGCACGGCGTTGAGGAGGATCGCCCGTCCCTTGCCGACTTCGTTGACGACGCAGGCCGCCGCGGCGCCAGCGGTGCCGAGCGGCTTGCCCGTCGTGGCGGTCACCGAGGGATCGATGAGAGGTCCGATGTTTTCCGTCTCCGGCTTCCCGTCCGGCAGCGGCCGCTTGAACTCGAGCTTCTCGACCACGCCATGCGCCGCCGACAGTTCACCGGCGATCGCGAGGTCGCCCCTGGCGGCGGCGGCGAGGTCGCCCTTGACGCCGAAGAGATCGTCGAGCGCGGGGGCCGCGCGCCGGCGGCAGCGGTCATCGAAGGAGCCGGGCCGCACATCGGCCAGCACCGTCCCTCCCGCCTCCGCGAACCTGCGGATGGCGGCGGCCGCCTCGTCCGAAACAGCCCACACCTGCGGCAGCACGAGCACCTTGTAGCCCCGGGCGGCGAAGTCGGCTGCGCGGAGGTCGGTCTCCGTCACGAAGTCGTACTGCAGCTGCAGGTCGTGGCAGATCATCTGCCAGGCGAGGTAGGCGGCCCAGTGGGAGAGATACGACTTCAGCCGCTGGTCGCGGCCTCCGACGAAGATCGACGGATAGGAATAGAGCACGGCGACGCCGTCGTGCTGCATGTCGCTGGCCAGCAGCAGGTCGCCGAGGCCTTCGCGGACCGCCCGAGTGTCGCAGAGCATCTCGCGAACCGGCTCCGGCGGCTCGAGGTTCGGCGACTGGAAGCCCTGCCAGCCGCCGATCGTCGACCACATCCAATACCAGATCGAGTCGGCGCCCATCATCACCTGCCGCCAGGCGTGGGAGCAGTGGTTCGTGGCGTCACGGTCGTAGCCGATCCACGAACTCCGCAGGAACTTCCGCGGCGCGATCGACCGCACGAATTCTTCGCTGATGCTCGTGTAGGGGACCCACATGTCGAACTCCCGGCACACGAGTTCCGGATCGCACATGCCGCGGGCGATGTGGCCGCTCCCCTCGAAGCCGATGCCGGCGTGCGGGTCGTCACAGGCCTTGCGAATCCAGTCGCGGGTGTTCTTGCCCATCTGGATGAAGTTCCAGCCCGGGAAGTAGAAGAGGTCGTAGGTGACGGCGTGGTTGTCGGGGTCGGCCTTGGCGAGTTCCGCCTGACGCGTGCGGGCCGCGGCCATCGTCACATCGTCGAACGAGCCGAGAGACGTGCCCCACGCGGCGTTGAGCCCGCCGACATCGCCGTAGGTCTCGCGGAGATACCGCCGGAAGCCGTCGTCGGTCTTCGGTCCTTTGCCCATGCCCTGCGTCACGATCTCGTCGCCGAGCGAATAGCAGAGCACGCCGTGCCCGCGCGACTTGAGTGCGACCGTCTCGGCGAACCGCTTGCCGTGGTCGGGCTGGGCCCACTCCTCGGCGCTCTGGGCGATCACGGTGCCGCCGCCGCCGCTCCAGGGAACGTACGACATGCCGTGGGCTGCCGCGTTGATCGGCGCGGCCGTGTGTTCGAGGCCGGCCGTCACGCCCAGCTCCGCGAGCCGCGCGAGCGCGGGCGGCCCGAGCGTCTCGTCGCCGGGCAGCGACCAGAGCACCGTATTGAACTTGCCCCGCTTCCGCTGCGTGATCCGCTGGAACCGCCAGGCATGGGCCACCTCGTCTTTGCCGGCGAGCAGCCGGGCTTCCACCCGCACGACCATCGGCATCCAGGGCTCGGCCATGAAGGAGAACTTCTGCTCGGCGGCCGCGGGCCGCTCCTCGCGCCGCAGTTCCCGTCCCTGCGGATCGAAGAGGCTCATGCGGAGCACGAGGTTTTTCAGATCGCCATTGAGCGTCACGCTGCCTGCGATCGGCTCGCCGACCTCCGCGTAGGGCACGAAGACCCCGCGCCGCTCCCAGTCTTCCTGCCAGTTTTGGGCCTTGCCCGGTTGAGGCCGGGAAGGCAGGGGATGCCGCTCGTCGAGCGTGATCCCCGCCACGCGCACCGGTGCCGCGACCACGAGGGGCCGCGTGGCCCAGCCCTGGCTCGCCTCCCCGATCCTGGCCACCGCATCGAGGTGATGGCGGCCAGCCCGCGAGGCCGGTACCGCGAACGTCGCCTCGCCGTCGGCGGCCTTGCATGCAGCCGTGCCGAGGGCCGTTTCCGCGCCGTCAGCCCGCCGGAGCCGCAGCGTGATTTCCGTCTTGCCCGGCGTGGCGTTTTTCCAGGCAACCGCCACCTGCATCGCCGCCAACCGGTCGCGGGCCACCTCGGGCTCGCACCGGATCTCCAGGCCGACTGGCGGCTCCCGCTTCGCCGCCCAGAGCACCGCCCGGGCGAGCTTCTCCTGCCACAGGTCGTAGTCCACCTCCCAACCCAGCGCGTAGGCGATCTTCGGCCGGGCCGGCATCTGCACGATCCGCCCCGCGCCATACTCGTAGGCCGCGAGGCCACCGGCAGCCTCGATCGGAGCAGGGATGGGATCGATCGCGCGGGCTTCGGCGAAGAACTGCGGAGCCGGGGGCTCGTCCTTGGCGCCGGGCTTCGCCGGCTTGGCGGCCTTCGCCGGTTGGGGCAGTACGTCGACGCCGATCAGTACGACGCCGGCACCGGCCCGCACCTGTTCGAGAAACGGCGTGCGGCCGTCCTGCATCGCGGACGTGCCGAGCGTATTCGGATGCACGTCCTGAAAGACGAAGACCTCGTGTGGCTTTTGGAGCAGCCTCACGATCCGGCGCTCGCCGGCATCGCCACCGAACCAGTGGTCCTTGTGGAACGAATACCGCCAGGAAGCATCGAGATCGAGTTCGACCCGCTGAGCGAGCTCGGCGATCTCCCAGGCATGCGTATTCATGCCCTCGGTCTTCACGCCCACGAACGCGTAGGCCCGCACGGAGCCGCCGGCGAGCGGCCGGGCCCAGGGCGTGTGCGGCGTCTCCACGCCGGCAAGGCGGTGGGACTCCTCGACCTCCGCTTCGGTCGAGTCCCAGGCCACAGCCGGTGCCGCGGCGACGATCGCCAGGCAGGCGCAGAGCCACGCAACTCGCGATTCGCGACCGACACTGACTGACGGCCGGATCATGCTGAGGTATCCTGTGACTTGTAGAGTCATGTTCTAAACCAGTACCGAGGGCCGCGCGTTTGCGCTGCGGCCGAATCTTTTGCGAATTCGGCCGGGTGTCGCGTCCGACCGTGGAGGTGCGGACTGGCAGTCTGCACACGGCCGCGTGGCGACTCGACCCGCATTCCGCAGAGTGCCACCCTACGGCTACACGGCGGGGATGGTTCGTACAACCGACTGCCCGTTGGCGCTGTGGCTCGATCTTTTTGCAATTCGGCCAACCCTGACCGGCGCTGTTGCTGCCGGTGTACGATGTCGCGGATGACGCCTATTGCGATGGCTTCAACCACGAATGGATGGCAAACGCAGCCCTTCACCCGGTCCGTGGTGTGTCTCCTCGCCTGCGTGTGTGTGGCGTTTTCCGCGCGGGCAGACCAGACGATCGCCGTCGACTTCGCGAAGCCTGCGGGCCGAATCCGCGCGCTTCACGGCGTCTGCAACGGACCGATCGCATACGGCGAGAACCCCGATCTCAAGCCGTGGTTCCGCGAGGCCGGCTTTCCGACGGCCCGGCTGCACGACTGCCGCTGGCCGAGCCCCGACGTGGTCGACGTCTCGACCATTTTCCCGCTCTTCCACCTCGACCCCAAAGACCCGCGGAACTACACGTTCGCGAAGACCGATGCCTACATTCAGGGGCTCGTCGACTGTGGCACGAAGATCGTCTACCGGCTCGGACAGAGCATCGAGTACGGCACCGCCTATCACATTCGACCGCCCGCCGACATGGAGAAGTTCGCGCGGGTCTGCGTGAACATCGTCCGCCACTACAACGAGGGCTGGGCGAGCGGCTTCCGCCATGGCATCGAGTACTGGGAGGTGTGGAACGAGCCCGAGGGTCAGGGCATGTGGCGGGGCACGCAGGAGGAGTTCTTCGCGCTCTACGAGACGGTGGCCAAGGCGATCAAGGCCCACGACCCGAAGCTCAAGGTGGGCGGGCCAGCGCTCACGTCAGGCGCCTTCCAGAAAAACGGCTGGGGGCGTCCGTTCCTCGCCCGCTGCCGCGACCGCAAGCTGCCGCTCGACTTCTTCTCGTTCCACGCCTATACGGTCGATCACGTCGCCCTCTGCCGCGAGGCCCGCAAGGCGCTCGACGAGTTCGGCTTCGAAAAGACGGAGACGCACCTCAACGAATGGCGGTACGCGCCGAGCTGGGAAGGGCTCCGCCCGCGGGCCCCGGAGATGTTCGCGACGGTGCCCGAGTGGTTTCGGCAGGGCACCAATGGCCGCGGCGCCGCCTTCGCGACGTCGCTCCTCATGCGGCTGCAGGACGAGCGGGTCGACATGGCCAACTTCTACACGGCCGACACATCCCCCTGGAGCATGTTCGGCCCGGTCGGCATCCGCACGCCCGTGTACCACGCGTTTCGGGCGTTCAACGAACTGGCGAAGCGGCCGCGGCGGGTGGCATGCACGGTGGCCGCATCCGCCCGCGCTGATGAGTCACTGCGAGCGAACGTCGCCGCCGTGACGGAAGCGAACCCCGGAGGGATCGGCGAATCGCGGAAGTCGCGGCCGCCGGTCGCCGTGGGCGGTATCGCCGAAGACGGCCGCTCGGCGGTCGTGCTCGTCAGCACATTCGACGGCCCCGCCGGCCCCCGCGAGATCGCGATCGCCGGCCTGCCCTGGGCCGCGACCGCCCGCGTCGAAGCCCTGCTCGTGGACGACGACCATGCGCTCGAACCAGTCCATGTGGCCGCAGTTGCCGACGGCGCAACGCGACGGTTCACGATCGACATTCCCGCCGACGCGACGCTCCTCCTGCGGCTGACGCACCCATGATGACGATCCCGCCCGGTACGGCACTTGCGTCTGTGGGAGAGAAGCCCCCGGCGGAAGCCGGGGGACTCCGCGTTTCACCACGTCTCGCTCCCCATGCGGAACGGTTTTGCCCAACGTCCCGGTGTCCCCGGGCTTCCGCCCGGGGCTTGTTGTGTCTGCGGGATTCCGCCCGGGGCTTGTTGTGTCTGCGGGATTCCGCCCGGGGCTTGTTGTGTCTGCGGGCT
>Ga0315900_10007209_pt1 | contig 14647 bp, 15 predicted proteins | sample LakEriMetagenome_FD_203521 | JGI IMG/M metagenome (GOLD analysis project Ga0315900, IMG submission 203521) | Freshwater fungal communities from buoy surface, Lake Erie, Ohio, United States - Buoy 12 MA114 | ecosystem: Environmental > Aquatic > Freshwater > Lake > Lake biofilm | place: USA: Lake...
TATCCCATGAAATGGCCGTTGCCCGATAACGCAAAGATCACCGTCAAGCTGCTCTTTGTCCTCATCATCTTGGCTCTCGCCTTCACCAACCGCAAAAAAGAAACCATCTCCTCCAATGTCTGGGCCACGATTGGTGCCCTGACGTTTGGAAACATGATTATTGCTGTGGTTTGGTAGACGGATTAGTCTCGTGTCTTCTCAATACGCTAGATCAGAGATTGGTGATCATTGAAATCAAGTGCCTATGAAGAACTAATAACGATTCTCGATGTTCTAGAAACTGCATTGCCCCGATTCATCGATGGTAAGCATGCAATCATTACGATGAGGGATGAAGGCTCACGGAACTGGCGACAAATGGAATGGATCGGGTTCTGGTTTGAGCACTTTGTCGAGAAGGAAGTTGTTCCCAATTTAGGTGGATCTCGCGGACCCACCTATGGAACCACTGAGTTTGATCTGAAGAAAGACTTTGTGTGGGATCTCAAGGCGCATCCTCGAGAGTCCAAAAGTCTTATTCTGAATGATCAGGAAGCTATCCAAAAGTGTATCTCGATGGAAAATGGTCTTGGATTCATTGTTGTAGCTGGGGATGCAAAATATGATGATTCAACACAATCCTTCAAGAAATGGCATGATTCCTTAAAAGGCGGAGTGAGCAGTTATGAAAAGGACCGTGTGAAAAGAGGTGCGCCATCTCGACGTCGGAAAATTTCTTTTTCGCCAAAAAGCCTTCATGCAATTTGGTTTTCAAATCTCGCAGATTTAGAGGAGGCCGTAATTCAAGGATGGCTTAAATCTTTCCAAACTAATATGCGTAATTCTAACGGGAAGCCTCGACCATCAAAATACCAATTAGAACTTCAGGCGGTTCCAAAAACGTTTTTAATTGCAGAAATAACTTTGCATTAAAAAAGTCGTTCTCCTGAATTCCAATCGTAAGAAATTTTTGTTGGGACGCCTACTAAGTCTTGTGATAGATCTAGCTTTTTTCGTTCAAGACTTTCACTCTTGATGCCATTCATATAAACTTCGAACTCTTCATCGTGCCAGCTCAATAAGTTCGAAAATCTTTCAATTAGACGAGGAATATAAATCGCATAGGGTAAATGCCAAACATTATTTGCAACATCTCTCGTAAATACTTTATGCGAAACTGGTAGTTGATTTAATTTCAATTCAGTTTTTTTGAATTCAGGCCTTCTTTTGTACGACTTATCTCCTTTTCTTCTCACGATATTCCACTGCATAGTTTTAACCAAATTCATAGTCTCAGATTCATAGCATCTAACAGCACCATTACCGTAGAACTCCCAATCGTCGTTTCTCTCATGAATTCCACCAAGTATTGATTCGACAATTACTGACTCGACTGGAATTCGAGACTTCCAATCACTTGCGGTGTCAAAAACTGAAATTAAATAACGCCCTCCTGATACGCGAATCTTTAATTTCTCAATAATTTCTTGGATATGCTCCTTTGACATGTTTGAATCTGTTTCAATTATGTTCAGGGCGGAAACAAATGTGCTCATTTCTTAGAACCTAATCCGGCGCCCTGACGCGTCTTACCTCTAGTAGGTCCAGCGATGAAATTTTTGGCGTCAACAGGTCGTATAGTTAATTGTTTCTCACGAACAGAGCTCGCGGATTTCAACCTTTGCTTTGCAAGCAAAATATATTTCTTTTCGATATCGAAGCCTAAAGAATTACGATCCAAATCGTATGCAGCTTTGGTAGTTGCTCCAGCGCCATTGAATGGATCCATCACCCATTCATCTACTTTAGTAAACATTCGAATTAGCCTATGTGGAAGATCTTCTGGAAATGGTGCAGGATGATTTACCGTTCTTGGCGGCACTGGAGCAAGATCCCACACCGGTTCAAGCCATTCCACCGGTACGTCAATGTTTGGTTTTCTGATTCTACCTGGCTTGCGGAATAGAAGTATGTGCTCTGTCATGATGTTCGGATGCCAATATGCTGGATATGGGTGTTGAATGACGGATCCAGCTCTCTTAACTCCCGCGGTGACTTTGTGCCAAAAAATTGAACGAACATATTCTAGTTTCGTACACTTCATTAATTCGCTTGTAATGTCCTCAGCGAGTGGATAGTGATATCCATTATCTAAAACAGAGCCGACATTAATTGCGATGTAACCTCCATCCTTCAACATTTCATAACAAGATATCCAAACGCTGTTGAGCATAGACATATAGTCGTTTGCGTAATCAAGAGAATATCTTTCACGATAATTATCAGAAGAATTGAGCGCATGTTTTTCATAAGAAATTGCGTTGTGATACGGCGGTGAAGTAACAATTAAGGAAACTTGGTCGACTAGATCTGCCGCAAGCTTCGGAGCACGCGCACTTGAGCCATGTACTAAACGCGCTTTTGCCATTCCACTCCCTTTTTACTTATCCAAAGCTTAATCCTCGGGCGTGACAAAAACCCCTTTACTCGAGAAACGGGGGTGAGTTTACCGTGACTCGAGTACCCATTACCTTTAGCACATGAAGAGTCTTCCAAGCCCCTCTGAATTAGCACCCATCGTTATTACTGTTCTAGATAATTTGGGGGGTAAAGCTCATTTCAAAGATATTGAAAGGGAAGTTGCTAGAGTCTTGAACCTTGATGAATCTACAAAAGCGATTGTCCGCAAGGGAAACCGTACTGAATTTGCCTATCGACTTAGTTGGGCTAGAACTGCCTGCAAGAATCAGGGAAAAATTAGGAACTTAGGGCAGGGAATTTGGGAACGAGTATCTAGTTAATTTGAATCAGCAGATGCAATAATCTCAATTAAATACTTGCCCATCTCCAGTTCGTTTCTTATTATCGATAAGCCCAATTCTGCAAGCCATTCTGAGTGAGCGTATGGCCTATCTCGCAATTCGGGACGTAAAGTAATAATCATTTCTCTCAATTTTCCCGATTCGTCAAGAGATCCAACTCCGTACTTAGTCGTTCTCTGTTTTGGCATTTTTAAATCAGACTCTTGCATTCCTCGGGCAAGGGCAACGGCAACTGCAACTCGGTATGCATCGATTCCATTGTCAAACCACTTATGCACTTTTGTCAAGTGCTCGATGTGATCATTCCCATCGATGCTTAAACCCACTTGAGATTTATCATTTTTCGTATCTGTTGATTGAGGAGAGCTGCTCATTTACCCACCGCCTTAATGAACGATTCTTTCGGATCAGTTCCTTTAGTTATTTCAATATTTCTTGCAATCTTATCCGCAATTTCGTTATTAACAGACGTAGATATCTTTTCACCAGACTGAAGAAGTAAAATTACTTGTTTGCTTTCTTTCCATATATTGCGGAGAATATTATCGCGATGAACATCGTCTAAACGTGCAAACGGAGTATCTAGAACAAGAGCAGCTGACCGTACCGACGCCTTACCTAACGCTAAAATTAAGCTGAGTGCAACTACCTGTTCGACGCCAGCACCTCGATGATCGAATAGGATTCCCTCATCATCCATTAACCGAAGTCCATAATTCTCGTTTATCCGCAGATTCGAAAAAGCATTCTTTGAGACAAGTCGCTTGAAAATATCATTTGCCAATTTCTCTACTTCCCGTTTAGTTGATTCACGAAAATCATCTACCGCATTTTCAAAAAGTGAACTCAAATATGATGAAACAGCATGTTCTAGACTCACCATATTGACATCAGATGTAGTCGCGCAATTTGCCAAATCACGGTTTAACTTAGTAATGGAAACATTGAGATTATTAAGTTCAACTTGAGTATTCTTCAGGAGTACTGCAATTGCACCAATCTCTCTCTCAAGCAATGTGCGCCTTTTGTGCAGCTCTTGAACGTCATCTCGATCAATTTCACCGATTTTTGACTTCAGGTCCGAAATAGATTGATGTCTTGACGACACATCATTTCGTAGCTGTCTAATTTTTTTCTCGTATGGCCCAATCAAGGAAGCTTTTGATGGAGTACGGAAGTGACTAAGTCGACTGCTTTCTTCAACTAGAGATTCGATACTAGGGATTAGCGGTTTGGATAACTCAGCAATTTCTGACTCTACTGATTCCTTCTCCGTATGTAGACCATTCTTAAGACTTGAGGGAAGGGATTGTCGACACTCAGAACAGTTTCCCGTTTCTAAACTATTTAAAATTGACTTCAATCTCAATTGCTTCTCGGATAGTTTCTCTTGTCGACTGGCTGCAAGTGCTGTTGCGCTTTGGGTCTGTTCAAACTTTTTCTCAGCAATCTGGGAAATGGGGAGCCACCAAGACTCTTTGACAGCAATCTGGAGATCTCCACGAATTCTCAAAATTTCCTTCTCGTCATCTTCTACTTTCTTTTGTAATTCTTGTTCTAGGCGTATAAATTCCAGCGCTGATTCAAATTTCTCAAGTTGTTTGTTAATTTCTTGTAATTCGGATTTCTTCTCAGATAAACGTGCAGTAATTTTCTTATCATCTTTCTCTTTTTCTAGTCTTTTGTTTTGCTCTTCGATGATGGCTTTCTTCAATTTCTCGGCGTCTGAATTTAAATTATCAAGTTTTTTTATGTCTTTGAACGCTTCAGCTTCTATAGATTTCAGAGCATCTCTGACCGCCACGAGTGCTGGGACGCCAAGTATGTCTTCGATTGCTTGTTTCACCTGAACGGCAGCAGCGGAATCATTCTTAACGAGATTTTCATATTCTGAGAGCACTTCCATATCACACAGGAAAAAAATAGAAATCTTTTCGTTTAATATCTCGTTAATGGTTCGCGTAATTTCTTCATTTGGTACAAAGTCGTTATTTCGCTTTAGAAATACTTTTTGTTTGCTCGAACCTCGTTGATCACTTTGATTTCGAACAATTTCGCACGAACGCGATAGGACGTAATTATCCTTTTCGTGTTCGAATTCCAGCATAACCAAAAAATCATTTTGTCCATTTTTCCATGCATTATCGTTCATTAACAAGAAGTCTTTGACTTCTGTTCGAACTCGGTCCTGAACTTGACCATATAGAGCCCAGCGAATGGCATCAAATAAGCTGCTTTTTCCCCGATTGTTTTCGCCATAAACCAGAATTAGTGGTGCATTGTCTCCCGGAGATACCTCAACAACCTGATCGCCTATGTACGGCTTAAAATTTTTTAAATGGATCTTATTCAGAATCATTATTTTTGGATTTTCTCATCTGATGTCGAATTTGCATTCGGATGGTTTGTTTTATTTTTTGCGATGATTCTTCAAATTGGAAGTTCAAGCCTGTCTGCAAAACTTCTTCAATCAAGTTAGAGTCTAGTAATTCCCTCGCAATTTCTGGGCAAGAATCTTTCGTCTTTTCATGAGCCGCAAGCACAGATTTTTTCGCTCTTGCGTAGATGTCAGACTCTGGCATGGTCATAACGCAACCGTATTGCCTTGCGTAACGATGTCAAGGTCATCTTCGGTCAAAAGTTGGTTTGTCTCTCCACGTAGGATTGCACGCGAAATCAATTCCATGATTTCTATGAAAATTGATGTGTTTGAAGCATCTTGTGCAAACTCCTTCATACGCTCGAGTTCTGTCAAATTAACCGGAACTTCTTCGTTATCGGTGACTATCACGTCCCAGATTACAGCTTTATATTTCCCAGTGCTTTTATCGCTACGCAGCACTCTACCTCTTCGCTGAACATATTCTCGAGGATTTTGGCTTGAGGCAAGTATGAGCGCGTGAGTTGCTGAAGGGATATCAATTCCTTCGTCTAAACACTTGATAGCCAGTAAAATTCCGCCTTGATCTCCAAACGCACGTAAGGTTTCAGATTTATCACCATCCATCGCATCAAAATACTTCAGGATCGGCAAGTTGCCATTTATCGATGCCTCTACATCATTCATCTGATCACGATCATCACAATAAACAAGCCAACGATCTCCTGACTGAAAATTTTCCTTCAAAATTTTTGATGCAAAAGGGGATTTATTCCGAGCACCTTTCAATATTCCAGCACGTCTAAAAATCAAGGTGCGCAAATATCTCGAATATTTGGAGAAGTCTTTGTCTCCTTCTCGAGCAACTAAAGTTCGGATTTCATTTGATAATTCTTCATATTGAACTCTTTCATCTTCCAATAATTGGACCATCCCAAACCGATATTCGTAAGGAACTAATCTGCCTGCTTTGATTGCATCCCTAATGGTGAATTTAGGTTCAAGAGCTTTATCAAATACATCTTCAATTCGTTTCGTACCATCTACATCACCAAAACGACGATAAGTAGCACTCAAGCCGAGTCTAGCTCCCGCATTTATGATCTTCTTCATTAGTTCTATCGATTGTGCCTGGCCGATCGTATGAACTTCATCTACCACTACAAGTAAGTCTTCGCTTACCAATATCCTCTTTACGAAGTCCTCTGATGAAGCGGAGTTAAGAACGGCAAGGGTTACTCGTGGTCCAAAATCTCTATCTTTTCGAGTTTTATCAGACAAGATTTGAGTCCAAGTGCTTCGATTCGAAGAATGGCCGCCTACAAGTAGTGGCTCTAAAGACAATTCAGTTTTGATCTCTTCGTGCCATTGTTTTTGAAGTAGCGCCGATGGAACAATAACAAGTGCAGGTCGACCCTCACTCACCCAATCTCTTATAGCATTTAACGCAGTAATCGTTTTACCTGAACCCGTTGCATGGTCGACGATGCCAACGCGATTGTTATTTCTCCATGATACAAGTACGGCGCTCTGATGATCCATAAGCGGTCGTTCACTATTTCTTGATGAAAAATGACCTCTTGACTTGTATCTTTCAACCACAGTTTTTGCATCTTGAATTAAGTCAGTCAATTTCTCATTTTTCGCACTCTCAATCAGCAATTCTGACGGCGTTTCTGGCAAACTCGTAATGCTGAGACCTTCGAGATTGTTTTCCCACAACTCGTCAAAATAATTTTCAATGTCCCCAACATCGTTCTGTGATTCGGGACCTCTATAGGAAGACTTGGCTATGAATGACTCGGCATTTCCGTAGTCAGACCAACCAGACCATGTTTCATTTGTAGAACCTATAAAAGCGACTTTTCCCCCATAAGAATCTCTAAAAATGCCCACTTTGGAGTGGAATATACCGCGTTCCAATTCTGTTCGTACAGCGATGCGAATTTCCAAATTGCCAGTACTAATCAAGTGGCCCAGAATCTTAGTTGCTGACCTCGTCTCGGGATTTTCAAGTAAATACTTTACTTCACTTACAATTCGCTCTTCGCTAATTAGTCTAGCTTGACTTCCTCGTTGTATTGCCTCGATATCCTCGGGCAACAACCTTGGTGAACACACAAGTTTGATTGCACCATTACTGTCCAGAAAGGTTTTTAGTGATTTGTTTATAGCTAGAAAAACTGAGCTACTGAAATAACCCGCCGCCCTTTTGTATTCGACAGACTGGGCCAAGCAATCTTGTAAGAAAACTAGTGGCGATTTTCCGCCCTCGTAAAAAAGCCCGTGATTTTCTACAAATTCGAGACTTGCCACACTGGCCTCACTTTAAGAATTCCGAAAACTGTGAAAGGTCTGACATGTCTGAAGAGTACTTGTATTAAGCACCTCACGAAGATACCTATACCTAATCAAATTTTCAAGACCGATCTTTCGAGTCCTTTTTCAAGTTCATTCCTTCTAGGATTTGACACGAAACTTTCTCAAGACTTTTATGTGCTTGACCAATCATGTGTGATATTCAGTTAAGAAGAATTTCCGTCGCAAAGGATTTTACTCCCACTCGATTTTCCACTTTCGCTCCTCAAACTCTCTGACCCGATTCTTGTCACTCCAAACTATCTGCGGAAATTCGGATTGATTTTTACTTTGAATTAAGGTCCCTTTTGGTAGATCTAATACCAATCTCCTAACTTCGTCTTCACTTGCATACGCTCGCCCTGACGGCAATATTACTTTAGAAATAAATTTAGATGGAATTGGATCTAGGAAAATCAATTCAGACTGAGGGTCTGTTGGTTGGGACGATAGCAATCCATACTTTTCTCTTATAGGCTCATTTGTAAAGAGGTTTGATATTCCGTTTCCACCACAGTACTTTTCGGGCCAATTTAGAATTCGGGTCTTGTGGTCTTGCCTGCCAAAGTTACCAGGCGATGCTATAAAAGTTAGATTGCTCAATATTTCTAATGCTGGCTTCAATTCCAAAAGGGCCATATGAAATCCTTGAGATAGTTTTCTAGATAACATATAGTCATTCGCATTAGTGAGGGACACACAAATTCCATTTGGAATTGGATCACTTCTACTTCTATCACTGGATTTGAATTCTATTCCTCTCCTCTGTAGTTCATCAATTCCTAGAATTCCGAATTTAAATATCGACTTGATATTTTGCACTGGAGTGAAATGAAACAATTTATTTATCTTCCTTGCCTCAAGGAACAGTGGTAATTCATCTAAAGATTCGGAATGAAATTTCCGCGCGATTTCATCAATTAACCGCGCCAACTCCTCATCGATTGACATTTAGTTAAGTGATCTGCTTCTAATCGTGTTACAGACTTCTTTCGACCCGACCACAATCAATTTGTCTCGGGCTCGGGTCAATCCGACATAAAGGAAATCTTCGAAATCTTCAGAATTATGAAATCCATTTATCGCAAGAACCACAACAGGACGCTCAAGGCCTTTGAACCCACCGACGGTTCCATAGAACACGCTCTCTCTAGACCAAAATTCTTGCCAATACGCTTCCCGCTGCTTTGTCGTAAAAGCTGCGTGAACTGGATGTCGTTCTTTCGTTGTTAGCAATGCGATCTCGCCAGGCTGCCAAATTTCCTTGTCGGTCAAGCGTTCAACAGCATCATCAGCGCTCGGAATGACTTCACTTTCCTCGCATTCGATAAATTCAATTGAGAATGAGTTTGGCCCACGGACTGTGATGCCTCTCGAGGTAAATCCACTTGCAAGTTCACCAATTTGCCTTGAATTTCTAATGTTGTCATCTAGCCTAATCCGAGCAAAAGTTCCTTCGGGCCCCTTTCTAGTTCCAAATATTTTCTGCTGATCATCACCGAACAGCGCCATTTTTCCTTTGCCGGGTTCGAATAGGCTTAAGTCCAATGCTTTCCACCACGATGCCATGAAATCTTGAGCTTCATCAACAACGAATGCATCGAACTTCATCTCTTCCTGTAATTTCTGGGCTGCGGCGATTAAAGGTGCGGCATAAACATCATTCTCTTCATCGTAATTTCCAGGTGATCCAGCGGTGCTTCCAAGATAATTGGCAAAATTATGGAAGGTTCCCACCCAAGCAGGTCTGTCAGCTTCATCCAATTCCAAAACCTTGTTCTGCATATAAGTAGTGATTCCTCGATTGAAGGCGACTATTCCGACCTTTAGACCTTGCTTTGACCAACGTTTTGCTTGTTCGAACGCAATCCAACTTTTACCTGATCCAGCAGGACCACGAACGTAATATCTATCGTTTTCAGAAATCTGTTCAAGTAACTGCACTCTTTCGTGTGTAAGTGTCTTTATGTAGTCAAGCGTTCCTCCCAGAACTCCTTCACGATCAGCCTCGCTTGCCGCAACAGGTTGAAGATGCTTAACTGCGGCCTCAACCCAATGGTGCGAAGTTGGCGCCTGAGAATTTAATCCGTCGATGTTGCTCTTCATGGTGGAAACAATGTTTGGAAGTTCGTGTTTATCGATAATTTTTGTTCTAGGAAGGTTAGGGTCGTTCACGTCTTGGATTCGATTTCCCGGAAAAGCGACAACCCAGTCAGCCTTGAGGTTCCCTTGAGACCAGCGATTTCGAATGTAGTCTCTGATTGAAAACATGTTTCGGCGGGCCTGATAAGACGGATCAATTTTTCTTGAACCAGAATTGTCTGATTGAATCCAGTTCTCTCCATCAAATGTGATGTGCCCGCCTTTAGTTTCCACAACAATACAACCGCGTTTGGCCATCAATACGACCAAATCAATTTCGATGTCTCCGCGATCATGAGTGCTGAGCTCTAAATTGCAGAAAACAACATCGTCATCATCAAGATCCTTAATGACCGCGTCGAAAACGTCTTTTTCAGCGTTACTCCGAAAATTGGGATTTGGAGGGAAGACTCGGGCAGTCATGATTCCAAGTTACATGATTGCCAGGATAACGAGAAGGGCTAATAAGTGTCAGAGTAGAGTGATAATCTCTACTTAGGTCAAAGACGTCGAACGTTCTAGCCCTTTAGCTAGTTCGACACCAACCGCGCACCGCGCACGGTGGTCCTGAAGGAAGACCGGCCAGATCGAAAGCCGATCTTGGAAGAGCGGATCTCCAGCAAATGCATTGGGGTCCAGTTAGGACCAGTCATGTCTATTGGTTATAAAGAAGTACGTGTACCTGCAGAGTTGCTTGCCGAATGCGAAAGAGAAAAGCAGTTGGCCACGGGATGGGGTAAGTATGCAAAGTTCAAGCAATGGCTTCATTATGCAAATTTAGATCGGTGGCAAAAGCAGGGTCATCACTTCCACTATCTGACAGAAGTTGGTCCTGAGCGGAAGCAGCTCATTTGCACCTGCGGGCTTTACTTGGTTGAGGGTGAGAATCTTGAAGGTTTAGTAATTGAGAAATCTTTAGCGCTGAGAGTCGGTGAGTTACTTCTCGATCGCCTTCAGTCTGTAAGAGGTCATCGAAGCCTTGATGATTTTAAGACGCTAACTTGCGCTTTGGTAGTTGATTTTGTTTGGAAATCCGAAGTAGGCGATTACTTATGGACGGCCTACTGCCAAGAGTGCGGTGATTTAGTTGTGGAGCAACGGAATGAATTGGCAAAGACTTTTGTTGATGCCCACAACGCAAAGTGCATGGTGTGCCATGAGTAATACAGATCTACGCCATGCCAATCTGGTGTGCGAGACTGAATCGGGTTACTTCCAGGCGTACTGCGCCTGCGGATGGAGCTCGACAATCTCGTACTTCGAGGAAGTTGATTTACTTCGAGCTATGCATGCCCATGCGGTGACGACCTTCAGGGGCTACGCATGAGCAACCGGACATGGCCATTGCCTAATCGAACAGATGTACTAATGTACGGCCTTCCCCAAAGACCATGTCGGTGGTCTTATTTAAGGTGGAGGTGAATCGATTGAAAGGAGAACCTATAAACAATCGGGAAACCGAAGATCAACAACTGTGGAAACAACTTCCACAAACTGAAGGTGAAGAACGAGCCGAATTATTAATCGAGCTCGCGCAACAAGCGATCTATCGATCGTCAGGGAGTGAGGCTCTTGCGTTAGCAGAGGAAGCGCATGAGATTTATAAAGCGATGGGTGCTCGAGCATCAAGTATCGCAATGGCAAACGCGATAACAGGAATTAGTTATTCGCTTAAAGAACTAAATAGAGTTGATGAAGCAACAAAAGCACTAGATGGTGCGATTGATTTGCTTCGCGAAAGTGGACATCCATTTGTGGTGGATACGCTTCGCACAAAAGCCTCTTGGCACGGTGAACAAGGAAATTGGAATGCTGCTCTTGAATGTTATTCAGAAGCAGCACAAATTAACGAAGTTGATGGATGTCGTGAATTCTTTGCACGAGATCTTTTTAACATCGCTCACAGTTTTCACCAGCTTGGAGATTGGGAGCAAGTAATTACTTACGCTCTCCGTGCTCGAGAAATCTTCAAAGAAGAGAAGATGGTTTTCGAGATTAGTTGGTGCGATTTAAATATTGCAGATTCGCATGCAGAACTTGGAGATGGCGAGGCCGCCATTTTGTGGGGACGTAGAGCGAATGACATTGGAACACTTCGCAAGGATCACGAGATGATGTGTAAGTCTTCTTATGTGATGGCCCGGGGCCACATACTCCTTGGGAAATATGATGAAGCTGAACGTCTACTGAATGATGCACAAGGTTTGGTCGCTGGTTCCAGCGATTGGACTCAAGTGAAAAAGGTCGAAAAAGCACTGATTAGTGTGTATCGATCTACTGGCCGAGATTCGGATGCTGATGAAGCCGAAAGAAGACTCGGAACTCTGCAGGAGATTGTGGAGTAGGGAATCAGATTGATTCCAAATAAGTTTGACCCCTTCTCGCGTGGTTCCTATCCCTCGCGAGAAGGGGTCAATCCCCCAAGAATTAAGGAGATTTTAGATGCAAGAGATTAAGTGCCCTGGCTGCGGTAAAGCTTTTACTATTGATGCAACTGGATACGCTGAAATTGTAAAACAAGTACATGATCGAGAATTCGATAAAGCATTACAAGAAAGGTTAAAAATTGCCGAACAAGAGAGGGCAACTGCAATTGCCTTAGCGACGGCTCAAAAAGATATTGAACTAGGTAAAAAGACAAGTGAAGTTACAGAATTGAAAGCGGCTCTCGAGATTGCAAAACAAAGCGCCAATGTTTCAGCTATCGAAGCTGTGTCCAAGGTTAAGGGAGATCTCGAAGAAAGTTTGCGCCAAAAAGATCTTGAGATTGCATACTACAAAGATTTTAAGGCAAAGCTTTCGACCAAAATGGTCGGTGAAACTTTAGAGCAACATTGTGAAATCGAATTTAACAAGATACGAGCCGCTGGATTTCCAAATGCATTCTTTGAAAAAGACTCTGATGCTAGGAATGGTAGTAAAGGCGACTATATCTTCCGCGACTTTGATGACAATAAAACTGAATTTGTATCAATAATGTTTGAAATGAAAAACGAAAGTGATACAACGGCTACTAAGAAGAAAAATGAAGACTTCTTCAAGGAGTTAGATAAGGACCGTAAAGAAAAGGGTTGTGAATATGCAGTCTTGGTTTCATTATTGGAGGCAGATAATGACCTTTATAACACTGGAATTGTAGACGTATCACACCGATACGAAAAGATGTACGTCGTGCGTCCTCAATTCTTTATCCCAATTATCACTCTGCTTCGAAATGCTTCAAAATCTTCTCTAAACTACAAAATGGAACTCGAGAGAATTAAGGAACAAAACATTGATATAACAAATTTTGAGAACGAACTTCAAGCTTTCCGATCTGGATTTGCCAGAAACTGGGAGCTTGCGCAAGGTCATTTCCAAACAACCATTGATGAGATTGATAAGTCAATCAAGCACCTGGAATTAACAAAGGATGCCCTAATCAAAACAGGCAATAATTTGAGGCTTGCAAATAACAAGGCAGATGACCTGAGCATCAAAAAATTAACCAAAAATAACCCGACAATGGCTCAAAAGTTTCGAGAGCTTGAAAAGAAACCTAAATCTCCAGAATTGGAGTAGTTACGGTTTCGTTGGGAAGGACACTCTTAAACTTTCCCCTTATTCTTTGGCTTCAATAGATCCTCAGGAGTCTTAAGTTTTTTGACTTCACGCAGCTCTCTCCGTGTATTTATTTCTCCGGCGAGCTGTTGAATCCATTTAGGAAAAGGTGGAGTTTCACGTTTACTCAATATGAAAAGTGGAATTAGACACCAGAACTTTAGGAAGTATGCGTAGAGAGCCCATCGATAGGGATTGCGGCCAAAGATGAATGCGGTGCAAGCGACAATGGGGATGGCAAGGATGGTTATGAGTAGATCAGCTATGTCCATGGTCAGGACGATATTGGCCGGAGGTGACACGGGTAGTGTCAGTAGGCGGGGGTAGTTTGTTGGCATGGACAAATCTGCGAATAAGTTTGTGGCGTTCTTGGCGATTATTGCGACTCCTTTGGCGGCGGGGGCGTTCTTACTTTCATGGGAGCCGTCGAATCATTACTTTGATTTTGCGCCCGAGTATGACGGGTATGTAGCTCCACGGGATATCTCGGGAGTTGTTGACGACACCCAAGCTTCGACGGTGACCGTGTATTGCACTCTTAGCAAGGATGATGTTTCGCAAGGCACGGGTTGGGCGATTGATGAGGCGATCTTGCGACAAGATTCGTTAAAAACAACTGTGATGACTAATCATCATGTGATTGAAGAATGTATTGACGGTGCGGGTGAAGTGACAGTGGCGCGGCTATACAAGAAAGAGAAGCCGGCATCGATTCTTTATTATGACAAGAAGAATGATTTGGCTGTCTTGGAGACGGATGTGAAGCTCAAGCCGTTGGAGTTATCCAAAAACATTATGTGGTCGGGATACTGGGTGATGACTCTGGGAAGTGCGGCGGGGTATGAAGGATCGGTTTCTATTGGAAATATCGTGAATGTAACGACTGAGGATGTTTTGATTACGAACAATATTTCGGAGGGTAGTAGTGGTGGACCGCTGATTGACAATGAGGGCAAGGTTGTTGGGATTGTGACGTGGGGTTCCGAGAAAAAACGCGAGCAATTTAATGGTGCTCGGAGTTTGGATACTTTCTGTTCGACGATAATTAAATGCGAATACGTGTTTGATGGCGAGAGAGTTTGGTATGACTATGAGGATTGAGGGGCTTGGTAGAAGGTAGGGTTGGGATCAACAGTTTTGGGAAATAGAGGGAGCGTTGTGCGCAGAGTTGTAATTCCATTGATTGCGGTGCTTCTGGCATCTCTCTTTCCGCAACAAGCAGTAGCACGGGATTTGGCGGTCTGGGATAAGTTGAAAGGAACAAATCCACGGGGTTATGTATTGCTCATGCGCCATGCGCTAGCTCCTGGGGTTGGTGATCCGGAGAATTTCAAGGTGGGTGATTGCTCTACGCAACGGAACTTAT
>Ga0315900_10007210_pt1 | contig 14646 bp, 9 predicted proteins | sample LakEriMetagenome_FD_203521 | JGI IMG/M metagenome (GOLD analysis project Ga0315900, IMG submission 203521) | Freshwater fungal communities from buoy surface, Lake Erie, Ohio, United States - Buoy 12 MA114 | ecosystem: Environmental > Aquatic > Freshwater > Lake > Lake biofilm | place: USA: Lake...
TATGGCGCGACGCTGCGCGCGGTGGCGCAGCAGGGCGCGGCGGCGCTGCATGGCGGCGCGCTCGGGGCGATCTTCGCGGAGGCACAGGCGAAGAGCGGCGGCATCATCACGCTGGCCGACCTCATCGTCAGCACGCCGAAGCGCCGCCTGCCGATCATCGGGCAGTACCGCGACGTGGCGGTGCTCGCCCCACCACCGCCGGCCTCTTCCGGCGTGCATGTGGCGCAGATGCTCAACGTGCTGGAGGGCTACGACCTCGCCGCGCTGGGTTTCGGCACGGCGGATGGCATCCACCTGATCGCGGAGGCGCTGAAGCTCGCCTTCGCGGATCGCGCGGTGGCGACGGCCGACCCCGATTTCGTGCGCGTGCCGGTGGAGAAACTCATCAGCAAGGCCACCGCGGCGGCGCGGCGCCAGGGCCTGCGGATGGATCGCGCGCAGGATTGGGCGGCGGACCCCACGCTCGGCGAGGGGCATTGCACCACGCATGTCACGGTTGCCGATGCGGCGGGCAACATCGTCGCCACCACGCAGACCATCAACGCGCTGTTCGGCGCGCGCGTGGCGATCCCGGGCACGGGGCTGATCTGCAACAACTACATGCACAATTTCGATCCGCGGCCGGGCCGCGCGCTCTCCATCGCGCCGGGCAAGCGGGTGTTCACCTCCATGTCGCCGACCATCGTGACGCGTGCGGGCAAGCCCATCGTCGCGCTCGGATTGCCAGGCGGCTTGCGCATCTTCGGCTCGGCGATGCAGGCGGTGATCAATTTGATCGACCACGGCATGAGCCTGCAACAGGCGCTGGAAGCCCCGCGCATCTGGACGCAGGGCGCGGCGCTCGAACTCGAGCCCGCCGTGCCGGATGCGATCGCGCAGGCGCTCATCGCACGCGGCCATCGCATCGCGCGCGTGCGCACCATCGGCGGCGGGATGAACGCCATCGCCTTCCACGAGGATGGCAGCATGACGGGCGCGGCCTGCTGGCGCGCGGATGGGTCCGTCGTCGCTCTCGGCGGCGGCCTGGCGCGCGCCGGCGTGCGCTTCTCGCCCGACGCCCCAACGATCTAATTCAAGGAGTTCCCATGCCCAAGATCGCCCTGCTGCAGCCCATCGCCGCCGAGATGGAGGCGATCATCGCCTCCCTCCTGCCCGAGGGATTCACCGCGCGCGCCGTGAAGGGACGCAGCGTGGAGGACCTCAAGGCCGAGGTGGTCGATGCGGAATACGCGCTGTGGTGGGACGTGCCGGTGCCGGCGGAAGTTCTGGCCGCAGGGCCGAAGCTGAAGCTGCTCCACAAATGGGGCGTGGGCATCGACAACATCGATCTCGATTATTGCCGCGCGCATGGCATCAAGGTGGCACGCACCACGGGCAGCAATGCCGCCCCGGTCGCGGATTTCACCATCGGGCTGATCATCGCGCTCTCGCGCCGGCTGATCCAGGCGCACAACACCACCGCGGCCGGGGGCTGGGCGAAGAACGAGGTGTGGAAGCACTCGCTGATGGTGTCAGGCAAAACGGTGGGCATCATCGGGCTCGGCGCGATCGGCAAGGGCGTGGCCAAGCGCCTGGCCGGCTTCGATTGCCGCGTCCTCTACTACAGCCGCACCAAGCTGCCCGAGGCGCAGGAACAGGCCCTCGGCGTCTCCTATCGCCCGCTCGACCAGTTGCTGGCGGAGGTGGATGTGCTGTCGCTGAACTGCCCGCTGACGCCCGAGACGAAGAACATGATCGACGCAGCGGCGTTTGCGAAGATGAAGAAGGGCGCGCTGCTCATCAACGTCGCACGCGGCGGCATCGTGGTGGAGGCCGATCTCATCGCCGCCTTGCGCGACGGCACGCTGCGGGGTGCCGCGGTGGATGTCTTCGACCAGGAACCCCCGCCGGCCGATCATCCGCTGCTGCACATGGACAATGTGATCGTGACCCCGCATTGCGCGAGCACGGCCTATGAGAACTCCCGCCGCAGCGTGCAGCATTGGCTGGGCAACATGGTGCGCGTTGAGAAGGGCGAGGCGATCCCGGAGTCGGACCGGGTGGTGTGAGCGCATCGCCTGCGATCGCCGTAGGGCGCAGCGCGTAGCGCGAGCACCCGAAGGCGTGAATCGCAGGCGCCTCTAAAGCTTCGCGTAGTGGTGGCAGAAGCCGGCGCCGATCTCCGTCAGGCGATCGGCGATCAGCTTGCCGCTCTCCGCACTGCACAGGCGCGGATCGCCGGTGCCCAACCCGTTCGGGCTGACCGCGTCATACTCCGTCGGCACGGTGACTTCCGCGCCGTTGAAGCTCAGCGAGCCCCAGCCCTGGAAGGGCAGGCCAAGGCCCATGGGCTTGCCACTGCGCGGCTCGGGAATCAGATCCTTGCGCACCCGCTCAGGGAAGAGATGCAGGCACAGGCTGGTCAGCGGATCCGCGCCGTGGCTGGAGACCGCCTTCGCCTTCTCCGCGCCCAGCAGCTTCGGCATCTCGGCATAGGCGATGCGCCAGAGGTAGAGCGCGGGGATCGTAAGGCCCGTGCTGTGCATCACCGCGCGCGTCGCCTCGTTGATCACATTCACATTGCCGCCATGGCCGTTGATGACGACCAGCTTCGTCAGCTTGTGCCTGAGCAGCTCACCGAACAATTCATCCAGCACGGCCCGGAAGGTGGCGGCGGAGAGCGCGATGCCACCGATCATGGGGCCGAAGAAATCGCCCTTGCCGAAGGGCAGCACGGGCGCGACGACGGTGCGCGTGCCCTCGGCCGTGGCGCGCAGCGCGATCAACTCGGCCATCTTCTCGGCGAGGAAGTAGTCGCCCATCGGCGCATGCGGGCCCTGGTCCTCATGGCTGCCCATCGGCAGCAAGATCACCGGGTTCTTCGGATAGAGGCTGCGCGCCTCATCGCCGGTGATCTCCCCCATGCGGACTTTCGTTGGTGCGACTTCGGTCATCGAGGCGTTTCCTTGTTCACGAGAGTTCCGCGGCGCGGATGCAGGCGACGCGATGGGTGGGACTGCCCAGCGAGGACAGCGCGGGAACGGCTTCCGCGCAAGCCGGCTGGGCATGCGCGCAGCGCGTGCGGAACACGCAGCCCGAGGGCGGCTTGGAGGGGCTCGGCGGCTCCCCCGGCAGGATGATGCGCGCGAGGCGCCGCGCGGGGTCGAGCATCGGCGTGGCTGAGAGCAGCGCACGCGTATAGGGATGCGCCGGGCGCGCGAAGACCTCCTCGACGCGCCCTTCCTCCATGACGCGGCCAAGATACATCACCAGCACGCGGTCACACAGATGCCGCACCACCAGCAGGTCGTGGCTGATGAACAGCAACGCCAGGCCGAGGTCGCGCCGCAGATCCGCGAGCAGCCGCACCACCTGCGCCTGGATCGAGACGTCGAGCGCGCTCACCGGCTCATCCGCCACGAGGAAATCGGGCTCGGTGGCGAGCGCGCGCGCGATGCCGATGCGCTGCCGCTGCCCGCCGCTGAACTCATGCGGATAGGCACCCATGCGCGCGGGGTCGAGGCCGACGCGCGCGAAGGTGGCGGCGATGCGCGCCTGGCGCTCCACGCCGGAGAGTTGCGTGTGGATGGCGAGCCCATCACCCACCTGCGCGCCCACGCTGCGTCGCGCATCGAGGCTGCCGAAAGGATCCTGGAAAACGATGCCCATGCGCGCGCGGAGCCGCCGAAAGACCGCGCTGCCGGGCTTGGGCATCGGTGCGCCATCGAAGGTCACGTGCCCCGCACTTGCCGGCAGCAGGCCGAGCATGAGGCGGCCCAGCGTGCTCTTTCCACTGCCGCTTTCCCCCACCACGCCCAGCGCCTCGCCACGCGCGACGGTAGCATCCACCCCCGCCACCGCGCGCACCGAAGCCCCGCCGAACAGCGCGCGGGAGGCGAAGGTTTTTTCGAGTTTCTCGGCGACGACGAGGCTCATCGCGCAAGCTCCCGCCAGCGGGCGCAGCGCACGGCGTGGCCCACATGCTCTTCCAGCGGTGGCGGCGTGGCACAGGCCTGCGTGGCGAAGTCGCAACGCGGGGCGAAGCGGCAGCCGGGCGGCCAGGAATCGGGACGCGGCACCACGCCGGGAATGCCCTCGGGCTCGGCATCGCCATCTGGCACGGAAGCGAGCAATGCCCGCGTATAGGGGTGCAGCGGGCGCGCGAAGACCTCCGCCACGGGCCCGCGTTCGACCACCTGCGCGGCGTACATCACCACGACCTCGTCGGCGACTTCCGCGACCACGCCAAGGGAATGCGTGATCAGGATCAGGCCCATGCCCTCCTGACGGCGCAGATCCGCGAGCAGTTCGAGGATCGCCGCCTGCACCGTCACGTCGAGCGCGGTGGTAGGTTCATCCGCGATCAGCAGGCGCGGCTTGTTGGCAATCGCCATGGCGATCATCACGCGCTGGCGCATGCCGCCCGAAAGCTCATGCGGATAGGCCCGCGCGCGACCTTCGGGATCGGCGATGCCGACACGCTTGAGCAGCGAAACGGCCTCGCGCATAGCCGCCGCCTCGGGCATGGCGCGATGCGCGCGGATCGCCTCCGCCACCTGCGTCCCGATACGATGCACCGGGTTAAGGCTGCTCATCGGGTCCTGGAAGACCATCGCCATCGGCCCGCCGCGCAGCTTTCGCCGCGCCTCCTCGGGCAGGCGCAGCACGTCCGTGCCTTCGAAGCGCGCCACGCCAGCGCCGACGCGCGCGGAGGGCGGCAGCAATCCCATGATCGCCGTCGCCGCAAGGGATTTCCCGCTGCCGCTCTCACCGACGATGGCGAGCGTGCTGCCCGCGCGCAGCGTGAAGCCAATATCCTCCACCGGGCGGATCAGGCCCGTGGGGGTCGCGATCTCGACACTCATGCCCTGCACGTCGAGCAGCGGCACGGCCCCCGCGGGGGATGGAAACATCCCCGGCAGCAGGCGATCCACCAGGCGCATCGGACGCGCGCCCCCGCGCTTATCCACCGCATCGCGCAGCGCATCGCAGAGCAGGTTCATCGCCAGGATGGTCAGCGTCAGCACAAGGCAGGGGTAGAGCAGCAATGTGGGCGCCACATCCATCGTGGCACGCGCGCCGCGGATCATCAGGCCCCAGGAGGGAGTCGGCGGCACCACGCCAAGCCCGAGGAAACTCAGCCCGCTCTCCAGCACCACCGCCGAGGCGACGGCGAGCGAGAGTTGCACCAAAACCGGTCCCGCGATGTTGGGCAGGATGGTGCGCAACAGGATTCGGGGTGTCGGCGCCCCCAGCGCGCGCACGGCCTCGACATAATCCTGCCCGCGCGCGGAGAGCACCTCCGCGAAGGTCACCCGGATGAAACCCGGCAGATACAGCAACGACAGAACGAGAATCAGGGTCAGCGTGCCCGGCCCCAGCAGCGTGACCACCAGCAGCGCGAGCAGCACTGGGGGGAAGCACAGGATCACGTCGGCGCCGCGGATGGTCAGGAACTCCGCCGCCCCGCGCAGCCAGCCTGCGAGCAGGCCGAGCGTGGTGCCGACCACGCAGGCGATGATCGAGGCCGCGAAGGCGACCGAGAGCGAGGCCTGCGCGCCCCAGATGATGCGCGAGAGCACGTCGCGGCCGAATTCATCGCGCCCCAGCGGGCTGCCGGGCAGGAAGGCGACCAGGCGGTTCGCCACATCCTGCTTCACCGGATCGATCAGCGGCAGGATCGGTGCGGCCATGGCGATGGCGACGATCAGCGCGACCATCGCGCCAGGGAAAATCAGCTTCCTCAAGACCGTGCGATCCGGGGATCGAGGGCGGCGTAGAGCAGGTCCATCAGCAGGTTCAACAGAAGAAACAGGCCCGAGACCGTCAGTACGATGCCCACCACCATCGGGTAGTCCCGCCCCTCCACCGCGCGCAGCAGCGGCGTGGACAGGCCCGGCCAGTTGAAGACGTATTCCACCAGCACCGTTCCTCCCAGCAGCGTGCCCATCTGCAGGCCGAGCACCGTCGTCACCGGGATCAAGGCATTTCTCACCACATGGCGCGTCAGCACGTGCGAACGCCGCAACCCCTTCGCCCGCGCCGTGCGCACATGGTCGCGCGTGAGTTGATCCAGCACCGAGGCGCGGGTCATGCGGAACACCGTCGCCGCCAGCCCCTTCGCCACCGCCACCGCCGGCAGCAGCAGCAACAGGAAATGCCGCGCCGGATCTTGCGCGAGGGGCACGTAGCCGCCCGCCGGCATCCAGCGCAGCCATTGCGCCAGCAGCAGGATCAGCAGCGTGCCGAGCACGAAGACCGGCACCGCCTGCACCACAGCCGCCACGGCCGAGCTCACGCGATCGAAGGCGCCGCCTGCATGCACCGCCGCATAGGTGCCCGCCGGCAGCGCCACCGCCACGCCGAGCAGCGTGCCCGCCGCGATCAATTCCAGGGTGCGCGGCAGGCGCAGCAGGATCTCATCCGCCACCGGATAGTCATCAACCAGCGACGTGCCGAGGTCGAAGCGCGCCAGCCGCGCAAGGAAGGCCTGGTACTGTTCAAGGATCGGCAGATTCAGCCCGAGCTTCTCGCGCAGTTCGGCCACGGCATAGGCGTCCGGCGCGGCACCGCCGGTGGAGAGCAGGATCTCCGCCGGGTCGCCGGGCACCATATGGAGTGCGAGGAACACCACCGTCGCCACCACCCACATGAGCAGCAGCGATGTGGCCAGGCGCTTGAGCAGCCAGAGCATCAGCCGAGCGCCGTTGTCTCCAGCATCGCTCCCGAAGACAGGCTGAGCGCGCCCGGCAGCACCGAGAAGCCGCCGATGCGCCGGTCCAGCCCGTAGCCTTGCTCGCGCCAGGCGAGGCCGACGATGGGCACTTCCTCCAGCGCGGCGCGCTGCATCTCCTTGTAGATCTCGATGCGCTTCGCCGTGTCGAATTCGGCGCGGCCGCGCGAGAGCGCATCCACCGTGCGCGGCGTGCGCAGCCCGAAGCTGCGGCCATGCGTGGCGGAGAGCGAGGTGTCGAGAACAACCGTGAGCCCATCGGGATCGTTGAAATCCGCCGAGACGCCATGCACGGCGATGTCGTACTGCCCGCGCGTGCCCTGGCTGACGCGGGTGGACCAATCGACCAGCCGCAATTCGGCGCGGATCCCCACCGCCGCGAGGTGCTGCTGCACGATCTCGGCCGTGTCCTTGTGCATGTTGAAGGCCGAGGTGGCGAGCAGCGTGGTGGCGAAGCCGCCCGCGTGCCCGGCCTCGGCGAGCAGCGCGCGCGACCGCGCCGGGTCATAGGCGTGGCCGCGCGAAAGCTGCGCATCCCACCAGGGCGTGCCCTCGACGATGGGCATGCCTTCCAGCACCTTGCCGCGGCCGGAGAAGGCGACTCGGACGATATCCTCGCGCCGCACCGCATGCGCCACCGCCCGGCGCACCAGCGGGTTGTCGAAGGGCGGGCGGGTGCCGTTGAACAGGATGTCCATGAAGGGACCGACCTCGCTCAGCAGCCTGAAGCGCGGGTCGGCCTCCACCGCCGCCATGCCGGTCCAGGGCACGAACTCGATCATGTCCACATCGCCCGCCTGCAGGGCGGCGAGGCGCAGATTCTCATCCGCCACCACGGTCATGCGGATGGTGCGGCTGCGCGGCAGGCCGGGCAGGAAGTAGTTGGGCGAGGCCTGCAACTCGATCCAGCTGCCCCGTTCCTGCGCGGCGACGCGATAGGGGCCGCAGCCGATAGCGGCGTTCATGTCGCGCGTCGCGCGGCAGACGATGGGCATGTTGTAGTTGGCGAACCACAGCGGGACGGTGGCCAGCGGTTCCTTCATCACCAGCCGCACCGTGAGTGGATCGGGCGTCTCGATGCGTTCGACCTGCTGCATCTGCGCGCGGTAATAGGCGGTGGAGCGCTCGCCCGCGATCTGCTCGATGGTCCAGCGCACGTCTTCGGCGGTGAAGCGATCGCCATTGTGGAACACCACATCGGGCCGCAGCTTGAAGATCCAGGCGCCCTGCTCGTCGCGCGACCATTCGCGCGCCAGTTCGGGGCGCAGTTCCCCTTTCTCGTCGAAGCTCACCAGGCGGCGATGGGTGAGCATCTTGATCATGCCCGCCGCCGCGCCGGTGGACGGCCAGGGCTGCAGGTTGGGCGGCCAGACGGAGAGGCCGAAGCGCAGCACGCCCGGCCTTGGCTGGGCCACGCCGTCGCGCGCGAGGAAGGCGGCGGAGAGGCCGGCGGAGGCGCCGAGCAGCAGGCGGCGGGTCGGGTGCGGCATCACGATCTCCGAGACAGGCGAGGGGGGGGATTGCGCGGCTTCGCGCCCGGCGAGTCAACCGCCAATCGTGCCCGCGCCGCGATTGACTTGGCGGCGTACGGCCCGGCATCTTCAGCCACCGCAGGTTGTGCCAGGCTTGCGGCGACAAGGTTCGGATGCGGAACAGGGGCTGAAGCCGGGCATGGGTGCCGCGACCGACACGCCAGGAAGCCCGGTGTCACGCCTGAAGCTGCCGTTGACCATCGCGATGCTCTGCCTCGGCGCGACCCCGCTCGCGGCCCAGGCGCCACCGCCGCTGCCGGGCCTGATCGAGCGCCTGACCCCGCCCGAGCCCCCTGCCCTCGGCCCGGCCCTGGTGCCGCCGCGCCCGCAGGCGCGCACCGGCCCAGGTGCCGCCCAGCGCGTGGCCATCGACCGCGCCCAGATCACCGGCGCCTCGGCGCTGCCCGAGGCCGCCTTGCGCGCCCTGGTGGCGCCGCTGGAAGGCAGGCTGGTGAGCCTCGCGGAGATCGAGGCGGCGCGGCTCGCGCTGCTCGGTGCCTATCGCGCGGCGGGCTACCCCTATGTTGCCGTCACTGCCGCCCTCGGCGCGGGCGAGACGGTGGGCTTCGCGCTGCGCTTCACGATCACCGAGGGCTTCGTCGCGGGACTGCGCCTCACGGGCGCCGACATCGGCCCGGCGGCGCGGCAGGTGGAGCGCTTCCTCGCACCGCTGCTCGACCAGCGCCCTCTGCCCCATGCGGCGCTGGAACGTGCGCTGCTGCTGGCGGGGGACATCCCCGGCGTGAGCGCGCGCGGCACACTGCGCCCGCTGCCCGGCGAGCCGGGCGCGCTGGCGCTGGAGGTCGAGCTTTCCCGCGCGCCCATCACGGGTTTCGTCAATCTCGACAATCGTGGCTATGCGCTGACCGGTGCCTGGCAGGGACTGCTGGTGGGCCAGCTCAACGCCTTCACGCGCTTCGGTGAACGCAGCGAAGTCGCGCTGGTGCAGTCGGAATCGCATGGCCAGTCCTTCCTGCAATTCAGCGAGGAAGTCTTCCTCGGCGGCTCCGGCCTGCGCCTGCGCGGCTACGCCGGGGCGGGGCGCGCTGCCCCCGGCGCGCCGCTGGCCAGCATCGGCTATGCGGGGGAGACGCGCGTGGCGGGCGCGGCCCTCGCCTATCCGCTGATCCGCAGCCGCCCATTGAACCTCTCCGCCACCGCGCAGTTCGACGCCTTCGAGAGCGTGGTTGAGGCACGACCCGGCGCGGAGGAGTCGCGCATTCGCGTCAGCCGCGATGCGGTGCGGGCGCTGCGGCTCGGCCTGGATGGCGCGATGCAGGATGGCTGGCTCGGCACCGCGCCGGCGGCCGCGACCAGCACGGCGTTGCTGCGCCTGCACCGAGGGATCGAGGCGCTGGGGGCGAGCACCGGCGATGCCGCCGCCACCGCGCGCACCGGCAGCGATTTCGGCTTCTTCCGCGTGGTGGGGGAGGTTTCGCGATCCCAGCCGCTCTTCCTGCCAGCCGAGGGCTGGCTGCTCTCGGCCTATGCGCTGGGGGCGGTGCAATGGTCGGATGATGTGCTGCCGCCGGCCGAGAAGTTCTATCTCGGCGGCAATCGGCTGGGCCGCGGCTTCTATGCGGGGCAGGTCTCGGGCGATCGGGCGCTCGCCTTCACGGGCGAGTTGCAACTGGCCTCGCAACGGCCGCTGCACCTGCCCGGCCGCGCCGCGCCGGTGCTGCTGGGCACGCAATTCTACCTGTTCCGCGACGCAGGCGAGGCGAGCGACAACGGCCCCGGCGAGGGAACGCGCAGGCTGTCCTCCTGGGGTGGTGGCGTGCGGCTGCAATTCGATGAGCGCGTGCAGCTCGACCTTGAGGCCGTGCGCCGGCTGACCCGCATGCCGGATGGTTCCGGCGTACGGGAGCTGGACGCGAACGCGCTCTACGGGCGCGTGTTGCTCAGGTTCTAGCGGTCGGCTTCGCTCGGCGGCACGCCGGCCGCGGCGACGGCCGCCGCCTGGCGATCGGCGATGGCCTGTTCGGAGAAGTCGTGCACCAGCTCCATGAACAGCTGGTGCCAATTCGCCTGCGCCTTGAGCCGGAAGAAGACGCTGCCGAGGCCGATCGCGGCGCGGTCCATCAACGGGAATTCGCGCGGGATCTTCACGCCACCCGTGCGCTTCAGCCCCTCATGCACCTTCATCGCCACGGACCGGCCATAGCTGGGATCGTCGGAGGGCGTGATGGCGCGCACGCGATCCTCGACCAGCGGCTCATAGAGGAAGCGCGCCCAGAGGTTCAGCACCTCCATCGTTTCCTTCGAGAGGTTGCGGAAGCCCCAGATGCGGTAGGCCTCCGCCGCCTTCTCGCGGTTGTCGTCGCGCACAGCCTCGAACAGCATGATGACGCCGGTGACGAAGCTCGCCGGGAAGATGCGGATCACGCCGAAATCGAGCAGGTTCACGCCGAAGCCGGTCTGCGCATCCGGGCGCACCTGGTAGTTGCCGAGGTGCGGGTCGCCATGGATCACGCCGTAGCGATAGAAGGGCACGTACCAGGCGCGGAACAGCGCCTTGGCGTATTCGTTGCGCTCCTCCTGCGAGGGTTCTTCCTCCAGCCGACGCAGGATGGGCCGGCCTTCGAGCCAGCTCATCGTCAGCAGGCGCTTGGTGGTGAGCTCCGGCACGGCGGTGGGCACGGCCACGCCCGGCGTATTCGCCAGCATCGCGCCGTAGAGGCGCATATGCGAGGCCTCACGCGTGTAGTCCAACTCCTCGCGCAGCCGGGCCGAGAGCTCGGCATAGGCTTCCTCATTGTCGAGGGTGGAATCCATGCGGCGATAGAGGCTGAGCGCCATCTTGAGCTGGCGCAGATCGGCTTCCACCACGCTGGGCATGTCCGGGTATTGCAGCTTGCAGGCCACCTCGCGCCCATCGGGCAGCGTCGCGCGATGCACCTGGCCGAGGCTGGCGGCGGCGGCGGCTTCCTGGCCGAAGGTCTTGAAGCGCTGCTGCCAGGCGGGGCCGAGCTCGCCCTGCATGCGCCGGCGCACGAAGGCCCAGCCCATCGGCGGCGCGTTGGATTGCAGTGTGGCGAGTTCCTGCGCGTATTCCTCGGGCAGCGCCTCGGGCACGGTGGCAAGGAACTGCGCCACCTTCATCAACGGGCCCTTGAGCCCGCCGAGCACCGCCTTCAGCCCTTCGGCATGGGCGGATTTGTCGGTCTTGATGCCGAGGAAACGCTCCCCCGCCACGCGCGCGGCGATGCCGCCCACGGCGCCGGAGGTGCGCACCATACGCCGCATCTCGCCGAACAGCGTCGATTCGCTCCGGTCCTCGGCCATTGGGTTATTCCGCCTTTTCCAACTCGTCGATGAAGCCGGAAATCACGTCGAGCCCCTTCATCCAGAAGGCCGGATGCGAGGCATCGAGGCCGAAGGGTGCCAGCAATTCCTTGTGCCGCTTCGTGCCGCCGGCCTTCAGCATCTCCAGGTACTTCTCCTGGAAGCGCGGATGGCCTTCGCGGAACACGCCGTAGAGCGCGTTCACCAGGCAATCACCGAAGGCATAGGCGTAGACGTAGAAGGGCGAGTGCACGAAGTGCGGGATGTAGGCCCAGTAGACGCTGTAGTCCGGCGTGAAGTCGAAGGCCGGGCCGAGGCTCTCGGTCTGCACCTGCATCCAGAGCTCGCCGATGCGCTCATGCGCCACCTCGCCCTTGCGACGCTCGTCATGCAGCAGCGTTTCGAAGCGGTAGAAGGCGATCTGGCGGACCACCGTGTTCAGCATGTCCTCCACCTTGCCGGCGAGCAGCATGCGGCGCTTCTTCGGATCCGTCTCGGCATCCAGCACGGCGCGGAAGGTCAGCATCTCGCCGAACACGCTCGCCGTCTCGGCCAGCGTCAGCGGCGTGGAGGACATCAGGTAGCCCTGCTGCGCGGCCAGGATCTGGTGCACGCCATGGCCGAGCTCATGCGCGAGCGTCATCACGTCGCGCGCCTTGCCGTGGTAATTCAGCAGCAGATAGGGGTGCGCCGAAGGCACGGTGGGGTGCGCGAAGGCGCCACTCGCCTTGCCGGGACGCAGCGCCGCATCGATCCAGGGTTTTTCGAAGAAGGGGGCGGCGATGCGCTCCAGCTCCGGGCTGAAGGCGCCATAGGCGGCGCGCACGCGGCTGACGGCGTCCGTCCAGGGGATGGTGCTGTCCTCGTCATTCGGCAGCGGCGCGTTGCGGTCCCAATGCATCAGCTTGGGCAGGCCGAGCCACTTCGCCTTCATCGCGTAGTAGCGATGCGACAGGCGCGGGAAGCTCTCCCGCACCGCGCTGACCAGCGCGTCCACCACCTCATCCTCCACCATATTCGCGCGGTTGCGCGAGGAGGTGGGGCGCGGGTAGCGGCGCCAGCCATCGATGATCTCCTTGTCCTTCGCCAGCGTGTTCGTGATCAGCGAGAAGAGGCGGATATTGTCCCCGAAGGCCGCCGAGACGCCCTTCGCGGCCGCCGCGCGCACATCGCGGTCGCGGTCCGAGAGCTTGTTCAAGGCCCCCGAGACGGTGAGCTCCTCGCCCGCCACGGTCACGCGCATATTGGCGGTGGTTTCGTCGAACAGGCGGTTCCAGGCGGAGCGGCCCGTGACCTCCTTCTCATGCAGCAGCTTCTCCAGCTCGTCGGAGAGCTGGTGGTCGCGGAAGACGCGCAGATCGCGCAGCCAGGGCTTCCAGCGGGTGAGCGCGGCAGAGCCGGCGTATTTCTGCTCCAGCGCCACTTCCCCCAGCCGGTTGATCTCCAGCGTGAGGAACAGCAGGTGGCTGCTGATGGTCGTCACACGCTCCTGCACCGTCTGGTAGAAGCGGCCATTGGCTGAGGATTGCGCGTCACCCGAAAAGACCAGCTGCGCGAAGGACATGGCGCGGCCGAGCACTTCCTCGATCGCCTCATAGGTGGCGATGGCAGCGGCGAGTTGGTCCCCGCTCAGCCCGGCCAGCTTGCCGGCATGGCTGGCGTTGAAGGCGCGCGAATCGGCCTCGGCCTTGTCGAGATCAGCCGTGAGGCGCGGGTCTTCCGGGCCGGCATAGAGGTCGGAGAGGTCCCAAGAGGGCAGCGCTTCGGCGGAAATGTCGGGAATCGTCACGGTGTCTCTTGCATCCAGGCTCGTTCGTCACTGGATATAGCCCGGCAACGCCCCAGGCCAAGGCGGGGTGCGTCGGGAAGGGACGTTGAGCGCATGAAGGATGGGGCTCGGACAGGCTGGACCAGCCTGCCGCAGATGATGTTGGAGATCGCCCGGGCCCGCCCCACGCGGCCCATGTCCCGATTCTGGCAGGGCGGCGCCTGGCGCCAGGTCACCTGGGGGGAGTTCGGCACCCGCGTCGCCGCCGTGGCGGAGGGGCTGCGGGGCGCCGGCATCGGCCCTGGCGACCGCGTGCTGCTGGTCAGCGAGAACCGGCCCGACTTCGTCATCGCCGACACCGCGCTGATGGCGATCGGCGCCGTGACGGTGCCGACCTACACCACCAATGCCGCGACCGACCACGCGCATATACTACGGGATTCGGGCGCGCGGGTGGCCATTGTCTCCTCGGCGGCCTTCGCGAAGCGGGTGCTGGAGGGTGCGGCGCTCGCCCATGGCCTCGATCTCTTGATCCTGATGGAGGATGCGCCGGTCGAGGGCGCGCCGCGCCAGCTCGCCTGGTCGGCGCTGGAGGCCACGCCGGCCTCGCTCGATGCCTTGGCGGCGGAGGTGGAGCATATCCCCGAAGGACGCCTCGCCTGCCTGGTCTACACCTCCGGCACGGGCGGGCTGCCGCGCGGCGTGATGCTGCCGCACCGCGCGATGCTGGCGAATCGCGAGGGCGTGGCGCGGATCGCGAGCCGGCTGGAGCTGGACGGCAAGACCTACCTCTCCTTCCTGCCGCTCTCGCACAGCTATGAGCATACGGTGGGCGGCTTCCTGCTCTCCTCCCTCGGGCTGGAGGTGGTCTATTCGCGCGGCGCGGATCGCCTCGCCGCCGAATTCCAGGAGATCCAGCCCGCCGTCATCACCGCCGTGCCGCGGCTGTTCGAATTGCTGCGCGGGCGCATCGAGGCGGGCGTGGAGAAGGAGGGCGGCTTCAAGGAGAAGCTCTTCCGCCGCGCCCTCACGCTGGGTCTCAAGCGGCTGGATGACCCCGATTTCGGCCTGCTCGACCGGCTGCAACTCTTCGTGCTCGACCGGCTGGTGGGCGAGAAGATCCGCGCGCGCTTCGGCGGGCGGCTGCAGGCGCTGGTCTCGGGTGGGGCGCGGCTTGACCCCGATCTCTCGGGCTTCTTCCTCGCCTTCGGCCTGCCGGTGATCCAGGGCTATGGCCAGACCGAGGCCGGCCCGGTGATCAGCGTGAACAAGCCCTGGGCCAATCGCCGCCATACGGTCGGCGAGCCGCTCCCCGGCGTGGAGATGCGCCTGGGCGAGGATGGCGAGCT
>Ga0315900_10007212_pt1 | contig 14644 bp, 13 predicted proteins | sample LakEriMetagenome_FD_203521 | JGI IMG/M metagenome (GOLD analysis project Ga0315900, IMG submission 203521) | Freshwater fungal communities from buoy surface, Lake Erie, Ohio, United States - Buoy 12 MA114 | ecosystem: Environmental > Aquatic > Freshwater > Lake > Lake biofilm | place: USA: Lake...
CGCAGCAATAGTGCCATTAATCTGTCCTTTTAAACCAGAAACAGAGCGTTCTATATTATTCTCTAGCTTCTTATAATCATTCCTAACGGCTTTATAGTGTTCTTTAATGCGTTCCATTGATGTAGTGGAAAGTATTTTTGAATAGGTATTTCCTACCCGCCCTAACCTTAGGATTGGATTCTGGAACTGCTCATCCAGTCTTACTTTGTTCATTGTATCCGTGATTTTGTCCTCTACTACATCAAGAGCTTCCTTTTTATCTGAAAGCACCAAGACGGACTGATTATTAAGAATGGCATCGCATACAATCGCCGTAATAGTGTGGCTCTTACCTGTACCTGGCGGGCCTTCAACGGTTATGTACTTGCACTGTTTCTTCTTTAGTGCGCTTAGTATTTGCCGCTGCTCTTCATTGAGAGGAACAGGGCTGGCATAAACAAGTTTCTCGCTTGAGGAAACTGCTTCCCAATCGCGCTCAACTTCGCCAGCAATTGATATGGGATTGTGGGTAATGAAATCATCAACCAACGTCTGAAATGCTGCCGCTAAAGCATCATCCCCCGCTTTTAGCTTTTGAAGGATTTCTTCATAGTCGTTGATAAGCGATTCATCAGATTTATCGAACAGCCCTAAATAACAACTATTCGTGATTTGCAGTCCTTGCCCTTTGGCGATCTGCCGTTCTGGATTATTGATGTCGATATATGGATTTAGGCCAAAATAATTGATTGCCTCTTTGAGAGCCTTGTCTATTTCGCCAATTAAGTGCTGTCGTTTCTCTGCAAGGTAGATAATACGTTCAACAAACGCACCTAAAGAACCTTTGCGCTCTATCTCAGAATTGTAATCCTGAGAGATATACTGAACGGCCTTTTTGTTGACGTACAGTAGTGAGTCAAAGTTAAAAGAAAACCCTTCAGGTGTTTTCTGAATTTGGACAGGAATATAAAACAGCGGATAGGTGTGATTTTTGTAACTAATATCGCAGAAATAGAGATAGAATTCCTGTTTCTCTAAAAGGTTCTTATTATTGACCAGTTCGGATACTTCAAAGAACAAGTCTCCGGCAGCAAACCCCTTGAAGAAGCTTTCCAGCTTATTCTGGATGTCCTTAAGCTCAAAAATCTGGTGCAATGCTTGGTCTGCCTCAACTTCTTTGCCTAAGCTCAACTGATTTACGATAGAACTGACTACATCCTCGAAAGGGCGAATCAGTATATCGGTAAGCTCTTCCTCAATCTGATAAACAGAATCAACGGTAGCCGTTCTTATTTTGTCTATAGGCTCACGAATATTTTCTACAAAAGAGGCAAGGAATTTTTCTTGGATTACGCGACTAATCCCATCCAGTGCGAACGTAATTGCTGCCGTTGTATCGTTTTGGTTCTTGGTTCTGCCAAGCTCAATCTCATTCTTGAAAAGCTTAATAACCGCTTCAATGGACTGCGGTTCAATGGCCTTAACCTGATCCTGAATAAGCTGCAAAAGGGATTGCGGTATTGGATTGGTATGAACACCGCGTTTTAGCTCATTCAGCGAATTATCCTCAAAGCCATCTCTAATAACCTTCCAAGCAAGTGCACTGTACTTTTTGTATTTATTAAGATTGATGCTAACTTGAAGGTTATTGCTATTGCGATGCTGAATGTGCCTTTTAGGGCTACGGACTTTATGAAAGTCCGTTTCCAAAAAATCCATAAAGTATCGAGCCACTTCCGTTACGAACGGAATAACCCCTGCGGCATTAGGCTCTTTTTTAGCTAAGACAGAAACTGTCATTACGAGTAGCTCTTGGATTTTGGATTTTATGAGTGCATAAACTCACGTTTATCATAAGCCATTGTCATTGCAAAGCTTCGCACATTAATCGGTAGAATTTTGATTTGCCTTAGTAATTCGATACAGCTTATTAAGCATCTCGAAGTTTCTTCGTATAACCGGCTTTAAAGCCAAAGTGTATATCTACTCCCCTATAAATGATCCACTAACTCCCTAGCCCCCCTAATTAGTTCCCTAATTACCTGCCGATCAGCAATAGTCGCCGCTGTATATCGCCCATGCTTATAGGCGTTGCGGTTGCCTTTGGGTGCGCCGGTAGACATGCCACCATGCATCCGACACCTCCCATTAGGCATTGCCGGTGACTGGCACTCTTTTCCGCTTCTTGTTCGGGCTAGGCATTTCTGGCATTGATGCATTGGTAATTTCTTTTGCATGGGGTTATTCCTCCGTTTTTGTTTGCACCCTACCCCCCTCTGGGCGGATGACATTGCCAATAATGGCTTGGCCGCCAGCATTGACGTGGACATGTTCGACTGTCATCTTTTGCTGTACCTTACCGCGGTGACGATTTAGTGCTTCTACCAATGTAGCATAAGCACGATTTAATTTTCCTGCCTACCGATGAATGTTTGATCCGGTATCATGTTGCGGCGATAGCAATCCATTGCTGCATTATGACATGCCATCATTTGGGCAGCTAATTGGCCTTCGATGACATCTTTTGGCTCAAAATTGACCAAAGCTACCACTAATGCATCAGCCATTTCTCTTTTGTCATCACCATTCAATTGTTGGTAATAACTGGCGTTTGCAACCTGATTTACAAGCATATTGCTGTAGCCATAATGATTAATTCCGCAGATTTTACTGTTATTTTTTGCCTCGGCTGGTGCTGCAACCTGAATATTTTGTTTTTTTGGTTTTTTAGTCATTATTCTGTCCCCTTGCTGTTTGCTGTAATTCTGCCAGTACTTTTGCCTCCGCCTCTGTTCGCGTCATGCCCCCATCATATTCCATAATAGCGGCACGTTCCTCGTAGGCTTGCCCTTCATCACTTTGGAAAAACTCCTGCAAGGCTTGCTTATGAGATTTCAGCAGAGGCAAAAGTTTTTGCAGGCTATATTCACCACCAATGGCTTTTACTTTGCTGCCCGTCCATTGAAGCCATAAACCTGCTTGCGTACATTGCGTGAGTAGATCAAATATATTCACAGCTCTACCTCCACCACTTTGCCAGTTAGCGGGGTATTATCTGCAACATTGCCACAAACTAGGCTGAGAGCAGGCTTTCGTGTTTCACTTTCATTTTTTGTTGCGAAACAATCCGCAACATGTTGCACATGTTTCTGAAACAGTTTTTCATCTAAAACAGCGTCATTAGCAGCAAGCCTTATTTGTTGCGGTGTTGCACTTGGAGGGGGTGAAAGATAGCGCAAGAACGCATCCTCAAATTGTTCCCTCTCAAAGCCACGCGGGGTTTTGTAATCAATCCGCACCGTTTTGCTTTTTATGCCATATTCTTTAAGCCTTATTGCAAACTGGCGGGGCGAAATGGGTTTGCCCCGATTGTAGGTTGCCCATGATTTTTCATCATCGGCACATAGGGCTTCGATCAGCTCAGTTGTGGATATTCTATCCGTGCCCCTGCTATCAAAGACTTCTTTGATGTCGGCCAGCAACTCGCTGGAAAGCGAGGGGCTGATATAGTCACCGCCGGATAGCTTCACGGCAGTAGCGCGCGCCTGTGTGGGCCATGCACCCCCAACATAATCGGCAATGGCAAGCAAAGGCTCCCAATTATCCTGCGCGCGGTCGTTTATTGAGTCCGGCAGGGCGGGCCGGGCATTCGCAATAGCATCCGCTGCATCGCATGAAAATCTAGCAAGTTTAGACGCCAGCGTTTCAAACAGTCCGGTTTCTGCATGCCGAAGCCGATCCACTGTTTCATCCGGCAGTTTGCGGCGTAGGGTCAGGATAATTGCCCTATCCATTATGGTATCGGGCAAATTGCCAATGCCGGAAATAGCCTTCGCGCCCCAGGTCGAGAATTGCTGCGGCTCGTGCTTGTCGCCGACACTGCGAATCACATAGGCCGATTGCCGTGTATGGCCGCTGTTGATAACCCCGCGCAGTTCTTCATTATCTTTGAAGAACGTATCCGCCTCATCAATGAGCAGCGTGGGCCGGTAGGTTTCAATCACACGAAAAGTAGCCGATGGTGAGATATTGGATGCCACCAGCGGATTACGCACGAGCTTACCCATCAGATTAAGCAACTGTGATTTACCGCAGCGTTTTTCCGGCGCGGTGATCATGGCAATAGGCGCAACCTGTACAGACTCAATCACCCATGTGAAGGTGCACCACAGCGATGCAGCCACCGCCGTATGGTGATCACACACGATAAACCGCTTGATCACCGCCACCAGCTCATCCAGCAGCGCTGCACCATCCACCGGCTCAGGCCAAGGCGTGACAATAGGAAACTGCACGCCCTTGTTCGTGTCCGTTCTTTTCTCGCGCGCGCGTGCGCGTACTGGTCGCCCTCCCGTCTCTGCATGGCTTAAAGCAGCATAGTCAAACGGGTCATCATCGTGCAAACTCGTCATGCCGGAAGCCTTTTTTCAAAATTGGCCTGCCAGCGCTGAACAATTTCGCCTGCAATAGACTGCGCCAGATGATCGCGTGATTCCGGCTTGGTTATATGGTGAATCAGCGTTTCCAGAATAGACAGGCGCATTTCATCCACCTGCTGCTGGCGCCTGCAGATCTCAAGGGCGGCTTTGCACTGCTCGGCTTCCTGCTGTAGCTCCAGCATGTCGCGCTGCATGTGCAGCACATCCAGCCGCATAGCATCATAGCGGTAGCTTTTCGCTGCAGGATCAAGCGAGCGCTCTAAAGCGAGAATATCTTGATCGAGTTTATCCAGCATGCTCGGCCTCAAACCATAGGCGCTCGAAATTCTGCTCGCTGATTATTCCGCCAGAATACAAAATGGCAGCTGCGCGCTTAAGCTCGTCTTTTGAGGGCTTCCGCAGAGTATCTATACTGCGATTAAGCTGGCGCTTTTCTGTGTGGTTAGGCTGCATGGGAACCGCCTTCCAGTTTGCTCAAGAAGGCAGCCACATCCTTAGCTAGAAACCATGTAGATTTGCCATACTTGGTAGCTTTCAGGTCGCCGCATTTTATGGCGGCATAGAGCTTGGTACGGCCCAATGGAAGTTGCGCCAGCAGGTCCTTAACAGAATATGCTGTTTTGGTAAGATTGAAGTCTTGTAACATTGAAACCATCCTTTGTTGTTATGGATGGTTCTTTATTATTCAGATGAATTGCTTGCACGCACCAGTAATATGCGGGAGTATGGAATTACCGCGGGATTATTCCGTATTTTCCCGTGAGCGCTGCTTTATTAAAATTTCTATAGCAGCTTTAATTGTTTTGCGATTTGCACCGTATTCTCGTTCCATTTCCTTTGTAATACAGGTAGGCAATACCTCAAGTTCGCCTAGTTTAATTGCAATTTGTTGAGCCTTGTACGCTGGTTTACGTCCAGTTTTACGATGCTTTCTTATGTTATTATCCGTAGCTGTCGCTGGGTTGTGTGCATCATGAAGCCAACCCTTCAATATTTCTGCGCTATCCTGAATTTTAGTAACCCAGAATTTTCTATCCTCTAAAGTCCCGCCGATAACTCCAATACGTTGTTTGTCTGCTATTGCGACACGTAGGGCATGTACTAAATCTCTGTATGCCTGAGGGTGGGGAGATGAAAGAAAAATGCCCTCATATTTTTCCAATTCGTTGAGCTTTTCATTAGCCTGGGTTACATCATTTGTATAAGGACTTAAGCCTGCATTAGCTGCGGCCATGAGCGGATGTATAATAGTATAGATGCCATTTTCTTTTTTTGGAGCAGATAAAGTGGATACATATTTTTTTAGGTTATTTGACACGGGTATCCCCTCTGCCTCTAACCACTCGATCGTTTTCAAAACTGACACATGTCGATATTTCGGTATAATTGTACTGAACACACGCTCAGTAGTTTCGAGCTGCTTTAACTCTATTGCGCGGCAAATTTTTTGAATTACTAGGCCAAGAGGATTATCGTCATTATTAGAAAATCTCTCATAAGACTTTTGTGCTGTAGAGGAAATATCACATATAAGTCCGCCTAAAAGATAGACTTGGGCATAGCCAGAAGTAATAATTCTTAAATAGTCACTTTCTGTTGGCTTTTCTTTTGTAAGCTCTAACCATTCTTTCTTTGTGCTCTCGCGCGCCCAATTTATTAGAGAATCACAGTATTCCTGCCGTTGTTTTGCAATTTCTTTATTTGGAATATCTAAAAGATTAACCATACACCCCCCGCAAGGTCTTCCGCATGCTGGTTACGCGGCAGCCCATGCGGAATGGGGGTTCGGGGATCAGCCTAGCCGCGCTATTGATACTTAATCAGTTACCCCTGATTTTCAAGACTTTGCCGCGTTGCCGCTGCTCGAGATAATCCGCCCACCACTGCATCATCTTGCGACGCTCATCGAGATATTGCGCGCGGTTGTAGGCGGCGCGCACCTGATTGCGCTCCATATGGGCAAGCTGGCGCTCAATCGCATCTTTCTGGAAAGGGCTGCTTTCGTTCAGGATGGTCGAGGCCAGCGCACGGAAGCCATGCGCCACCAGCCGGTCTTTATAGCCCATCATATGCAGCACTTTGTTCACCGTGTTCTCACTCATCACCGCATGCTTGCGCCGTTGCTGTGAGGGGAAAAGATATGCGCTGTGGCCGGTAATCTCCTTTAACAGTTTAAGCAAGGCGAGCGTTTGCTTCGAAAGCGGCACGATATGCCACTCTTTCATTTTGGTGGTTTCGGGGCGTATGCGCCATTCTTTCTCTTTCCAATCAATATCCCGCCACTCGGCGTGGCGCAGCTCTCCCTGACGCACAAAGGTTTGCATCGTCATGAGGATAGCGATTTTATTCTGCGGGCTGGTTTCTACCTGCTCGAGGCGCTTAAAGAAATCAGGCAGCTCTTTAGCGGTGATCGTCGGGTGGTTCTGCGCGCGGTGCGGTGTCAGCGCACCCCGTAAATCCTGCGCGGGGTTATAGGTCATCCGGCCGGTAATCACCCCATAGCGGAATATTGCATTACAAGTTTGCAGCAGGCGGTGTGCGGTTTCTGTGGTGCCCCTCTTTTCAATCTTTCTTAAGCTATCCAGCAGGTAAAGCGGCTTGATCTCGGCAATCGGGTCACTGCCAATCTCCGGCATGATATGCAGCTCCAGCCTGCGCCATAGCCTTTGGGCGTGATCCGGTACCCATTTGGTTTTATTGGTTTCGAACCATTCCTTCGCCACCGCCGCAAAGCTATTACCCGCGCGGTACGCCTGAAGCCGTTTATCTTCTTTCTTTTTAAGCGCCGGGTCGGCCTGCTCTAGAAGCAGCTTTCGTGCTTTGTCGCGCTCTTCGCGGGCTTTGCTTAGGGAAGTCTCGGGATATACCCCCAGCGCCAGCAGCTTTTCTTTGCCAGCCACTCGGTATTTCAGACGCCAATACTTAGAGCCGTTAGGATGAACCAGCAAAAACATGCCAAAACCATCGGCCAGCTTGTAAGAGCGTGCTTTAGGCTTCGCATTCTTTATTTTTATCTCAGTCAGCGCCATAGGGAAGCCTCTGGGGGTACATGAGTGTTTTATACCCCCATTTATACCCCCAATCGCTGCGGCTGTAAATGAACAACTCCGAACCACCGCGACTTAAAACACTTGGTTTTTCCTGTGTTTTATGCTATTTAACGGCTTGCTGTGAACAGCAGCGAATGGGAAAGTGGTGCCTCGAGCCGGAATCGAACCAGCGACACAGGGATTTTCAGTCCCTTGCTCTACCAACTGAGCTATCGAGGCACACGCCTGAGCGGCAGTAAAGAGCCAGCGTTATAGAAGATGCATCCCTGCTTGTCCAGCCTTAGAATAAGGTCTCCAGCAGGCTGGCATCGCTGGGTTTTTCGCGGGTCTCTTCCTCCCAGCCACCGCCAAGTGCGCGAATAAGGGTCACGGCGGCGTTCATGCGCGCGCCCTGCGCGGCAATGGCGGCGCGGCTGGCGGCCAGCGCCTGGCGGTCGGCGTCGGCCACTTCAAAATAGCTGACATCGCCCTGATCGTAGCGTTTGCGGGTTAAATCCAGCGTGCGGCGTGTGGCTTCGGCGGCGGCATCCAGCTGCTGCTGCGACTCGGCCAGCAGGCGCTGAGCCGCCAGCGCATTTTCAACATCGGCAAACGCCACCAGCACCTGCGCGCGGTAGGTTTCGAGCGCCTGCTCATACACCGCCTGCGCGCTATCCACGCGGGCAATGGTGCGGCCACTATCAAAAATCGTCATGGCGAGCGCGCTGCCGCCCACCTGCCCCAGCGCCCAGTTTCGGCTGCTCCATTTGAATAAATCAGCGAGGCTGGCTGATTCATAGCCAAAATTTGAGGTGAGCGACAGGCTGGGAAAGAAAGCCGCGCGCGCGGCGCCAATGCGCCGGTTTGCCGCCTGCATGGTGGCGACCGCCTGATCAACATCCGGCCGGCGCGCAAGCAGGGTTGATGGCAGGCCAGCGGGAATCTGCGGCGGGCGCATCACGATGCTCGCCTCAGGGAAGCTGAAAGACGATGGCAACTCGCCCAGCAGCACCGCCAGCGCATTTTCATAGCCGGCGCGGGCGCGATCCACCGTGAGCAGCTCTGCTTTTGCCTGCGCAAGATCGGCCTCGGTGCGGCGAAGATCCTGCTCGCCCACGGTTCCAACCTCAAAGCGCCGCGCCATAATACGCGCCGCTTCCTTGCGCACTGCCACCGTATCACGCAGCAGCAGCCGCTCGGCATCCAGCGCGCGCAGCGTGAAATAGGTGCTGGCGACATCCGCCTGCAGCGCGAGCAAGGTGCTGCGATAGAGCGCATCCTGCGCATCGGTTTCAAATTCGAGGGCGCGTTCGCTATCTAAAATGCGGGCGAATAAATCCACCTCATAGGTGAGCGTCGCGCCTGCGCCGTAAAGATTATAGGGCTTTAAATCATTGGTGGCGCCGCCAAAGGCCACGTTGCCGGCGCTCGCCGATTTTGCACGCACGGCGTTGCCGCCCGCCTGCAAGGTCGGAAGCAAAGTGGAGGCCACCGTGCGCGCCTGAGCGCGCGCCTGATCGACACGCGCGGCAGCTACTTTGAGCGACGGGTTGTTTGCCAGCGCGCGGGTTTGAAGCTCGTCCAGCGCGCTATCCTCAAATATCTTCCACCACCGGCCGCGATGCTCTGCTGGCTGCGGGGTGATTTCTTTCCACTCACCCACCATCTCAGAAGCAATCTGCTCTTTATATTGCTCCGGCAGTTTGTTTTCCGGCATCGCGAAGTCCGGAGCAAGGCTGCAGGAGCTCGTCATTGCGAGGAGTGTCAACAACGAAGCAATCCAGATTTTTTTATTTGCTGGATTGCTTCCCCCGCAAGAAATGCGGGGTCGCAATGACAGTAAGTATTTAGTCATGCTTATGCCCTTCCTGATGGTGCGCATGCTCAAGCGAGGCGGAATGCAGCTGGCCGCCGAACATCATGCGTAGCCCGACATAGAAAATGGGGGTGAGGAACAGGCCGAAGAAGGTCACGCCGAGCATGCCGGAGAATACCGCCACGCCCATATCCTGACGCATCTCCGAACCCGCGCCACTTGAAAATACCAGCGGCAGCACGCCCATGATGAAGGCGAACGACGTCATCAGAATCGGGCGAAGACGCAGGCGGCAGGATTTGATCGCCGCGTGAAACGGCGAGAGCTTCTGGATGATCTCCAGCTCGCGCGCGAACTCGACAATCAGGATCGCGTTTTTACAGGCGAGCCCGACTAATACAATCAATCCTATCTGTGTGAAAATGTTGTTATCGCGCCCGACAATCCACACGCCGAAAATAGCGGAAAGCAGACACATCGGCACGATTAATATCACCGCCAGCGGCAGCACAAGGCTTTCATACTGCGCGGCCAGCACCATGAACACCAGCAGCACGCAAAGCGGGAAAATCAGCAGCGCGGTGTTGCCGGCGAGGATCTCCTGATAGGTTAGCTCCGTCCATTCGAAGGTCATGCCTTTGGGCAGCGTTTCTTTCACGATGCGCTCGATTTCATCCTTCACCTGACCAGTGGAAAAACCGGGCGCCGGGCTGACATTGATATCCGCAGAGCGATAGGCGTTGTAGCGCGTGGCGTTATCCGGCCCGTAGCTTTCGGTGACTTTGATGAGCGCGCCGAGCGGCACCATCTCGCCGCTTGCGCTTCTCACCTTCAGCTGGAGCATGTCGCTGGCGCGGGCGCGAAACTCGCTGTCCGCCTGCGCGAACACGCGGTAGGTGCGGCCAAACTTGTTGAAGTCGTTGATGTAGGCCGAGCCGAGATAGATTTGCAGCGTGGCGAAAATATCGGTAATGGCGACGCCCATTTGCTTGGCGCGCACGCGGTCGACCTTCACTTCCAGCTGCGGCACGTTGATGCCATAGAGCGAGTACGCACCGCCCTGCGGATCAAAGACCGGCGACTGGCGAGCCTTGCCAAGAATTTCATTTTTCACAGCATCCAGCGCTTCATAACCCATATCCGCGCGATCCTGAATTTGCAGCTTCGCGCCGCCGGTGGTCGATAGCCCCATCACCGGTGGTGGTGGCAGGGCGAGCACCGGGAAGGCTTCTTTAATCTGCATGAAATATTGCCCCATCAGCGCGCCGGAAATCGCTCCCGCAGAAAGATCGGGCGTGGTGCGTTCATCGAACGGTTTCAGCGTGACGAAGGTGATGCCGGCGCTGGGGCTGTTGGTAAAACCCTTGATGGAAAGCCCGGGAAACGCCACCGCGCTCTGCACACCCGGCTGCTTCATCATGATGTCCGACATCTTGCGCATGACTTCTTCGGTGCGATCAAGATTCGCGCCGTCCGGCAGCATCGCAAAGCTCACGAGATATTGCTTGTCCTGCTGCGGGATGAAACCTTTCGGGGTGAGGTGGAAGATTAGTGCGGTAACACCAATCAGCACGATATAGCCCATGACAAAGGTGCGCTTGCGCGACAGCGAACTTTGAACGCTATGCGAATAGCGCTCGGACTCGCGGCCAAAAAAGCGATTGAACAGATCAAAGCCCTGCGGCTGGCCGGGGATGGGCGGCGAGACGATATGACGAATGGCAAGCACCGCGCCGACGGCAACTGATAGCCAGATAAGTACCGTAAAACCGATGCCCACAACCATCAATACCGGGCTGAAGCCGAGCAAGTTACCGAGGATTTTCATAATGATGATCTCGGCAATAAACAATACCACCGCGAGCAAAAACCAGCGCCACGCATGGAATATGCCGCCGAAAATTTTCTCGATGACGAGCGTGAGTCTGTCTTTAGGAAGCCCCTTGGGTTTCAGCAGCATCGCCGCCAGCGCGGGGCTTAGGGTCAGCGAATTAAAGGCGGAGATGACGGTGGAAATCGCAATGGTGAGCGCGAATTGCTGGTAGAACTGGCCGGTGAGGCCGCTCATGAAGGCGATCGGCACGAACACGGCAATCAGCGTCAGCGCAATCGCGATGATCGGCCCCGATACTTCGCGCATCGCCTGATAGGTGGCATCCAGCGGGCTTAGGCCCTCCTCGATATTGCGCTCGACATTTTCGACCACCACAATCGCATCATCGACCACAATCCCGATCGCAAGCACGAGCCCAAAGAGCGATAGCGCATTAATCGAAAACCCGAACGCATACATGAAGGCGAACGTACCGACGATGGAAACCGGCACCGCAAGCAGCGGGATAATCGAGGCGCGCCATGTCTGCAGAAACACAATCACCACCAGCACCACCAGCGCCACCGCCTCGAGCAGGGTTTTAATCACCGCCTTGATCGAATCGCGCACGAACACCGTGGGATCATAGACGATGCTGTAATCCAGACCGGGCGGAAAATCTTTTTTGAGTTCCGCCATGGTAGCGCGGATATCATCCGAAATCTGGATGGCATTGGAGCCGGGCGCCTGAAAAATCGGAATCGCCACCGCCGGCTTGTTATCCAGCAGCGAGCGCAGCCCATATTCCGATGCGCCCAGCTCAATGCGCGCCACGTCATGAAGGTATGTCACGCCGCCGGTTACGGGATCAACTTTCAGCACAATCTCGCCGAATTCTTCCTCGTTTTGCAGGCGCCCCTGCGCGCTGACATTCAGCTGAATCTCGGTACCTTCCGCATAAGGCGGGCCGCCGATCACACCGGCCGCCACCTGCACATTCTGCTCGCGCACCGCCATCACCACATCGGTCGCAGAAAGGCCGCGCGCCGCCATTTTTTCCGGGTTCAGCCAGATGCGCATCGCATAATCGCCGGAGCCAAACACCGCCACCTGCCCGACGCCTTTAACACGCGCCAGCGCATCCTTCACATTCAGCACCGCGTAGTTACGCTGGTAGAGCATATCGCGGCTGCCGTCCGGCGAGAGCAGATGCACCACCATCGTGAGATCCGGCGAGCTTTTCACGGTGGTGACACCGAACTGGCGCACCTCTTCCGGAAGGCGCGGCAGCGCCTGCGACACGCGATTTTCAACGAGCTGCTGCGCCTTATCGGGATCGGTGCCGATTTTAAAGGTGACGGTGAGGCGCATCACGCCATCGCTGGTTCCCTGCGACGACATGTAGAGCATACCCTCAACGCCGTTGATCTGCTCCTCAAGCGGCGCGGCGACCGTTTCGGAAATCACTTTCGGGTTCGCACCCGGATATTGCGCCGAGACTTCCACGGTCGGCGGCACGACATCGGGATATTCCGAAATCGGCATCAGCGGGATGGCGATTAAACCAGCGATGAAAATCAGCGCGGAAAGCACACCGGCAAAAATCGGCCTATCAACAAAGAAGCGGGAGAAGTTCATGGCTGGGCTTCGGGACTTGGGATTGGGGATTCGGAATCTGGGTTTGCTTTGGGCTGATCGATGGCCATCATATCAACCAGTTCCGGCACTACCGGCGCGCCGGGGAAAAAGACGCGCTGGGTGCCATTCACCACGATTTTCTCGCCCGGCTTCAAACCATCTTCTACAATGCGAAGCCCCTCCGCCACACCACCCAGCGTCACAGGGCGCTGCTCGGTGGTGCCATCTTCTTTCACCACGATCACAAACTTGCGGCTTTGATCAGTGCCGATGGCTTTTTCGGCAACTAAAATAGCAGGATGAGACACCGCATCCGCGATGCGAACGCGGGCAAACAGGCCGGGCAGAAGTGAGCCGTCCTCATTATCAAACACCGCGCGCACGCGGATCGTGCCGCTGGCGATATTCAGCTGGTTATCAAACGATTGCACGCGGCCAGTGTAGGTTTTATCGCCGGTTGAGAGCACCAGCTCCACCGGAATGGCTGATGTTTTTTCCTGGCTGGCGAGCGCCGGCTGCAAATAGCGCACGAAGGTCTGCTCATCAATTTCCACATCGGCATAAATCGGCGCGATGGAAACCACGCTGGTAAGCACGGGCGCATTGCCGCCGCTATCGACCAGATTACCCACGGTGAGTTCCGGACGGCTGACGCGGCCACTAATCGGCGAGCGCACCTCGGTGTATTCCATATCCAGCTGAGCGCGGGTGAGCGCCGCGCGCGCGATTTCCAGCTCATTTTTCCGCTGGTCAAATTCTCGCTTCGGGATTGCCTTATCGGCCATCAGCGTGCGGGCGCGCTCAAACTCCGCTTCGGCCAGCGCGGCGGTTGCCTGCGCTGCTTTGAGGTTAGCGGCATAGGGTCGCGGGTCGATGGTAAAAAGTGGCTGGCCAGCTTCCACCATCTGCCCTTCGGTAAAATGCAATTTTTTAATCACACCGGAAACGCGCGGGCGAATCTGGGCGCTTTCCACGGCGCTGAGGCGCCCCGTGAATTCACGCCACTGGCGCACCTCTTTAGCCACCACCTCGGCCACCGACACCGGCATCGGCTGCACCATACCGCCCGGTGCACCCGCGCTGCCACTAAAGAACATGGTATAAAGCCCGTAACCCGCTGCAATAACCACGAGCAACACCACAACATAACGACGCGACATAACCACCTATTTTTTAGTTTTTGTTTTTTTCACCTGATAGGGCGTATGGTGGGCAAGCACCGCATCCAGTAGCCCGGGAAATTTCTTATCGATGTCTTTTTTACGAAGCGTGTTGTGCACTTCGATACCTTTTTTTTGCGATTTCACCAGCCCCGATTCACGCAGCACGCGAAAATGAAACGACAGAGTGGAAGGCGAAATGACATCGCAGCTTTGATTGCAGCGCATGCCTTCACATTCCATCAACCGCACGACAATCTCGCGGCGCAGCGGGTCAGACAGCGCATGCACCACTGCATCCAGCGAGATTTGTTTTAAGGTGGGATGATGAAACGGCATGGCGCCTTGTAGCACCATCATTTTATTATTTCAAGAATATTGAAGTAATAATGGACGCACAGGTTTGGCCAGCGATAATCGCCTTGACGAATCCCCGCCAAACGCTTTAATCTCGCGCGCGATGAAAACGGTGGCAGTGATTGGTTCTGGCATTTCTGGCATGGGCGCGGCCTACCTGCTATCAAAAAGCCACGCCGTGACGCTGTTTGAGAAAAACGACGTGCCCGGCGGCCACAGCCGCACAAAGACAGTCACGTTTGGCGAAAAAACCATCCCGGTGGATACGGGATTCATCGTCTTTAATTACCAGACCTACCCGAATCTGGTTGGCCTTTTTCGCCATCTCGGTGTGGCGCATGAAAAAAGCGATATGTCCTTTGCCTTCACCACGGGCGGCGGAGCGTTTGAATGGGGCGCGCGAAACCTAAATG
>Ga0315900_10007213_pt1 | contig 14642 bp, 14 predicted proteins | sample LakEriMetagenome_FD_203521 | JGI IMG/M metagenome (GOLD analysis project Ga0315900, IMG submission 203521) | Freshwater fungal communities from buoy surface, Lake Erie, Ohio, United States - Buoy 12 MA114 | ecosystem: Environmental > Aquatic > Freshwater > Lake > Lake biofilm | place: USA: Lake...
GCCAGCCGCAGTCGCACGTGGACGAGGCCTTCGAGCGGATCCGCGAGGAGCTCGCCCGCGGCGAGCGGCCCGAGGCCGAGGACGAGCCGCCGGGGTTCCAGGGGACGCTGCGGCACTACCAGCGCGAAGGCCTGGGCTGGCTGGCCTTCCTGGAGCGGATGGGCCTCGGCGGCTGCCTGGCCGACGACATGGGTCTGGGCAAGACGATCCAGGTGCTGGCCATGTTCGTCCGCCGTCAGGCGGTGCTGCGGGACACGGGGGTGGCGCACCGCCCGTCCCTGGTGGTCGTCCCCAAGAGCCTGGTCTTCAACTGGATGGAGGAGGCGCGGCGGTTCGCGCCCGGCCTGCGGATGCTGAACCACACGGGCCAGGGCCGAACGGGGGCGGCGGTGGTGGCCGATCACGACGTCGTGGTCACGACCTACGGCACGCTGCGGCGCGACATCCTGGCGCACCGCGAGACGGAGTTCGACTACGTCGTGCTCGACGAGGCGCAGTCGATCAAGAATGCCGCCAGCCAGGCGGCCAAGGCCTGTCGCCTGCTGCGGGCCCGGCACCGCCTCGCCCTCACCGGCACGCCCGTCGAGAATCACATCGGCGAGCTGTGGAGCATCTTCGAGTTCCTCAATCCGGGCCAGCTCGGCAGCGCCACGCGGCTGCGGAAGTTTCTCACCGACGGCCGGGGCAGCACCGAGGTCGTGGCCCGGGCCGTCCGTCCCTACCTGCTGCGCCGCACGAAGGCCCAGGTGCTCTCCGACCTGCCGGAAAAGACCGAGCAGACGCTGTTCGTGGAGCTCGGTGAGTCGCAGCGCCGGGCCTACGACGACCTGCGGAGGCATTTTCGCCAGGAGCTCTCCGGCCGGATCGGACGCATGGGCATCGGCCGCTCGCGGATCGCGGTGCTCGAGGCGCTGCTGCGGCTGCGGCAGACGGCCTGCCATCCGGGGCTCGTCGATCCCGAGCGGGCAGGCGAGCCCGGGGCGAAACTCGAGGCGCTCCTCGAGCAGCTCGACGAGGTGCTGGACGAGGGCCACAAGGTGCTGGTCTTCAGCCAGTTCACCAGCTTCCTCGCCATCCTGCGGCGGCAGCTCGACGACCGCGGAATCGTCTACGAGTACCTCGACGGCCGGACGACCGACCGCCAGGCCCGCGTGGCCCGGTTTCAGGAGGATGCGGAATGCCGGCTGTTTCTCGTGAGCCTCAAGGCCGGCGGCCAGGGCCTGAACCTCACGGCCGCTGACTACATCTACATCCTCGACCCCTGGTGGAACCCGGCCGTCGAGGCCCAGGCGGTCGATCGCGCCCACCGCATCGGCCAGACCCGCCGGGTGTTCGCCTATCGACTCATCGCCCGCGACACGGTGGAGGAGAAGATCGTGGCGCTGCAGGACCGCAAGCGGGAGCTGGCGGAATCGATCGTCCGGGCCGACGACAGCATGATCGCGAGCCTGACGGCGGAGGACGTGGAACTGCTGCTGTCATGAGGTCCGGCCTCACGCAAATCTAACATCAGCCGCCGAGGCTCGGCTGCCATAATTCCGCGCCGCGGGCATTCCGGCCCGCGGCGTGACACCCGAGGCGACCGCATGACCATGGCTCCTGCCACCCTGGAGGCCGACGAGCACGTGAAGCACGCACCTGCCCGCCCGAAGGGCGGGGCCGAGCAGCCGCCGTCCCGGGTTCTCGTCGTCGATGACGAGGAGGATCTGCTGGAGCTGGTTCGCTACAACCTCGCCAAGGACGGGTACCAGGTGGAGTGCGTCGCCAGCGGCGAGCTGGCGCTGAAGTCGGCGCGGCGGCAGCCGCCCGACCTGATCGTCCTCGACCTGATGCTGCCGGCCGTCGATGGGCTGGAGGTCTGCCGCCGGCTGAAGTCCGAGGGCAAGACCCGCGACATCCCCATCGTCATGCTCACCGCCAAGAGCGAGGAGCGGGACATGATCACGGGCCTCGACTGCGGCGCCGACGACTACATCACCAAGCCATTCAGCCCGCGGGTGCTTTCCGCCCGCGTCAAGGCCCTGCTCAGGCGGCGCGAGGCCCAGCGCAGGGCCGAGCGCGAGATCACCATCGAGGTCCATGAGTTGTCGATCCACCCCGGCCGTCACGAGGTCAAGCTGGCCGGGCGGCTCGTCGAGCTGACGTACACCGAGTTCGCGCTGCTGCAATTCCTGGCCAAACGGCCGGGCTGGGCCTATACCCGCCCCCAGATCGTCGACGCCGTGAAGGGCGAGGACTATCCTGTGACGGAGCGCTCGGTTGACGTCCAGGTGGCCGGCCTGCGGAAGAAACTCGGCACCTACGGGTCGTACATCGAAACGGTTCGCGGGGTGGGCTACCGCTTCCGGGCGTGACGCGTCTCCACCATCGCCGTCCGTAGGGCCCATGCCCCGCAATCGTCTCGTCTGGCGCCTGTTCGCGGGCTGGTGCGGGCTCGTCATCGGCGTGCTCGTCGCCTGCTTCTGGCTGTCGAGCGTGCGACTGGCGGCCCTGGCCGACGAGGCGGAGCGGAGGCGGGTGGCGGAGGTGTCGGTCACCGTCGCCGCGCTGCTGGGCCCCGATGGCCAGCCGGCCGACCCGCCTTCCTTCGCCGCCGCCGTCGCCGGCCTCCGGCCGGCCGGCATCGCCGTCGAGGTGCTCGATCCGGGCGGCACGGCGCTGTCAGGGTCGGACGGCCGGTCGTCCGCGGCCACCGGCGGCGCGGTGGATGCGGACCTGCTGGCGGTTGCGCGGGCCGGTCGGTCGGCGACCGCCAGCCGGTTCGACGCAGCGACAGGCCGTCGGGCGCTGACGATGGCCGTTCCCCATGGGCCCCCGGCCGCCCCGGTGGCGATCGTGAGCCTGACGACCGACATGTCCGCCGTGGACGCGTCCCTGGCGAAGGCCCAGCGGCGGCTGCTTTTGGGCTACACCGCCTGCGGTCTGGCGGCGGCGGCCATCGGCTACGCGCTGGCCCGGCGCACGGCCCATCCTGTCGTGGAATTGCAGCATGCCGCCGCCCGGCTGGCGGCCGGCCACGTCGATGCCCCGCTGCCGACCACCGACCTGGCCGAACTCGCCGACCTGGCCGCGGCGCTCGGCGTGCTGCGGGAACAGCTCGTGGAGAGCGGCCTGACGATCGGCCGCCAGGGGACCCAGCAGCAGGCCGTGCTGGGCAGCATGATCGAGGGCGTGCTGGCGATCGACGCCCGGCAGCGGATCCTGGGCATCAATCGGGCCGCGGCCGACGTGCTGGGCATCGGCCTGGAGCGGGTGATCGGCCGGCCGCTCCAGGAGGTGGTCCGCAACCCCGACCTGCGCCGCTTCGCGCTGTTGGCGATCGACTCCCGCGATCCGGTGGAGGACGACCTCGTGATCCACGGCGTCCGCGACCGCACCATCCATCTTCGCGGCACAGCCCTGCGGGACGCGTCGGGTGAAGGGGGCGCCGTGATCGTGCTCGACGATGTCACCGACATGCAGCGGCTGGAGAACGTCCGCCGCGACTTCGTCGCCAACGTGTCCCACGAACTCAAGACGCCCGTGGCCTCGATCAAGGGATTCGTCGAGACGCTCCTCGACGGGGCGGCGGACGATCCGGTCGACGGCCGCCGCTTCCTGGAGATCGTCGCCCGGCAGGCGGATCGGCTGGCGGCCATCATCGACGACCTGCTCGCCCTCTCACGGATCGAGCAGAGCGAGGGCGCCGGCACGCTGCCTCGGGAGCGGGTGGCGATCGCGGGCGTGCTGGCGGCAGCGATCGAGGACTGCCGGCCGCGGGCCGCGGAGCGTTCGATCCGCATGGCGACCGAGTGCGCCGCCGACCTGTCGGCGACGATCAATCCGCCCCTGCTCGAGCAGGCGCTCATCAATCTCGTGGACAACGCGATCAAGCACAGCGCGGCCGACCGCGAGGTCCGGCTCGCGGCCCGGGACGACGGCGGCACGCTCGAGATCTGCGTCCACGACCAGGGCTGCGGCATCGCCCCGGAGCATCTGCCCCGGCTGTTCGAGCGGTTCTATCGCGTGGACAAGGCCCGCAGCCGTCAGCAGGGGGGCACGGGCCTCGGCCTGGCGATCGTCAAGCACATCGTGCAGGCCCACGGCGGCACGGTGAACGTGGAGAGCACGCCGGGCGTGGGCAGCACGTTCACGATCCGCCTGCCTCAGGAGTCGGCCGTCGCGGCGTGACGTCCGCGACGCCAAGGGCGGGCAGGGCGGTCGCCATGGACTCGACGATGCCGACCACGGCCGCTGCCGCCTCGCGGTCCGGCAGGTCGGCCGCCGGCTCGAAGGCCCGCACCCGGACGCTGGAGCCGGCGAACTCCGCGGCCAGCGCGCGGGCGGCCACCGGGATCGCCCCGGCGACGACCGCACCGGCGAGCCGCCCGGGCCGCGGACACGCCGCATCGGCATCGGCCACGAGCACGATCGTGCCGCCCGTCTCCTGACGGACCATCCCCGCGGCCGCCTCCTGGGCGAGGACGATCGCGCCGACCAGCCCCACCTCCAGGCAGGCCCGCAGGTCATCGGCCGTGAGGTCGGCAAACGGCGTCTCCCGTCGGACGGACGCGCAGTGCACCAGCGCGTCGAGCCGGCCGAAGTGCTCGGCGACGCGACGGACGACCACCCGCCCGGGCCCCTCCTCCCGGAGGTCCGCCGTCACCGCCAAGGCCGGCACGCCGGCCGCGACCAGGGTCTCCGCCGCGGCCCGCGCCGCGGCGAACGATGCATGGGCATGGATGGCGACGGCCCAGCCCCGCCCGGCGAAGGCCTGCACGATCGCGGCTCCGAGACCGCTGCCGCCACCGGCGACGAGCGCCACGCGACGGGGCACGGTGGATGCGGCGGTGGTCGAGAGCGACATTGTGAACCGTCCGGCGATCGCCGCCCCGGGGCGTGAGCCGGCTACTCCGCGGCCGTGGCGGCCCGGGCGTGGAAGTCGAGGATCTGCTGCCAGGCCTCGGCCGGCGTCTCGGCGTAGGTGAACAGGTCCAGATGGTGGTCGGCGATCACGCCACAGTCGGCCAGATGGTGGAAGTCGATCACCTTCGCCCAGTAGTCGCGGCCGTAGAGGATGATCGGCACCGGCTGCATGCGGTGCGTCTGCCGCAGCGTGAGGGTCTCGAACATCTCGTCGAGCGTGCCGAAGCCGCCGGGAAAGAGCACCACCGCGGCCGCCCGGAGGATGAAGTGGAACTTCCGCAGCGCGAAATACTTGAACTGGAAGCAGAGCTCCGGCGTGATGAAGGGGTTCGGCTGCTGCTCGGCGGGCAGCTTGATGTTCAGCCCGATCGACTTGCAGCCCACGTCGAAGGCGCCGCGGTTGGCCGCCTCCATGATGCCGGGCCCGCCGCCGGTGACGACGACGTAGTCCCGCTTGTCGTCGCACTGGTTGTCGATCGACACGATACGGGCGAACTCCCGGGCGTCGTCGTAGTAGCGGCAGAACTCCAGCAGCTTCGTGCTCCGCTCGATCTCCCGCTTCGCCCGCCGGTCGCCGGGCGCCGCCTGGGCGGCCCGCCGGGCCTCGAACAGCCGGCGCTCGGCCGCGTGCCGCTCCACGATCTGCGTGCCGCCGAAGACGATCACCGTCGACTCGATGTTGTCGGCCAGCAGCGCCAACTCCGGCTTGCCGAGCTCGAGGAGCATCCGCACGCCGCGCATCTCGACCCGCTGGAGCAGCGCCGGGTCCTCCTGCGCGAGGCTGTAGCTCGGGGAGCTGAGGATCCGCTCCATGTTCTCGGCCACCAGCGCCACGTCGTCGCCGAGCACGGTGTCGGGCAGGATGCTGCAGGCTTTCGGCGGCGGTCCGCCCGGCTTCGTCTTCTTCGCCATCACGCGCTCCTTGGCAAAACGCCCCCCTGGGGGAACAGCTTCAGGACTCCAGTTCGAAGGTATCGCCGATGGCGGGGATCTGCACCGTGAAGCCCCGCGTTTCCGTGAGAAAGGCGGCCATCCCCTGGGCCGCCGGCGGCTCCCCGTGCACCAGGAACGTTCGCCGTGGGGCCGGCATGCCCGCCAGCCAGCGGCCGATCTCGTGGCGGTCCGCATGGCCTGACAGCGCGTCCACGCGACGGACCGCGGCCTTCACCGGGATGTCGCGGCCATGGATCTTGAGGAACTTCGCCCCGTCGATCAGGCTGCGGCCACGGGTGCCGATCGCCTGGAACCCGGCCACGAGCACCGTGGTCCGCGGATCCGGCAGGCGGCGGGCGAGGTGGTGGAGGATGCGGCCGCCGTTCATCATCCCGCTGGAGGCGATGACGATTCCCGGGCCAGCGTGCGCGTTGATGGCCTTCGACTCGGCTCCCGTCTTCGCCATCCGCACGAACGGGCTGGCGAGCGACTCGGCCACGCCCTGCATCTTCGCCTCGCTGAAGTCGTGCTCGCGGCCGTGCTTGCGGAACACCCCCATCGCATCCACGGCCATCGGCGAATCGACCCACACCGGCACCTCCGGCAGCCGGCCCGCGGCCATCAGCGTCCGCAGCAGGTAGACGAGCTGCTGGGCCCGGCCGATGGCGAAGGAGGCCACGAGCATCATCCCGCCCCGGGCGATCGCCTCCTTGGTGGCCGCCTCGAGCTCGTCGAGCGGTCGGCTCGGCGTGTGGTCGCGGTCGCCGTAGGTGCTCTCGCAGACCAGATAGTCGCAAGCGGGCGGACCGATCGGATCCTTGTAGAGCGGGGCGTCGAATCGGCCCACGTCGCCGGAGAACACGACGCGGTGCGGCGCCGATCCGCCGGCAGCATCGGATGCGACCTCCATCTCCACGAACGAACTGCCGAGCATGTGTCCGGCCTCGTGGTAGCGGCAGCGGAAGCCGGCCGCCGGCTCGAACCATTCCTCCCGCGGCACGGCCACCAGCAGCCGCAAGGCCCGATCGACGTCCCGCTCCTCGTAGAGCGGCAAGGCCGGGCGATGCTTGGCATAGCCCTTGCGGTTGGCGTACAGGGCGTCTTCCGCCTGACACTTCGCCGAGTCGTAGAGGAGGATGCCGAGCAGGTCCACCGTGGCGGGCGTGGCCCAGATTTGGCCGCGAAACCCATCCCGTGTCAGCCGGGGCAGCCAGCCGGAGTGGTCGATGTGGCCGTGGGTGAGCACGACGGCGTCGATCGAGTCGGGCGGCACGGGAAATCGTTCCCAGTTCCGCTCGCGAAGCTCCTTCTCACCCTGGAACAAGCCGCAGTCCACGAGCACCCGGCGGCCACCCGTCTCCACCAGGTGCCGGGAGCCCGAGACCACGCCCGCCGCACCCAGGAATCTCAGCCGCGCCATGTCGTCGCTCCTCGGATCGCGTTCACCGCGCCGCGTTGCCGGCATGCCGCGGATCCGCCGCCGCCCGCGTCGTGCCGGCCACGACCAGCTCGCCATTCCGCAGGGCGAGCGACTCCAGCCGGTGGCTCGGCGCAGCGGGATCGTACGCCGCAGGCAGTGAGACCACCAGCACGGTGCCGCCGGCCGCCCGCCGCAGGTCGGTGGGCAGGCCCAGGCCGCCGATCCGGCGGGCGACCTCCCGCACGACCGGCCCCCGGGGAAGCGGCAGGCTCCCCAGCCGCGCGGCGGTGATCGTGATGCCGATCTGATTCACGTCCCGCAGCACCACGTCCGCGTCCACGGAGACCACGAAGCCGCCCAGTCGGGCGCCGGCTTGGACCCGCCGAGGCTCCAGGGCCACCCGCGGCGCCGACAGCCCTGCGGGCAGCAGCGCGGCGTGGTTTTGCGGCAGGTCGGTCGCCAACCAGGCGTTGAGCTCCGCTTCCGCGACCACGGTCTCCCAGGGCCCCGGCCGCAGAAAGTCGGCCCGCAGAGCCGACAGCTTCGACACCAGCCGGCGGCCGAGGACGGCGGGATCGGTGGCCGCCGCGACACCGTCCCCGCCGGTCGCCGCCCGGCTGCGATAGAAGGCCGGCTCCCGCTTCGCCGCCAGCGCGATCGCGGCGACACCGACGGTCAGGCACGCCACGACGCCCAGGCCGATCCGCCGCCGCCGCTTGGCGGAAAGCGGCGACGGATCGGCGGCCGCGTGCCCGCCAGCGGGATGGGGGGATCGGCTCACGCATCAGCCCACGAAGCCGAACAGCCGCGGGATCGGCAGATCGGCGGAAGGTTCGAGCGTCACCGTTCCCAGGGCCTCGTCCTCGAGCTCGTCCCGCAGCACCCGCACGTCCGCCGGCGCCTCGATCCCGATTCGCACCTTGTCGCCGCTGACACGCACCACGGTCACGACCACGGAATCGCCGACCCGAATCCGTTCGTTCTGTTTCCGGGAAAGCACGAGCATCGAAAGCCTCCGTTGCTGGTGAATGATAGGACTGGGATGAATGTAGGGGGGATGCTGTACACATGTCAACGTGATCGCCGCGGGCTTCGTCGCGAGCGGTCAGCGCCGGCCCCGGCCGCCCCCCGAGCGGCCACCTCCCCGTCCGTCGCCGCGTCCTCGAGCGGCCCCCTGCATCGCGAGACGACGGATTGGGAAAGATGTGAGCCAGGGGAAACATCGTCCGGTGGGGAAGACTTTCTTGCCGTCTCCCCGCCCGGCGCCGGAGGCGCGCGTTATGCCGGTCGCGCGGCGGGCCGCGGGATCACCGTCGCGGCACGCTCTCGGCAGGCTCTTCGCCCACGAAGGCGGCGACGTCCACCGCGGTGGCCGAGGCCATGTGCGCCTCGCCCTCCTCGATCCGCGACACGTCGCCGGCCAGGAGCCGGGGATGCGACTTGTGAACGCACTTCAGTCGGCTGGGCCGCCCGGCGACGAGCACCAGCTTCGGATCGACCTCCAGCGACACCTCGGCGGGGATCGCGCCGGCGGCCTCGATCCTTCGGTTCAGTGCCAGCCGCGGAAAGGGCGGGATGCCGCCCGGATGGAGCAGCGCCTTGAGGAGGATCGCGGTGTCGGCGAACTGCCGATAGTCGGCGGCCGCCTCCGAGGAGGGCGCCGCACCGTAGGCGACGGCATACCGCACCCGCGGCCCGACGAGTTCCAGGGAGTTCTCCTTCTCCGTGATGCCGTCGCCGAAATCGGGGCCGCCCGCCCAGCGGACGAGCCGATCGTCGGCACCCCGGGCCCACTTGGCCAGCGACACGCTCAGCCGTTCCAGACGGATCGTCTCCACCTGTGTCTTCACGTCGCGGTGCGGGTCGATCACGACCACCCGCTCACGAGCCGGGTCGTGCAGCACGATCTCCGCCAGCCGCATGCCGTCCGCGGCGTCATCCGCCGCCGGCGGCGCCATTTCGAGGAAGTCCCAGGCGAGGCCGTCCTTGAAGAGGGTGAGGCTGCGGGCCACCGGCGCGGATCCACCGTCGGCGAACAGTTCGCTCTCCACCCGCAGTTCGCCGCCGCGGTCAGCGGCATCGGCGGCCGGCGCCACGGTCGCCGCGAGCGACACCGCGACGCCCAGCGTCCAGGCGACCACGACGAAACTGGCACGCGACGGCATGGCATGGGCCTCCCGAGGGAGCGGGAGGCTAGCAGAACGTGCCGCCTGCCCCAAGACAGGCTGCGGCCCGTTTTCACCGCGAAAAGCCCGCTCCATCCCGCTTGCCATCGCGGGCCGCCGCCGTCGGTCGTGGCTGGCGGACGGCCTGCACGACCAGCCACAGTCCGGCCAGGAACCAGGCCGTCACGAGCAGCGCCGCGAGCCGATCGAAGAGGAGCACGTCACCATCTCCCGCGCCTGTCACGCGACGGAACCCTAGGTCATGGATCCCGCCATGCGCCGGCGGCGAGCCTCCGCGGGCGCCGGGATCCGGCGCCCGCGGCCGTGCGACCCGCATCGCCCGCCCAAGCGGACGGCCGCCCGCCCGCCGGCGGGGTCTGATATCCTCACGGTCCGGATCCGTCTCGGAGCCCGTCCATGGCAAGCGGTCGCGTCGATCGTCGTGTCCGTCGCACGCTGGCGATCGTGGCGGGCGCCATCGTCGTGGCCCGCCTCGCCGGTGCCGCCGACCCCGGGCCGCAGTCACGCGGTCCCGCCGAGCAGGGGCCCGCCGCGGCGCCCGCCGCCCCGGAGCCGGCCCGGGGCGAGATGCTGACCTTCCAGTTCGCCGACAGCGAGATTTTCCCGGGCACCGTCCGCGAGGTGCAGGTCTACGTGCCGGCCCAGCACGACGGCCGCACGCCGGCCTGCGTCCACGTCAACCAGGACGGCGTCCAGTTCGACGCGCCCCGCGTCTTCGACCGGCTGATCCACGAGCAGCGGATGCCCGTCACCGTCGGCGTGTTCGTCAAGCCCGGCCGCGTGCCGGCCGGCCGGGAGGACGCCCTCGACCGCTTCAACCGCAGCCTCGAATACGACGGCTTCGGTCCCGACTACGCGCGGTTCCTCCTCGACGAACTCCTGCCCGCGGTCGAGCGGCAGACCACCGCCGACGGCCGCCGCATCGTGCTCTCGAAGCAGGGCAACGACCGCTCCATCGGCGGCACATCCAGCGGCGCGATCGCCGCCTTCACCGCCGCCTGGGAGCGGCCCGACGCCTTCACGCGGGTATTCAGCGGGATCGGCACCTACGTCGGCCTGCGCGGCGGCCACGCCTACGCCACGCTCGTCCGCAAGGTCGAGCCCAAACCGATCCGCGTGTTCCTCCAGGACGGCTCCGCCGACCTGAACAGCTTCGCCGGCGACTGGTGGATGGCCAATCAGGCCCTCGAACGCAGCCTCGCCTTCGCGGGCTACGAGGTGCGGCACGCCTGGGGTGAGGGCGGCCACAATGCCAAGCAGGCCACGGAGGTGTTTCCCGCCGCCATGGAATGGCTGTGGAGCGGATGGCCGCGGCCGGTCGGCAAGGGACAGGGCAGCCCGCAGCTGCGGGAGATCATCCTCGCCGACGAGGACTGGCGGCTCGTGGGTGAGGGCTTTCGGTCCACCATCGGCGCCGCGGCGAACGCCCACGGCGAGGTGTTTTTCAACGACCCGGTCGCCGGCAAGACCTACCGCGTGACACCCGACTGGAAGGCCGAGGCTTGGCTCGACGACACCCACGGGGCCGTGGGCCAGGCCTTCGCGGCCGACGGCCGGCTCATCGCCGCGGCCGACACCGCGATCGTCGTGCGGGATGCCGCCGGCAAGCCGACCACGCTCGTCCGCGGATGGGTCGCCGAGGATGTCGCAGTCACCGCGGCCGGCCGGATCTACGCCACCGAGCCGGGCCGCGACGGCCGGACGCCGAGCCGGATCCATCTCGTCGATCCGGCCGGCACCGACGCCGTCGTGGCCGAGGTCGGGGGGGCCGTCGCCGGCCTGTGCCTCTCCCCCGACCAAACCCTGCTCTCCGTCGCCGACTCCCGCAGCCACTGGGCGTGGAGTTTCTCGATCCGGCCCGACGGCACACTCGCCAACAGGCAGCGGTTCTTCCACCTGCACGTGCCCGACACGGCCGACGACGCCGGGGCCGGCGGCATGCAGGCGGACCGTGATGGCCGGCTGTGGGTGGCGACCCGGATGGGGATCCAGGTCTGCGATCAGATCGGCCGCGTGACCTGCATCATCCCCACGCCCGCCGGCCCGTGTGTCGATCTCTGCTTCGGCGGCCCGGACTTCGACCACGTGGTCGCCTGCTGCGGCGACAAGGTCTTCGTCCGCCGCGTGAGGCCGCGTGGGGCCGCGGGATTCCTGCCGCCGGTCACGCCCCCCAAGCCGAAGCTCTGAACGCCCCGCGGACGCTGGCAAGCGTCGTTGGCGCACCCACTGCGGTATCGCGACCGGCTCCCGGGCCGCTACCGGCCCGCGAACGCGGCCAGCGAGAGCAGGCTCAAGCCCCGGAAGCGGAGAAAGTCCTGATCCTCGGTGAGGAGCGTCGTCGCCCCATGCTCCAGGCAGACGGCCGCGATCTGGGCGTCGTGCACCAGGTTGCCGTGGGCGGCGGCATCCACGATCAGGCCGTGAAGCAGGGCCAGGTAGCGGTCCCCGGGAACGAGCAGCCGGGCCGACGGGCTGGCAAGCAAGGACTCCATGGATCCCAGGGCGTCCAGCACCGGTGTCGGCGGGTCGAAGAGCCTGTCGTGGGACACCACCCGCAGGAACTCACCGACGCAGAACAGCGGCACGGCCCATGCCTCGTTGCCTTCCGCCAGCCGGCGGACGGCCGCCAGGGCCGCCTTGTGCCGTGTGGAATCCTCTCGATCGGCGTAGACGAGGATGTTGGTGTCGACGGCGATCATCGCCGCCCTTCCATGACCTCGAACAGACGGTCACGATCCGCCACGTCGACACCCGGCAGCGTGCGGCCGCGGTGCGTCCTCCACTGCAGACGGTAGGGCTTTCCGGCAGCCCGCCTCACGAGGGCCGCGGCAAGCGCGTGTTCCACGAAGGCGGTCAGCGTCGTGCCCTTCTCGGCCGCCCGCCGCCGGGCCGCCGCCAGAATCTGGTCGTCGATATCGAGCGTCGTCCTCATGCATAAATATGTATGCATCAGGCGTCGTGATGTCAAAGGTCGGCAGGCCGCCCGGTGAGCCGCGAGCCTACACTCATGCCGGATCCGCGGTCATGCGGATCGGTCGGGGAGTTGGAGGCACGGACGATGGGCATGCACTGGATCTATCTCGCGATCGCGATCGTGGCCGAGGTCGTGGGCACGACCTTCCTCAAAGCGTCGGCGGGCTTCACGAAGCCGCTGCCGAGCCTGGCCGTCGTGGCCGGGTACGGGCTGGCCTTCTTCTTCCTGTCCCGCACGCTCGACGCGATCCCCGTGGGCGTGGCCTACGCGGTGTGGTCCGGCGCCGGGGTCACGCTCGTGGCCGTGATCGGCTGGCTGTTCATGGGCCAGAGGCTCGACCTCGCGGCCATCCTCGGCATGGGCCTGATCGTGGCGGGCGTCGTGGTGTTGAACCTGTTCTCCAAGTCCGCGGCCCACTGATCCGGGCGCGGCGTCATGCCCCGCCGAGAGCCCGGCCGAGCAGCTTGACGCTCGCCACCGCGAGCACGGCCGCCATCAACAGCCGCAGCGCCGTCACCGGCAGGCGAAACGCGCCGAGCTGCGACCCGACGAGGCCGCCGAGGGCCGCCGCGGCCACGACCGGCAGGCTGACCGGCGGCAGGCCGCCGCCGGCGGCGATCCCGCCCGCGAGGCCGGCCAGCGAGTTGGCGAGGATGAAGGGCGCCGTGACGCCGGCCACCTGCTTCACCGGCGCCGCCCGCATCGCGAGCAGCACCGGCGTGAGGAACACGCCGCCTCCCACGCCCGTGAGCCCCGAGAGCAGGCCGATCCCGCCGCCGAGCGCCGCCAGCAAGACCGCCGGCAGCGGCCGTGATGCCGTGGCGGTCGCGTCGCCGGCACCCCCGCGGGCCTCGACGACGATCCGCCCGGCCGACAGCAGCAGCACCGCGCCCAGCAGCGTCTCGAACGCCGTCGTGGTGAGCGTCGTCGCGCCGCCGAGGGCCGCGCAGGGCACGCTGGCGGCTGCCAGCGGCAGGAACAGCCCGCGGTGGAAGTGCCCGGCCCGCGCGAACTGCACCGTGCCGATCGCGGCCACGACGACGTTGAGGGCCAGGGCCGTGGGCTTGACCACGGCGGCCGGCAGGCCGGCCAGCGCCATGACCGCCGTGTAGCCGGTGGCCCCGGCGTGCCCCACCGAGGCGTAGAGCAGGGCCACCAGGCCGATCGCGACGGTCACCCAGGCCGTCATGCCAGCGTCACGGCGTGCCGCTCGAGCAGGTCGAGCGGCACGATCTCGAGCGTCTTCTCGTGGGTCGCCTCGAGCACCACCGGCGGGGCTCGGCCGGCCTTCGCCGCCTCCAGCCAGCGGCTCGCGCACAGGCACCAGCGATCGCCGGCCACGAGGCCGGGAAAGCCCCACTGTGGCTGCGGCGTGACCAGGTCGTTGCCCGCCTGCACCGTGAACTCCAGGAAGTCCTTCGTCATCACGGCGCAGACGGTGTGCACGCCGGTGTCGTCGGGGGCGGTGCGGCAGCAGCCGTCGCGGAAGAAGCCGGTGAGCGGCTCCCGCGAGCAGGGCAGCAGCGGTCCCCCGCGGACGTTCCGCTCGGCATCGCGCTGCGGGCGGTCGAAGGCGATCATGCGGAGCCTCCCGGAGGGTGGATGGATGCGGCCGCGCCGCGGACGAAGACCGGCGCGGCCGGAGGTGGATGGTCCCCGGCCACGACCGGTATGATGACGGTTGCCGTGCGCCGGCGGCAAACACCGTGCGTTTCCCCGGTCGCCACCCATGCTCAGCCTGCAATCGCCGACGTCCGCCCGCTGGCTGGCCCAGGTCGATGCGGGCCTCGACGAGATCCTCGTCGACCACGCCCATTGCGAGAAGAAGGCGGCGGGCGTGGCCATGAACCTGCTCTTCTCCTATGTCGATAACGTCGAACTCGCCCGGGCGATGACGGAGATCGTCAACGAGGAACTGGAGCACTTTCGCCAGGTGCTCGACCTCCTCGAGCGGCGCGGCATCCCCTTCGCCAAGCTCGCGCCGAGCCGCTACGGCCAGCGGCTGCACGAGCGGATCCGCAAGGAGGAGCCCGGCAAGGCCGTCGATCGGCTGCTCGTCGCGGGCCTGATCGAGGCCCGCAGTTGCGAGCGGTTTTCCCTGCTCGCCGACCATGTGACCGACCCCGAGCTGCGGGACTTCTACCGCGGGCTCTTCGAGTCGGAGGCCCGGCATCACGCCACCTACGTGCGGCTGGCCTGCGGCTTCGCGGCCGAAGCGAGCGTG
>Ga0315900_10007214_pt1 | contig 14642 bp, 16 predicted proteins | sample LakEriMetagenome_FD_203521 | JGI IMG/M metagenome (GOLD analysis project Ga0315900, IMG submission 203521) | Freshwater fungal communities from buoy surface, Lake Erie, Ohio, United States - Buoy 12 MA114 | ecosystem: Environmental > Aquatic > Freshwater > Lake > Lake biofilm | place: USA: Lake...
GTTGGACGGGTCGTCGACCGGTTCGAGACCGGCCGCGGCGGCCGTGGCGGCAAGCCGCGCCTTCGGCACCCAGAGAAAGGGACGCAGGATGCTGACGCCCTGGCGTTCGCTTGTCGTCGCCATGCCCTTGAGCCCGAGTGGACCGGATCCGCGAGCGAGGCGCATCAGCACCGTCTCGGCCTGATCCTCCCGGTGATGGGCGGTGGCGACGGCACTGGCGCCAATGGCTCGGGCATGGCAGGCCAGCAGGCGGTACCGCGCCTCGCGCGCCGCATCCTGCAGGCCGGTTGCGGGCTTTGCCCCCTCCCAGTGCAGGGTGGCGGCTGGCAGGCCAAGGCGCGCAGCGGCGTCCATGACGATCCCGCATTCCTGCACCGATGCCGGCCTGAGCCCATGATCGATGCTCGCCACGGAGATGACCGGGGTCGCCTCATCGAGGCCGCGCCAGCGGGCAAAGGCCGCCAGCATGCCGAAGGAATCGGAGCCGCCGGAGACGGCGAGAAGGATGGCTGGCTGACCGGAGAAGGGCTCGAGAAGGTCGCGGATCTCGTCGTCGGCGAGGGGGCTGGCCGCCTCGGCGTCAGCAGCTGGCACGGCGCTGCTCGCTCAACACGGCCTGCTTGGTCGACGCGTTGGCGTTGGGATACTTGCGGTTGAACTCGGCATAGGCGGCGCAGGCCGCCTCGCGCTCGCCGAGCGCATTGAGCGACTGGCCGAGGCGCAGCAGGCTCGACGGCGCGCGCCCGGCGCGGGGATAGTCGGTGGATACCTTGAGAAACTGCTCGGCCGCCTCGCGATACTGGCGACGCTGATACAGCGTTTCGCCGAGCTGGTGGGTGGCATCGCCCACCAGGCGGTCGCGCGGATGGTTCTGCAGGAAGCCGCGGAAGGCGATTTCCGCCTGCTCGTAGTCGCGGCGTGTCAGGAAGGCCACAGCAGCGTTGTACTCGTCACGCGGCGTGCTGGCGATGACCGGCTGCGTGCCCGTGCTGCCGGTGGCGGCGACGGCACCGGGAATGCCCGTCCGCGGCGCGCCAGGGTCGAGTGTCGGATCCGCCGCTGCGCGTCCGGCCAACTGCCCGAGATCGAGCGGCTGGGCAGCCCCCGCTGCCGGTGCGCCCTGGGCGACTCGCGGCGGCGCCGCATTGGCGCCGGGCGGCAGGGCTCCGAGATCGCGCGGCGCGCCAGCGGCGCCCTGCTGCTCGGCGGGATCGAAGACGTCGCTGCGCCTCTGCGGCGGCGGCTGTTGCGGCGCCTGGGGACGGGCGGGCTGTGCCGGCCTCGCCCCGCCTCGCGCGTTCTCCAGTTCGTTGAGGCGAAACTCGATGTCAGCCTGCATGCGACGCTGCTGGTCCTCCATCTGGCGGACCCGGAACTGCGACTGTTCGAGCTGCCCGTTGAGCGAGCGGACCTGAGCCTCCAGCCGCTGGATACGGTCCATGAGGTCGGCGGCGGTCTGGGCCCGTGCCGGCCATGCGGTGGCAGCGAACAGGCCGACGGTCAGCGCCAGCGCCGCCACCGTCTCCAGCCGCAACCATCTCCTGATCGCCCTACCGACCATGTTTCTCGTCCTTCAGCCCTGACAGTGGCAGTTCATGCGCCGAATTGGGCGAGAGTTCGGCTCATTTCAAGCAAAAACGGCGCCCGATTGACCGGGCGCCGCGCATTGCATGCCGGGTCAGCGGGATCAGGAACCGGCGCCGCCGGACAGCACCGTCACCGAGCGGCGGTTCTGCGACCAGCAGGAGATGTCGTTGCAGACCGCCACCGGGCGCTCCTTGCCGTAGGAGATCGTGCGGATGCGGGCCGAGGAAATGCCGCGGGCGGAGAGATAGTCACGCACCGTCTGGGCGCGGCGGGCACCGAGGGCGATGTTGTACTCGCGGGTGCCGCGCTCGTCCGCATGACCCTCGATCGTGAAGGAATAGCGATTGTACTGGTTCAGCCAGACCGACTGCTTGTCGAGAGTGGCGCGCGCCTGGGGCGTCAACTCGGAGGAGTCGGTCTCGAAGAAAACGCGATCGCCCACGTTGACAACGAAGTCCTGGGCGCTGCCCGGGGTGGCGGCGCCGGCGCCGCCGGCCCCCGCCTGGGTGGTCGGGTTTTGGGCGCAGGCACCGAGGGCGAGCCCGAAGGCCACGATGGCAGCAAGCTTGAAGTTGCGGCCCAGAGCCATGGTCAGCATGATGGTCTCCTTGACCTGAAACATGAGCGAACCTGTATCAGGAAGTCGGTTAAGCGAACCTTCCGGGACAGGGTGAATCTTGACCGGACCTGGTCACCAAGACGGCATCCACACGCGACGTTCAGGTTCTTATCCTGTTGAATTGTTGTCTGATTTCGCGATTGGTCGGGCGGTGAGGCGTTAAATCCTCGCCGCCCGACCAATCGCCGGAATGGTCAACCATCCGTTAATGGAGGACCCTCCGCCGGCCAACCGCCCGGTGAAGGGCATCAGCACCTCACCCGCATCGCGGCGGAGCGTGACGAGACTGTGGCAAGCGGGTGGCGCTGGCGAGAAGCGTGACGCTCTACGGCAGGTGCCACCAACCTGTGGCACATGCGCAACAGTGCCCCCGGCCGATCAGCGCCCCCAGTGCGTCCACCGGATCGCCGCCACGGTGGCGAGGCCGTAGACGACCATGGCAAAGCCCACCAGGGCGAACATGGTCCAGGGGGGCTGTCCCGTCGAGGCCAGCCACCAGCCGCCGATCGCGATCACCACCAGCCTCGCCGTTCCGGCAAGGACTGGCCCGAAGACCCGCCCTGCCCCCTGGGCGGCGAAATAAAGGCAGAGGCCGAGGCCGTAGAAGCCGAAGGCCGGACCCGCCCATACAAGATAGGATCGGGCTGCCTCGATCACGGCCCGGTCCGACGTGAACAGGCGCGCCCAGGCTTCCGGCATGAGCCAGCCGGCAAGGCCGACGGTGCCGGTGACGGCGAAGGCCATCAGCCCACCCGTCCAGGCGGCGCGGCGGGCGCGCGGCGCATTGCCGGCCCCGATCGCCATGCCGACCATCGGCACCAGCGACACGCCGATGGCGAAGGTGACGGGGATGAGCAGGAATTCGAGCCGCGAGCCGATGCCATAGCCGGCCAGTGCCTCGTCGCCGAAACGCGCGACCAGGCGGGTGAGAATCAGGACGGTCAGCACCGACTGGAGGGACGACATCATCGCCACCGTACCGACCTTCAGGATGTCGGCGGCGTGATCCCAGCGCGGCGCGACGCCCGACAGCGGCAGGACGAAGCGGCCCTTTCCCGAGCGCAGGTAGCGCAGCAGCCACAGGGCACCGAGCCCGTAGGCGACTCCCTGGCCGAGGCCGACACCCATCATGCCGAGGCGCGGCAGGGGACCGATCCCGAGCCCGAGTCCGCCGCCGACCGCAATCTGGATGGCCGCGACGGCCAGCAGCGTCGAGGACGGCACGGCCATGTTGCCCATGCCTCGGACGACGGAGGCGAGGAGATTGCAGAGCCAGATCGCGAGGGCCCCGGCGAAGACGACGTTGGAGTAGATCAGCGCCTGGCCGAGTGCCTCCCCCTGTCCCCCGAGCAGGCGGTAGATGGCGGGGCCGGCCAGCAGGAAGAGCACGGTCATGCCGATGCCACCGGCAAGGCCGATCAGCACGGTGTGGAACGCCAGCGACCGGGCCCGGTCCACGTCCCCCGCCCCGAGCGCCCGGCTGACCGCCGAGGACACGCCGCCGCCCATGGCGCCGGCCGACATCATCTGCTGCAGCATGACCATCGGAAAGACCAGCGCCATGCCGGCGAGCGCCGCCGTGCCGAGAAGCCCGACATAGGCCGTCTCGGCGATGGCGACAGCGGCCGTCGCCACCATCGCCATCATGTTGGGGGTGGACAGCCTGAGGATCGTCGCGACGATCGGGGCGGTGAGGATGGGGTTGCCGGCAGGCGCGGTGCTGAGGGTCATGCGGTCCGGCCCTTGCGGGGGATGAGGGCGATCATCGCGGCTGCAGCCGCGCGAGGGTATGGTCGAGGCGGGCGACGAGGTCCGCGCTCCCGGTGTCACCCAGCGCGGATCGGACCTCGGCCTGCGCCGCTTCCCAACCGCGCCGTGCCACGGTGAGCGCATCACGGCCGGCAGGGGTCAGCGACAGCCGCCGGGTCCGACGGTCGTCCGGATCGGGGGCAAGGCTGACGAGCCCGCGCCGTTCCAGAGGCTTCAGCCCACGTGTCAGCGACGTCGGGTCCATGACCATCCGCTCGGCGAGATCGCCGATCGACAGGCCAGGCTCGCGCCTGAGCTGCGCCATGATGCCGAACTGGGTGATCGACAGGCCGTAGGGCTGGAGGTGCCTGTCATAGATCTGCGAGACCCGGCGCGCGGTCCTGCGCACGCGGGAGCAGATACACGGCAGGGTCATCATCGCCAACTCATGTCCAGCCATGCACCCTGATTACCTGCATATGCAGATATCGGCAATGCGGCTGTCATGCGTGGGACGCGGCCCTCGTCGGCGAACGGGTATGGACTGAACCTCCCGACGGGCGCGACGGGCGCCCGACCTCCTCAGCGGAGTGTCGGACTCCAGGCCGGGTCCGAAGCGAAGCTCGGCGTCGGCACGATGTTTTCGGCGCGGGCGAAGATGTCGGCCTGGAACAGCTTCGGGCCCGCCCCCTGCTCGCGGAAGAACATGACGAAAAGGCCGTTGGGCGAGAAGGTCGGCCCCTCGTTGTGAAAGCCGGAGGTGATGATGCGCTCGCCCGACCCGTCCGGCTTGATCACGCCGATGGCGAACTGGCCGCCGCCCTGGCGGGTGAAGGCGATATAGTCGCCGCGCGGCGACCAGACCGGCGTCGAATAGCGGCCCTGGCCGAAGGAGATGCGGTTGGCGCCGCCGCCGCCCGCGCTCATGACGTAAAGCTGCTGTCCGCCGCCACGGTCGCTCTCGAAGACGATCTGGCTGCCGTCCGGCGAATAGGACGGCGAGGTGTCGATGGCGGAGCCGTCGGTCAGGCGCACGGCGGCGCGCGAGCGGAGGTCGAGCGAATAGAGCGAGGATCCCGAGCCCTGCTGCAGCGACAGGACGATACGCTGCCCGTCGGGCGAGAAGCGCGGGGAGAAGGTCATGCCGGGAAAGTTGCCGACCTGCTCACGCTGGCCGGACTCGATATTGAGCAGATAGACCCGCGGCTCGCCGCCGGCATAGGCCATGTAGGTGACGTCCTGGCTGGACGGCGAGAAGCGTGGCGTCAGCACGAGATCGCCGCCGCGGGTCAGGTAGCGCACGTTGGCGCCGTCCTGGTCCATGATCGCGAGGCGCTTCTGACGGCGGTCCTTAGGACCCGTCTCGTCGACGAAGACGATGCGCGTGTCGAAATGGCCCTTCTCGCCGGTGACCCGCTCGAAGATCTGGTCGGAGACAAGGTGGGCGATGCGCCGCCAGTTCTGCTCCTGGGTGGCGAACTGCTGGCCGTGAAGCTGGCCGCCCTGCGCCACGTCCCAGAGGCGGAACTCGACGCGCGAACGACCGTCGGCGGCGCGGCCGGCCCGGCCGGTCACGACGGCGGCGGCACCGAGTTGCCGGAACTGGGCGAAGTTCGGCGGCTGGTCCGGGTCGAGCGTGGCATTGCCATAGGCCTGCTTCTCGATGATGCGGAAGAAGCCGGAGCGGCGCAGGTTGTTCTCGATGACGCCGGAGATGTTGCGCCCCATGTCACCCTCGCCGCCGAGATTGGGCACCACGATGGGGAAGGGCTGCACCTGGCCGCGGCGGATGTCGATGACCGGCGGTGCACCCTGCGCCAGCGACCAGGGCGAGAACAGCGTCGTCCCGGCGATGGCCGAGCCGGCGGAGAGGATGGTGCGGCGGTTCAGAAGCAGGGTCATGGGTCCGGTCTCTCGTGGCCTTCACATGGCGCTAGCAGGGCCTTTCGTCGAGAGGGTGACGACAACCCGGCGCAACATGTCCGTCAGCGCATCATTTCCTTGGGATCGAAGTTGAGGACGACTTCGCGCCACGTGTCGTAGCGCTCGCGTGGCAGGCGCACGCCGCCTTCGGCCGAGCAGCGCATGACGGCGCGGACGGCGGAATTGGCGAGCACCTGGAAATTGGAATCGCCCCGCGGATTCTGCACCTCGGGACGGGTGGTGACGGTGCCGTCGGGATTGAACGAGACGCGCAGCCGCACCGCCGGGCTGTTGCCCTCGCGCGCGGCGATCGGGATCTCCCAGCAACGCTCGGCCCAGGCGCGGATGGCGTCGATCTCGCGTCCGGTGATGCGCGAGGATGCACCGGTGGCGGTTCCAAGCGAGGCGGTGCGAGCCGGGGCCGTCGCGCCCGTCGCCTCGGTGCGGGAAGCCTGGCGGCGGTCGTTTTCCTGGGTGCTGCTCGTGTTGAGGCGGGCTGCGATCGAGCTCGGGTCGAAGCGCCGGGCATTGGCCTGCTCCTGGCGCTGCCGCTCGGCCCGCTCCCGGGCCTCGCGCTGCTGACGTTCGCGTGCCTCGCGGGCCTGCCGCTCACGCTGCTCCCGTTCCTGCTTCTCGCGGGCCTCGCGCTGCTCCTGCTGGCGGCGCGCCTGTTCCTGGCGCTGCTGCTCCTGCCGGCGCTGCTCTTCCTCGCGCTTCTGCTGGGCCTGGATCTCCGCCTCGCGGGCGGCCGGGTCCTCGCGCTGCTCCTGGACGGCGGCGGCAGGCGGCGTCGGCCGCGGCATGGGCTGCGGCGGCACCGGCATGGAAGGCTGGACGGCGGCGAGCTGTGCCGGACGCGGCGGAGGCGCGGTTGCCTCCTCAGGCTTCGGCTCGGGTATCGGGGGGCGCGGCGGCGGAGGTGGCGGGACCTCGGTATTCTGGACGCGCTCGCGGGCCACCGGCAGGGTCGCCGGATCGGGAGTCTGGCGCTCCTCCGCGGCCTGGCGATCGACGACGCGCTGCGGCGTCGGCGTCTGCTCGCCGCGGCGGTCGCCCCGCGTCGACTGGGCCGGCTCGTCCGAAACGATCTCGACAGGCACGCTCTCGCCCTCGTCGACCCGGGAGGGCGACGTCAGGAAGCCGACGAGACCCGCGACCACGAGGAGCACGTGCCCCGTGACCGAAATCCCGTATCCGACCTTCTGCGGGTGGAGCGCCAACGCCTGTCCCTGCCCTGCCTCAGCGCGACGCGCGCTCGGTGGCAACCAGCGCCACCTTGGTGAAGCCGCCGCCCTTGAGCTGCGACAGCACATCCATGATCGCCTGGTAGTTCGCCGCGGCGTCGCCACGGACAAAGATCCGCTCCTCGGTGCCGTTCTGGGCCGTGGACCGCACGCGCTCGACGAGTGCGGCCGCTTCGACCTTGTTCTCGCCGACAAAGATCTCGCCGTTCTGGCGCACGGAGACGGTGATCGGCGGCCTGTCCTGCTGGATGGCACGCGCGGAAGCCTGCGGCAGGTCGATCGGCACGGAGACCGTCATCAGCGGCGCGGCGATCATGAAGATCACGAGGAGCACGAGCATCACATCCACGAAGGGCGTGATGTTGATCTCGTTCATGACGTGGGAACGGCGCCTGCGACGGCCACCGCCGCGTCCGCCTCCACCGCCTGCGAGTTGGGCACCCATTCGGCTTGCTCCTTACGCGGCGCGCTGGTCGTAGTTGCCACCGCCCTGCTGGTCGATCTGGCGCGACAGGATGGCAGAGAACTCGTCAGCGAAACCCTCGAGACGGCTGGCGATCTTGTTCACCTCGCCGGCGAGCTTGTTGTAGGCGATGGTCGCCGGAATGGCGGCGACGAGACCGATGGCGGTCGCGAAAAGCGCCTCGGCGATGCCAGGCGCGACAACGGCGAGCGAGGTGTTCTTCGATACGGCGATGGCCTGGAACGAGGTCATGATGCCCCAGACCGTACCGAAGAGGCCAATGAAGGGGCCGGCGGAGGCGACGGTGGCCAGCACCATGAGCCGCGCCTCGAGGCGCTCGATCTCGCGCTGGATGGTGACGTTCATGACGCGGTCGAGGCGCTGCTGCAGCCCGGCGAAGGAACGCGAGGCCGTCTCATGGCTACGCTTCCACTCGCGCATGGCGGCCACGAAGAGCGCGGCCATCGCAGTGGTCGGGCGCTGGGCCAGCGTGCGGTAGAGTTCCTCAAGGCTCTGGCCGGACCAGAAGACCTGCTCGAAGCGGTCCATCTGCGTCTTGGTCCGGCGGTACATGATGATCTTCTCGACGATGATCGCCCAAACCCAGATCGAGGCGGAGATCAGACCGAGCATCACGGCCTTGACGACCCAGTGGGCCGCCCAGAAGAGACCCCAGAGGGAGACGTCATGGGAAGCGGCGGCCGCAGCGGTCTGGGCGACATCGACGGGGGTCATGGGCAAAGATCCTTTATCGCGACTGATCCGGCATCGAGGTCGCGCGAACGCTCCCGCCTTGGTCGAGACCCGGGGGCCGACGGCGCCAAATACCGACAATTGGCGCTTAATCGTCCCTGTAGGAGGCGAAATGACCCCCGAATGTGTCTTGACCGTGGCGCGGAAGGTGCTTCCGCGTGGTGACCTACCAAGCCATTGATAAGGTTAAGGGTCAGTTATCTTCGGCACTGCAACATGCAAGACGCTTGCGCGCGGGGTGCAGGGCTGGCTGCCGGCGGGTGGCCTGGCCGCACCTGCTCGCGACGGCAGTCCCGCCCTTAGCCTGCACCGCCGTCGGCAACAAGCCGACTGGCGCGGATGTGATCAGCGGAGAGATTCCTGCGGACCGCCGTCTCCGGGCCCATTCCGCCATCCGACGAGAACCGACCAAGATCTAGGGCAGCCGGCTTGGAAAGGTCTCTAGACGGCTCCTCCGGGCGTCATCACCCGCCTCAGTCCGTCGGGGATGCGCACCGGCCTGCCCCCGGCGAGGAACGCGACCCGCACCTTTGCCTCCACCAGCACCTCGTCGCCGCGCAGCACGCGCTGGGCGAGGTTGAGCGTTGCCCCCTTCACCACTTCGGTGCGGGTTTCAACCGTCAGCACGTCGTCGATGCGGGCTGGCCTCAGGAACTCGATCGCCAAGGACCTCACGACGAAGAAGAACCCGGCACCGGCCTCTTCCTTCGCCTGCTCGAACAGGTCTCCCTGTGCGACGCCCAGGAGCCGCAGAAAATCGGTGCGGCCACGCTCCATGAAACGCAGGTAGCTGGCGTGATAGACGACCCCGGAGAAATCTGTGTCCTCATAATAGACGCGGACGGGCAGACGGTGGGTCTCGCCGTCGATGCGGCCGGCCAGATGGTGGCCCTCGGTCATGCCGGACACCTTCCCAAGCTAGGATCTTGTGCGTTCGCGGATCGCTTACAGCCCCCATGGGACGAAAGCGAGGCCGTCGTGGCCCCAATGCCGGGTTGCCATGCGAAAGCAGGACGTCGACCGGTCGCCGCGCACGTGATCTAAGCCGCCCCGCCGTGCGCAGCAGCGCGCGCGTTCCCCGCATGAGACATCCCACATGAAATCGATCCTGACGGCCGCCCTGCTGGCGATGCTGACGACCTCTGCCCTCGCCCAGGGCGCCGATACCTGCGCCGGATATCTCAAGGCCCTGGCCGAGATGGAGGCCGCCATGAAGTCGGCGGGCGCCACCGCGCCGCCGATCGATCCGAACGACGCCAAGATCATCGCCTACTGCCGCGCCAACCCCAACGCGCCCCTGGCCGAGGCGATGACGAAGGCCCTCCAGTAAGCCTGCTGGAAACCAACACGGCCGCTGGGGCTCCGGCGCCAGCGGCTCACTCCTCCTCGTCGCCCTTGAACAGGGCGAACTGCGCGCCCTCGCGGCTCGGCTCGGCGAGTCCGAGATGGCGGAAGGCTCCGGAGGTGAGCAGCCGCCCGCGCGGCGTGCGCTGCAGGAAACCCTGCTGGATCAGGAAGGGCTCGATGATCTCCTCGATGGCGTCGCGCGGCTCGGACAGCGCCGCCGCCATGGTCTCGATGCCCACGGGACCGCCCCCGTAGTTCAGGGCGATGGCCTTGAGATAGCGCCGGTCCATGGCGTCCAGCCCGGCATCGTCCACCTCCAGCCGGGTCAGCGCCTCGTCGGCGATGGTCCGCGTGATCGTGTCGGAATCCCGGTAAATGGCGAAGTCCCGCACGCGCCGCAGTAGGCGACCGGCGATGCGCGGCGTGCCGCGCGCCCGGCGAGCGATCTCGTTGGCGCCGTCCGCGGTCATGCCCACCCCGAGCACGCGGGCGCCGCGGGTGACGATGAGCTCCAGTTCCTCCACCGTATAGAAGGCGAGGCGGATGGGAATTCCGAACCGGTCCCGCAGCGGCGTGGTGAGGAGACCCGCGCGGGTCGTCGCGCCGACCAGCGTGAACTTGGCGAGGTCGATCTTCACCGAACGCGCCGCGGGCCCTTCGCCGATGATGAGGTCGAGCTGGAAGTCCTCCATGGCGGGATAGAGGATTTCCTCCACCGCCGGGTTGAGCCGGTGGATCTCGTCGATGAAGAGCACGTCGCGCTCCTCGAGATTGGTGAGCTGTGCGGCAAGATCGCCAGCCTTGGCGATGACCGGGCCGGAGGTGGCGCGGAATCCGACGCCGAGCTCCTTGGCGAGGATCTGCGCCAGCGTCGTCTTGCCCAGACCCGGCGGACCGACGAAGAGCACATGGTCCAGCGCCTCGCCGCGCGAGCGCGCCGCCGAGATGAAGACCTCGAGGTTCGAGCGCGCCTGCGCCTGGCCGATGAACTCGGAGAGCCGCTGCGGCCTCAGATGCGTGTCGGCGTCGTCGTCGCGGCGCTCGGCGGAGAGGATGCGGCCGGGTTCGGTCACGACGACAGTTCCTTGAGGCCCATCCGGATCAGGGTCTGGGTATTGGCGCCCTCGCCGGCCTTCTTCACCGCGGCGGCGATGGCGGCGGCGGCCTGCGGCGGGCCATAGCCGAGATTGGTCAGCGCCGAGATGGCATCGGCGACCGGCCCCGCAATGCGCTTCTCGTCGACATCGCCGGCGAGCTTTGCCAGCGACGGGTCGATGTCGGTGAAGCCCGGCGCCTTGTCCTTGAGCTCGGTGACGATGCGCTCGGCGACTTTCGGCCCGACGCCGTTGGCTCGGCCGATGGCCGCCTTGTCGCGCAGCGCGATGGCGGTTGCGAGGTCCGACGCCTTCAGCGCCGAGAGGACCGAGAGCGCCACCTTGGCGCCCACGCCCTGCACGGCGAGCAGCAGGCGGAACCACTCGCGCTCGAGGTCATTGGCGAAGCCGTAGAGGCGGATCATGTCCTCGCGCACCATGGTCTCAATGGAGAGCACGGCCGCCTCACCCGCGGCCGGCAGCGACTGCAGCGTGCGCGACGAACAATGAACCACGTAGCCGACACCATGCACGTCCACGATGACCCAATCGGGTCCGTAGCTGTCGATGGTGCCCTTGAGCTTGCCGATCATTGTGATTCCGCCGGTTCGAGGAGGTGCTTATAGCGGATTCGCGCGCTGTCGGGCCTGTCGCGGTCGGCGAGGCTGCAGCTACTCGTCTCCCATGTAGCTCTGCAGTTTCTCGACCGGATAGTTCTCCCCGACCGACATGGCGAGGATGCGCGAGATGTGGACCCGCGGCAGCCCGGTGGCTGTGGCCCAGTCGTTGATCTGCGCCTGGATCTTCTTCAGGTCGCCCTTCGAGCTCGGCTCGGCTGCGACGTCGACGCCCGCGTCACGCATCGCCGCCACCATGTCCCTCGAGGTGACGAAGCCGTCCCAGCCGATGAAGCGCAGGAAATACTGGCCGGTCTTGCCGCCGAGGCGCGCACCCCGTTTGCCAAGGACGTCGAGCAGCCCGATCTGATCCTCCGGCGGCCATTCGCTGAGGAACCTGCCGAAGGAGCCGTTCTCCTGCGCCACCGCCGTGACGAAGGCGGCGTTCTCCCGGACGGACTTGATCTTCTGCGGGTTCTTCACGATGCGGCTGTCACGGGCGAGGTCATGCCAGAACTCGTCCGGCTGGAAGGTGAGGGCCTGCGGCACGAAGCCTAGGAAGGCCTCCTCGAAACCCGGCCACTTCTTCTCGATCACGCTCCAGACGAATCCGGCGGAAAAGACCCGCTTGGCCATTTCGGCCAGCACGCGGTCGTCGGTGACGGCGGCGAGCGCGGCCCTGTCTGCCACCGGCGGCAGCAGCGAAGCGAGAGCCGCCTCGCCGCCCTTGCGTTTGGCCGCGCGTGCCCGGATCGTCTGAAAGTCGGTCATGGCATTCCCCCTTGCGCCCTCATCCCATGCCGAAATGCCGGATCGCGGCAAGAGGCCTCACCGCCGCCCGATTCCTCCGCGGTGATTGGCGTGGGTGATGGCGATGGCCAGCGCATCGGCGGCGTCCATGGTCTTCGGGTCGGCCTTGGGCAGCAGGATGCCGATCATCATGTGGATCTGGTTCTTCTCCGCATGCCCGGCGCCGACCACCGACTTCTTGACCTTGTTCGGCTCGTATTCCGCCACCGGAATGCCTGCCAGCGCCGGCACGACCATGGCGATGCCCCGCGCCTGGCCGAGCTTCAGGGTGGCGGTCGCATCCTTGTTGACGAAGGTCTGCTCCACCGCCGCCTCCTGCGGCGACCATGCCGCGAGCACGTCGCTGAGGCCGCGGTGCAGTTCGGCCAGGCGCGAGGCGAGGTCCGCCTTGTCGTTCGATGTGACCGTGCCGCAGGCGACAAAGGCGAGACGGTTGCCGGTGACGTCGATGACGCCCCAGCCGGTGCGCCTCAAGCCCGGGTCGATGCCGAGAATGCGAATCGTGCCGTTCATGCCGGCAATCTAGCCCATCTGCAGGCGTGCCCCGCGCACAAGCCGGTTCACTCCCGCCGGAAATCCGCCTAATCGGAGCGAAAGCCCCGGAAGCGCCTGCCCGAAAGCCCCCTCCCCCGTGGACATCCTCGCAAGCCTCGGCTCTCCCCCGCCGGTCGCCGTCCTCGTCGCCGCACTGCTCGCGGGCTGCGTGCGTGGCTACACAGGCTTTGGTTCGGCCATGATCTTCATGCCGGTCGCCGGAGCCTATCTGGGACCGAAGGCGGCAATTGGCATCATGTCGATCATCGACGCGGTGATGCAGTTCGCCATGCTCCGCTCCACCTGGCGTCACGCCCGCTGGGGCGAGATCGGACCTCTCTTCGTCGGCTATGTCGTGGGACTTCCCATCGGTGTCTGGCTGCTGACCACCATTGACCCGACCCCGGTACGCTGGGTCACATCGCTGTCCATCGTCCTGGTGCTGACGCTGATGGTGGCGGTGGGGCGCATTGAGCGTTCGCCCGGCCTTCCGGCGACTCTTGCGACCGGTGTCGCCTCGGGGCTCGTCTCGGGGCTCGCCAGCCTCGGCGGCATGGTGCTGTCGCTGTTCTGGCTCGCCGGCCCCAGCCACAACGCCGGAGTACGCGGCTCGTCGGTGGCCTTCTTCGTTCCGGCCTCGATCATCTCGATGAGCCTGCTGGCCCTCGCCGGCATCTACACCAGCGAGGTCCTCCGCGTCGCCGCCTGGGCCGTCCTGCCCTACGGGGTCGGCATCGGCCTCGGAGCGTTGCTGTTCGAGAAGGCCGATTCTCGAATGTTCCGCCCGGTCGCCTTCGCGGTGATCGCCGCGGCCGCACTGAGCAGCCTGCCACTGCTCGACGGCCTGCTGCGGGGCTGACCCTGGTCGTCAGCCGCCCATTTTCGCCATGAGGGCCGCTGAGAGTTCGAAGTTCGAGTAGACGTTCTGCACGTCGTCGTTCTCGTCGAGATTGTCCATCAGGCGCAGCAGCTTCTCGCCGGTCTCGTCGTCGACCGCGACGCTGGTCTGTGGCTTCCAGGTGAGCGCCGTCTTCTTGGGCTCGCCGAACCGCGCCTCGAGCGCCCTGGCGACCTCGGCGAGGGCGTCGGCGGCGGTGGTGATCTCGTGGCCGCTCTCGGACGACACGACGTCCTCGGCCCCCGCCTCGATGGCGGCCTCCAGCATGTCGTCGGCGGACGCTTTTTCGGCGGCGAACTCGATGGTGCCGACCCGGTCGAACATGAAGGACACCGCGCCGGTCTCGGCGAGGTTCCCGCCGGACTTGGTGAAGTAGGAGCGCACTTCCGAAGCTGTGCGGTTGCGGTTGTCGGAGAGCGCCTCGACGATGACAGCGACGCCGCCGGGGCCATAGCCCTCGTAGCGGATTTCCTCGTAGTTCTCGGCATCGCCCGCCGAGGCCTTCTTGATCGCCCGCTCGATCGTGTCCTTGGTCATGTTCTCGGCGCGGGCGGCGAGGATCGCGGCGCGCAAGCGCGGATTGAAGGCGGGGTCCGGCTGGCCCATCTTGGCCGCCACCGTGATCTCGCGCGAGAGCTTGCCGAAGAGCTTGGACCGCATGGCGTCCTGGCGGCCCTTGCGGTGCATGATGTTCTTGAACTGTGAATGGCCGGCCATATGCCCCTCTCGGCGGTAGTCTGCCGGTGTCGGGGGCGCAGGGAAGCGCGCGCCGCGCTGAGCGCCGGCTACAGGTCGGCGCGACTTATAGGCGGGAGAGGCAGCGAAATCCAGCGCCGCCGGCCGCGATCAGCGACGCACTCCGAACGCATTGGCCAGCAGGTCGATCTGGCTGGAGATGGCGTTGACAGGTGCCTCGGGCATGACGCGGTCGACGCCGAACAGCAGGCGATCCATGTGAATAATCCGCTCCTGCAGGCGCATGGCCTTGGCGATGAGGGCGGCGA
>Ga0315900_10007215_pt1 | contig 14642 bp, 10 predicted proteins | sample LakEriMetagenome_FD_203521 | JGI IMG/M metagenome (GOLD analysis project Ga0315900, IMG submission 203521) | Freshwater fungal communities from buoy surface, Lake Erie, Ohio, United States - Buoy 12 MA114 | ecosystem: Environmental > Aquatic > Freshwater > Lake > Lake biofilm | place: USA: Lake...
GCGGCCACCAGTCGAGGACGAGCAGGCCGAGCGGCAACGTGACGAGCATCGCGGAACTGAGCAAGCCCGCCATGAAGCAGGCGACAACCACAGCGGCGCGCCGCCACGAGCCTGGCTTCTCCACCAGAAACGCATAGGCCAGCAGGGTGGCCCCCAGAAACAATCCGCCGAGCACGTCCGCCCGGCCGGCGAGCCAGCCGACGCTCTCGGCCCGCAGCGGATGGATCGCGAACACCGCCGTGGCGACGAGGCTGCGGCCCATCGCCCCGGTGAGCCGCGTGATCGCGGCGAAGAGGGTCGCCGAGGCCGCCGCATGAAGCAGGGCGTTGTGCAGGTGGTAGCCGCCCCACCAGTCGCCGAACAAGGCGGCGTCGATCAGAAACGACAGCGAGGTCAGCGGCCGCCACTCGCCGCCGCCCGGCCATGCGGTCCAGGCGCGGCTGAAACCGGACCACGTGAGTCCGTCGGCCACGAGCGGGGCGAGCCGTCCGCCATCGTCGAAGAACACGAGTTCGAAATCGCGGCTCTGCAGGAACACCGCGCCGACCAGCGACACGAGCACCCCGACGGCGCTGCTCATGGCCAACAGGTCACCGGTCGCGGCCGCCCCCGGGCTTTGACGGACGCCAGAGTCTGCGGCAGAGGTGCTCATGTCCGCGACTCTACCGGCCGCCGCGGGGGCCGCAAGGCGGTCCGCTAGCCGACGGCCGCGGCGGTGGCGTACGACCCGAGGATCACGACCCGCTTGCACCGCTTCTCGAGGGCGGCAATGGCGCGTCGCACGCGCAGATCCTCGCGGTGCCCTTCCAACTCGACGAAGAAGATGTAGCCCCGCTCCCCGCCGGGCAGCGGGAACGACTCGATCCACGTCAGGTTGAGCTTTTGCTTCTTCGGAATCGACAGCGCGTCGGCCAGGCCGCCGGGGCGGTGCTCGATTTCGAACATGATCGCCGTCTTGTCCTTGCCCGTGCGCGTGGCGTCGGCGTGGCCGATGACCGCGAAGCGGGTGGTGTTGCCGGCGACATCCTCGATCTTCTCCGCGAGCACGTCGAGGCCGTAGTGCACGCCGGCCTGGCGGCTGGCGATCGCGGCGGCATGCGGCTTTCGAGCCGCCGTCTCCGCGGCCACGCTGGTGCTCGTCACCTCCACGAGGCGGGCCGCCGGGAGGTGGCGGGCCAGCCAGTTACGGCATTGCGAGAGGGCCTGTGGCCGGCTGTAGACCTCCTCGATCGCGGAGCGGTCGCAGGCGGCCAGCAGGGTGTGGTGGATGCGGAGCGGCACCTCCGCGCAGATCTTCACGGGCAGCCGCGAGAAGTTGTCGAGCGTGTCGGCGATTCGACCGTCGGTGGAGTTTTCGAGGGGCACGACACCGTAGTGTGAGTGGCCCGCATGGACCTCCTCGAAGGCGGCCGAAATGCTCGCCACCGGCACGAACTCGACGGAACTGCCGAAGCGGTGCAGGGCGGCCAGGTGGCTGTAGGTCCAGGCCGGCCCGAGGTGGGCGACCCGCAGCGGCTGCTCGATGGCCCGTGACCCGGAGATGAGTTCGCGATAGACGGCCTTCAGGCTGTCGGCCGAGAGCGGGCCTTCATTGGTGGCGGTGACCCGCTCGAGCACCATCTCCTCGCGGGATGGATCGTAGGTCTCCTGGCCCGACGACTTCTTGATGTGGCCGATCTGGCGGGCGACCTCGGCCCGAGCGTTCATCAGGCCGACCAGCTCGCGATCGATGCGATCGATCTGGGCCCGCAGGGCGGCGAGCCCGGCGGGCTTGCCGGCGTCGGTGCTCGGGGGAACGCGGGGGCTTCTGGCCATGTGGATTCGGGGCCGGGCCGGACAGCGGAGCGGCCAAAATGGCAGCCCCTCTGCGCGGCCTGGAATCGTGCTCCAACTCTACCCTGCGGAACCGCGGCGTAAATACGGGAAAACCACGTGCTGGCCGTGGTCCGGAACCGGCTGGCACGGACTTTGCATCTTCGAGGAGGCGACTCGCGATGGGCCAAAAATGACGTTCGGCCCCGGCCCCGAGCCGCTTCCGCGACGACAGAGAGGAAACCAGCAACCATGGCAACCAAGCAGGGCGAAAAGATCATCGGCATCGATCTCGGCACGACGAACTCCGTCGTCGCTGTGATGGAGGGCAAGGAGCCCAAGGTGATCGCGAACAAGGAGGGCAATCGCCTCACGCCGAGCGTGGTCGCCTTCAACGACAAGGGGGAGACGCTCGTGGGCGACATCGCCCGCCGGCAGGCCGTCACCAACCCGAAGCGCACGATCTACTCCATCAAGCGGTTCATGGGCCGGCGGCACAACGAGGTCGCATCCGAGGAGAAGATCGTTCCCTACGAGGTGATCGGCGGCCCCGACGACTACGTCAAGGTGCGGGCCGGCGACAAGGAGTTCACGCCGCCGGAGGTCTCGGCGAAGGTACTGCGGTCGCTCAAGGAGGCCGCCGAGGCGTACCTCGGCCACAAGGTCAACAAGGCGGTGATCACCGTCCCGGCCTACTTCAACGACGCCCAGCGGCAGGCCACCAAGGACGCCGGCCAGATCGCCGGCCTCGAGGTGATGCGGATCGTCAACGAGCCGACCGCGGCGGCCCTCGCCTATGGCCTGGAGAAGAAGAAGGACGAGAAGATCGTGGTCTTCGACCTCGGCGGCGGCACGTTCGACGTGTCGGTGCTCGATGTCTCGAAGGACGGCGTGTTCCAGGTGGTGAGCACCAACGGCGACACGCACCTCGGCGGCGACGACTTCGACCAGGCCCTCATCAATCACGTCGCCGACCAGTTCCAGCGGGAGCAGGGGATCGACCTGCGCAAGGATCCGATGGCGATGCAGCGGCTCCAGGAGGCCTGTGAAAAAGCCAAGAAGGAGCTGTCGAGCGCGCAGAGCAGCGACATCAACCTGCCGTTCATCACGGCCGACGCCACGGGGCCAAAGCATCTCCAGGTCACCATCACGCGGGCCCAGTTCGAGCAGATGTGCGACGGGCTCATCGAGCGCTGCCGCGGCCCGGTGCTCCAGGCCCTGAAGGACGCCAAGCTCGACCCGAAGGACATCGACGAGGTGGTGCTGGTCGGCGGCTCGACCCGGATTCCGAAGGTTCAGGAGCTGGTCAAGAAGCTGTTCAACAAGGAGCCCCACAAGGGCGTGAACCCCGACGAGGTCGTGGCGCTCGGCGCGGCGATCCAGGGGGGCGTGCTGGGCGGCGACGTGCAGGAGGTGCTGCTGCTGGACGTCACCCCGCTCAGCTTGGGCATCGAGACCGAAGGTGGCATCTTCACGAAGCTCGTCGAGCGGAACACGACGATTCCGACCGAGCGGAAGCAGGTGTTCAGCACGGCCGCCGACAACCAAACGGCGGTCACGGTGAGCGTCTTCCAGGGCGAGCGACCCATGGCGCGTGACAACCGGCTGCTCGGTCAGTTCAACCTGGAGGGCATCCCGCCGTCGCCCCGCGGCACGCCGCAGATCGAGGTCAAGTTCGACATCGACGCCAACGGCATCCTGTCGGTGAGCGCCAAGGATCTCGGCTCCAACAAGGAGCAGACGGTCCGCATCGAGCAGTCGAGCGGCCTGAACGAGAGCGAGATCGAGCGGATGCGGAAAGACGCCGAGAGCCACGCCGAGGAAGACAAGCGGAAGTACCGTCTGGCCGAGGCCCGCAACAAGGCGGAGGCGCTTTGCTTCCAGACCGAGAAGCTCATCAAGGAGAACGACGCCAAGCTGTCCGCGTCGGACAAAGCCCCGCTCGAGGCGGCGGTGGCCAAGGCCCGCGAGATGAGCAAGGGCGAGGACGTGGACGCGATCAACTCGGCGCACGACGCGCTCGAGCAGGCAGCCCACGCCCTGTCCAAGGTGCTCTACGAATCGTCGGCGACGGCCCAGCGCGGGGGCACGCCCCCCGAGGCCGGCGCCGCCCAGGGAGGCAAGGGGCCGGACGACACGATCGACGCCGAGTTCGAAGTGAAGGGGTGATACGGCTGACGAGTATGCCACGGCCGTCCGCGTGACTCGGGGTTGCCCACGCCCCGTCGCCGGACGTTCGCGACGCCCATCCTGGGCTTCGCTCACTCGGAGCCGTCTGCGCTCCGCCATCCATGGCTCCGCTGGCCGGCTACGCCGGCTCTCGGGGCGTGGGCAACCCCTCGCGGTTTCGCCGATCGGGAGGAACGAGGGCGTGGGGACGAACCGGATCCGTATCGCTGGTTGATGAGGCGGGGAGACAAGAGGAGACGAAGGTCATGCCGTTTCGATTCGACAAGTTCACGATCAAAGCCCAGGAGGCGGTGCAGGCCGCCGTGGAACTGGCCGGCAACCGTGGCAATCCGCAGGTGACGCCGGTGCATCTCCTCCACGCGCTCGTCGGCGAGCGGGAGGGGATCGTGCGGCCCCTGCTCGAGAAGATCGGCACCGACCGCGGCCACCTGGAGCGGATCGTCGAGGCCGAGCTGTCGCACCTCCCCAAGGTGTCGGGGGGCGCGCAGCCCCAGCCGGATCAGGAGCTGATCAAGGTGTTCGAGGCGGCGACGGCCGAGTCGCACCAGATGAAGGACGAGTTCGTCTCGACCGACCACCTGCTGCTGGCCCTGGCGAAGGTGCCGTCGAAGGCGAAGAACGTCCTCCAGCTGGCGGCCATCGGCGAGAAGGAACTGCTCGCGGGCCTGCAGGCCGTCCGCGGCCAGTCGCGGGTCACGGACCAGAACCCCGAGGAGAAGTTCCAGGCCCTCGACAAGTACGGCATCGACCTCACGAAGCGGGCCAGCCAGGGCAAGCTCGACCCCGTCATCGGCCGCGACGCCGAGATTCGCCGCGTCATCCAGGTGCTCTCGCGCCGCACCAAGAACAACCCCGTGCTCATCGGCGAGCCGGGCGTCGGCAAGACGGCGATCGCCGAGGGGCTCGCCCTGCGGATCGTGCAGGCCGACGTGCCGGAGAACCTCCGCGGCCGGCGCGTCGTGGCCCTCGACCTGGGCGCGCTGATCGCAGGCACGAAGTACCGCGGCGAGTTCGAGGACCGCCTCAAGGCCATCCTCCGCGAGGTCGAGGCGGCGGCCGGGAACGTCGTGCTGTTCATCGACGAACTGCACACGGTGATCGGCGCCGGCGCCGCCGAGGGGGGCTCCGACGCCGCCAATCTCCTCAAGCCAGCTCTGGCCCGCGGCGAGCTGCGGTGCATCGGCGCCACGACGCTCGACGAGTATCGCAAGCATATCGAGAAGGACGCGGCGCTGGAGCGGCGGTTCCAGCCGGTGATGGTCGGCGAGCCGAGCGTCGAGGATACGATCGCCATCCTCCGCGGGCTCAAGCCGCGGTACGAGGCGCACCACAAGGGGGTGAAGATCAAGGATTCGGCGCTCGTGGCGGCGGCCGAGCTCTCGCATCGCTACATCGCCGACCGCTTCCTCCCCGACAAGGCGATCGATCTCATGGACGAGGCGACCAGCCGGATCGCCATGGAGCTGCAGAGCGTGCCCAGCGAGATCGACGAGGTGCAGCGGCGGCTCGTGCAGCTCGAACTGGCCGCCCGGCAGCTCGCCGAGGAAACCGAGGAGCACGCCAAGGAGCGGCTCGTCGAGATCGAGGAGGAGGCGGTCGGGCTGCGGAAGAAGCTCGCCGACCTGCGCAAGCAGTGGGAGGCCGAGAAGAGCGGCGTGGGCAGTGCCCAGGAACTGCGGAAGCAGCTCGAGCAAGTGCAGCTGGCCTTCGATCAGGCCGGCGTGCAGATCAAGGAGCGTCAGGCCTCGGGGCAGCTCGTCGCCGAGGAGATGTACCAGAAACTCTACGAACTGGACGTGCAGCGGAAGGCCCTCCAGCAGCGGCTCGAGCAGGAGGGCACCGAGAAGGAGGCGGGCAAGACGCCGGCGAAGCGGCTCCTGCGCCGCGAGGTCGGCCCCGAGGAGATCGCCGAGGTGGTGAGCGCCTGGACCGGCATCCCCGTTACGCGGCTCGTGGAGACCGAGCGGGCCAAGCTGCTCGTGCTCGAGGAGCGGCTCCACCAGCGGGTGGTGGGCCAGGAGGAGGCGGTCGAGGCGGTGAGCGACGCCGTGCGCCGCAGCCGTGCCGGCCTCCAGGATCCGAACCGGCCGATCGGCTCGTTCATCTTCCTCGGGCCCACCGGGGTGGGAAAGACGGAACTCTGCAAGGCCCTCGCCGAGGTGCTGTTCGACGACGAGAACGCGATGGTGCGGATCGACATGAGCGAGTTCATGGAGAAGCACACGGTCGCCCGGCTGATCGGCGCGCCTCCGGGCTACGTCGGCTACGAGGAAGGCGGGCTGCTCACCGAGGCCGTCCGCCGCCGCCCTTACTCCGTGGTGCTGCTCGACGAGATGGAGAAGGCCCATCGCGACGTCTTCAACGTGCTCCTCCAGGTGCTCGACGACGGCCGGCTCACCGACAGCCTCGGTCACACGGTGGACTTCACGAACACGATCGTGGTGATGACGAGCAACGTCGGCAGCCAGGCGATCCAGGAGATCACGAAGGAGGGGGGCAGCGAGCAGGAGGTCCGCGACGCGGTGAAGGAGGCGCTGCAGGCCCGGTTCCTCCCCGAGTTCCTCAATCGGATCGACGAGACGATCGTCTTCCACCCACTCGACAAGAAGCACATCCGGACGATCGTCGACATCCAGGTGAAGCGGCTGGTGAAGCAGGCCGAGAAGGCGGGCATCACGCTCGAATGCACCGATGCGGCGCTCGACGAGATCGCCCGCTTGGGCTACGACCCCGTGTACGGCGCGCGACCGCTGAAGCGGGTGATCCAGCAGCAGGTGCAGAACGAACTCGCCCGCGAACTGCTCTCGGGACAGTTCCCCGACGGGAGCGCCGTGCGGATCGACTTCGTGCAGGACGGCTTCACGTTCGCGAAGGTCGGCTGACGCGGATTACCGCGGCCGGAACACACCGATTCAGCGCTTGCGGTCTTCGAGCCCCATGCGGGCGATGAGGTCGTTGCAGCCGGAGGTCATCTTGCGCAGCTTCTCGGCCATGGCGAGCTTTTCGCTGGTCGTGGCCTTCTTGAGCTTCGTCTGCATCTTCGCGAGCTTCTGCTTGCGGTGCCGACGCCGCTTGACTTCCTTCATCCGATTGCTGATGCCGCCCATGCGTCTGATTCCTGGGGGGTGTGCGTTTCCGGCGACACTCTAGGAAACCAGCCGTATCCCGTCAAAGCCCGCGTCCTGCGGCCGTGGCGGAGCGGGTATGATCGTTCCGTTGTCGTCCCGCCCCGCGGGCATGGCCTCGGATGGGTGGCAGAGCGGTTGAATGCACCGGTCTTGAAAACCGGCAGTCGCGAAAGCGGCTCGTGGGTTCGAATCCCACCCCATCCGCTCGAACCTCTGGCCGGGTCGCGTGCACTTCCATGATCGGCGAGCCGGTGATGGGCGTCGCGTCAGCGTCCGGCGGGGCAGGGTCTCGATCGGTCGCGAGCCGACGCGGTCATTTGGCACCGACGATGATGGCCGACCCGATGAAGATGAACAGGCCGCCGATGATGACCGGGAGTTCCAGCTGCCCCTGGAACCAGAGCACCGAGAACAGGGCGACGAACAGGGGGTAGGAGATTTCCAGGATGGCCGACTGATTCGCCCCCAGCAACTGGATCGAGCCGAGGATGGCCAGGGCCGCGGCCGTGGCCGTCACCAGCGTGAGGCCGACCAACGGGATGTTCGCCGTGGCCGTGTCGATCCTGAACAGGGCCGCGGGCGAGTGTCCCTGGCACAGCAGGATCGCCCCGGCCACCAGCATCCCGCACAGACAATGCAGGAAGTAGAGCTTGAACACCGAGAGGCTCGCGAGCACCCGCTCGTCGAGGCAGTAGGTGAGGCCCCAGAGGACGGAAGCCAGCACGGCGAGGCCAAACCCGACGGAGTTGGAGTTCATGGGCCGGCGGCTCCTGCTGGGGCCGCAGTGCAGGCGCGACGAGAGCCTGTGCCGCGGCGGTGGGGACTTCGGCCTCCATTAGACACCCCGTCGCCGGTTTCGGCGCCGCCGTCGACGATCGGGCCCGCGCGGCGATATGATTCCGCGAAATCCTGCTGGGCACCTCCGGAGCTTGAGCGATGAGCGACAACGTGTCTGAAACGAAGGCCTGCGACTTGTTGGCCCGACTCTTTCGATCGCGCGGATACGCCGTCGTGCGAAACGTCATGTTTCGCGAGTATGGCGTCGAGTTTCACGCCGACGGCTGGGACCCCAAGGCGCGGGTGGGATTCGAGTTTCTCTCCAGCGAGGATGACGACCACGACGACCTGACGCTCGCCGAGTATCAGACACTGATGGCCGCCCAGCAGCGGGGCGAGTTGTCGCTGTTCATCATCGACGAGGTCGAGCCCCTTTCCGCGGCCGCACTGCTCGCGGCGGCGGAGGATTTTCTCGACGAGGCGACCAAGGCCAAGGTCCGCCGCGGGTCGCGAAAGGCCGTGGCGGCGAAGCCTGCCAAGCCGCCACGCGGCGGCAAAAAGCCCGCCAAGGCCAGTGTGAAACGCGCGGCCAAGCCGCCGACCGAGAAGGTTGCAGTGAAGAAGACCGCCAAGAAAAAGGCCGCGTCTCGCCCGACCAAGAAAAAAGGCACGGCCGCCCGCGGCGCTCGGCGCGGCTGAACGCCGGCATCATCGTCCGGCGCCGCAGCCAGATGCGGGCACCGAGTCGGGTGTTGGGCAACGAATGGCATGGCCTGTGGAAAACGCGGCCGCTGGATCGCGTCATGCATAGACGTGGCACAGCGTGTTCCTGACGGTTTGCCAGGCCCGCGGCAACGGATGTATCTTTGGAGGCGATCGATCCGGGATCGTGCCAGCCTGCCCGCCCCTGCCGACCGTCCCCACGTTCGGCCCCCCCTCAGGCCAAGTGCTGCCCATGACAACTCTCCGGCCGGCGAGTGCGTGCGCGATGGTGATGGCCGTGGCCACGCTGGCGGCGGCCGGCGAGTTTCAGTCCGACGTGCTCGGCTATGTGGAGCGGCATTGTCTTGACTGCCATGCCGGACCCGAGGCCGAGATGGGCTTCGATCTCGCCCCCGTTCGGTCTGGGATCGATGTCCTCGGGGACCGGCAACGGTGGCGAAAAATCCTCAGTCGCGTGGCCGCTGGCGAGATGCCGCCGCCAGACGACGCAACGCCACCGCCGGCCGCCGAACGCGACGCCTTCCTGGCGACCGTCCGCGACGCGATCGCCCGGGCGGATGCCACCGTGCCGCCCGACCCGGGGCCGAACGTGCTCCGGCGACTCAACCGGGCCGAGTATGACAACACGATCCGCGACCTGTTTTCGACCGACTTTCAGGCCGGCGAGACGTTCCCCGCCGACGGCGTCGGCTACGGATTCAGCAACATCGCCGACGTGCTCACCGTGTCGCCGTTGCTCATGGAGCGGTATCTCGCCGCCGCCGAGGACGTGGCTGCAAGGGTGCTGCCGGTCGTGCCTCCGAAGCCGGTCGTCCGGGAGATAGCCGGCAGGTTTTGCGAGCCGGCGAACCCGCATGTGCCGCGCGACCGGTTTCGCCCAATCCGGGCCGATGCCGACGAGCCGATCCTGGCCGGCCCGCTCAGCACGCCGGCTCCTCTCGACGCCGACGGTGAATACGTCGTGCGTGCCCGCCTCTACGCGACCGCGCCCGACGGACGCCCGGTGAAGGCGGCGCTGATGGTCGCGGGCCGCAAGATGGAGACGCGGTTGACACCCGCGGAACGCGCGACCCTCGACGGCAAAGGACTCGACAACCCGGAGCCGCGCGTGATCCTCGCCGTGCATGAGATCACGGCTCGATCGCCGGAGGATGCCCAGACGATCGCCGTGCCGCTCCAACGCATGGCCGGGGTGGAGCGGGTCATGGTCGGGGCCCTCAAGCCGGAGGGCGGTGGTGCACCGCCCACGCTGCACGTGGAGTGGCTGGGGTACGAGGGACCGCGTGATGCCCGCAGTGCGGCGACGAGGGCTTTTCTCCGGGCCGCCCCCACGCTGCCCGCGGACCTGCAGACGCGCGAGAATCTGGCAACGCTCGCCCGCCGCGCCTGGCGGCGCCCCGTCGAACCGGCGGCCGTCGACCGCCTCGTGCGGGTCGTGGACGACGCCGTAGCGGCGGGTGCGTCGCGCGACGACGGCCTGCGCGGAGCCATCGCCGCCGTGCTGGCGTCGCCCGAGTTCGTGTTCCGGATCGAGTCGCCCCCGCCTCCGGATTCGACCGGCGCGGTGCCCGTCCCCGACGTCGAACTGGCGACGCGGCTCTCGTATTTCCTCTGGAGTTCATGCCCCGACGACGAGCTGCTCGGCCTCGCGGTCGATGGCACACTCACCGCGAACCTCGATGCCCAGGTGCGGCGGATGCTGGCCGACCCGCGGGCTTCCGCGTTGGTCGATCAATTCGCGATGCAGTGGCTCGGGCTGGGGCGGCTCGCGATACACGGTGTCGACGCGGAGCAGTTCGCGCTGTGGCGGCCCGCCCTCGCAACCGCGATGGTCGAGGAGACGCGGCGGTACGTCGCTGACGTGTTTCGTTCCGACGGCAGCCTCATGCTGCTGCTCGATTCCGATTTCACCTGGATCAACGGCAATCTCGCCGTGCTGTATGGAATAAAGCCGCAGCCGCCGTTGGAGAAATACGAGTGGCGGCGGGTGACGCTCGATCCCGGTGTCCGCGGCGGGCTGCTCGGCCAGGCGTCGATCCTCACGGTGACGTCCAACCCGGCCCGCACGTCGCCGGTCAAACGGGGCAAGTGGGTTCTCGAGCAACTGCTCGGCGCTCCACCGCCCATGGCCCCCGCTGACGTGCCGTCGATCGAAGACACGGAACGCCGTCGGCTGACGGGAACGCTGCGGCAACGGATGGAGCAGCACCGGGCGGACCCCCGCTGCGCGGGATGCCATCAACGCATGGATGCCTTTGGCTTCGCGCTCGAGGAGTTCGACCCGATCGGGCAGCGACGGGAGCAGGATGGGGATGGCCGGCCGATCGACGCCGCGGCCGACGTGGGCGGCCGCAGAATCGTGGGGCTGACGGGCCTCAAACAGTACGTCCTCGACCGGCGGGAGGAGTTCGTCCGCTGTGTGGCGACGAAAATGTTGATCTATGCCCTCGGCCGGGGTCTCGAACCGTGCGACGAACCCGCTCTGGCGACGATCGAGCGCGCGGTGGAGAATGGCGGGTATCGCTTTTCCGCCCTCGTCGGTGCGGTGGTCGAGAGCGTACCCTTCCGCATGCGCCGCGGCGCGACGCAGGAGGCAGCCGCAGCGAGTGCCACGCCCGGAGTCAGGCCATGACCAACATGCACGGCATCCTCGACCGCTCGAACTCGCTTGACGTTCACCGGCCGCCCCGCAGGACCGTGCTCCGCGGCCTGGGAACCGCCCTCGCGCTGCCTTGGTTCGAATCCCTGATGCCACGCGCGCGGGCGGCGGCCACGGCCGCCCGTCCTCCGGTTCGGCTGGGGTTCGTCTACGTGCCCAACGGTGTGAACATGGCGCGGTGGCGGCCGGCGGCGCCCGGGCCGCTCGGCGACCTGCCGCCGACTCTGGAGCCGCTCGCCGCCGTCAAGGACGATCTGCTTGTGCTTTCCGGACTGGCCGCCGACAAGGCGCGGCCCTACGGAGACGGTGGCGGCGACCATGCCCGGGCGATGGCGGCGTTTCTGACGGGAACACATCCGCGCAAGACCGACGGGTCGAATATTCTCGCCGGCATGTCGGCCGACCAGGTCGCCGCGGAGCGTCTGGCCGAGTTCACGCAACTGCCGTCGCTCGAGATTGGCTGCGAAGCCGGCGGGTTGACTGGCGTCTGCGACTCGGGCTACGCCTGCGTCTACAGCTCGACGCTCTCGTGGAAGAGCCCGACGCAGCCGCTGCCCAAGGAGACCGACCCGCGGCTGGTGTTCGAGCGACTCTTCGGCGGCGCCGACGGCCGCCAGGCCGAACGTCGGGCTAGCCGGCGCAGCCTCATCGATTTCATCCGTGACGACGCGGGACGGGTGGCTGCACGACTCGGCACCGCCGACCGGCGCAAGCTCGACGAATACTTCACAGCCGTCCGCGAGGTCGAAGCCCGTCTCGATCGCATCGAGCGGCTCCCGGCAGCCACGTTGCCGCCGGGCCTGTCACCGCCGGCGGTGCCCGAGGAGTTGGAGCCGCGCATTCGACTGCTCTGCGACCTCCTGGTTCTGGCGTTCCAGACCGACCGCACGCGGGTCTGCACGTTCAGCCTGGCGAACGAGGGCAGCAACATGCAGTATCCGCAGTTCGGCGTCAACGACGGCCACCACGAACTCTCGCATCATGGCGGCGATCCCGCGAAGCTCGCCAAGATCGCGCAGATCAACGCCTTTCATACCGCGCAATTCGCCTACCTGATCGGCAAGCTCGCGGCCGTGGCCGAGGGGGAGGGGCGGCTGCTCGACAACTGCCTGCTGGCCTACGGCAGCGGGAACAGCGATGGCGACCGCCACAATCACGACGACCTGCCGATTCTCCTGGCCGGCCGCGGCGGCGGCACGGTCCGTTCCGGCCGGCACCTGGAGTTAGCCGGCGAGACGCCGGTCACCAATCTGTGGCTGACGATGCTCGGCCGGGCGGGCGTCGAGGTGGAGGCGATCGGCGACAGCACGGGGCCGCTCGACGACCTGGCGTGACGCGGCGCGGCTGATACCATACGCCGTTCATCCGCCACGTCCGCGAGGGTTTCCACATGGCCGCGTCGATTTCCGGCATCCTCACGCCTCACATGGTGCCGCTCGACGACCGCGGCCGGATCGCCGAGGCCGAACTCCGCCGTTACGTGTCGTGGCTCATCGACCGCGGGGTGCATGGGCTCTACCCCAACGGCTCGACGGGCGAGTTCCTGCGGTTCACGGCCGAGGAACGGCGGCTGATCACGAGCATCGTGTGCGACGAGGCGCGGGGCAGGGTGCCGGTGGTGGCCGGGGCCGCCGAAGCGAACGTCGCCGAGACGCTCCGCGCATGCGAGCACTGCCGCGACGCCGGGGCCGCGGCGGTGGCGGTCGTAGCTCCGTTCTACTACAAGCTCTCGCCGCCGAGCGTGCTCGCCTATTTCCGCGAGATCGGCCGGCACACGCCGATCGACGTCACCCTCTACAACATCCCCATGCTCGCCTCGCCGATCGACGTGGCGACCGTGCGGGCATTGGCCGAGGAGTTTCCCCGGATCACGGGCATCAAGGATTCCAGCGGCGACATCTCCCACATGGGCCGGCTGATCGCCGCAGTGCGGCCGGTGCGACCGGAGTTCGCTTTTCTCACCGGCTGGGATGCGGCCCTGGCACCGATGCTGGCGATCGGCTGCGACGGCGGCACGAACGCCACCAGCGGCGTGCTTCCCGAGCTCACTCGGGCCGTCTATGAAACGGTGCGGGCCGGGAAGTTGGAGGCGGCTCTCGGGCTCCAGCGGCAGCTCACCGAACTCTTCGACGCGCTCTTTCTGGGAGTGGACTTTCCCGAGGGCTTCCGGGCGGGCGTGGAACTCCGCGGCTTCCGCATGGGTACGTCGCGGCAGCCACATGCGGCCGAGCAGCGTGCGGAAATCGACCGGCTGGCCGCGCGAGTACGGACGATCCTCGCGACGCTCGGCGTCGACCTGACGCGGCCCGATCATGCCGCGGCGCTGCCCGCCTGATCGTCAGCCCGCCGCGAAGGCAAGCGTCGCTTCGAAGCCGCGCAGGCCGGCCGTGGCACCGATCCCGGTGACGCAGCAAGCGGCCGTGGCCGCGCCCAGCAAGCCCGCACGGCGGATCTCCATGCCGCGGAGAAGCCCCGTGAGCAGACCGGCCAGGAACGAGTCACCGGCTCCCGTCGTGTCGGCCACCGGGCCAGGCGCCGCCACGCATGGAATCTCCAGATACTCGCCCGTCGCCGGCGAGAGCAGCGTCCCGCGAGTGCCGAGCTTCACGCCCAAGAGCCCCGGTGCTCCGCAGGCCCGATAGCGATCGACGATCGCCCGCGGGTCGGTGAGGCCGGTCTGATGCACGGCCTCGTCGAGGCTCGGCACGTACACGTCCACCTGGGGCAACGCGGCGGCCAGCGGATCGAACGGGCCGCCGGAACCGGCCGTCTCGACCGCCACCTGGCAGCCCGCGGCCTTGACGGCCCGCACCGCCGCGGCGAGGTCGTGCTCGAGCGCCGGCAGCAGCCCGTGATATCCGAGAACAGCCATCCGACAGCGGCGGAAGTGCGGCACCATCCGACGGATGAACGCGAGGTCGATGGCCGCCGGAGCACCGACGTGGTGGGCGAAGCTCCGCTCGCCGCCCGGGTCGATGAGCACCGCGGTCGTGCTCGTGGCCAGCGTGGCGTGCGCCTCGATCGCCCCGACGTCGATGCCCTCGGCCGCCAGCCGCGAGCGGATCGTGTCGCCCCAGGGATCATCGCCGACGAGGCTCGACGCACCGACCCGCATGCCCAGCCGCTGCATGGCGATCCCGGTATTGCACACGATCCCGCCCGTCGTGACCTCGATCGGGTCGACGTGGAACAGCCGACCGCCACCGATCGGTGCGGCCAGGCCGACCGGCTTGACGAGGATGTCGGCCACGCAGGTGCCGCAGATCAGGACGTCGTGCATCGTGGACTTCCGCAAGCGGGGCGGCCGCCGGTCCGATCCCGGTCGCGCCGCTGCGGAATCAAGGTACACTCTG
>Ga0315900_10007218_pt1 | contig 14639 bp, 19 predicted proteins | sample LakEriMetagenome_FD_203521 | JGI IMG/M metagenome (GOLD analysis project Ga0315900, IMG submission 203521) | Freshwater fungal communities from buoy surface, Lake Erie, Ohio, United States - Buoy 12 MA114 | ecosystem: Environmental > Aquatic > Freshwater > Lake > Lake biofilm | place: USA: Lake...
GACAAAGAGGATTGCTCTAATGCTATAATGGTTGGAGGTCAGGGGAGAGAGCGCAATCTTATTATAGATAATAATCATCCTTCTAATTATCCCCCTGAAAAAAATAGTCGTTTCATTCGCTTTTTGACCCCTCGTGAATGGGCAAGATTGCAAGGATTTCCTGATTCTTTTCAAATTGTAGTGTCTGACACACAAGCCTATAAACAATTTGGTAATTCTGTTGCTGTTCCTGTTGTCAAAGCTGTTGCCCGTAAAGTATTGTTAAAACTATACGGAAAGCCTTTCCTTCATGTCCACTAATCTTGAGCCTGAAACTATCCCCCTCTAAAACTATGTATCAACATATTAAGCCTCTTGACCAGTCTTTAACTCCGTTTTTGACCTATTTCTTTCAAGTTGAAAAAACCCAGTGCCTCTGCTACCGTATGCCGTCTCACCCAGACGGCTGGGTAATACAAGGTTTAGGTGAGCTAAAATACCAGCCAGAATACCAAAAATCTGTGAATGTTATTGATTCTACTTTACCTAAATTCACTTCAACCCCTGAAAATTTTGATTCTGGAATTGTTGTGTCCGTAGTCTGTCTTAATGTAATTTTATCTGCGTTCATTCGTTTCCTAAACTGAGTTTCAATCAAAATTCGCTTTTTTCCATTCAACAAGGAGTTTTTCATTATGTCAACGTCTGTAGCTATCGAAACCACACCCCTTCAATTAACAGAAGACCAAAAGTTAGCTCTCGAAGATTTAGAACGTTGGTGGGTTTCAAAAAAGGGGGAACATTTAATTTCTGGAGGGGCTGGTACTGGTAAAACCACTTTAATCGCTCATTGGATACAGTCACACCCTAATCTAAAAATTGCTATTTTATGTCCTACCAATAAAGCGGCTTCTGTCCTTAAAGAAAAGTTGACATTTAAAGCAGATGTTTATACTATTCATGCCATTTTAGGACTTGTCATTCAAGAAAAAGGTGGACAGTACAAAATGAAAGGTGTCCGAGTTACCAGAGACTCTGAAAAATCTACTTTAGATACTGGTAACTCTAAATTTGACACTAACCAATACCAGTTAATTATCGTTGATGAAGTTTCTATTCTTTCTAAGGATATGGAGTGTCGTTTAAGGGAAAAAGCGTCCCAAATCAAAGCTAAAATTCTTTGGGTTGGTGATTCTTGTCAACTACCCCCACCTGGTCAAAAAGCTAGTAATGTTTTTAATTGTGGTAGCAGTTCTATTTTAGAACAAGTCATGCGTTATGATGCTGGTGTTCTTAAAATTGCTGAACATCTTCGGAAACTCATTAATGTCCATGACTCCCAAAAGCCAACGTTAAAGTCTATTATTGATAAACAATTGGTTTTAGACCCTGATTTTCACAATGTTGAACTTATTTCTGCTAATGAATGGTATGAAAAGCTAAAAAATACTGTAGCTTCAGAAAATATTGAGTTCAAAATATTAGCTCATAAAAACGATAAAGTTTGTCATTATAACGAACTTATTCGTTCGATAAAAGGTATCGCTAATAAACCTTTTGCTGAAGGCGAACAACTTATCAGTTTACGGCGTAATAACTACTTTAAGTATGTTAACCGTACTAATAAAGTTGCTAATTTTGTTAATGGTGAAATCGTTTCCATCCTTAGTTCTCATTTTTCAACTTCCAAACTTTGTGACCCATTTAAAGAGAAAGAAATCGACATTTTTGACGCTAAAGAATTAGTGGAATTTACTCTTAATTTTCACAAAATGTCCAACTTTACTGTCGAAGTTTGGGATACTACTGTTCAATCTTTAGACAGAGATTTACAGTGGACGGTTTCTTTTATTGACCCTCGCAATAACGAAAAAATGATTCAGGTCATGAATCGTTCTATAACTTTGCAAGAAGAATTGAAGGATTTAACAGCCATTCTTTATTGTATCGATGGTTTAATCTCTGGCATAATTCCTAAAGTTCAAGACTCCTCTATTTTGGCAATTGCTCAAGAAGCTTTAACTTATCTTAAACAAGCCTACCCTGACGCTCTTTATTCTGTCAGTTCTAAACTACAATCCAATTGTAAAGCTCTATATTCTGCCTATAAAGAATGGCAAAATTTAAGCTTTTTGACGTATCATTGGGCATATAATTATGCTTTGACTGTCTATAAAAGTCAAGGGTCTGGTTTTGATGTTGTCTTTATCGATGGTCTTGATGTATATAACGCCCCTAATTGGAAAAAATTGCTTTATGTAGCTCTCACACGAGCTAAACAAAAAGTTTTCATCAAAGAATAAGTTGAAAACCCACCCGTAATATAGGTGGGTTTTTCTTGACCGTTTCCGTCAACCGTGCTATAATTAAACTAATAGATTTGGAGTCCTCCTTTATGAACCATGCCGAAGCTGAAACCGTTAGTTCTTTAGTTACGCTTATCTATAATAGACAATTTTCTGCCTATTTGAAAGCCTTACAAGATTCTAAAGTTCCTCTGGAGTACAAAATGACTCTAAACCTTTACACTCTTGAAGCTGTTAAAGACCTCTATCCTTATTTAATCGGCGAGTATTTTGTTTGGCGTAACAAATGTTACCCTCTAGAGTCCATTCAAGATTGGTATGAATTTTTGCCCACTGAAGAACAAGGAAAAAAATACCCTTTTGAACATCTTTTCTCTTCTTCTGAATCTTGTCTCGAATATTTAAGCCACAATATTCATGCTTGGCTTTTAGGTTTTATGCTTATTCGGGAACAGCAATACTCTGATTATATTTTAGCTTTTCGTAATTCTCGTTTACCTCTGCTTTCCAAATTTGTCCTTCACAATGCTATTCTGTACGCTTGGGAATGGGATAAAAATGAACCAAATGATGTGGATGCCAATTCCCTCGATAATGATTTAAAATTGCTGTCTTACATTGAAGATAATTATGGCTCCGTAATTAATGCTTTAGCTGAATGATTTCGATATTTCTAATTCTTTCGCCTAGTCCTTCTACCAATTTGTACCAAAATTTAATATGTCCAAAAGTCTGATTCAAACGCTATCACCCCTCGAAACTGCTTATGTCGCTGGTCTGATTGAAGCCAAAGCCTCTATTAGCTTAATGCGTCATAAAAACTTTGTTACCCCTGCCATTGAATTTCATCACAAAAATATTAATTATTTGCATCTAGTTAGTCAAATGTTAGGGGGAACTGTTTATATCGCAAAACCTCCCAATCGTAACAAAAAATGGATTATCAAAGGTCAATTAGCTATCGACATTTTGACCGCTATTCAACCTTATTGCATTGTCTTTTCTCCCTTAATTAATGTACTAATCGAATATCAAACTTGGTATCTTACTAGACCAAAATTTAAAGGTCTGGGTGACGTACATCAACGACAAACTATTGATTCCTATATTAAGAAAGTTAAAGATTTTAAAGCTAATGTCGAAATGGCTAAAGTCACTAACCGTCCAGAAAACTATTTACACGCTCGAACTAGAAAACACTTCACAGGCAGTGTCTAAACGACTTCACCCTGTCGCTCAAACCATTAATATTAATTGTAGTGGTGTCGTTGCTTCTTAACCTTTTTCCTCAATAAAATCCATAATTTTTGATGATTATTAAATTATTAAGGCTTTTAACATTGGCTACAACTGTTGTCAATGTTTTTTTGTTCTCCCCCTCCCCGCTCAACCCTTGCTGTGTGGTTAATCCACCCCCTGTTAATATTTCAACCTTGACAGGGGATTAACTTTGAACTATACTTAAAATGTAAACCACTTAAACTAAAATTTCCCATGCCTAGAAAAAATGCTGTAGGGATTCCTTTGATTTCTGAATCCCTAAGGGGGCAATTATTTGGTGATTTAGAAAATCTCCCAAGCAAAACTGCTCGTGACGAAGCCAAAAGACAGTTACAGAGCTTCAATCTGAGTGGCTCGAACATTCCTACTCCTCCTACTATTGAATTTGATTTACCCCCTCTTGAAGGTGAAGACCTTGAAAAACATTTTAACAACATTGCTATTCAGCGTTCTAAACCTTATTTAGATTTAGCGGAGGCTTTAGCTCGTACCTGTATTCCACCTATTCCTTCTGAATTTATTTTCAAGTGCGGTTGGACTTGTTACCCTATGGATGGGTCGGAACCCTATTCTGTCCCTTACCCTCTTGAGATGTCCATTGTTTATGACTGTGAGGTTGCTGTTACTAGCTCTAATTACCCTGTCATGGCTTGTGCTGTTTCTTCTGTCGCTTGGTATTTTTGGGTTTCCCCTAAACTGGTTTCAAACGGTTCTGATACTCTTTGTCCTTTGGGTAAATCCGACAAATTTGTTGTTGCTCATTATGCCAGTTATGACCGTGCAAGAACCTTAGAAACTTATGACCTCAAACTCTCAGGTGTTCGTTTTTGGGATACTTTGTCTATGCACCAATGCGTCGCTGGTCTAAGTTCAAAACAACGTCCTCTTAGCATCAAACATAATAAAGCTCTTGATGAGCAAGGTGAGTCCCCTTTTTATCATGATTGGCTTGAGGTTTCTAGCGGTAATTCTTTAGCCGAAACTTCAAAATTGCATTTAGGTTATTCTATTTCCAAATCCGACCGTGATTATTTTGTTACCGGTACTCTTTTAGGAATAAAAAATCGTTTTCAGCAATTAGCTAAATACTGTGCTAATGATGTTAAAGTCACTTTTCAACTTTATCAAGTTTTATGGTTCCGCTTTAAGGAAAAATGCCCTTCTGTTGTGACTTTTTGCGGAATGTTGCAAATGGGTACTGCTATCCTTCCTGTTACCCGTGAAAGTTGGTATGGCTATATCAATCGGTGTGAAGAGTTGTTTCAGTCCGAACGCTTAAAAGTTAATACCCACTTGAAAATGTTGGCTGATGATGCAGTTTCTAAGTTTATTAGCGGTGAATTAGACCCTAACTCTGATGCTTGGCTTCGTCATTTAGATTGGTCTATGCCTTCTTCACGGGCTAAAAAACATAAAGACAAACCAGAATGGTATCGTAAGCTATTCAAGGGTGATAAACTGAACCTTACTGTTCGTTCCCAATGTACCCCCTATCTTTTACGCCTCTCTTGGATGGGTTTCCCTCTTTATCATCATAAGGAACGTAAATGGGGTTTTCTTGCCACTCAGGGTGCTGATGTTTCTTCCAATACCACACCCTTGCTTCTTGAAAACTTTATCTCCTCCGATGGTGGTCTTTCTTATGTCGATACTCTGTATTATCCCTTACCTCACAAAGCTGGTGAAAATTCCAATGTTGGTTCGCCTTTGTCTAAAGATTATCTATCTGAAATGGAAGGGGGTATTCTTGATTCTGACTTCCCTGAAGCTAAATTAGCCCTCCAATCTGCTATTTCTTGCGCTTATTGGGTTTCTGTTCAAGACCGTGTAAAAAATCAATTTGTTGTTCTGTCTTCTGATAATCGAACTGGTTTTATTTGTCCTCAATTAATTACTGCCGGTACTGTCACTGGTCGTGCTGTTGAAAACACTTGGCTTACTGCGGCTAATCCCCGTGTCAATCGCATTGGTAGTGAAATTAAAACCACTGTTCGTATGCCTCAAGGCTATGTCCAAATTGGTGCTGATGTGGACAGTTAACACAATGGCTGTCGTTAAACTCCTCTAATTGCTGGAAACTCCAGTTAAGCCTTTACACCACAATCCCTTTATGATACAATTGGGATAGCGTTTAAAAAGTTAAAGGTTATGGACAATCAGCAGGAAAGCCTAGTTACAATCCCCGGATTTAGTAAGTACAGCGTTACTAAAACGGGTCGTATCTACTCCCACCGAGTCAAGCGTTTTATGTCACCGGCAGTCAATAAAAGTGGATATATGGCAACTACCCTAACAAATGACTCAGGTGAATGTAAAAACATCATGGTTCATCGTATGGTAGCCCTAGCCTACCTGCCCAACCCAAACAATCTCCCAGTAGTCCACCACAAAGACGATTGCAAGACCAATAACAATCTTGAAAATTTGGAATGGTGTACAATTTCCCACAATATATCTGAAGACTTTCGGCTAAAGGGTGACAAACGCCCACAAGGTAGAAAAAACCAAAACTCGAACTTCAGAGATACTCACCGGGAAGAAGTAATGGAACTATGGGTACAGGGTTACACCACCCGAAAAATAGCGGAGATGGTAGGCATGAACAGAACCACAGTGGGAAGGATTGTACAGGACTCTTCAACGACTAGAGAAACGTCTAGATTCAAGTTAACCACAGAAGATATTGTCAAAATCTTCAATTCTGAGTTACCAGATGAACAATTAGCTAAAGAGCATGGAGTACAGAAGTCCCATGTGGCTAACATCAAGAAGGGTAAAGCATATAAAGGTATCTTGAAAGAACTAGGCTTATTATCGTAGGGCTTAAGCAAGCTCGAAACGGGGAGGTACGGGAAACCGTATAAGATATAGTCTCAACTTGGGGGAAACCTCAAGAGAATAGTCGGAAGCGGGCTATTCGTAAGAAACTTGCAAGAGTTATGGATTTCTGACCTTATAGCTGATGCTCATGTTGGCATTATTGGTGGTACGCCTTCCTCTTTTCAAACACTTGTTGGCTCTAAAGAAGATGGCACTGACCCTCATTCGATGACTGCTTCTTTATTAGGTATCAGTCGTGATAATGCTAAAACTGTCGTCTATAGCCGTCGATATTCTGCTGGTCTTAAATCGATGATTAATTATATGCGGGAGTTCCGTAAAACTTTGACTTCTGCTGAAGCTAAACAGCTTGCTTCTGATATGTTTGCCAAAACAAAAGGTAAAAAAATTGAAGGACGTTGGCGTTTAGGTACTGAGTCCGTTATGTTTAACGAACTTGAACGCATTGCTACTTCTAGTGACCCTCGCACTCCTACCTTAAAACGTACTATGAGTGATGCCATTCATCCTCGTTTTACTGGTCACAAAGATTATCTAACTAGCAAAATTAATTTTTGTGTTCAAAGCTCTGGTGTTGATTTTTTACACATCTGTCTTACTGCTGTTGATTATCTTTGTTCCAAATACGACATTGATGCTCGACTTTGTATTACTATTCATGATGAATACCGGTACATTGTTCTTGCTAAAGATTCTGCTCGTTTTTGTTTAGCTTTGCAAATCGCTCACCTTTGGACTAGAGCTTATATCTCTTATTCTCTTGGACTTTATGATTTACCCGCTTCTGTTGCTTGGTTCTCAGGTGTCGATATTGACTTCACTATTCGTAAGTCCCCCGACAAGCCCGCTATCACTCCTTCTCAACCTTTAGGTCTTTCTTTAGGGCGAGTCACTACCATTCAAGAGATTCTTGAGGTCACTAAAGGTTCCCTTTTTAAATCTTAGTACGCCAGATTTACTAAACCCCGTAGGTCAACGCTCAAAATCAAAATTGTCTTAGCTCTTTTTCGTGTGGTCAAAGATACTCTAACTATTGGGTATCTTTGAACCATCTTTCCAAAAAATCAGACCCAATTTTTCGATGAATAAAAAGAATGTCTTGAAAAAACCTAGCAATACTATTAATATAAACCTTTTAAAATCCATCGCAAATCATAAAACGATTTGGACAAAACCTTATGACCCTGATTTCCAACCTCTTTTAAATTTAGGCTTAATCAAAAAAGTTGCTGTTGGTCGTGACCTTGAACTTTTTATGATAACAATTGCCGGTGAGTTTTTCGTAAAGAATTTCTAATCTTCAAAAACTTCAGTTAAAATCCATGACAGCCAAACACTAAATATTGCTTGTATACTACTCATTATAGTAAAATATGTGGCAAATACGCTTAACGTGGGAATTGGTAATACTCTTAACAGATTGGTTAAACTTATTGCTATTCCGTAAACTCTCGCCACTCCTAACACTATACTGCTTCCCTCTAATGTAAACTTAATTGTTGGTTTTTGGGCTTCTCCTCTTATAAAAAATTTCAAAATAGGTATGCTAAAATTTGTCACAGATGATAATAATAGCAACAATGTATATTGAAATTGCTCGTCTGTTAAACCACCTATTACTCTGACCAAAGTTGTAGTCCAAAATATAAAACCTATGGCTATAAAGTATTCTTTTCCTAATTTTTGCTTAATCTCTAGTGTCTGTTTTGGGTTCACTTATTGCTTTTCCTAACTCTGCTAAAAACCTTTCTAAATACTCTTTAACATTGTGGGCGTATTCACTTTCTAATTGGGTAAATTCTTTGCTTGGAGGGGGTAAAAAAGGGTTTCCTGAAGCTATTTTAACGATTGCTATTAAATAAAGTTTATAATCATCTTTACTTCCCGCTACGAATAAAACCATTCTCACTTTTTCCCACCCTAAAAAATTTATTTGTCTTTTAGTGTAACCTAAATCCACTAATATTTCGTCATTATTTGATTTTAAAATTGTTGACTTTGGATAATTTGTAGAAATGTATGTTATAATATTTTCTAACAGTATTTCTTTGTTCTCTTTATTTAATCCTATTCCTTTCGGCATTTTTAAAGTTGTACTTTTGGTTATATAACCATCTAATAAATAAACTAAATTTTCTGTATCCATTGTAATTGTAATGTTATCTTTTGTTTTTACATATTTTTGAAGAATTACTTTTTCTTTTATATCTAATTTCTCTTGTCCCCAAATTTGAAAATAAATCACTAAAATATTCACGCTTATATTTAGCACATAAATTAATAACTTTTTTTTTACTACCCGTTTTAAGAAGTTGAGCATTTTATAATCTATGGGATTATTACCTGATTTTAAACCATCTATTTCTGTTATTAACCACGACACAATTCCCTATTTTATCGCATTACAAAAATCAAATGTAAATAGGATTTTTGTAAATTCTAAAGGGGGTGACATTCTTTCAGCTATCCATATCGCAGAAATTTGTCACACCCCTTTAATTATAATTAAGGCTATTAGTTCTTCAGCAGTTATGACCTTGCTTATTAAGCCTCAGTTTCGTTTTGTTTTACCCAGTGGTTTCCTTTTTTTGCACCCTCTAACCTGTAATAAATCTTGTTTAAATGATGAAGAATTTGATTTATTTCTAGATTTTAAATCTAAACTTCCTCATCTATTAAGCGAGCGTAATCCTCAGTATTCCCCCTTAACTTTTGAGACTTGGCTTAAAGGTCGGTGTTTTTCTGATAATGAATTACAAAACCTTTTTAGTTTCTCATTAGCTAAACTTGACTTTTAGCGGGATTCTAAGTATTTTTGCATTTTTCGCATTTAAAATTAATGGGACTATTGTTTCTAAAAAACTGTTTTTATTTTCTATTACAATACATCCTGCTGAACCAGGTACGTTTGCGTCAAAATGCAACCCTAATTCTGAACGCCCTTAGATAGGTACAGGACTAGGTTCAATGGGGTAAAACATACCTTCGACTCCTTTTGTTGCTAATCTATACCCATCGGTTCTGATTTGATATTTGTCAAATGGCGGAATCAATCCCTTTCCTATTCTTTGAAAATCTGTCCAATTTTGATAGCTTGCCGCCCCAGATGTAACCACTACCACACATAATTGCTTTTGGTCTTTATCTCTTAGTGAAAATGTACCATATAGTCACTTTGCACTTCTCTGTGGCTTGAATAGATATTACGCAAATGTGGGAATTTGTTGTTCGTTATTTGACATTTTCTCTAAACTTGTGCTAAGATGTATTTTTATTTTGAGTGAACTATTTTTTCATGGCTATCAAAGAATTACTGAATCCCATAGGCAATAATGTTGTAACTTGGATTTTCCCTACTGACAATCAATGGGGCATCCCTGTCCTTCCTTTGAATATGGCTGGTAAATGGCCAGAAACTCCTATTCATATTTGGGGGGCTAAGGCTCGCAACAAATCACTTACCGGTACTGTCTTTCACTACACTGATGATTATCGCTTTACTGGTCATTGGAAAAATCCTTCTAAATTAATCGATACTTCAATTACTCTTGTTGGCGAAGTTAACTACACCATGACTCTCCAAACTCCTAAAGCTATCGCTATTGAACTAATTTTTAAAAAACGTTGGCTTTCTCGTTATTGGGCTGAAGCAGGTATTCGTATTCTTGTTGATGTCAATGTTCCCACTGAATTTCACGATATTGCTCTTTTAGGCGTTCCTAGAGGTTGGGATGCTTATTGTACCCATGGTTATTCTGATGGTATTGCCGCAACCTATGAAGAATTTGATATGGCTTGTCGTCACGCTGGTACTTCTGACATTTTTTTTACTGTTTATGGCGGCGGACGCAAAGTCAAAGAAGAATGCCAAAAAATGGGCTGGTGTCATGTTATTGAGGAGTCTGATAGAGCTAGAGGTCGTTTTAAAGATGATTTTAACGTTGCTACCTACCTGAAGACAGAAAATAAAGCTTCGGTCACACAATCTGTCGGTATTTGAACTTAGCTATTGACAGATTGTCTTAACTTCTGCTATATTGTGTATATAACTGCAAAACCTCTATTTCTAAACCACTATGATTCTTTTAGAAACTATATCCGTCTCTAACCAGTGCCATTCTTCATATTACTTAGCTCAACACTCTGCTATTCGTAACTATATTTATGGACAATTACTCGAATTGGTTTTAGAAAAATTGCCTCCTAATACTCCTTTTCAACTAAATTTTTCTGACAGTCTTAATACGTTTCCAGCCGATAATGGCTCTCTTGTTGAAACTACTGTCACTGCCAACTTATTCCTTAGTCCCGAAAGCAAAAACAGTATTTTGCCCCCTATCGACGGTCAATACGAAGTTTTAGGCAATAAATAATCGTCCTTCAAGCAAAAAAAATTGGTCACGCTCGCTTTTTAAGTGTAGTGTTTCCAATTTTTTTTATGGTAAAAACTTCTGGTGGGGATGGTCGTCAAGAAAGTCGTAAACGGTCTAATGATTCCTCTAAACAACCCCGCAAAGCTACTTCTAATCCTGTTGAATCCGTTTTCGCCCTTCGTAAAAAAGCTCGCAATTCTTAAAAAAAATTTTTTTCTAACACCCCCTTGCCAAGAGTTCTTTTTTTTGCTATATTGAAAAGGACTCTTCAATTATCTGCTTATGCCTGTTTTAAACCCTGAAAATTCTCCTGAAGACGAGCCAACCCTCTTTGCTCACACCCGCTCTTTTCACAATGAAGAAGAGAATCGTTTAGATATTGCTCAAAATCTTTCCCTGACTAACCAATTCGAGTTAGCACGAATGATGCTTGAAGTCAATAAAGCTTTTGGCTGTGATTGTTTGCCCCTTAATGCCTCTCATATTAGGTTTTCTATCTCAGATTTAAATGTTCGCAGTGAACGCATCAAAGAGTTAATCACTTTGCTGTTTCAAAAAACTGTCTCTCAGCATAATCTTCTGTTGACGATGCAAAAACAGTCTCTTGGTTTAGAGACTCCCCCTTTCAATAAACCACCTCAATAATTTTTGAGCTTTCTTTTTGTCAACTTTTTTACTTTTTTGGAGTATTTTTCAATGATTGAATCCGAACGTCAAGCTTTAAAAAATGACCTTTTTAACGAAATCCCACATGGATTAGCTCTTACTGGTCGTGTTCGGGATTGGGGTGAAAGTCGTCTTCCTGTTAGTTGTACTGTCTTCCATGTCGAAGACTCTATGGAAGGTGATAATGGCATTGAAGCTAGTTGGATTTTTACTTCTCATGCTCTTCGTAATGCCGCAGGCTGTGCTATTGACCTTAACTCTTTACGCCCCTCTGGTTCTACTAACGATAAAGGTCTTGTCGCTTCTGGTGCTGTTAGTTTTATGTCTCTTTACTCTCGACTTAATGAAACTCTTCGTCGAGGGGGGGTTTTTAAAAATGGGGCTGTTACTGTTTATCTAGACTACGATAACCCTGACGCTTTGGCTTTTTTAAATGCTGACGAATTTGAAAATGCTTGGATTAAATTAGCCATGTACGTTGATGATGGTCTAAAAACTCATCCTATCAAAGCAAAATTAGCTGAAGCTGTTGACAATGGTACTGTTTGGTTAGCTAAAAAGCAATACGATAAACATGGTGAACGTCTTTATAGCAATGTTTGTTTAGAAATTTTACTAAAAAGTCGGGCTACCTGTCTTATCTCTAATATCAATTTGGGTTTACTTTCTCCTCATGAGATTCCCACTGCTTTCCGTCAAGGGGCTGAATGGTTAGCTCGTTTACATCCTCTTACTGGTGTTGGTGAAACTGGTCAATATCTTTCCCCTGCCGAAGACAGACAAATTGGACTTGGTGTTATTGGTTTAGCTTCTTTTTTAGCTATCCATGATGTTTCCTATTCCGCTTTCGTTTCTGCTTTAGAATTTATTGAAGAGATGACTTCTGGTTTCCGTCCTGATATTCTCCGTGCTTCTTTTCCTATTGTTTCTTCTTTACATCTCCCCCTACAAATTGCTTTCTATCTTGCTTTAGGCTACCATGAAGCGGCTGATATTGGTCAGCTTTACAACTTTGACCGTGTTTTCTGTGTTGCTCCCACCGCAACCTCTTTTACTAAGCATTTTGATTCTCAAGGCTTCTCTATTACTCCTGAAATTAGCCCCCCTTTAAGTCGTTCTATTGAACGTACCTCTGAAACTTTTGGTTCTCAAATTTTTCATTTTCACCCAAACGTTCAAATTGCTTCTCAGGTTGGTTGGGATACTCAATGGCGACTTCTTAATATTTGGCAACGTTTAATGGACTCTACTGGTCTTAGCCATTCTATTTCCGCTAATATTTGGGATACTTGTCCCGTTGATGAATCTTTTATAGATACTTTCCTTGCTTCTGACATCAAAACTACTTACTACCGTCTGGCTACTCTCCAATCTTCTAATGATAAGTCTCGTGTAATTTCGGATGATGCTCTTGATGCTCTTTCCTATCTGCCTAATTCTCAATCTGTCTCAGACGTTGACTTTGATGCTTTATTTAATTCTGACGACTACCCTTCTTCTTCCGATGTTGTTGTCTGTACTCTAGATTCCCAATATTGTGAAGCTTGTGCCGGTGATTAATTAAACTTTTTCTAACAAATCAACTCTAAAATAGTTGACTTTTTTTCAAGTTTTCTCTTATAATACCTAAAAATGTGCGATTATTTTTTTTTTATTCCCTAGAGGACTTCACCCATGACAGACGATGAATTAATTGCTCAAAAATTTCTAGTAGCCAAAAACTACCACCAGTTTTTTGCGTGGGATTGTTTGTGCCTACATTTTGGCTTCACTACTCAATCTTTTCTGTCTCTTTTTAATGGCTATCAACAGGCAAAAATTCAGGAAATTAGGAACTATTTGGAGGCTCATTCCCCTGAAAATTAATTTTGAAAGTCAACTACCCAAAATAGTTGACTTTTTTTTTTGGACTTACGCTATACTATATTAGTAATGTTTAATCCACCCACTTTTTCCCTATGCCTAGTTTTGCTTCCCCCAATTTATCAATTCTACCTAAATTGGTTCTTATCTTTGGTAATTCTGGTTCTGGTAAATCCGTTGCTCAAAACGCTTTTCAGGAACATTCTTTTGTTCCTTTGCATCCTATTCAAGACCTAAAAACCTTCTTAGAGTCTATGTGCGAGTTACCGTCCGGTTCTTTGCATACCCCTGAAGGTAAGGCTTCTGTTCCAAATTTTTACCGTTTTCTTAATAACAAAATGGGTATTCTTTTTGACAGATGTTTTGAATTTCTACTCCGTCATTACTCTAATACCTCTTTGGCTTCCTATCATTATTGTTCCAATTTTTATTCTGACACTTATGGTGCTTATAATGTTTCTCTTTATGACATGACTCACCGTTTTATTACCCATATTCTTTTGCCCGATAGTGTTGACCATCGTTCTTTAAAAGATTTGGAAATCTGCTCTTGGTCTGTTATGCGTGATAGAATTGACCCTGAGTTTTCTGCCCCTTTTCTTCGTCATTCTTTAGATTTTTTGCTTATTCAACGTCGTAATGATGTTGTTATTAATGCTATCCGTAATCCTCATGAATTATCTATTCTCCAATCTTATATCCTTTCTCAATCCTGTATTCCTTATTGTATCTCTATTCAACGTCAGGGTATTACTTCTCTTAATACTGACGTTGACCAACCTAAACTTTTAGATTGGTGTTTAAACAATCTCCCTTCTGAACAATGCTTTAAACTTCATAATAACCATTCCCTTGAAGATTGGAGTTCCTTTAATCGTCAGTTAGCTTTTGAAATCAAATATCGACTTGGTTCTTTTTGTTCTATTTGATTTTAACTTTAGCCATCCTGCCCTTCTTTTAGTCCCAAAAGAGGGGCTTTTTTTTTGTTGTTTTTCACTGTACTCAAAAAACTGTACTACCCCTCTAAAAATCAATAAAACTCAATCATATCAAGGCTTTCAACATTTTAGACTTTAAAAAACCCCATTTTAAAATCAATAAAACCCAGTCATAGTATGGCTTAGACCTGTTTGTACTATGTAGTAGGGGGGGTAACTTTATTTTTTTTTATCCCCTACCTTTTTAATCATCGCAGTAAAAAAAAACTCTCATACTTTTTTGTCTTCCCCCACTACCCCACCCCCAAAAAATATTTTTCCACTACCACTTGACATTTTGTTTATTCCTATGCTATGCTATACACATAGCGAAAAATAGAATGGGGGATAGG